>ULNT01002289.1_pt1 | contig 44827 bp, 42 predicted proteins | sample 1952001 | NCBI WGS metagenome assembly ULNT01 (sample SAMEA4835585, study PRJEB28245) | human gut metagenome | biome: gut microbiome; material: fecal sample | place: Denmark | collected 2008
GGTGTCTTTTTAAAAGATGTTCCAAAAGACGTTGTTATAAAAGAATATAACGTAAGTGACGCTAAAAACTTTCTTTTTAGAAAAATAGTAAACTTACTTAAAAGAATTAAATGGCTTTTATTTAATTATAAAAGATATTATGCAAGTATATCTTATGCAACATATTCTAAGCCATCTTCATTTTTAGCAAGAACATCATCTAATAATAAAACTTTATTTGTCCACAGTAATTATTATATGGCTTATGATAAAGATATTAATAAGATAAGAGAGTTTTTTGATAGCATAAAAATAAATGAATATAATCATGTTGTATTTGTTAGTAACGAATCTAAAAAAGATCTATGTAAGATATATAAAACAATAGAAAATAAATCGGTTACAATAAATAACTTAGTTGATTATGAAAGAATTTTAAAGTTATCTAATAAAAAGATAGAAATAAAAAGAACTAATAAAAAGATTTTCTTATTTGTAGGAAGGTTAGATGAATCATCCAAAAGACTTACGCTTCTTTTAAGAGTAGCTAATAAATGCAAGCAAGATAAAGTAAAAGCTATATTTTGGATAATAGGAAGTGGACCTGACGAAAAAAAATATAAAGATATAGTAAATAAAGATAAGTTAGATAACGTTATTTTTATGGGAGCTAAAAAAAATCCATATCCTTATATGAAAGCGTGTGATTATCTTATTTTAACATCAAGATATGAAGGTTTTCCAGTTGTTTATAATGAAGCAATTATATTAGATAAACCTATTATTACAACAATAGATGTATCAGACGATTATGTATCAATACCTAATAGATTTGGATACGTAGTAGATGAAAATAACATATATGAAAAGGTAAAATCTCTTTCAGAGAAAAAAGAAAAGTTAAAAGAAAAAGTTGACTATGATGCTTTAAATAAAAAAAGAATGAAATTAATAGAAGATTTAATGGAGATGAAATAATGATTAAATATAGTTTTATAGTACCAGTATATAATACTGAAAAATACTTAAAAAAATGTTTAGATAGTTTGGTTAATCAAACGTATAAGGATTTTGAGATAATAGTAGTAAATGATGGGTCAACTGATAAAAGTAGTAATATAATTTCAAAGTATCAAAAAAAATATAAAAACATAATCGTAATAGATAAAGAAAATGAAGGACTTTCTATGGCCCGTAATAGAGGCGTTCAAAAATCAAGTGGAAAATACATAATATTTGTTGATAGTGATGATTATGTATCAAATAAATTATTAGAAGAAGTAGATAAAAAAATAGATGATAGCGATATCTTAAGATTTCAGATAGCAACGGAAGATGAAGAATATACAAAAATAAATGAATATCATGAAGAAGGTTTTGAATCTATGTGCGGATATGATGCATTTAAGTATTTGTCATCATATCATTTTGTTGAACCTGCTTGGTGTTATGTAATAAGAAAGAATTATTATATAGAAAATAAATTTAGTTTTAAAAAGGGCGTATATCACGAAGACTTTGGACTTATTCCGTATGTAATTTATAAGGCAAGAAAGGTTAAATCGATAGATTTTATCGGTTATTATTACATACAAAGAAATGGCAGTATAATGAATAATAACGATTACAAAAAGACTGTTAAAAAGGCCTTTGATATGTTAGAACAATATAAAACAATGAGACTATTTGCAAAAAATATAAATAGAAAAAATAACCTAGATGATTACTTTTTAAGTTATATATCAAACTCTGTTATAGTAAAGGCAAGAGAGCTAAAAAAAGACGAGAAAAAAGTATATATAAATGAACTTAAAAAATTAAACGTATTTGATGGAGTGCTTGTTAATACAAGAATAAGAAGATTTAAAAAATACTTAATGAAACATAATTTAAACTTATATTTAAAGGTGGTAAGATGATGAAAGTATCAGTTATAGTTCCTGTATATAATACTGAAAAATATTTAAGACGTTGCTTAGATAGTTTGGTTAATCAAACACTAGATGATATTGAAATAATTATAATAGATGATAAATCACCTGATAATTCTGCTTTAATTATAGATGAATATAAGAAAAAGTATGATAACAAGATAAAAGTTATCCACAATAAAACTAATAAAGGGATCGGATATAATAGAAATATTGGTATAAAAAAATCAAGTGGTAAGTATATTATGTTTATAGATAGTGATGATTATTTAGATAGAAGTGCTTGTGAAAAATTATATTCTAAAGCAGAAAATGAACAACTTGATTTAGTGCTATGTAACTTTCATAAAATGCTTGAAAAAGATGATAAATTAGAAGAAATAACACCAGATTTTGTTATTCCATATTTTGAAAATACCACTTTAGATAAAAATCCAAATTTGTTATTAGAGGTTAATTTAGCACCTTGGAATAAATTATATAAAAAAGAATTATTAGATGGTGTAAGTTTTCCAGAAAATTTAAAATATGAAGATGCAATAGTTGTTATGAAAGCTATGGCTAGAGCTAAAAAAATGGGAATAGTAGATGAAAAACTTAATTATTATTTAGTTAGAAGTAAAAGTGAAACAACGGTTATGGACAAAAGGGTATTTGATATTTTAAAGGTAACAAATATGATAATAGAAGAACTAAAAAATCATAGTTATTATAATAAAATAGAAAAGTATGTTTCTGCTTGGTGTACAAGAAATTTATTTAGGTATACTCTGCAACAAAAAAATCAAAAAGATAAAAAATTAGCTAGCAGATTTATTGATGAAGTATTTAAGCTTTTAAATAGTGAATTTCCAAATTGGAAAAATAATGAAATATGGAAGAAAAGAAGCTTTTTAAAAAGAGTGATAGAAGGAAATAAAACTTTGACAAAAATATATTGCAAAGCATTTTAATTGAAAAGTTAGAAATTAATCTTTAGCTTTATGGTTAAAGATTAATTTTCTTTTTGAATAATAATCTTTTTATGTTATAATTAAATAGACAAAAGATTATAGAGGTGTATTTATGAACAAAATAAAAGCTATATTTTCAAATTTCAAAAGATATTGGTTTTTAATGACCCAATTGATATCAAGAGATTTTAAGGTTAAATATAAAAGGAGTGTTCTTGGAATACTATGGAGTTTATTAAATCCTATTCTTACAATGACCGTTATGGCAATTGTATTCTCGCAAATGTTTAGATTTAAAGTAGAGGGAGTAAACTACATAGTGTACTTAATGACTGGTATCATTATGTTTAACTATTTTTCTCAGGCGTCAAGTATGGCTATGACATCTGTTGTTGATAATTTTATGTTAATAAATAAGGTATATATTCCAAAATATATATTTCCTATTGCAAAATGCTTATTTATAGGAATAGACTTTTTATTAACATTGATTCCTTGGTTAGCAATTATTGCTTTATCATACGTTGGCTTAGGAGGATATACTTGTCACTTTAATGTTTGGTATTTATTCTTACCTTATATATTTTTCTGTATGTTCTTATTTACTGCAGGTATGGGATTATTATTATCTTGCTTATCAGTTTTCTTAAGAGACGTATGGCATATATATGGAATTGCATTAACATTATGGAATTATTTGACTCCAGTTTTCTATAGTATTGAAATATTACCGGCAAAACTTAGAATGTTAATGAACTTTAATCCTATGTATCAATTTTTAACCGCTGCAAGAAGTATTGTAGTATATGGACAAAGGCCTTCATTTACTACACTTGGAATATTAGGATTAATTGGTGTAGGAATGCTAGCAATAGGTTCTTATGTATTTAAGAAAAAACAAGATAAATTTATCTATTATGTATAGGAGGTAACTGATGATTAAGATAGAAAATGTTTCTATGAAATTCAATCTTGAAATAGAAAAAGACTTTTCAATGAAACAGGCATTCGTAAATCTGTTTACTAAAAAGAAGAAAAAGAAAAAAAACGAAGACTTTTGGGCGCTTAAAGACGTTTCTTTTAACATTGGAAAAGGAGAAGTTGTTGGCCTTATTGGTAGTAATGGTGCTGGAAAATCAACACTATTAAAAGTTGTTAGTGGAGTTATGAAACCCACTAAAGGAAAAGTGAAAGTAAAAGGTGTAATATCACCAATGATAGAACTTGGAGCAGGCTTTGATGGAAATTTAACAGCTAGAGAAAATATATATCTAAATGGCGCAATACTTGGATATTCAAAAGAGTTTTTGGATGATAAATTTGATGAAATAGTTGAGTTTTCAGAATTAAAAGATTTCTTGGATGTTCCGGTTAAAAACTTTTCTTCAGGTATGACTGCTAAGCTTGCATTTTCTATTGCAACTATAGTTAATCCTGAAATACTAATAGTAGATGAAATACTATCAGTTGGAGATATTAAATTCCAAGAGAAAAGTAAGAAGAAAATGATGGAAATGATAAAAGGTGGAACAACCGTTTTATATGTTTCACATTCGCTTCAGTCTATTAAAGAATTATGTACTAAGGTAGTTTGGTTAGAACATGGAAAAGTAGTAAAAATGGGTGATACTAATAAAATTTGTGATGCTTATTATAAAGAACAAATGAAATAGAGGTAAATTGAATTAAAAAAGTTTTACTATGTTGGTTTTATGGTGCACCAAATTTAGGTGATGAATTAATGCTTGAAACAATTTAAAAAAAATCAATTTCATAAAAAAATATTGAAGTTACTATTTTATTATGTGATAATTCACCAGCACATGATAAATTATATAAAGGATACAAATATATTTTGATCCCTAAAACTTTAACTGAATTTGACGAAATTAATTATATTAAATTAAAGAAAAATTGTTAAATGGAAAAGTTTATTTGCTAAAATATCCTGAAAATTTATATAACACTTTAAATTGTTTAAATTCCCAAGACATTATTATAAGCATGCGATATCATGGTAGTTTAATTTCAAGCATTTTAAACAAAAAAACGATTAGTATAATTGATTATAGTCATAGACATTATGCAAATAAGATGAATTACATTAACAAATACAACAAAGATGTTTTGAACTATGATTTTAACAACTTTTTGAATAATAACTTCAATAAAGATGAGATTATAAAATTAGCCAATAAAAGAGAAAGACCAATTAAATTAAAAATAAGAAATAGAATAAAAAGTTTTGAAAAAAATTGATTAGGGTACTAGAAGATAAGATTTAAAATAGGAGTATAGATATGAAAACAAAAAAAATTGAATTAACAAATTGGAAAACGAAAGATATATCGAGTTGTGTTTTTCACAAAAAAAATAACACATTTAGCATAGAAAATAATAATAATGTTAAGAGTGAATATTTGTGTAGAGGTATAAATTTAGATGGTTCTTATAATTTTATGAAGGTAAAATTTGATTGTAAAGTGAAGAATGCAGGTGGATGTTTATACATAAATGATGTTAATGCTGTTCCAGCACAAAGTGAGTCATTTATAGATATCAAAAAAATATCCAACTTGAAATTCAGATTAGAAATATCTGCTGAATCTTCTATAAATGATTGCACTATAAGTATAGAATTTACTAATGAATATGAAGACTATTGTGAAAAATGCAAAAAGAATTTAGATGTATTAGTTGTTGTACCAAATTATCCTTCTTATGAAAATTTATATTATTGTGTTTTTGCTCATTCAAGAAATAAAGAATACGTAAAATCAGGATTAAAAGTTCAAGTTGTAGCTGTTAGTCAATATTACAATTATCAAACATTTTACGAAATAGATAAAATACCAGTATTAAAATGTAATTATCAATCATTAAAAACAATGTTAAGCAAACATCAATACAAAGTTATTGTTACACATTTTGTAGATGAAAACTTATATCCAATATATGAGGGTTATGTTTCGAAAAATGAAAAAATGGTTTTTATCTGTCATGGGCCTGAAACTGTTTTTAGATATTTGAAAGATGTAACAAGACCTTATTTTACTCCACATATAAAACAGCCAATAATTGATCCAATATTTGATTTAAAAGAAAATTATGTTAGAAAATTTGCCAATAAGGAAAATGTGGAATGGGTATTTGTGTCTGATTGGTTAAAAGAGTTTTCAGAGAAACAATTAAATATAAATTTCAAAAACTGTAGAGTCATAAATAATGTTATAAATGAGGAATTGTTTCCATATGTAGAAAAAAAAGAGGATGATAGGTTAAAGATATTAATTATTAGAAAATTTGATAATATAATTCAGCATTCTATAGATCAATGTGTTATGGCAATATTGGAACTTTCTAAAAAAATCTACTTTGAAAAATTAGATTTTGAAATATACGGTGATGGAAACTATTACAATACGTTGATAGCACCACTTAAGCAATTTAGTAATGTACATTTGCATAGGACATTTATTCCAAATAATAAGATAAGTGATATTCATAAGAATGCAGGAATAATAATGTTACCTTCAAGACATGATGCTCATGCTGTTGCTATGGGAGAGGCGGCTTCATCTGGCTTAGTTGTAGTAGGTTCAAATGTTACTTCTAATTCGTTTTTTATGAACGATGAAGAAAATCATATATTATGTGACCCAGAGGATTTTAAATCACTAGCTGGAATAATTGATAGATTATATAATAATCCAGATGAATTTTTGAAAATTAGTAAGAATTTAGCAAGTATAACTCATAAAAGATGTTGTAAAAAAAATACGGTTTATAAAGAAATAGAATTAATAAAACAGTTGCTAGAAAAATATACAAAAACTATAGAACCAGTGAATTGCAAACCTGTCAAAAATCCAGTTTTAACAGTTGTAGTTCCCGCATATAATGTAGAAAAATATCTGGATAAATGTATATCATCTATGATCTATCATAAAAATGTAAAAAATATGGAGATAATAATCGTTAATGATGGATCTAAAGACAATACATTAAAAATAGCAAAAAAATATGAAAAGGCAACAAATGGTATTGTAAAAGTAATAGATAAGGAAAATGGAGGACATGGTTCTACTATTAACTGTGGTATAAAGGCCGCAAAAGGAAAATATTTTAGATTAGTTGATGGTGATGATTGGGTTGATTCTGAAAATTTATCTAAACTTATTGATATTATGAAGCAGACAGATGTTGATTTGATTTTAACGAAGGGAAGTTATGAATACATTGAAGAATCAAAATTGTCAAATATAATTGATTATGATATGTTAGAAGAAGGCATAGTTTATGATTTTGATAATTTAATTTACAATGGTTATGGATTTAAAACTTATGGACCTTTATTAACGACTGCAAATTATAAAACAGAATTATTAAAGAAGGCAGATTTTAAAATTTCGGAAAAAAAGCCATATGTTGATATGGAATTTAATGCATTCAGTCTTAGATTTATAAAAAGTGTTGTTCATTATAAATTGGATATTTATAGATATTTAATTGGAAGAGAAGGACAAACCGTTTCTCGAGATTTTTGGAGAAAAAAATATAAAGATCATGAATATATAATATTTAATATTTTGAAAACTTTGGATAATGTGAATGACTATTCTTCACAAAAAATATACTATGTTTATAAAAATATTATTGCACAAATGGTTGATTCACAAATATTTATGTTTGATGCATTGTGTTTATGGGAGAAATTAGATGAGTTTTTGAATAATTTATCAAGTTGGGAATATGCTTATAAAATAAGTATTGATAATATTACTGAAAAAAACCATAATAGTAGATTAATTTTGCAAGAATATAAGAAATATATAAAAAAATATAGTAATGCAAAACAAAAAAGAGAACCAATAATAATACCTGGTGTACGAGAAACTGTATTGGATTTGAACAATGATTATCATTATTTAGAAAGTAAGAATGTCAAATGGTTTATTAAAAAGTCAATAAAAGCAATTTGTCCATATGGAATCTTGAAAATTATTTATATGCTAAGAAATAGGAGAAAATAAATGATTACGGATTGTAAATTAAAAATTTCAAAAAATATTAAATTTAATAAAATAGGTAAGGTTTTAGATATATCTAATGAAACTTCAAAAAAAGGGTATGTAATATTCTTGAAACCAATATACTGCAAGAATAAAAAATTTAAATTTGTAAATGAAATAGATATAATTGAGGGAAAAGGATGTCAGATAAAATTATTAAATAAAAAGTTCAAAGTTGTTGAAAGTATTGATCCAAATTCTGAGAATTTTTTTGAAAATATTAATAAATTAACATTCGTTGGTATTACAATTTTTCCAAATTCAAAGATAAGAATAAAAAATTTAGATGTAAATTTTAATTATGTTTTTGAGGATGAAATATCAAGTTTGTTTCATGGGGATATTTTGCTTTTGTGTCCTGGGTATCCAAGTGAGTTTAATAAATATGCATATGCCTTTATTCATTCTAGAATGCAAGCATACAAGAAAGAGAATTTAAAAGTAGATCTTGCTGTAGTAAATGAAAATTACATAAACAAAAGTTCAATTTCAAAATTTGAAAATATAAAAGTTGTATCTACTGGATATAATGATATAAGAAAAATTTTACAAAATAAAAAATACAAAAAAATATTAATACACTTTTTCGATGAAAAGTATGCTCAAATTTTGGATGCTAGTGATTTAACAGAAACTGAAATAATCATTTACTCTCATGGAAGTGATACATTATATAGAGCATGGGATAGATTGAATGCAAAATATTTTGAGAATATAACAGAAATTCCAGAAAAAGTATATAAAACATTTCCAGGAAAAGATGATTTAATTAAAAGATATAATGAAAAGAGCAATGTTAAATTTGTATTTGTATCTAATTGGGCTAAAAATTTAAGCGAAAAATTGATAGGAATTAAATATAATAACGCTTATGTTATTCCTTGTAATATAGATACTGATATATTTAAATACAATGAAAAAAAATCTGATCTTAGGAAGAAAATATTTGTTATAAGAAAATATGATAACTTAAGCACATATTCAATTGATATAGCAGTTAAAGTGGTACTTGAATTAAGTACAAGAAAGATATTTGATGATTTAGAATTTTCATTTTATGGTGATGGTAATTATCATGACGTTTTGCTTGCACCATTAAAGAATTTTCCAAATGTACATATTTATAAAAAGTTTTTATCACACAAGGAAATAGCACAAGTCCATAAAGAAAATGGAATAGGATTATTTCCAACTAGATTTGATACTCAAGCTGTTTCTTCATGCGAAGCCGCAATGTCTGGTAATGTCGTAATTACTTCAAATGGAGTAGGAACTGAAGAATATATACATCCTAATATTGGTACATATTGTGATACGGAAAATATAAAACAATATGCTGACTTAATAGAAAAAATATATTTTGATGAAAAACTATTTAAAGAATTGTCAAAGCAAACACATGATTGTGTAGCAAAAACTTGCAGTTATAATAATACAATAGGAGCCGATTTAAAACTGATAAAGAGTAAGCCAAACATTGCTTCATTCAAATATAAAAAACAAGTTAATAATCCAATATTAACGATTGCGGTTCCATCATATAATGTTGCTAAATTTCTTAAAGCAGGAATTCATTCTTTGATAGATAATAAATATTCAAACAAATTAGAGATACTTATAATAAATGATGGCTCTAAAGATGATACTGCAAAAATTGGAAAGGAATTAGAAAAATTAACAACAAATGGTGATAAATCAATAGTTAAACTAATTGATAAACCTAATGGTGGACATGGCTCAACAATCAATAAAGGAATTGAACTAGCTACTGGTAAATACTTTAAGTTGATGGATGGGGACGACTATTTTATAGAGAAAGATTTCCTAAAATTTATAGAAATATTAGAAAAAGAAGACAGTGATATAATATTAACTAATTATGTTGCAGATTATGCAATAGATGCTGTTAAAACTCCGGTTAGAAATTATTCATTTATGGTACCTGGCGTTCAATATCACTTAGACAATATGAAACATTTTGGTTATGGATTTGAGCAGTGGGGACCATTGCTATCAACATCAACATATAAAACAAAAATATTAAAAGATGCTAATTTTAAGATTGATGAACATTGTTTTTATGTGGATATGGAATATAACTTTATTGGATATTTAAATTCAAAAACCGTTATATATTATCCATTAGATATTTATAATTATTATTTGGGAAGAGCAGGTCAATCAGTTTCCGCTGAATCATACCGAAGAAATTTTAAAAATCACGAAAAGGTCACTTTAAGATTAATAGAAGAGTATTATAAAATTCCAAAAGACGTAAGCGAAAATAAAAAATACTATTTAAAAAATAAAATAATAATTCCATTAGTTGAGGCTCAATATTATATATTAACTCAAAACTTAAAAAGTCCAAAAGAATTTAGAAAGTTTAATAAAATATTAAAAAAATACCCAGAAATATATAAAGATGATAAGGTTTCTAAAAAGCGAATTAAAATTCATAGATTTTTTAACGGACATTTTATGTCTTTAATTGAGTTTTTCAGCTGGTTAAAAAATAAATAATTTTAAAAGGTGACTTTAATAAGTTGCCTTTTTTTGATATAATAAATATGAAATTAAGGAGGATAATAATGAAAACTAAATATTTGGTAATAGGCGCTGGAATATCAGGCCTTACATTTGCTAATTATGCAAAAGAAGACTACTTAGTAGTTGAAAAAGAAAAAGAAGTCGGTGGATATTGTAGAACCATCAAAAGAAATGGTTATGTTTGGGATTATGCAGGTCATTTCTTCCATTTTAACACGGATGAGTTCAAGAAAAATTTCTTAAGTAAAATGCCTAAGGAAGATATTATATACAATGATAAGTGCACTAAAATTTTATACAAAAATAATTTTATAGACTTTCCTTTTCAGACTAATATTCACCAACTAGAAAAACAAGAATTTATTGATTGCCTTTATGATTTATTCAATAAAGAGGAAAAAGATAAATATGATAACTTTTTAGATATGTTATATGGTAAGTTTGGAAAATCTATAGTAGAAAAATTTCTTAAACCATATAACGAAAAATTATATGCTGTTGATCTAACTAAATTAGACGTTGATGCAATGGGGAGATTTTTTCCATATGCAGATAAAGAAGCCATTATTAACAATATGAAAAATAGTAAGGTTAATTCATATAATGCAAGCTTTTTGTATCCAAGAAATGGGGCGGCTAGCTTTATAAATATTTTATATAATGAGTTGGATAAGAGTAAAGTTTTATTAAATACCAGTGTTGTTTCATTGGATTTAAATAATAAAGAGGCAACTTTATCAAACGGAGAGACTGTAAAATATGAATATTTAATTAACACAATGCCATTAAATAATTTCCTAAAATTAATAGGTGGACATGACGAACTATTAAATGAAATGTCATATAATAAAGTGTTAGTATTTAATTTAGGCTTTGATAAAGCATCTCCATTATGTAAAAAAGAACACTGGTTATATATTCCATCTAAGAATTGCAATTATTACAGAGTAGGTTTTTATAATAATATATTAGGTGATGAGAAACTAAGTATGTATATAGAAATCGGATATAACAAAGATACTAAAATAACTAAAGAAGAAATAGATAAACAATTAGATTTAACTCTTAAAAATTTAAGAGAATCAGGAATTATTAGTGATGATATGAAATTAGTTGATCACGAAACTATTATAATGGATCCAGCTTATGTTCATATTGAAACGGAAACTACTAAGAAAATAGATGATCTAAAAAATGAATTTAGTAAAAAAGGTGTTTATACAATTGGTAGATATGGTGCTTGGATTTATAATTCAATGGAAGATTCTATGGTTAAAGCTAAAGAGTTAGCTGAAAAATTAAGATAAAAGTTGCTTTGCAACTTTTTAAAGTATTAATAAAGTTTAATACTTTAAAAAAAATATCCAATCTATATTTAATTGGATATTTTTTTAATTTTGATTTTTTAAATATGTTTTATATAATATTAAAGTTAATAGAGGAATTGAAATTACAATAGAATATACATACCTGTACAGTGCAACAGGAGACAAAAATAAAGTTATATATATACCCACATATATAGATGTAGGTATTAGATATTTATATTTTTTTCTATATAGTATTAATACTATTAAAAATAAGCCAAATACAAAATAATTTCCCATAGAACATATTGATGATATTACTGGTATTTTTTGCCATTTATTTTCATTAAGTACCTCTTTAAAGTATTTTTCTATAATTGAAATTTTACTATTTCTTTTTATTTCAATAAAATCACTAGAAAAAATGGAAGGGGTTGAAATTTTATACTCTATGTATGGATGAAACATTCTATAATCCGGATATGATTTATTAGGATACCAAAAACCATATGTATTAAGTAAGAATGCTTTTGTATAATTTTTTAAGTCCTTTTTTCCTATTGAAATATATAGCTCAGCATATTTTTTTATATGAGTCTTAGTGTATTTTTCATTTAAACAACTTTTTTGATTATCAGATATAAGTTGATTTATTGTGTAAATTGAAAAATCACAGCTTGGATAAAATTCATTTAATAATTTCAATTCTTTGTTTGAAAACGTATTTTTGTTATAGTTATAAACACTTGCTAACTGTTGCGATGGAATACTTGACATTTCTCTTATGGAATCTCCTTTTATAACTCCTAGGGCAGGCAATATTAAAGAAGCGTATATGTAATAAAAACTTATTATTACTATTAAATTAGTGAAATATATCTTTTTATTTATTTTTATTTTAAAGATAAAGCATATTAGAATACTAATTATAAGTAAAAAAATAATTATGTATATACCATTATTTCTAAACAATGTAGCAAGAATACCCGAAATGATTAGTGAAAGAACATCAAATTTATTATTTGATGTTATATTTATAAACTTATAAATAGAAATGGCAAAAATTAAGATAGAACTTGCAAAAAGTGTATCTTGTACACACGAAATTTGTAATAATAAATGAAAAGGAAAAAGTGAAAAGAAAGTCACAGAAATTAGTAGCAATACTTTATTATTTCTTGATTCTTTATATATGAAATAACTTGAATAAGATGTTACTAATGAAACTATTGTCATTTGCAAGAACGTAAATAATCCAATAGCTGCTTGATAATTACCAAAAATTTTATAACCTAAACTCACTATTAAATATTCTAAGTATGAAAATAAAACTGAAAAGTGTGTATTTACTTTATATGCTGGATTCATAAATTGTCTTAGCTGTACAGGAGCATCATAATCATATCCTCCTGGATATAGTGATAACCAAGCTATAATTCCAAATATCCATATTACTAAAAATATTTTAAAAAACATATTTCTTTTTGTAACTTGTTTTTTCTCTTTTATTTCTATACTTAGTAATGACATGACTATTGGTATTAAAGTAATTGATATAAATATAAATCCAAAAATCATTTGAACTTTTGATATACTCGTATGATTTAATTCCAATTGACTTCCAACTATAATAATAGCAGATAATATTATTGAAAATATAGATGAAAATATTAATTTTCTTTTATCCACTTTTACGTTTATATTTTTTATAAAAAAATAAAATGCAAAAAATATAATTATCATAAATACATTATTGGCACTTTCTCGTCCATCGATAGTAAACGTATCTATTAGAGTTGAAATTCCAATCGTTGCCATAAAACTATATAAAATCATTAAAATTTTTCTTTTATTCATATATAATCACCTATTAAATTATATCATAATACTATATTTTTTAAAAATATTTTGAAATTTTATTTATAAATGTTATAATGTAAATACGGAGGATGTAATGAAAAAAGATAGTAAGAAAATAGCTGTTTTAATTCCTTGTTATAATGAATCTAAAACAGTTGCAAAAGTAATAAAAGATTATAAAAAAGCGTTACCAGAAGCAGATATATATGTTTATGATAATAATTCTACTGATGGTACAGACAAAATAGCAGAAAAAGCAGGTGCTATTGTAAAATATGAATATCGCCAAGGAAAGGGTAACGTAATAAGAAGTATGTTTAGAGATATAGATGCTGATTGTTACCTTATGATTGATGGTGATGATACATATCCAGCAGAAAATGCAAAAGAAATGTGTGATATAGTATTAAACGGAAAGGCTGATATGGTAATAGGTGATAGATTATCTAGTACCTATTTTACGGAAAATAAAAGACCATTCCATAATCTAGGAAATAAAATGGTTAGATTCTTAATTAACAAGTTATTTAAGAATAATGTTAAAGATATTATGACTGGTTATAGAGCATTTTCTTATGAATTTGTTAAAGCTTTTCCAGTTTTATCAAAGGGTTTTGAAATAGAAACTGAAATGACTATTCACGCAGTTGATAAGAACTTTAAACTAGTAGAAATTCCAGTTAACTATAAAGATAGACCAGAAGGTTCTGTATCTAAATTAAATACTTATAGTGATGGATTTAAGGTGCTAAAAACAATAGCTACTTTATTTAAGGAATATAAGCCAGCAGCTTTCTTTAATATAATAAGTTTAATTTGCTTAGTATTAGCTTTGATTTTAGGGATCCCTGTTGTTTCAGAATATTTTAAAACAGGATTGGTTCCAAGATTTCCTACTTTAATAGTTTCAGGAATAGCATTACTTGTTGCATTATTGTTATGTATAACTGGTATAATTTTACAAGTAATAGTAAAGAAACATAAACAATTATATGAATTATATCTTAATTCTTTAAGGAAATAAAAATGAAAAAAATATGGAATTTATATAAGAAGTATGAAGAGATAATCAATTACTTAATAGTAGGTGGATTAACTACTATAGTAGCAATTGGATCAAAACTTCTGTTATTATTTACCATACTTGATCAAACAAATGGTTTAGAACTTCAAATAGCAGAAGTTATTTCTTGGTTTTTAGCGGTAACATTTGCTTATGTAACAAACAGAATATTTGTATTCAAGTCAAAAACAAAAGGAAGTAAATGTGCTAGAGAAATTCTTAATTTCTTTAAAGGCAGAATAGCAACTCAAATTATTCAAATGTTTATCATGTGGTTTTTTGTAACACTTCTTAAACTTGATTCTAACGTTTGGGTTCTTGTATTTACTTTGGTTTGTCAAGTTATGCAGATAGTACTTAATTATGTTATAAGTAAGTTATTAGTTTTTAAAAAAGAATCTAAAAAATAGGTTCTTTTTATTTTAAATAATGTTATTAAATGATATACTATTAGTGAGGTAGAAAATATGAAGAATATTAGATTAATTTTATTTATGGTGGTGTTCTTTTTCCTTTTAAGCACGAAAGTTTGTGCATTAGAAGATGGTGTTTATACAATACATAGTTCAATAAATAATAATTATGTACTCGATATAAATGGAGGAGTTGCTAAAAATGGAAGCAATGTTCAGTTATATACTTCTAACGGAACGAATGCTCAAAAATTTAAGGTTAAAAGAATAAATAATGAGGAATATGAAATATTTAGTTTAATAAATGAAAAATATGTTTTTGATGTAAGAAATGGAGTATTTTCAAATGGGAGCAATGTTTGGTTATACGAAAAAAATAATACAAATGCTCAGCGCTGGATTTTAAAGGAACAAGGAAATAATTTATACTCTATATGTTCTTATAACAGGGATTATTGTTTGGATGTAAATAGCGCAGTTGCTAGTAATTATACTAATATTCAACTTTATAAATATAACGGAACAAATGCTCAAAAGTTCCTATTTAAAAAATCATTTGAAAATAAACAAACAATAAAGAATGGACTTTATACTATTTCATCTAAACTAAATGACAGCAGAGTACTTGATGTTACTTCTGCTAACATTTCAAATAATAGTAATATACAACTTTATTCAAGTAATAATACCAACGCACAAAAATGGTTTGTTAACTATTTAGGAAATGGTTATTATTCAATAAAGCCGTATTTAAGCTTAGATTATTCATTAGATGTATTAGGTGCTGGAATATATAGTGGTACTAACGTCCAACTATATAAATATAATGGTTCTAATGCCCAAAAATGGATAATATCAGATGATGGTAATGGATATTATAACATTGTTTCTAATTGTAATAATTTGGTGTTAGATGTTGCAGGTGCAAGCACAAATAATGAAACTAATATTTGGATGTATACATATAATGGTTCTGATGCTCAGAAATTTAAATTTAATGATGTTTCTGAAATAGGAACCAAAACCATAAATGATGGATATTATTTTATAAATACGTCATTAAATCAAAACAAAGTTTTAGATATAAAAAGTGGAAATGTTGGTGCATTAACTAATGTTCAAATATATAACATAAATTATTCTTTAGCTCAAAAATGGTATATTAAGTACCAAAATAATGGTTACTATTCCATATTAAGTGATAAAGACAATAATTATTCTTTGGAAGTTGATACTTCAAATAATAATGTAAGAATAAATAAATATACAAACTCTAAAAATCAAAGATGGATTATAAAAAAGACAGGTTTTAATTATTACATTATTTCTGAAAATGGAAAGTATCTAGATTTATCTGGCGCGTCAACTAATAATGGTAATAACATTGGAGTTTTTACACCAAACGGAACGAATGCTCAAAAGTTTAATTTTAGAAAAACAGCGAGTGGGTTAAGTAGTAATTCTGTTAAAAACGGAATTTATAGAATAACTAGTGCACTAGATAATAGTATGGTTATTGATTTGGCCGGAGCTAGTACTAATAATGGAGCTAACATACAATTATATAAAACTAATGGTTCTAATGCACAAAAATGGGAAGTTTCCTATTTATCAAATGGATATTACAAAATAAGTACCTTAATTAATTTGACAAAATCATTTGATGTTGCATCTGGTGGAATATCAAATGGTACAAATGTGCAATTATATGATTATAATGCCTCTATGGCTCAACAATGGATTATAAAAGATGTGGGAAATGGTTATTATAATATAATATCTAATGCCAATGGTTTGTGTCTTGATGTAGCAAACGCAAATGCATCAAATGGTTCAAATATTTGGATGTATAACTGTAATAATTCAAATGCTCAAAAATTCAAATTTGTAAAAGCAGAGCAAAAAACTAGGGTAATAGATGTAAGTTACCACCAAGGTCAAATTGATTGGAATAAAGTTTATAATACTGGTATTTATGGTGTAATGCTTAGAATAGGATATTGGAATACGGAAGATGGGAGACTAAGTGAGTACATAAACGAAGTTAAACGTTTAGGTATTCCATATGGTATTTATCTATTTAGTTATGCAAACACTACTAATGGTGCTAATATAGAAGCTAACTTCACAAAAAGCATAATAAGCAAATATAATTTAAATCCTACACTTGGAATTTATTATGATTTAGAAGATTGGTATATTTCAGCAGATAATACTTCAAATACATTATCAAAAGATCAATATGATAATATAGCAAGAACTTATATTAATTCTGTAAGTGGTTATGTGGGTAGTAAATATAAGGTTAAGGTATATGCGGATTTAAATCATGTTAATAATAGATTTGGAAGTTATGCTAGAGGTGAATCTGATTGGATTGCACATTATAACGCATCAGAGTGTGGATATAAAGGTTCATATTCTTTATGGCAATACACTTCTTCTGGAACTGTTGATGGAATAAGAGGATATGTGGATTTAAACTATTTATATTAATTAAAGCACAATTTAATAGACTCTCTAAATTTTTGAAAGATTTTTCGAAAATTTAGGGGGTTTTTTAAATTTTTGGATAATTATTTATGTAGGAGGAAGATAAGTATCTTTGTCAAAATAGATTATATAAAAAAAATCGTAAGAAGGATAAGTGATGTTAAATCGACGAATTTACTTGATATTTTTTGCTTTAAAATTTTGAAAGATAAAAACATCATAAAGAAAGGAGAAAAAATGGGCTATTATAAGAAAATAAAAAATGAATTAACAAATAACGATAATGAAATAAATAATATTTTTGATAATATCAAAGATTTGGTTATAAATAGCAGAAATAAAGTTTATCAAACAGTTAATACAGAAATGCTTAATTTGTATTGGAATATAGGAAAAGCAATTATGAAAATACAACAAGGTGATGAAAGAGCAAGTTATGGTGATTCTGTACTAGATAAATTATCTCAAAAACTGACTAATGAATTTGGAAAAGGATTTTCTAAGAGAAATCTAGAAAGGATGAGAAAGTTTTATATATACTTTCCAATTGCGACAACAGTGTCGCCGCAATTGAGTTGGTCTCATTATTTAGAACTTATAAAAATTGATGAAGGTCCTAAAAGAAATTTTTATTTAAAAGAAACGATTAATTCTAAATGGAGTGTTAGAGAACTTCAAAGACAAAGAGATTCGCTACTTTATGAAAGATTAACAATATCTGCTGATAAAGAAAAAATACTTGAATTATCCGAAAAAGGCCAAATTTTAAAAACAAGTAAAGATTTAGTAAAAGACCCTTTTGTATTAGAATTTTTAGATATAAAAGAAAATACCGGTTATTTAGAATCTGATTTGGAAAAGAATATTATAGAACACTTAAAAGAGTTTTTGTTAGAATTAGGCAAGGGTTTTAGTTATGTTGGTAATCAAGTAAGATTAACATTAGAAGAGGATCATTTTTATCCAGACTTAGTTTTTTACAACAGACTTTTAAGATGTTTTGTAATTATTGATTTGAAAATAGGAAAAGTATCACATCAAGATATTGGTCAAATAAAGATGTATGTTAATTACTACGATAGAGAAATAAAACAATCTGATGAAAATCCAACAGTCGGAATACTACTATCAACAAATAAAAATGAAACAATTGTAAAATACACATTACCAGAAGATAATAAAACAATATTTTCTTTTGAGTATAAATTACATATGCCAACTGAACAAGAATTAATTAGTGCTGTTGAGGAAGAAAAGAAAAATTTCAAATTAAATGAAGAAAATTAATCATAGTAAATTAAAGCTAATCGCTAAATAATAAGCTGATTTTAAATGAAGCAATTAATCAAGGACTTACCATTGGTATTATCGTGTGTAAAAAGAAAAATGGTTATCTATTTAAATACGTAACTAATAAAAAAATATATGAAAGAAAATATGAATTAGTTTGAAAAGCAAAGAGAAATCCTTGCTTTTTTATTGTATTTAATTATTCGACAAAACTTCTTAAATTTTTTTCATATTTCTTAGGGGGTTTTTCAAAAATTTGTCTAACTATTAATTTGAAAGGAGGAAATTAATGGTTAAATAACTTTGAATTGTTGTAGTTAAAAAACAATCATAAAAAAGAAAGGAAAAAATATATGACTAGAAAATTTGTTGTTACGATTAAAGAAATAGAAAATGAGGATAGTGTGGCAAAAAAAACACTTGCAAGAGAAGCGCTCATGAACTTAATCAGGAAAAAAGACAGCTTAGATAACTACGAGGAGGATATAGAAGAATCTGAAGAAGAAATAGAAGATGAAAAAGGTAATAAGAAAAAGTTATACACAGTCTCTAAAAGTTCTCCATATTTAACGAAATTATTTAATGATATTGAATCGTGGGTGAATAAAGATTGAAAAAGAAAATAACGCTGCTTCTTCTTGCTGTAATAATGCTTTTACCATTTATAAAAGTAAAGGCATTAGCAAATGATTCATACGTTGATTGGAATTTAGACAGAAGCATATTTGCACATCAATATAGAAATGGAAGTGACCATATCACAAATCTTGCAATGATGACTGTAAATGGTGTTTATGGTTACTGTATTGAGCCTGGAATACTTGCACATAAGGCTTCTTATTATTCATCAACTACTAGCATAAATGATACTCCATTAAGCGGGATAGATACCAGAAGATTAAGCCTAATAGGATATTATGGATATGGTTATGAAGGACATAATACAAAAGAGTATTATATGGCAACTCAGGAGCTAATATGGAGGTATATGGGCGTAGAAAACGTATGGTGGACTGATAAAAAAGTTGGTGGTAATATAATAAATATTGATTCATATAAAAACGAAATATTAAGACTTGTTAATCTATACGATGTAACTCCTTCTTTTAATTTTAAAGAAGAATATATGGTAGGAGATGAAATCATTCTTCCTGATAATAACAATGTTTTAAATGGTTATGACGTATTCCAAAATCAAAACGTTACAAAAGATGGTAATAATATAAAAATAAAAGTATCTGATGGAAATAATAAATTTACTTTAAAAAGAAAAAATAATGGTAAGTTAACTAAGTTCTATTATAAAAGTGGATATCAAACAATTGGGACGTTTGGGTTTCCTTATGAACACTCTAAAGAGTATGATGTTAAATCATTTTATGGGAAGATAATAATTGACAAACTAGATGATGATACTAAAAGTAAAGATAAGTCATCTAGCGAAGTTTCATTAGAAGGAGCAGAATATGGATTATATGATAAAGATAATAATTTGCTTCAAACTAAAAAAACAGATAAAGATGGAACGATTATATTTGATAATTTGCCTAAAAATAATTACCGAATAAAAGAGATTAGTCCAAGCGTGGGATATACTAAATCACCAACTATATCATCTACGTTTATTGGAACTGGAACGAGGGAAGTTGTTATAAAATCGTTTGAAAAAATAATTAAAAATAAAATTTATATTACAAAGGTTTTAGATGATCCAATAAATAATACATGCACACCTGAAGAGGGAATATTATTCTACGTATTTGATATATTGGGAAACCACATAATGGATCTTGTTACAGATAAAAATGGTAATATAGAGTTTACTTTACCATATGGCACTTATACACTTAGACAAATATCTACTAAAGATGGAGTAGATAAAATAAAAGATAGAATAATTGAGGTTACTAAAGATGGTGTTATCCAAAAAATAGCGTTAGTTAATCATTTTTTACCAAAAGAAAAAGAAGAAATTCCGAAGCCTAAAGAAGAGATAAAAGAAGAAGTTTTACCTAATACTGGTAGAAATGATTTCTTATTATATATTTTGCTTTTCTCTATAAGCTCATCAATTTTAATTTATGAAAAAAATATTAGTTAGTTTAATTCTTTTCATAAGTGTATTTCTAATTACAAAAGATATGGTTTTTATGCTATTATTAAATTCTTCTAATGATAAAATGGTAAAAGCTTATTTTAATAATAATTCTTCGTTTAATTATAATGGTGATATGGTTTTAGATATCCCTGATATTTCTCTTAAAAATATAGTTAAAAAATCAGATGATAAATTTAAATTACTTGATAGATATTTAGTTTATTATAAAAATAATAATTATAAAGAAGGAATAGTAATACTAGGACATTCTGGTATGGGATATGGGACCTACTTTAATAGATTAGATGAATTAGATAGTAAAAGTAATGTATATATCTATAAAGATAAACTTAAACTAACCTATCAATTTAAGGAAAAAATGGATGTAAAAGAAACGCAGACAGACATTTTAAATAGTGCTAAAGCAAATGAACTTATACTAATTACATGTAAAAAAAGTGTTAAAGATGAAAGGTTAGTTGTTAAATTAGTGTTAAAAAGTGCTAAAACCATTGATAAATAAGCAAAAAATACTATTTTTGTACTAAAAATACTTGAAATAACTAGTAAAAAATGATACGCTTATATTGTAAGCAAGGTAGCTTATAGATATGAACATAAATATGGAGGTTTTATTATGTCAAAACAAGAATTAGTAGAAAAAATGGCTGAAAAAGCTGGATTAACTAAAGCTGATGCTGCTCGTGCATTAGACGCATTTACTGAAAGCGTAACTGAAGCATTAAAGGCAGGAGACAAAGTTTCATTAGTAGGATTTGGTACTTATGCAACTTCAGAAAGACCAGCTAGAGAAGGTCGTAACCCAAGAACTGGAGAAACAGTTAAGATTGCTGCTAGAACTGCAGTTACATTCAAAGCTGGTTCTAAGTTAAAAGAAGCTGTAAACAAATAATGAAAAACCATGAAAATGGTTTTTTCTTTTTGAATTTTTGTTATAATTATAATGGTGATAACTTTGATAGAGAAAGCATGTGAACTTTTACAAATGTTTTATTCTTCTGGCTATGAAGCTTATGTAGTTGGAGGTTTTGTAAGAGATATTATTTTAGGAAGAAATAGTTTTGATGTTGATATTGCAACTAATGCTACACCAAAAGAAGTGCAAATGATATTTAAAGATGTAAAACTTCCGTTTGAGGGGTATGGATCCGTGCATTTAGTATATAAGAAAGTAAATTTTGAAATTACAACGTACCGTATGGACCTAGAATATCAAGATAAAAGAAAACCTTCTAAGATAGTTTATACTGATAAATTGATAATTGATTTAAGAAGAAGAGACTTTACTATGAACACGTTATGCATGGATAAAAATAAGAACATTATTGACTTATTAAATGCAAGGTGTGATATAGAGAATAAGGTAATAAAAACAGTTGGAAATGCAAACAGAAGACTAAAAGAAGACTCTCTTAGAATACTTCGTGCAATAAGGTTTGCAACCGAACTTGATTTTTCTATTGATGAAGAATTAAAGGATGCCATAATAAATAATAGGAAGCTAGTTAAAGATTTATCATTTTATAGAAAAAAACAGGAACTAAATAGAATCTTTTCATCTCCTAACGTACTTAAAGGAATTAGTCTTTTAAAATATTTTTCTTTGGATGAATATTTAGATATAGATTTAAAACATGAAATCGTTAAGACAAGTGATCCAATAGGTATATGGGCGCAGGTTAGTCCTTCTTCCTCATATCCTTTTACATCTAATGAAAAAGACTATTTAAAGGCCATAAATGATGTTTTAACAGATGATGTGATTAATGATATGGAATTGTATAAAAAAGGCAATTACGTGTGCTTTATTGCTGCTCAAATACTTAATATGGATACTAAAGATATTTATGACAGATGTGATAACTTAGTGATAAAAAAGACATCAGATATTAAACTTACCGGAAAAGATATAATAGATCTTATTAATCCTAAAGATAAAAGTATTATAAAAAACATAATTAAAGATATTGAAGAAAAAATAATATACAAAGAATTAAACAATAATTATGAAGAGTTAAAATGTTACGTGTTAGATAACTATAAGAAATATTGATAATACGTATCTAGTTATGTTATAATCCTTTTTAGAAAGAGGTGATTTTATATGCTAAAAAAAGAGTTAATGAACGAACTTAATAATGAAAATCATTATACCGTTCCAAGATATGTTTTATCTTATGCTAAAGAACTTGGTTTAGATATGGATTCACTTATTTTACTTATTTATTTTTTAAATAAACCAAACAAATCTATATTTGATTATAAAAAGATAATTGAAGATATTAATTTTACTGAAAAAGAGCTTTTAAATGCACTATCTACTCTTAAGGATAAGAATATTTTACTTATTCTTATGGAGAAGAATGATTCGGGTGTATTAGAAGAGAAGGTTGATATAAGTTTATTTTATGAAATCATATTTTCTAAGATATTAAATAAGGAAACGAAAGAGAATAATGAAAAAGATTTATATGATAACTTTGAAAAAGAATTTGGAAGGACTCTTTCTCCTATGGAATATGAAATAATTAATTCTTGGAAGGAGCAAAAGATAAGCAACGAACTTATTTTATCTGCGCTTAAAGAAGCCGTGTTTAATGGTGTTAATAATTTAAGATACATAGATAAAATTTTATATGAATGGAATAAGAAAGGTATAAAAAAGCCTACTGACATAATAGAAAAACAAAAGGCAAGGGAAGAAGAAAAAACTCCTGAAACTTACGAATATGACTGGTTAAATGAAGACTAGTCATTTTTTTATGAAATAAAAAAGCACCTTAAATTTAAGGTACTTATTTATTCTGTTGTACTAGTTGTGTTAGTTGCTGTTACCGTAACGTTTCTACTTACCGTTTTACTCTTTCCTTGATAAGTTACTTTATAAGTTAGTTTATAAGTTCCAAGGATGTTTGTATCAACGCTTCCAGATTCTAGTGTAATAGTTGCCCCATCTGTTACATCAACGGAGTTATATAAAACGATTATAGGTTTGTTATCGACAAACGTCTTTCCTTGTTCTATTGTGCTATTACTTATTTTAACATCAAAATCACTTGTTACCGAAACTTTGTGTTCAACGCCCTTACTTCTGTTTGTTTTGTAGTTAGAGTATGCTGTATATATTACGTATACAGGATTTGAATAGCTTGTTATATGTGTATATGATGTACTAGTTGTAGTTCCAACGTATACTTCAGAACCACCGGAACCATCTTTTACATATATGTCATATCCAAGTGTTCCATAGCTGTCATCAAAGTTTAGGTTTACCATGTCTTCAGCACTAATACCATTCCATTTTAAGTGTACTGTGTTACCAGATATACTACTTGTAACACCACTTACACTTGGTAGTTGTTCTGCTTGTTCAGTTCCTGTTTCATCAGGCCCAGTTCCTTTTCTAAAGTATCCAACAACACCACCGTATAAGGCTTTTTTAAGTGGAATAGAGTTTCTTATAACTGATACCTCTTCGATGCTAGATGGTCTTTCAAATGAGCTTCCGTCTTTATCAAATAAGTTTTCTGCTAAATTACGATAGAACTTATCACGAGTTGACCAAGATGATGTAGTACTATGACCTTTTGTTATACTATCATAACCATACCAGAATGTTATTGTTTGCTTTGGAGTATATCCACATACCCATAAGTCATTTATCGCTTTACTTGATAAATGATATCTCTTTCTAGTTGCTTCATCAAAGTTAGAAGTACCGGTTTTGGCAGCTGTTTGAACACCACTTATACCAGCGGCTGATTTAGCAAGTCCTTCTGTTGCAGACCAGTTTAAAGAGTAGTTAATAATGTATGCTGTTGAGTCATTCATAACGCGTGTTTTAGCTGATTTTGTTTCAACTACTTCATCAGTGTCTTTATATACAAATTTCTTTATTGTATGAGGTTTAATGTAGTAACCACCATTTGAGAATGCTTGATATGCTCCTGCCATTGTCATTGGACTGTTTCTAGATTCTTCTTTTTTGGTAGAACCAGTAAATGATCCAATAGAATGAGCCTCATGTATTTTGCCATTTTTATCTACTTCTGGAGTAATTCCAAGACTACTTGCGAATTTTAATATCTTATCGTTACCAGCTCCTTTAGATACTTGTTGGAAAGTTTTTAAAGCTGTTACGTTTCTTGAAAGTCCAAGTGCCTGATATAGCGGAAGCCTTCCTTTATATCCACCATCTGAGTTAGATATTTTAGTTCCATCACTATATGTTGTTGGAGTATCGTCAATATAATTAACCGTTCCCCAACCTAAGTATTCAACTGCTGGACCATAGTCAAATATTGGTTTTGCCGTTGAACCTATTTGTCTGTTTGTCATCGTAGCGTAGTTATATGATCTTTCGGAGTTTTTATTTCTTCCGGCTCCTACTGCTAATACTTCACCACTTGCTGAGTCAGTCATTACGACACCTGCTTGTGCATTTTCGTTTTCCCATTTCCAAGCCTCACCATTCATAACCTTATTAACAAAGTCTTGCTTGCTTCTATTCATTGCAGTATAAATCTTAAGTGGGGTAGTATATGGGTTTAAATCATATTCGTTTTCTAACTCTTCAACAACAGTATCAATATATCCTTGATACTCAGAGTACGTTCCAGAAGTTTGTGTTTTCTTTATATATGAAGTAATCGGAGAATTTTCTGCAATTTCTTTTTCTTCTTCAGTTATATAACCATGTCTTTGCATTAGGTAAAGAACCGTTTTTCTTCTTCCTTCAGCACGTTCTGGATAGTTATAAGGATTATAATAAGTTGGTGATTGGAATAATCCTGCTATAAATGATGCTTCTGCTAAGTTAAGTTCACTAACTGATTTACCAAAGTAGTTTAATGAGGCTTGCTCAACACCGTAAGCCCCGTTACCTAAGTAAGAGTCATTAACATAAAATTCTAAAATTTCTTTTTTAGTATATTTTCTTTCTATTTTAAATATTGAAAGATATATATCAGTAAACTTTCTAGTTATTCCCTCAAAACCTTTAGATTTAGTAGAAGTATAGTTATTTTTGGCAATTTGCATTGTAAGAGTTGATGCACCACCACCATTTTTACCAACTAGTTGATACATACTTGCTTTCATAAATCTTGCAAGGTCAAAACCATTATGCTGGAAGAACTTAGAGTCTTCTGTTGCAATTATTGCATCTATTAAAACCTCAGGTAAGTCATCATATGATATTTCAGTTCTGTTTTCGTTACCCATTTTGGTAATTATGTTTCCTTCGGTATCATATAACTCTGACATTTGAGTGAATTTTAAGTTGTTTGGATCAAATTTAGGAGCCTTTACAATAATATAGGCAAAAAATACTGCCATAAGTGATGCAAAAGCTACTACACAAATTATAAGAATGTTTAAAATCATCTTTTTCTTTTTACTTACTTTTCTTTTAGAAGTATTATTTGTACCTTTTATAACTTTCCTTTTAACATCATTTGTTTTAGCCTTAATATTATTTGCAATGTTACTTGCTTTGCTGCTTCTTTTTTTCATCATGATTTATTACCTCCAAAGTATAATTTATCTATTACTTCTATATAGTCTATTCTAGGTGCATACTTTATTTTAATCATTGTACCATAATTCTTAAAAAAATCTAATGGAATCGACTTTCTTTTATTATTTTTAATAAATTCTTCTAAGTTTTCCACACTTAAAAAATACGTTTCATCAAGCAGATTGAATCTTACTATTATAAATGCAATAGCTCCTTTATTTTTAACATTTATTAAATGTTTTATTTGATGCATATGTATGTTAGCTAGTGCAAAAGAAGTTTTACTGTTTGTTTCTTTAGCCTCGAAATCAACGTATTTTCCGTTATAAATTCCATTATAATCGGTAGTTGATGGAGTCTCAAAATAAGCCTCTTTTATTTTTCCTAATTTATAGTCAACGTTAACAAGTTTTATAGGAGTAGGTTTTTTATAAACGTATGCAATATCCTTAATTCTATAATACTCATTTGCTAAATTTATGTCAGATTCCAAAGCCATACCACGATTTGCAAAACCAGTTTTAATATGATTGCTCTTAGTTTTGTTAAATCTGGTAAAGGAATAGTTATTTATCACTATCATCACCTGTTATAATTATACTACATTTATTTATTATTTCTATATAAAATATGAAAAGAATTGTCGAAAATATTAAAATATAATTTTGTCGTGTTATTATTTATTTGAAAGGAATGTTTTTTATGAAAGATTATACTTTGATGTTTGTTATTATTGATGATTTAATAGACGAAGTAGAAAAAATAGAAGAAACTTTAATTATAAATCATACACTTAATTAGGTGATTTGTTTGGAAAATATAAAAGAGATTTATGATCTTATTCCTTATATAATAATGATAGGAATAATTTTAAATATAACAGGTAATTTAATTAAAATGACGTTTAAGGTTCCTAGCAAATACATAGTTTGGATTTTACTTATTTTAAGTTTATTAATTAACTTTATTTTTTATGGTTTTACTTTTGAAAGTTTATTTGTGGGCTTTGTAAGCTTTAGTTTTTCCGTGTCTTCTTATGATTTGGCAAAGTATTTTACAAAGATAAGAAATAGAAAGTAAGTGTTAAGCAAATTAAATTTTATGTAAATTGACAAATGATAAAAAACTTGAGATAATGTTAATTACAGAGGTGGTAAAAAATGTTTAATGGTAGAATAGCTTTGTCACCACAAGATATCTTTGATAAAGAATTTAAGATTGATACTCGTGGATATAGACTTCAAGAAGTAGATAAGTATTTAGATCAAATAATTAAGGATTATGTTGAGTTTATTAACATAATTAAGGAACTTAGAAATGAGAATAAGGCTTTAGAAAGAGAAAACATCGATTTAAAGCATGAACTTAGAGATTTAAAAGCTAATATTGATATTGTTAAGAAAAGTGAAAAAGAAATTACCAACGTAGATATATTAAGACGTTTATCACAACTGGAAAAATATATATATGATAAAGATGAGTAATGGTTTTTACGTAAACGCTGCTAATTATTAGTAGAGGAAAGTCCACGCTCACACGGACCTGTAACGGACGTAGTGTTCATGCAAAGGGAACAAATAACCTTTGGTAGGATTTAATCCTAACGGCGTCGAGGTAGCCTAAGTTTTTAATATGGCTATATTAGGCATAAAGTGCCATAGTGACGATTTTGCTTGGAAACTTGCAAAGTGGAACGGGTAAACCCCATGAGTGAGAAACCCAAAATTGGTAGGGGAACTTCTATGAAGGAACAAAAACGGATTAGAAGATGCTTTTTAAAAGCATAGATAAATGTTTACGACCAGATATCTGGTACAGAACGTGGCTTATTAAAACTATTATTTATTTATATAAAGGAGTGAACTTAAGTTGAAGGAGATTGGTGAAAAGCTAAAGGCTGCAAGGGAAGAACACGGTGTTAGTGTTGATGAAGCAGCAGAAGATTTAAACCTTAGAGCTTCACAAATAGAAAACATAGAAAAAGGAAACTTAAAGGTATTTAAAGATGTGTTTTATTTAAAATCATTTATTAGATCATACGCCAAGTATTTAGGACTTGATGAAGATGCTATAATGGATGAGTTTAACGAGTACTTTTTTGAGGAAACATCAAAGATTCCAATCGCGGAGATAGAAAAAGCATCACGCGCAAAGGAAAAGGAAAAAGCATCTGATAAAAAGGTTGCATCTCCATACACGGTAGATGATAAACCAAAGTCAAAGGTGCCCGCTATTATAGTTACACTTATAATTTTATTGTTATTATTTTTAATAGGATATTTAGTTGTAACGGAATATGTTATTCCTAAAAATGATAATGATAATAGTGTTTTAACTTATTTAGAGAATTAAGAGGTGGATATATGAACTTAGCTAATAGAATAACAATGATTAGAATATTTTTAACGGTTTTATTAATTGTTTTATTACTATTTCCATTTTACATGGTAAACATTGAATTTCCAAAAGTGTTAATTGGCACTATAACGGTAGATATTAAGTATTTTATTGCGGCAGGATTATTTGCTGTTGCATCAATTACAGATGCTATTGATGGTCATATTGCAAGAAGTCGTAATATGGTAACTGATTTTGGTAAAATGACTGATGCAATTGCAGATAAAATGCTAGTTAACTCAAGTTTAATTATTTTAACTGCACAAGGAATGGTATCACCTGCTATTACGGTTATAATCGTTTTAAGAGATACTGTTGTAGATACGATTAAAATGATTGCAGGAAGTAAGGGAAAGGTAGTTGCTGCTATAAAGTCTGGTAAGATTAAAACAACGTTTTTAATGCTAGGTATAATATTTACCATGTGTTATAATTTACCATTTGAATTATTTAATCTTGATATAGCAAGTTTCTTACTTGTTTTAGCAACTATATTTGCAATTATTTCAGGAATTCAGTATTACATAATGAATAAAGATATAATTTTTTCTAAAGAAGAAATATCAGATTCTGCAGATAAAAAAACACAGAAATAGAATTTTAGCTTAGACAAAAAAATGAATTTAATAGAAGAATCATAGTATAAACTTTCAAACATTTGTTCGAAAAAGTACTTGATTTTTCTTTTTTAATGGATTATAATGTTATTGTAATCAATGACTAGGAGGATATTTATGGCAAAGAAAGCTTTAAATGATAAGACTTTAGAACAAGTTCTTGCAGACATAGAAAAACAATTTGGTAAGGGTTCAATAATGAAATTAGGTGATGAAAGTCATAATGAAATAGACACGGTATCATCTGGATCTCTTACTTTAGATATAGCACTTGGTGTTGGAGGTTATCCAAAGGGAAGAATAATTGAAATATATGGACCAGAATCATCAGGTAAAACTACGTTTGCACTTGAGGCTATTGCAGAGGTACAAAAAGCAGGAGGTAAAGCAGCGTTTATAGATGCAGAGCATGCACTTGATCCAGTTTATGCTAAAAACCTAGGAGTAGATATTAATGATTTATTATTATCACAACCAGATACTGGTGAACAAGCACTAGAAATTTGTGAAGCATTAGTTAGAAGTGAAGCTATAAGCATAGTTGTAATAGATTCGGTTGCAGCACTTGTTCCACAAGCAGAAATAGAAGGGGAAATGGGTGATAGTCACGTAGGACTTCAAGCAAGATTAATGAGTCAGGCTTTAAGAAAGTTATCTGGAACTATTAGCAAAACCAATACAATTGCAATATTTATTAATCAGTTAAGAGAAAAAGTAGGTGTTTTATTTGGTAATCCAGAAACTACACCAGGTGGTAGAGCACTTAAATTCTATTCAACTATTAGATTAGATGTAAGACGTGGTGAACAAATTAAAAATGGAGATAATGTAATAGGTAATAAAACCAACGTTAAGATAGTAAAAAATAAGGTTGCTCCTCCATTTAAAACTGCATCAGTTGAAATTATGTATGGACAAGGCGTTTCAAGGGAAGCTGAAATACTTGATTTAGCATCAGAAATAGGAATTGTTGATAAAAGTGGAGCTTGGTATTCATATAATGGAGAAAAAATTGGCCAAGGTAAGGAGAATGCTAAACAATTCTTAAGAGATAATCCTACTATTAAAGAAGAAATAGAAAATAAGGTTCGTGAAAGTCACGGCATTTTAAAACAAGATAAAGAAAAAGAAAAAAATAAAAAATAAAATAATAATTGAAACTGGTTTATGCTGGTTTCTTTTTATATACACATAAAAAAAAGACGCTTAATACGTATATTTTTTCTTTATATTTAAGACTTTTTAATTAAATTTTGTTATAATATTTATGGTGATAAAATGGATAATATAAAATTAAGAATGGATGAATTAATAGATATAATTAATGAAGCTAGTATTAAGTATTATGTAGATGATAATCCTAGTATTACTGACCAAGAATATGATGATTATTATAATGAATTATTAAAACTTGAAGAGAAATATCCTGATTTAAAAAGAAGTGATTCACCAACTTTAAGAGTAGGTGGAAAGGTAGTAGATAAATTTGAAAAGGTAACTCATGAAAGTCCTATGCTTTCATTTGATGATATATTTAATGAGGATGAAATAGTTCTTTTTGATGAAAGGATAAAAAAGACTTGTCCTAATGCGACTTATACTTTAGAGCCTAAAATGGACGGGTTATCTGGTTCATTATTATATGAAAAAGGTGTACTTAAAAGGGCTGCGACAAGGGGAGACGGACTTATCGGAGAAAATATTACTCATAACGTAGAAACTATAAAATCAGTTCCTTTAAAACTTAATAAGGAACTTGATATAGAAGTTCGTGGTGAAATATATATGAGTAAGGCCTCTTTTGAAAAGTGTAATAAAGAAAAAGAAAAAAGAGGTGAAAATTTATTCGCTAACCCAAGAAATGCTGCTGCAGGTTCTGTAAGACAATTAGATAGTAAGATTGCTGCAAAAAGAAATCTAGACTTTATGGCTTATTTCATACCTAATCCAGATAAATATGGTATAAAAACTCAAGGCGAATCTTTAGCATTTTTAAAAGAATTAGGTTTTAAAACCAATTATAATTTAAATGGACTTGCTAAAAACATAAATGACATAATTAACTATATAGATGGTTTAGGAAGCAAAAGATCTAATCTTCCTTTTGAAATAGATGGCGTTGTATTAAAGGTTAATAGCTTGGAAGATGAGGCAAAATTAGGTTTTACCGAAAGAGTACCTAGATGGGGAATAGCATATAAATTTCCAGCTGAAGAAGTTTTAACTACTTTAAAAGAAATAAAATTTACAGTCGGAAGAACTGGTAAGATAACACCAAATGCTCTTTTTTCACCAGTTCATGTTGCAGGTTCTGTTATATCAAAGGCAACGCTTCATAATGAAGATTATTGTTTAGATAAGGATGTAAGGGTAGGAGATGTTATCTCAATTAGAAAAGCAGGCGACGTAATACCGGAAGTAGTAGAGGTAAAAAAAGAAAGAAGAACTGGTAAAGAAGTTCCGTTTAAGATGATAGAAAACTGTCCGATGTGTGCATCAAAACTGGTTAAAGAAGATGCTAACTACTTTTGTAAAAATGATTTATGCCCCGCAAGAAAAATGGAAGGATTAATTCATTTTGCGTCAAGAAATACGATGAACATAGATGGACTTGGTGAAAGGATCATAGAAGATTTTTATAATATGGGATTTATTAAGTCCATATCTGATATATATCTTTTATCAAACCATAAAGAAGACTTAATAGAACTTGAAGGCTTTGGAGAAAAAAGTGTTAACAATTTACTTGAAAGTATTGAAAATTCAAAAAACAACTCTTTAGAGAAGGTTCTTTTTGCACTAGGAATAAGACATGTTGGTAAAAAAACAGCTAAAATACTTGCTAAAAGATATAAAAATATAGATAATATAATTAATGTTAATATTGATGAACTAACAAACGTTAATGATATAGGTGAGATAATAGCTAAAAGTGTAAAAACATATTTTGATGATCCTTTAAATTTAAAATTAATAGAGGATTTAAAGAAACTAGGCTTAAATTTCGAATATAAAAATGACTCATCAGACGACACATTATCTGGTATGACGTTTGTTTTAACAGGAACTTTAGAGAAGTATAAAAGAGAAGAATTAACTAAGATTCTAGAAGATAAAGGCGCTAAGGTAACAAGTTCGGTTACTAAAAAGACAACCGGTGTTATCGTAGGAGATAAACCTGGCTCAAAATATGATAAAGCATTAAAGCTTGGTGTTAAAATATATAAAGAAGAAGATGTCTTAAACATCATAAAATAATGTATACATTATGGAGAAAATATGCAGAAAAAAGATATTATAATAAAAGATGATGAAAGTAATTTTAAATTTAATTTCCGTGTTGCTGGAATTTTTGTAAATGATAATAAGGTTTTACTTCAAAAATGTGAAAAAGACAATTATTATTCACTGATTGGTGGTAGAGTAAAATATGGTGAAACAACAATAGAAGCTTTGATTCGTGAGATACAAGAAGAAATTGGAATTAAAGTAAATAAAAAAGAAACCAAACTTATAAATGTTTCGGAAAATTTCTTTAAATATAATGGAAAAGAATTTCACGAGCTATTATTCATTTATAAAATTAACAATAAACAAATAGATCAAATTAGTGAAATAAAAACCTTGGATAAAACAAACGTTGTAAACAAATGGTATGATATTTCCAAATTGAATATTATGGATGTTAGACCAAATATAATAACAAATCTAATAGAAAGCAATAAAATAGTTCATTGTATAATAAAATAATTTAAATTGCAAAAACTTGACAAAAATAAAAATCATGATAGTATATTTATCAGAATTTTTATTGATGTTTGCTTGTACAGAAACATTATTATAGCAAGCAGATAAATGGGTCTTGTTTGCAAAATCAGGACCTTTTATTTTTAGAGTAAAAAGGGAGTTTATAGGAGGATGTTATGAATAATTATTATTTAAGTGAAGAAAATAAAAATATGACAGGATATGCATCAAAGGATAGACCTTGGTTAAAATTTTATCCACCTGGAGCATCAAAAATAGAAGATATAAATTTGACTTATTATCAATATTATGTAGAGGCTAACAAAAAGTTTTTGGATAAAGCTGGAATAGAATATTATAATAGAATAATAACGAGAAAAGATGTTATTAAAGAAAGTGATCAATTAGCTAAAGTATTACAAAAATATGGAGTAAAAAAACGCGATCAAATTTTACTTGGTACTATTGGAGTTCCAGAAGCCTTTTATACAATAATGGCACTTAGCAAAATAGGTGCTGGAGCAAATATAATTAATATTACTTATCCGAATGAACTTATAATTGATTCAGTAAAACAAGCTGATTTTGATGTTTTTATTGTATTAGATGTATTTTATGATCTTTTTAGTGATGCTTTAAAATTACCAGAAATGAAAAACAAAAAGATTATAGTAATTCCTTTTACAAATTCATTTCCACTAGGTACAAAAACAGTTATGTTGGCTCAAAGAATAAAAAATAAGAAAAAATTTGATAAACTAAAAGAAGATTATAATTTAAATTTATCATATTATAACGATGCAATTAAAGAATGCATTAATATGCCTGATATTGAAGCAGAGCCATATGATAAAGAACTTAAATTTTTGACTGTATATTCATCGGGTACTACTGCAAAAGCTAAAGGTATAAATTTACCAATAGATTCTATAACTTATATGGCTAGAAATCATGAATTGGCAGATTTAGGAACAGATGAAAATACAGCAAGTCTTCATAAAGTTCCAATTAATTTTTCAACAGGTGTAAATAATAACTTTTTATTACCACCACTTGTTGGAATGATAAATGTTTTAGACCCTGTATTTGATAAAAAAACAATAGGAAAAAGTTTTAAAAATCATAAACATAAAATAGGAGTAGCTATAATTTCTAATGAAATGTGGGAAGCTGTTGGTAATTCTAAATTAAAAAAAGATACTTTATCTGATTTAACACATCCAATAGCTGGTGGAGATGGAGCTTCTGTCCATAGGCAAGAACAAATTTATAATAATTTAAAGAAGTTTGGATGCAAAAGGCCTTTATTTTCTGGAGCAGGTAGTACTGAAGTTGGGGCTTGTGCAACAACCACATTAAGACAAGCGTATAAAGCTGGAACGGCAGGTGTGCCATTACCTCAAGTTAATGCTATGATAATAGATGATGAAGGTAAAGAATTAAAATATAATGAATCAGGAGAGATTTGTTATAGTACTCCAATGATGATGTTAGGTTATTTAAATGATGAAGAAAAAACAAGAAAAAGTTTTATTTATGTAGATTCGGAAAAGTTTTATAAAACTGGGGATATAGGATATATAGATTCTGACGGATTTGTAACATACCGTGGAAGAAAAAACGATTTTATAATTGTGAAAGATGATAATGGAAATGATTTTAAACAATATTTATTTGAAATAGAAGAAATTGCAAAGAAATATTCTTTTATAATGGATTGTGAAGCAGTTGGAATTGATTTTAATAGTACAGGATATAGTAAACCGGTTATTCATCTTCAATTTACAAAGGAATTTACTGGTAATAAATATGAAGCTATAGAAAAAATTATAACTGATTTTAAAGAGAATTTACCTAGCTTTAGTGTTCCGATAGCATTTAAAATTAGAGAAGATTTTCCAATTGCAAAAAGCGGAAAAAGAGATAATAAAAAACTATCAGAAGAAAAAGATGGTTATATTAATATAGATAAAGGAATAATTTATGAATGTAATTTTAACCAAAATGATGTGGAATATAATGTTTTAGATAGTATTTCTAAACAAAAAACATATGTAAAAAGTATGTAAACTAACTTAAATTATATTTATTAATTGTTAAAAATATTATATTATCATAACAGAGGTGATTATTTATGGGAAGTGGAATATTTTTTCCGGTTTTAAGTTTATTTTATAGTGTTTTACTTATAGTACTTTGTTTCAAAGATAAAAAAATAAAAAATAATATTTTAAAATCCTTAGTAATTGTTAATTTTATAGGCTTAATTTCAGAATTATTATGTAGTTATGCTGCATTTAACATCAAAAAGATGCCAATATTAAGCAATTTTATTTTAAAATTTTATTTAGTTTATTTGGTAACATGGATTATTTTATTTACTAAATATATTTCAAATATATCAAAGACAAAAATAAATAGAATTAAGTGGGAAAAAAACATTTTTATTATAATTTATATTTTGTCTTGCATAGCAGTTTTATTATTGCCTATTCATTTAGTTAACAAAGGTGAGATAAGATATACATATGGACCTGGAGTAAGCTTGGTTTATGGTTTGTCATTAACATTTATAATTTATTGTTTGATATTAATGTTTTTTAACATAAATAAAAAAGTTGCTTCAAGGTATTCTTCATTATTTATATTAACTTCTCTTGGTGCACTAGCTATGGTTATTCAATCTACTTATCCAGGATTATTATTAATTACTTCAGTATCAACATTTGTAACGTTCATAATGTATTTTACAACCTTGAATAATGAAGTAATATCAAAATTAGAAAAGGAAAAGAAGTAATGCTTTTCTTTTTTAAGGAGGATGATTAAGTTGCAACAAAATGTAGAAAATACAATTAACTTATTTGACAAATTATCCATGAAGTATTACGGATATTTATATACTGCTTCAATCGCAAAAGAAGCAGCATCAGGAAAAGAAGGTAATGGTGGAATCCTAATAGTAGGTATGATTATAGTTATAGTAGGACTAATAGGATTTATATTAACTAAAAATAAGAATTAACAGAAATAAAGTTTCTGTTTTTTTAATTGTAATAAAATGCTATAATGATATTGATAAGTGTAAGGAAAGTGTTTAGTGTATGAAAAAGAAATTAATGATAGTATTTTTATTTTTTACTTTGTTAATTGTTATTTGTCTTATTTTACTTTATAAAGATCAAAGGATTACTGTTTTAGGATATCATGATTTTACAGAAGGTGATTCCGTTAGTAATATGCAGATGAATATAAAAAAATTTGACAAGCAAATGAAATATTTAAAAGACCATAATTATAATGCGATTACTCTTAAACAAATGGATTGTTTTATAAATAAGACTTGCAAAATACCTAGAAAATCTGTTTTAATTACGATGGACGATGGGTATAAATCTAATTATGATTTAGCATTTAAGGTACTTAAGAAATATAATTTTAATGGGGTAGTATTTTATATGGGAGTAAATTATAATGGTGAAAATGAAAACTATATGGATTTAAAAATGATTAAGGAAGCTAAAAGAAAATATCCCAACATAGAATTTGCATCTCATACTTATGATTTGCATCATGAAAATGATTATTTACTAAGTTATGAAGAAATAAATAATGATTTTAAAAAGATGAATAATGTAATTGATACTAAATATTTTGCATATCCTTATGGGCATGTTAGCCATAACATAGAAAAGGCTTTAAAAGACAATAATTACAAATTAGCATTTACATTTGGTCAAGGAAAAAATCATAGAAAAGTAAAATTAGGTGATGATAAATACCATTTACCAAGACTATTTATATCAAGTGATATGCCTTTTTGGAAGTTTATATTAAGACTGGTTATACCTTATTAATATTAATAATATATAAATTTATGGAAAATGATTTAAAAAAAGAGGTTTCAAATATTTAACTCTTGGAGTAGAACCTTGTGAAATAAGAATTTACAAATATATTTTAAATGGGGCTTTATAAAGTATATAAAAACTGATTATGAATATTATTTATCTAGTGAGAAAGTAATAGTTAATTATTATGAAAAAACATTGAAGTAACTATGATATAATTAAAATGAATTCAATAAGAGATATATACTATGAAAAAAGAAATAGAAATAACAGTTAGAGTAAATGTCAGTTATGAAAAACTAAAAGAGAAATTAAAACAAAATAATTTTATAAAAAAGAAGAATACATAGTAAATGATTCATATTTAATTAATAGCTTAATAAATATAACAGATATGAAAAATTATTTGATATACATGATAAATGTATAGTTTTTGCAAATGATAAAACCGAGTTAGTTGTTTAACTAGTTAATGATAAATATATTTTTATAGAAATGGAGTCTGAACCTCAATATATTAACAGAAAATATGAAAATGTAGAAGAATTAAAAGATGATATATGTAGTTATAATCTATCAATAGATAAATCTAATTTCTTTGTAAAAAAGGCAGAATTAATTTTAAATGAAACGTTAAATAGATGATGTGTGTGATAAGAATAATTTAAGATTAGCAAGAACGATTGAAAATATTATAATGTTGATACAAAATATAAGGTTCAAGATTATTTGATAGATATAGAAAAATCGTTAAGTAAAAACGAAAAAATATATGAACCTATAATAGATAAGGAAATACAAAATGAACATAGTAGAGAAAATAAAAGAGTATGTAAAAGATGAGTGTAATAAGCATAAAAAAGAATCTAAAGATGGTTATGATTTTTGGAATGAACATATAAAGTATATGTATGATAAAGCACTTTTGTTAGCTAGAAAATATGACGCTGATATGGAAATAGTATCATTAGGCGCACTTCTTCATGATATAGCATTAATAAAAAAAGTGGGAAAAAGAAGTGATCATCACATAAACGGTGCAAAAATAGCCGAAGAAATATTAAATAAATATAATTATCCACAGGAAAAGATAAAACGTGTTAAAAATTGTGTACTTCACCACCGAACAAGTTTTGATGCTGAAAATAAAGAAGAGGTATGTGTATCTGATGCTGACATATTATCTCATTTTGATAACATACCAATGATATTTGATTATGCGTATAAAAACTATGATGTTAATTTAAGTAACATAAGAAGTTTTATAAAACGTTATTTTGAAAATGATTATAATGATTTAAGTGATAAAACAAAGGTTATTTTTAAAGAAGAATATGAAAACATAATGAAGGTATTATTTAAATAAAAGAAAGTGATTAAAAGTGATAAAGTATAGTAATGAAGAAGGCTTTATAAAAGCTGAAAAAATAAAAAGTGGAGGAAGTGATAATTTATGACTAAAATAATAGAAATTAAACACCTATCTAAAACGTTTAAAATAAAAGAAAAAGAAAAGGGATTTAAAGGAAGTTTAAAATCTATAATTAAACCAAAATACAGGTTGAAAAAGGCAGTTAACAACATTAATTTGTCAATTGATAAAGGAGAAATTATAGCATTTATAGGACCTAATGGAGCAGGTAAGTCAACAACTATAAAGATGCTAACTGGTATACTTTGCCCAAGTAGTGGAGGGGCAATAGTCTCAGGAATCAATCCTGCTAAACAAAGAAAAAAATTAGCATACAAGATAGGAACGGTATTTGGACAAAAAGAGCAGTTATGGACTCATTTAACGCCTTATGATAATTTTAAATTTTTTGGAGCGATATACGATTTAAAGGACTATGAAATAGAAAAAAGAATAAAAGAGTTAAATGATACTTTAGAGCTTAATGATTTTATAAATACACCAGTTAGAAACCTATCATTAGGTCAAAGAATACGTTGTGAAATAGCGGCTAGCTTAATTCATAAACCAGAAATATTATTTTTGGATGAACCAACAATAGGTCTTGATCCTGTTGTAAAGGAAAATATAAGGGTTTTAATTAAGCGAATGAACAAAGAATTTGGAACAACCATATTTTTAACAAGTCATGATGTTGGTGATATAGAAAAACTTTGTAAACGTGTAATTATTATAAACGATGGAAAAGTTGTACTTGATGATTCTATGTCAAATTTAAAGTATAATTATTTAAATAAAAAAATAATTGAAGTTAAAATGAAAGAAAAAGTTAATTTAAGTGATGAAGATGGTATAACTGTTTTAAAAGATAAAGGTTATAGCCTAAAACTTTCAATTGATGTATCTAAAAAGAGTGTTTCAGACGTAATAAAAATGTTAGATACAGATAAAATAATTGATATTAATATATCTAATGAGCCACTAGAAAACATAATTGCAAATATATATAAAGGTAGTAAATAATGAGAAAATATGTTGAAGTATATAAAGCAACATTAATGGAAGAATTACAGTATGCTAAAGGGTTCTTACTTAACTTTATAGGTACTTTAATTCATATATTTATATTTTTTGCATTATGGAAATACTTATATTCTAGTGGGGATAAATCTATAATTAATGGTTATACTTTAGTTCAAATGATTTGGTATGTTACTTTTACCGAGTTTTTAACTGGTTTTTCATCAAGTAATATCTTAAGAAAAACACCAACTAATGACATAGTAAGTGGTAATATAGCCTATGCATTAAATAAGCCTTATGATTACACAGGTTATATATTTGCAAGATTTTTTGCAGAATCAACAATAAAGGGAATAGTTAACTTAATATGTTCTATAATATTAGGTTTAATTTTAATAGGGCCAATAAAAACGTTTGATATAAGATTTTTGCCATTTATGATAATAAGTATTATCTTGGCTATAATAGTTGCGGCCTTGATAAGATTAATAATTAGTTATTTATCTTTTTGGGTGGAAAATTCAGAACCTTTTCAGTGGCTTTTTAAAACGATTTTCTTAATATTCGGTGTTACTTTTCCACTTGAGATGTTTCCTATGTATATAAGACCAATAATTAGATATTCTCCCGTTTATGCAGCTCTATCAGGTCCTGTTAAAATGATAATTAATTTTAACATAAACGAGTATTTAGGAGTTATCTTATCTCAATTATTTTACATAGTACTTCTTATTATAATATTAAAATTTGAATATAAGAAAGGAGCTAGAAAGTTAAATGTTAACGGAGGTTAAAAATCAATTAAAAGTAAGTTTTCTATCCATTAAATATAGTGCTATAAGGGCAATGACGAATAAAAAGTCATTCTTATTTAGTGTCTTGTTAATGTTTGTATCTAATGCTTCCTTTTTGGTACAATGGACAGTTATTTTATCAGTGTCTAGTAGCAGTGATTTATCTATGAAAGAAATATTAATGGTGTGGGGTTTTGCAGCGACTTCGTTTGGACTTGCCAACATAATATTTGGCGGAGCTATGTTTATTCCATATTATATAGAAGATGGAAAGCTTGATGCATATTTGGTTCAACCTAAAAGCGTTTTGCTAAACATTTTAAACTCGCATTGTTCGATGAGTGCTTTTGGAGATTTGATATATGGTTATTTAGTTATTCTTATTGCATCACCTTCTATTAAAACGTTTATATATTTAACGTTATTTAGCGTTTGTGGTGCGATAACATATACTTCATTTATAGTTATTTTATATTCCTTGTTATTTTTTAGTTTGAATTTTAGAGAACTTTCTGATACTTTAATTAGGGTTCCGACATCATTTTCAACCTATCCAGAAGGAATATTTAAAGGTTTTATAAAAATACTTTTATATACCGTATTTCCAGTAGCATTAATCGTTTATTTGCCAGTAAAAAGTCTTCTTACTAATAATCCTTTAATATTACTTATAGTAGGATTTTTAACAGTGATAATATCATTGTTCTCATTTTTAATATTTAATTTAGGATTGAAAAAATATTCATCAACAAATCTAATGGGTTCAAGAACGTAAGACATAAATATTAAACTTATATTTATGTCTTATTTTATGCCATAAAATAAGGCTTTTTAAGTCTTTACAATTTTATTTTTCTAATTAAAGTGGAAATAATGCATAATTTATAGTATAATAATTATCGTATGAGAGGTGAGGATAATGCTACCAAAAATAAAAAGATTTGTAAGGAATAATAAAAAGCAGGTTAAAACAGGACTTTTAGTTTTATTAGTTATAATTATTTTACTTGTACTATACAAATCGTTATTTTATTCGAGTTCAGAAAAATCAGTTTATGGAGTTAGAATAAGAGACATAAATAATCACGAATTTACTGTTTCCGAAAAGAAAGATGTGCAAGATAAAGTATCTTCAATTGATGGGGTTGAGGAATCAGAAGTAGTAATAAAGGGAAGATTAATTAAGTTTTTTGTTACGTTTAAGGAAGGTGTATCAACTGATGATATGAAAGCTAAATTTAGTGAAATTTTAAATTACTTAAGTGATGATACAAAAACTTATTATGACTTAGAGTTTTATTCAAAGCAAATGCAAGGTGATACTATGAAGTATCCAGTTACAGGATATAAGCATAAGAGTAAAACTGAAATTACATTTGATGTTTTATAAGAGGTGGTAGAAATGAAAAAGAAAAAAAATAATAATTGGATAGTAGGGTTATTCATTCTTGTATTAGTTGGGATTTTAGTTTTACTGATAAATTTTAGTAAAGGCCCAGAAAACGATTCAAAACTTAATTTGACAGAAAAGAAATGGATAGAAAATAATAAAAAAGAAGTTATAAATATTTCAGTTGCTAATAACATACCAGTATTTAGTAGTGATGGGGAAGGTGTATTTTTTGACTTTGCATCTAAGTTTGAAGAACAAACTGAATTGTCATTAAACTTAATATCTTATGATGCATCAAGTGATACTGAAGAAAATGATTTATATTTTGAGGTAGTTAAACAAGATGATTATAAAACAGTAAAAGATAGCGATATGGTATTTTATAAGGACTATTATGTATTAATTTCAAAAGATAGTGAAAAGATAACGGCTCCTTATGAAATAAGAAATAAAAATATAGGAGTATTATCTAATGATTTAGCAAATGTAAGTTATTACATTTCATCTGATAATGGTGTTACATATAAGCCTTATCAAAATGTTTTAGAATTACAAAACGCTTTAAAAAATGGCGATGTTAACTATATAGCAGCACCTAAAACAAGGTTTGAATCATTCATTTTAGAAAATAAATATCACATTGTATATAACATTACTGAAATGAAAGAAGCCTATGTTTTAAAAACATCTAAAGATATTAATAAGCATTTAGCTAGCATAGTTAGAAAAAAATACTTAGATTATAAGACAAACAAATTAGAAAAAAAATATAATGAATCATTGATGGATCTATTATTAGAAAAAAATAATATTTCAGAAAAATCAAAGGCAGACTTCCTAAGTAAGAGATATGTATTTGGATACTTGGAAAATGAACCTTACACAAATACTATTAATAACAAATTAATTGGATTAGATAGTACTTATATTAATTCATTTAGTGATATTACGGGAGCATCATTTACCCTTAAGAAATATCATTCAGTTAAGGATTTAAAAAATGATTTAAATAGTGGAAAGGTTGATATAGCACCTAACTACTATAATTACTCAGGATTAAGTGGTAAATATGTAACAACTATTTCACCATATGATGAGCAGTATGTTGTTTTAATGCATAAAAATAAAACAGATATTGTTGTTAATTCTGTTAAATCTTTAAAAGACAAGGAAGTTATAACAACTAACTCAACGCTTGCAAAGTATTTAGAAAAAAATGCAAAAGCTAAAGTAACAGCATATGATAAAGTAAGTACTTTAATAAGTAAGATTAAAAAAGATAGCATTGTTGTTTTAGATCAAAGCGTATATGAGATGTATAAAGATAGTAAGTTATCTGATTACCGAGTTATATATAACGATAAAGAAAACTTAGAATATGGATATATGATAAGTGATACCGAAGAAAACGGAACGTTTAAATCATTATTTACATCTTATATGGAAACAATTAATTATAAACAAATGTATAACGTAGCTTGGAAGGAATACTCAAAGGATTCTAAGGAAGTAAGTTATGGTTTCGTATATGTTATTATTGCAGTACTTGTATTATTCGTATTATATCTATTATTAAAAAACAAAATAAAAATAAAGAAGAAAAATAAACGTGAAGAAACAATTAGATACATCGATCCACTTACTTCACTTAAGAATCGTAACTATTTAAATAAGAACTTTAAACGTTGGGGTAATAATGCAATTTATCCTCAATCTATAATAGTTGTTAACCTAAATAACTTACGTCATGTAAATGATGTATATGGTCATGAAGAGGGAGATAAGTTAATTAAACTTGCTGCCAATATTCTAATTAGAAACCAACTAGAGCAAAGTGATATAATAAGAACTGATGGTAATGAATACTTAATTTATATGGTTGGTTATGAAAAGAATAAGGTTGTATCTTACATGAGAAAGTTATATAAGGAACTTAAAGAATTACCATATGGTTATGGAGCTACTTTAGGATATAGTATGATTGAAGATGATATAAAAACAATAGATGATGCTATAAATGAAGCAGTTCTAGAAATAAGAGCTAATAAAGAGATGTCTGGTAAGAATAAATAGGTGACTTATGAAAAAGAAAAAGGAAAAAATAAAGGGGTCTATAAAAGAAAATATTTCTCTTATGAATACTCCTTTAATGTCAATATTACCTGGTCAAATATCATTTTTTGTGTTATTGTCCATAATCCCATTAATAAGTTTATTAGTTATGTTTGCATCAAAACTATCACTTAGCTTTGATTCAGTAACAAACTTTATTACTCATTATGTACCAACCGGGGTTTCGGGATTAATTATTTCCATATTTGAACAGCAAAAAGTTGGAACACTTGATATATTATTTATAATAACAGCGTTTTACATCGCGGCTAAAGCAACTCATTCAATAATAATTGCATCAACACAGATATATGGTGGAAAGCAAAGAAATTTTGTTAGAACCAGAATAAAAGCCATAATAATGCTTATAATACTAATATTTTTAGTTTTATCGATTGTTGGTATTTTATCTGTTGGAAGTAGAATTGTAAATTATATAACAGAGGTAAATGGTACTATATCTCCTTATACATCAATTTTCTACGACATTATTAAATGGCCTTTTGTATTCTTTATGATATTTATAGCAATAAAAGTAATATATACAATAGCGCCTAATGTTACAATTCCAAGTAAAAGTGTTAATAAAGGAGCTTTATTTACTACAATTATATGGGGTGCAACAACGTTTATTTACTCATTTTATGTTACTCATTTAGCAAATTATTCAAAGTTTTATGGTAACTTATCTAACTTAATAATATTAATGATTTGGATATACTGGATGAGTTATATATTCGTTTTAGGAATGACAATAAATAATTATAAATTAAATGAAGAATTAGAAAAAACTTCTAAAATAAAAAGTCTTGATTAAAAAAGACTTTTTTTATGTTATAATTGTATTGTTAAAAATATGTTTAGGAGGTTATTATGAAAGATAAAATACAAAACTTTTTAAAACAGACATATTTAAAAATAAAAACAAGAGTAA
>ULNT01014163.1_pt1 | contig 41002 bp, 39 predicted proteins | sample 1952001 | NCBI WGS metagenome assembly ULNT01 (sample SAMEA4835585, study PRJEB28245) | human gut metagenome | biome: gut microbiome; material: fecal sample | place: Denmark | collected 2008
TGGTATGTTATAACCTGATTCTTTTAATAATTTCATAGTTGTAACACCATCTAATTCTGGCATCATATGATCTAGAAATATTAAGTCATATTTAGCGTTTTTTACTTTTTCTAAGCACTCTTTTCCACTTAGTGCAGAATCAATTTCAAAATTATATGACTCAAGTAGTCTAGTAGCTAATTTTATGTTTATTTTATTATCATCTACTATTAGAATTTTTTTACCTTTAAGATTAAGTAAGGAAGAACTGCTTGTTTCGTTATCATCTTTTCCTTCGAATATGTTTCCGATTTTTTCTTCACTTATTATTTTTTGAGAAATAATAACATGGTACTGAGTTCCTTTACCAGGTTCATTAACAAATTTTATTTCTCCACCTAGCATATTAACAAGTCTTTTAGCAATAATAAGACCAAGCGTTGTACTATCAATGTTGTTTTGGGTACTGTTACCTAGTTTTACAAAATCGTTAAAATCTTTTTCAAAGTCTTCCATCTTCATTGCATGCCCGGTATTTAAGACTGCAAAATCAAAGTTAAACATATCATTATCTTTTGTTCCTCCTACCTTTAAAGTAATACTACCATAATTTGTGTATTTTATAGCATTTTGAAGAACACATATAATTATTTTATAAATCTTTGATGAATCACCATAATACTTACTCGGAATATTTTGATTAATATCTATTTTAAATTCTAAAGATTCTTTATTTATCTTTGATGATATAACGCTATTTATGTCAAATATCAAGTTTTCTAGTGCATATTCTTTTTCTTCCTTCTCTTCCTTACCTGATTCTATTCTAGAAATATCTAGTATGTTATTTACTAAATCAAGTAAGCTTACGCTTGCACTATGAATACTTTTAGTGTCTCTTTTTACCACTTCTTCAGTTAGTTTATCTTCTCCTAAAAGTGACTCACTAAATCCCATTATTGTATTAAGTGGTGTTCTAATTTCATGAGACATATTAGATAAGAACTCAGTTTTAGCCTTATCTGCTTCTATCGCCTCTTCTTTTGATTTTTCAAGTTCACTAATAAGTTTATTATCCTGGCTTTCAATCGTAAAGTAAAGCGCCGTTACACAAAAAGCAAATATGTAAGTTAAGTCATTAAAGTCATAACCACTTAAAACTTGAAAAGCGGTTACTACTGCAAAAAATACAACAACAAAATATATTGGTGCCCTTTGAGCCCATGGTAATTTTAGATTGTTTTTCAAAAGGAAGAATAATAGTGCCGTTACCATTGCAAAGCCTGCAACATAAACAACTGATACAGCATCTCCTCCTATTACGTACAATTCTCCAGAACCACCAGAATAAGTAATTGGACTAAAACAAGATATTACAAACAAAATAGATATTATAGCAAATAATAAAATAGTTAAAATAACGTTTCTTTTTCTTTTGTTTTTTACCTTTTTATTTCTTGTTCCTAAAGACCATATGTATGCTATAAAGGAAGTGGTCCATATTATAGTGCCTAGAATGTATTCTCTACATAACACTTCGTTTAGCTTTGGAATCTCATTTCTTATACTCATCGTGTACACACAAACTATTTCTAGAATAAGAAGAACTATCGTAAACACCAGCATAAAAGCAAATATGTTATTTTCTAAGTTCTTGTATTTTTTCTTACTTAAATACATTATTCCAACTAAAGATAAGAACACTAGCGCACAAATAGAAAAACCTATACTTGGAAATAAAGTATATTTCATACCATCACCTTCTAATCTAATTTATCTATTACTTTAATCATACTATCAACTATTTTAGGATCAAAGAAAGTGCCAGATTTACTTTCAATAACATCTTTTGCTTGATTACCATACTTTTTCTTTAAATTATGATAATTGATACAAACGGATGCAATTCTTGCTTCTACTGGTATTTTATTGCCATCTAATTTTTCTGGATATCCTGTTCCGTTATAGTTTTCATGATAATATCTAGTTATGTTAGATGCGTATTTTTTATATAAAGCATCTGACTTTAGTGAAAGAACATAATCTAACATTTTTGTTCCAAATAATGGATAGCTTTTTATCTTGTCTAACTCATCTTTAGTAAATCCTTCTTTTTTAGTTAAAATACTTCTTGGAACAGAGTAAAAACCAATATCATAATACTCTATGGCATCAGACATTTTATCCGTCATCTCATCATCCAAACCAAATTCAGGATAATCTTCTTTAACTTGACGTGATAATACTTTCATATATTTTTTTAGAGCTACAATATTTTCACTATAATCATATCTATAGCTTTCTACAAAAGGATTAATAAGATCTTTTAAATCTCTTGCTTGATCACTTATTAAGTCATTTAATGAATTGCTAGATTTATAAAGATTAATAAAGTTTCCTATTCTGTGTTTTACAACCTCGAAATCAAATGGTTTTTCAAGCATATCTGCAACACCATAATTATATACCCTAGCCTTCGTTTCTTTTTCATAATCACCGCTTATTATAATAACTGGGATTCTGTATAAATAATTATTTTTGCTTAGGTATTCTAACACTGCAAAACCATCCATAACTGGCATGGTAAGATCAAGGAATATACCAAGTATGTTATCAGAAGATTCAGTAATTCCCTTGCTACTGTTAGCCTCTAAATATTCTATTGCTTCCTTACCATTTTCAGCCATAATAATTTTATATTCATCAGCAAATATCTTCTTTATCATATTACGCATAAGCTTATCATCATCTACTATTAAGATGCAGTCATCTACCCTGCCACTTACGTTTGCAGCGTTTTTATTTAAACTTCTTTTAAGTTCAGGGTAAGAACTTGTAAGACCATTTAAAACCGAGTTAATGTATTCTTCTACTGACTTTATATTAGTTTTTGTTTCATCTAAGTTAAATACGTTATCTATTTTCAAAATTGAATCAGCAAGTCTTGCTACTAATCCGTTATACTTTGAATCATTTGACTCTTTAGTTTTAGTTTCATCTTCTAGTTTTTGTCTAACTGAAAATATAATTTCGTTTTGTCCATCATTAATTATACAAGATGTCATTTTATACCATTTTCTGCTTAATGCTTGAAATTTAAATGAAACCTTGTCATTTCCATTTTTTTGTTGTTCTTTAATTTTTGGAATGGAAACAAGATTCATAAAGCCTGGTATGTAAGATGAATCTATCTTGGTTTTTATGCTTTCTAAATAATTTGTTAATGTATCTTCACTGGATATGGTAAATTTACCACTTACCAAGGCATATTTTGTTACCTTATCATTAAATACATCAAACGTACAAACTTCTAACGTATCATCTACTAAAACGTTTTTTAGTGTGCTTTCTAATAAATTTGTATCCACTAGCTTCATCCCCTTTTTTACATAGTTTTATATTTTTCAATTATGCTAATAGTTTCTTTTGCAGCTTGTAATAATTCGTTATAGTGTAGATTGACATAGTTTACGTCACCAGCTTTTCCAGCAAGTTCGTGTGCATAACAAATATCACCAAATTTCATAAATCCAAAACTTCTAGCATTACTTTTCATTGCATGAACTAAAATAGCATAATTAGGCATATCACCTGCGTTTTTAAAATTATCTATTTTGCTTAGTTCTTCTGGAATACTATCATAAAAATCTCCTAGCATTTCATCATATGTTTGAACGTCCATCATGTTTTGTATTCCTTGATCTACATCAACGTTCATACTTCTTAAAAATTCTATTTTATCCATTATTATCCCTACCTTCTAACCTATTCTTTAATAATTGTACTATATTTTTAAAAAAAATACCAGTTAAAAACCAGTATTTATGATTAATATGATTTAATTTCTAGACTTAAGTTAACGCCAGTTTCAAATACTTCCTTTATATCATACAAATTAACCTTTTTAAAGTGATAAATGGCCATTATATCACCCTTTGTTTTGACCTTTAAAAAATTGCCGTAGGAATCTTTTAAATAGCCAGATTTAACGTTATACTTTTTATTTAAATTAAACTTTGATACAAAGCTTTCTGGATATGAATTGATAATTAGTGAAGTATTTGGATTTTTATTGTATCTTTTTTTGTAAATTTCTATCATATTTTTTATTTGACTTAGTGATAATTCATAAGATAACGTAACTAATTTTGCACCTAAGCTATGCAAAAACGCTACTGAATATGAATTTACCACGTTAAATGAAAAGTTAGTTTGAAAATTATTATACTTAAGTAATCCTCCAAAATCTCCTATCATAACAACATTTTTAACAAAAGGATGCTCATTTATTATTCTAGGAAGTACTACAACAGAATCTTCATCTTTCGTTTTTTCATCTTCTGTATAAATTACGTCATATTTATCCTTTAAAATCTCATTTTCTTTGTTCACCAAAACAGCTGTTTGTTTTATAGAAGGAAAGTCTGGTACGCCAATTGTATAATCTTTTTCTACAAAATCTATTTTATACAATCTTTTTTCATTTAGTTTACTTATAGCACGTCTTCTTATTTCATTAATATCTTTTATATTTATGAATAAATTATCATCTAAATTAAGTGTTATACTTCGTGCTTTATATACCGTATTACCTAACTTAGATAATTGCTTTTTAATTACATCATAACTTGTTTCTTTATTTATAGCGCGCATTGGTGTTTTATCTAACGTTTCAATTATAGTATTTAAGCCGTCTGTTATGGTTAGTTTAAGATTTTCGTTTTCTTTTGCAGTAAAACTTAAATCAACATAAACAAATCTTTCTTGCTTTTTTATTGCCTCAGAAATAGAATCCAATTGCTTTTTACTTGAAGTTAATAATACCTTGCTATTTTTTTCTACGTATTTATCATATTTAAGAGTTATTATATCTCCTTTTTTAGCTTCTAAAACACTTTTATTATTAATAAACATCTTGTTTATGACAAGCCCTTTGTCTTCCTTATCATCAAGTATTCTAAGGCCGTCATGAATTGATACATCATAAGTTAATTTTATTTTCAAATCGTTTTTTACCTTTGATATAACCTGTCCTACCTCTATTCCAATGTTATTAGGTCTTTTATCATATGTAAAGTTATTATTATCCTCGTTTAACATAAATCCCTTGGTAAAATTTCTATTAAACATTTTCTTAAGTTCTATTATGTCATTTTCATCTATTTTTAGTTTACCTGTATTATAATAATTATCTATTACTTTTCTATACGTTTTTGTAACAAGATAAACATAAGGGCTTCTTTTCATTCTTCCTTCTATCTTAAGACTATCAACACCTATTTCTATTAATTTATCAATGTATTTTAACGTGCACAAATCCTTTGTACTTAAAAGATAATTATTTGTGTTTAATTTATTTTTATCATCATCATAAAAATCATATTTTTTTCGGCATATTTGTGCGCAGGTGCCTCTGTTTCCACTTCTTTTTCCAACTAACGCACTTAATAGACACTCACCAGAATAACTTACGCATAAAGCTCCGTGAATAAATACTTCTATTTCTATATCTATTTCTTCTTTAATTTTTTTAATAACATCTATTGGCGTTTCACGCGCCATGACAACTCTTTTAAATCCTAGTTTTTTAGCTAACAAGGCACCATCATAATTATGAATGTTCATTTGGGTTGATGCGTGAAGTTCAAGATTAGGAAACTTTTTTCTTAATAGATCAAACATACCAATATCTTGAATTATTACTGCATCAACGTTATTTTTATGTAAAAATCTTACATAGTCTAAAAATCTTTCTACTTCACTATCATATATTATCGTATTAATTGTAACATACACCTTAACACCATATAAGTGTGCATAATTAATTGCATCAACGATTTCTTCATTTGTAAAATTACCGGCGAACGCTCTTGCACCAAATAAAACCCCACCTAGATAAACCGCATCGCATCCTGCCATAACAGCTGCTTTTAAAGAATCCATATTACCTGCTGGAGCAAGCAACTCTACTTTTTTCATACACATCACCTAGTAAAATTATACTATAAATTAACATAGAAAAACAGGACTAAATTAGTCCTGTCTCTTATTATTTTAATGCTTTTATATCATCATCTGATAAATTAGTAACTTTTTTTATAACTTGTATTATTCATTTTTAAATTTAATGCCAATTGATTTTAAATAATTATGCTCTTTTTCATTCGTATAATATATATAACATTGTTCTTCATGGGTTGTTGAAAATAGCCATGGTTCCCCTTTTTTATAAAATTTAACATCATCAATTGATAGTGGGCTAACCCAATCAAAAATAGAATTTTTACTTAACATTTCCTTCTTAAGATCATCCCTTAACTTCATATAATAAATTGTCTCCACATGAGTTCTTTTTAATCCAAAAAACTCAGTAAAATATTTTTTCTTCTTTCTTAATATAATATCATTATATCTTTCTAAGAAACTTTTAACACTATATTCATAAAAACAACAATCCATTGGTCGAACTAAATAACCCATTCTAATATCATACTCAAAAAATTCAACATATTCTTCATAACTCATATTTTCAAAGGAGATATTTATCCCTAAATCTCTGTATTCTTTCTTTAATTTTTTTTGATATTCAATGTTTTCCTTAAATATTTCGTAAGTATCGTAATTAGTAGTTACTCTATTTCTTAAATACCTTTTATCAAATATTATATTATTATCTTTATATTTATTAAATATATATCCTTCATATTTATAAGAATAATTTTTTATTAAATCATCTTTAGTTAAGTTTTCACACTTTAAAAGTTTATTTAATATCTTTTTGTGAAATCTAGAATTTTGATCAGGATACTCAGTAAAAGATACCATATCACAGTTTTTAAAAGCATACTCAACTAATTTACGATAAGTATCTCCTTTTATTTCTCTTCTTACATACATAACGATTATGTCAATATTATCTGATGGTAAACATAAGAAAGTGTTACATCTAGTTTAGCATCGATAATACCATACCTCCTTTTATTTTTACTTCCATATAAATATTTATCAGAAAGGTTTTCCCACGACATAAATTTCTGAAAAAAATTTCAAAAATTTAGAAAGTTTTCTAAATTTATTAGTTTAACGTAACTTCCGTATCACTATTTATAACGGTTCCAGCGCTTACGCTTTGATATCCTATATATCCTGATGCATTAATAGTGTGCTTAATTCCTAATTTAGATAATACGACGTCAGCTTCTTTAACCGAATAATTAGTTAAATCTGGCATTGTTATAGTTCCATTTGTAAATATAAATACTTTATCTTTTGTACTTACCTTAGAATTCTTATTTGGATACTGACTAATTACTTTGTTTCCATCTCCAAAAATAACGTAGCTTGCGCCCAACGCATCTAAGGCCTGCTTAACTGATTCGGTTGTCTTATTTTTATAACTACCTAATTTATACGTAGTAACTTCTTTATTTATTTCAGGAGCTTCTTCAAATATGCCTAAGTATTTGGCAGTATCTCTTACTATTGTTTGAACCGTTTGTGGAAGTACGTTAGAGTTGTAACTTCTTTGAAAAGCAACGTATAAAATTACCTTAGGATCATCTTTAGGATACATTCCAGAAAAAGAAGTTATATAGTCATACTTACCATCATAATATTTTCCAGTTCTTGGATTAGCTATTTGAGCAGTACCTGTTTTACCAATTAAATCATAGCCATCCATTTTATATTTACTACCTGTTGTTTCCGATGAATCAGAGTTTACAACACGGTACATTAAATCTTTTATCTTATTTATTGTTTCAGTAGATGCAACTTTCTCCCCTTCTTTTACCGCTGCCTTATAAGTTACTTCTTTGGTTGAGGAGTTAACGGTCTTAGAAACAATATAAGGATTTAATATTACGCCATTATTAGAAATCGCCGTAAGTGCTTTTATCTGCTGGATAGGAGTTGTTGTAATACCTTGTCCAAATCCAGCATTAACAACTTCGACATCATACTTAAACTTAACCTTACCAGTATACTCGTTTGGAAGGTCAATATTTGTTTTTTGACCAAATCCTAACTTTTTATAATAATCCATAAGTTTCTGTTTTGACAAATAATTTTTTATCATGTTTGCAACGCAAGTGTTAGAAGATAGCGTGTATCCTCTTGAATAAGGTATTAGTCCCCAACCTGTTTTGTTCCAGTCTCTTACGGTATCATCACCTATCTCATAAGGACCAGTTTCACAGTTAGTATTATAAGGATCCCAGGTAGGATTATTTTCAAGAGCTGCCATATAACTATAAGTTTTCATAACAGATCCTGGTTCATAAGTATAAGATACAAGTGGGTTTAAGTAGTTTTTTATATCTTTTGTGTTTGGATTAAATGATGGGCTTGTTGCAGAACCTAATATTTTTCCAGTTTTAGCATCTGCGACTACCGCAACTATCCAGTTTGCACTAGATTCATTTTGTGCCTTATTAATAGCCGTTTCCAAAGACATTTGTACGTTTGAATCAATTGTCAAATAAACATCATTTCCATCTATTTTTTCCTTTCTAATCTCATTAGAATTAGGAAACTTATAGCCATTTAAATCCTTTTGATATTTAACAAAACCATTAGTACCAGTCATCTTTTCATCATACTGTTTTTCAATTCCCATAAGGCCTTTCATATTGCCATTTTCATCACTTGAAGTATAACCTATTACATATGATAAAAAATTGTTATTTGGATAATATCTTTTATGAGTTGTTATAAAATCTATTCCACTTAAGTTTAAGTTTTCAATAGCTTCTTTTTGAAGTTCGGTAAGGCCCTTTCCCTTTGAACCAAACTCTACCTGATAAGCCTTTTTATTTAATCTTTCTAAAATTTGCTCTTTTGACATATCAAGTACGGTGGCTAGTTTTTCTGCCGTATCTTCTTTATTTACAACGTGAAGTGGAACTTTAGAATCCTTACTTCTTGATTCATCTAAGTATGCTATTATCGTATATGAATTTATTGTTTGTGCTAAAACGTCACCATTAACATCATATATGTTACCTCTTAGAGCGTATAACGTTTCTTTTTTTGTGTTTCTCTTATTTGCAAAACTTTTTAGGTTTATACCATCTACTTTTCCAGTTAAACATAGATAGCCTAATCTTAAAATAAGCACAAAAATAAAAAGAAAAAATATTAAAGTAAAAATTTTAGCAGTTGCGTTTTTATTTTTATTTAACATTTCTCTTTTCATTTAAATCACCCTTATTTTTGAATTACAATAATGTTATTATTATTATACTCCAATCCGTTACTTGCTGCAACAAGTTGCATATTTTCTAATGAAATAAGTTCGTTTACTTTCATCGTTAAACTTTCGTTTACTTTTTCTTGTTTAGTTACGCTTTTTTTAAGTCTTTCGACTTCTATATTAACAGATGATAATTGTGCCTTAAAGAAAAATACGGACACGAAAACAAATGCTACCGTAGTTACGGTAAGTGTTATCATCATTTTTTCAAATTTAGTCTTTCTCTTTCTTTGTTTTGCCATATTATCACCCTTATTTTTGTTTTATAGCAACTCTTAAAGTTGCACTTCTACTTCTTTTATTTTCTTCTAATTCTTCTTTAGAAGGCTTTATCTTTTTTAATACTTTAATATCTGGAATATATTCTTCAGGAACGTTTGGCATTCCTTTAAATATTTCGTTTTCCTTAGACCTTTCTTTAAATACTTCTTTACATATCCTATCTTCTAGTGAGTGGAAAGTAATAACTGCTATTACACCATCTTTTTTTAGCATATCAATCGCATCATTTAAGGCCTTAGGTAAAATACTAAGTTCTTTATTTACCTCTATTCTAATCGCTTGAAATGTTCTTCTAGCAGGATGTGTAAGTCTTTTATATTTAGCAGGTACACAATTAGATATAACCTCTGCAAGTTCAAGCGTCGTCTTTATTTTTCTTGTATTTCTTACTTTTTCTATTCCTCTTGCTATTTGCTTAGCGTATTTTTCTTCACCATAATCTCTTATTATTCGGTATAAGTCATTAAAAGAATATTCATTAACAACCTCATATGCTGAAAGGCTGCTTTTTCTATCCATACGCATATCAAGATCTGCATCTAAGTGAAAACTAAACCCCCTGGCGGCATCATCTAGTTGCGGAGATGAAACTCCAAGGTCAAACATAATGCCATCTACTTTAAAAATACCTCTTTTTTCTAGTTCTTCTTTTAAATTAACAAAGTTACTAGGAATAATAGTAAAGTTATCTCCAACTTTCTTTAGAATGTTTTCACTATAATTTCTTGCTTCTTCATCTTGATCAAAAGCATATAATTTTCCCTTTTTCAATCTTTTTAAGATTGCACTTGAATGACCAGCATATCCTAAAGTACAGTCAACATAAACACCATCTTCCTTAATGTTTAAAGAAGAAATGGTAGGCTCTAGTAAAACGCTTATATGTTTCATTTAAACCTCCATATTATCAAACAAGTCTTCTGCTATGTCTGATATGTTATCATAATTTTCTTCTAGTAAGGTGTTAAACTTACTTTCTGACCATATCTCTAGTCTGTCATTCACGCCAATTATAACGCATTCTTTTTCTATGTTAGCGTAAGACACAAGTGGTTGTGGAAGTGCTACTCTTCCTTGTTTATCAAAGCATGCCTCCACAGCTCCTGACAAGAAAAATCTTAAGAAAGCCCTAGCATCTTTCTTTGTAAATGGAAGTTTTCTTAGTTTTTCAACCAATCTTTCCCATTCTTCCTTTGAATAAACAAATAAACATCCTTCAAGTCCGCGGGTAACAATAAATGTATCCCCAAGTTCTACTCTGAACTTAGATGGAACAACAAGTCTTGCTTTATCATCAATATTATGATGAAACTCTCCCATGAACATATTAATCCCCCACAATCTACCACTTCATTCCACTGGCTACCACTATAATACCATATAATAAGATAAATTGTCCATATAAAAAAACTAAAAAATATTACAAAAATAGTACTTTACGTAAAGTATAAAATTTATTTTTTTATAATATACCCCTACCATTATTATCTAAAAAATGATAAAATATCAGTATGATTAAAAAAATATTAATAGGGATTGTTAAAGTATATCAAAAAATTCCTGGAAGTTTTCACGGATACTGCAAACACGTTCCGTCGTGTTCAAATTATATGATTGAGGCACTAGAGACTCATGGAGTTTTTAAAGGATTATATTTAGGAACAATAAGAATACTTAAATGTAATCCGTTTGGAACTTATGGATATGATCCCGTACCAAAAAAGGAGAATAAAAATGAAAAATAAAATTATTGTGATAATAGGAATTATCGTATCACTGTTTATGTTATCTGGGTGTGCTAAGGAAGATACTACGTTTTCCATGACGGCTTATACAAGTACTTACCCAACGGAATATATACTAGATAACTTATACGGAGAAAAAATTGCCATATATAGTATTTATCCAGATGGAATAAACTATAAAAATTATAAGCTAACAAATAAACAATTAAGTGATTATAGTAAAGGAGATTTATTTGTTTATAATGGAACTATAAAAAAAGAAAAAGATTATGCTGTTAGCCTTTTAAATAAAAATAAAAACATAAAGGTAATTGATGCATCACTTGGTATGACATATATAGGTGATCCTGCTGAAAACTGGCTTAACCCATCAAATTACTTAATGATGGCTTCAAACATAAAAAAAGGTCTTGAAGAATACATTAATGAAAAAATAGAAACAGACGTAATAGATAGTAACTATGAAGAGTTAAAACTTAATCTATCAGAAATAGACGCTGAACTAAAACAAATTGCAACTAACGCAAGTAATGCTACAATAGTTGTTTCAAGTGATACGTTTAAATATTTAGAAAAGTATGGATTTAACGTTATATCATTAGAAGAAAACAATAATTTAAGTGATAAAACACTTTCTGAAGTAAGAAAGCTTTTAGCTAATAAGAAAATAAGTTATATATTCTTAAAAGATGATGAAAAAGAAAATGATACAATTAAAAAATTAAAAGAAAGTTATGAGTTTACAACCGTAAAACTAAATACCATATCTACACTAAGTGCTAGTGATAGAAAAGATAAAAAAGATTATATCTCAATTATGGAAGATAACATAAACTCAATAAAACTTGAAGTAAATAATTAAAAAAGACTTAAGTTTTTGATGATAAAAATATCATTAACTAGTCTTTTTTAATTTATCTTATTTATTAAACCTTTACTATTTTCTAAATAATCCTTTAAATAAGATGATATATAATTAATACTTTCGTAATCAAAATTTGATATTCCAAGTATTCTTAAATTTTCAGTAAAATCAGAACTATTTAATCTTTTATTAAGCGTATTAATGTTTTCTGTATAAGAAAAATCTTCATCTACTTTCCTTTTTAAAAACGTTGCCATTACAAATCCAAACACATAATTCATTCCCATAGAAATAGTATAAAAATCCTCGTTACTCTCTATTCTGTTTAATACTTCAAAATAATTTTTTTCTGGAAATAAGCAATTAAAGTTCTTCTCTGTTACAGCACCATATTTTATATATGTTAGCAAAATTGAAATAGAGTTTGAATATAATTTAGATAATTTACTTGTATCTTTTAATCTAATATTTTTAAAAAATAAAACTTCATCCTTATACCCTAATTTAAGTAAATAATCATAAAATTGTAACTCTGTATAAAGAGCAACAGCCTCAGACATAATAGCTATTTGTTCATTATTTGTAGGCCTATTTGCCATATGACTCAGTTCATGAGCCATTATTATACTATCCAATAATAAACCACTATTTGGAAATGTAACATCCCCGTTACCATTATTATCTACTTTTCCTTTTCCCTTCATATAACTTTTTTTATCTTCTTTATCAAAATTAATATAAGATGGTGATAATGTTCCGTCATTCATATACTTATCAACATCCACAGTCATATTAATACTTTGAAAAAAATCTTTAACCATATCAATTTTCTCAAAAAAGTCCATCTTTTTAAAGTTTGTATCATCGTATGTATCATTAAAATCAAAATCCATAAAATCTTTTGAAGCAATACTACATAAATCATAAAATTTCTCTAAATTATAATATACAAATATATCATCACCTTGTTCGTATTTTGCTTTTATCCAATCAATATAATTTTCACAATATAAATTAATCTTTTTTTCTTTAGAATCCATAGTTATTTCCTTTCAAATATTAATATAACAAAAAACTAGCTTATTTGCTAGCATCTATCCCTGTTTCTATAAAGTCTTCACCCTTAAATGGCTCAGTTCTTAAAAGATCATTATAGTTTTGTTGTCTTAATACCTCATAAACCATAATAGCAGCACAATTAGATAAATTAAGTGCCCTTACCTTATCATTCATAGGAATTCTAAGACAATGTTCTAAATCATCCTTTAGTATCTCAAGAGGAATACCACTTGATTCTTTGCCAAATACCAAATATATATTTTCATCTTTATTACTATAGTCAAATGATGTATGAGGCTTTTTTCCATATCTAGTTAAATAATAATATGTACCATTATTTTTACTTTTAAAATCATCCCAGTTTTCATATACTTTATAATCACAGTCTTTTATATAGTTTGCACCACTTCTTTTTATATAACTTTCATCTAGTGAAAAACCAAGAGGTTTAATTAAGTGAAGACGAGTTCCAGTTGCAGCACAAGTACGCATTATATTGCCAGTATTACCTGGTATTTCTGGTTCAAATAACACTACGTTAATCATTTATTACACTTCTTTCCTTTAGCACTTTAATTACGTCATCTTTAGTTTTTAATGTACTAACATCTATTATGTCAGACACTTCTCCATTAGTATAAAAAACTAATTCTGGTGCACTTTGATAAAATGGATCAACAACCGTTATACCATTAATATTAATATATATAATTTCGTTTTCTAAATTATATTTTTTTACTACAGGTATAAATATATTTTCAAACTTTTTGGTGCTATCTTCACTACTATTTGATACGTAGATAACAGAACTTGGTTGTTCTATAACGTGGTTTGATATTTCATCATACTTAATTTCAGTTAAATAATTCTTTATTTTAGATTCTGAAAGTAAGTTTTCTTCCCTGTTTTGATTTAGTTTAAGTGCAACTACAAGTATTCCAATTGTTACTGTGCATATTGCTATTAATAATATCATCTTTTTTGTTTGCTCTTTCATTATCGTTACCCTTTCTTTATATATTTATATTTTAACACATTTAAAAAAATGAATAAAGAAAAAGAAATCACTTTTATGATTTCTTTAATACCATAATCTTGAAACATCAACGTTTTGGCTGGTTGGCTGTGGATTTGGCATTTCCATTTTAACAATGGTTGGAAGCTTAAATGCGGAACCAAATACAACGCAAGTACCAGGCTGTAGTCCTTTCATCTTCTCAACTATTTCATCGGTTATAAAAGGAACCATTTGTCTTATAAATGATACATCTTTAGGGTGTTGCATCTTAAATATTAAGAAGTTAGAGCACTGTGATAATACAGTTTCACTCATCTCTGATGGTCTTTGTGATATAAGGCCTAATATAACACCATACTTTCTTCCTTCTTTAGCGATTCTATCAAAAATATTATATCCTAAAATCTTTGTATCTGAGTCTTGCTGTACGTATCTGTGTGCTTCTTCTAATATCAAGTGAACAGGGAACGATCCTCTCTGCTGAAGTTTAGAAGTAAAATCAAACAATAACTTTGCATATATCTTACATATTGTCTTTGCAAGTCTGTCATCCAAATAGCTTATATTTATATTTATAATTTGTGCTCTTCCTCCATTAGAAGCGGTAATAAGCTCTTTTATAAACGTATTTTTATCAACATACTTATCCATCTTAAAATACTGGGCATACTCACCCTTAATAAGAGAATCAAGTCTTACCTTAAGTACATTTGCTTTATCATACATCTTATCACTTTTTAGTGTTCCTTCAGAAATAAGAGCAAAATCAAATGCATCTCTTAAGTTTTCCAAGGTAAATGGTATTGTTCCATCAGGAAGTTCTAATTTTAAATCAGGATTAATGAACTTTTTAATAAACTCTGTTACAAGCTGCATTTCACCTATCTTACCTTCCTTATCAATTATTAAACACTGTCTTAAACTTCTAGTATAACCAGGTTGTACAATAGGAGTTTCAAGGTTTAAATCCTCAGTGTTAAATGAAGTTAATATTGCAAATATTTGGTCATGTATTTGTGATGCTGCCCCACCAGAATAAAGCACTTCTAGTATAGCCTTAGCGATTATATCATTTTTATATATTTTAGTTTCTTCATCACTACCAGAAAAAATAGTAACTAGTCTTAAAGCCTTTTCAATTATAGGTAATTGAGTTGGATCATCAACTTCTAGTAAAAGTGCAAAATCATCAATATCTAAAAGCCATAATGGTAACTTAATTAGATTCTGAGGACTTTGTCTTACGTTAGTTGAATATTTCTTAAAGAATACCTGACTATTTTGAACTGATAAAGCACTTTCATATTCTCCGTAAGCATCAAATATAAATACACATGCATTTCTTGGAGTCTGAGGACTATTAAAGAATATATTTTGAAATAATCTTGCAACACCACATGATTTACCTGAACCGGTATTTCCAAAAATTGCAAAATGATTACTAAAGAAAGTGTTTGTAGATACATATGCAGGAGTATTGTTATAAAGTGGCATATTACCAATCAATACCTTTTTAAGTACGTTATTTTGATCATCTACAACAATCATCTTAGTTTCTTCGTCAGTTGCTGCAAGACATACGTTTCCAACACCTGGTTTATTTATAACACCTGGTACAAACCTATTTCCATTTATTTCACCGATTAATTTTACCTGACCTACTTCACTGCTTAAGCTAATTAACGTACCAACTAGTTTTTTGCCAGTTGGTGTTTCAAATATTACGTGATGATCAATCAAGTTTTTTTCATAAGCTAAATTAGATGTTACAACTATATTTACATTATCTATTCCAACATCTTTTACCCTTCCTATTTCGTTTGGAAGAACATCTACTTTAACTTCTTTTGGAATGTCATCTATCTTCTGTTCTTTTATTACGTTAACATCTTCCGTGTTTTCTTCATCTAAATTAGTTTCTTCTTCACGAGCATTTTCATCATTAATATCTAAATCTTCTAATGTTTCAAAATCTTTATCTTCCATAATTTTCACCCCATAATTATACTTTCCTTCCTATCTTATAAATTCATTATAACATTTGTTTAAAAAAAATAAAATAATATTTTAACTTGAGTTGACATTTAACCTTCTAAAATGTAATATAATATCTGGAAAAGGAGGGTTTTTATGGCTTATATAGAATTTAAAAACGTATGTAAAAATTATGGTAATGAAGAAGTTGTAGTAAAAGCACTTAAAAAAGCATCATTTGAAATAGAAAAAGGTGAACTTGCCATTATTTTAGGGCCTTCCGGAGCGGGTAAAACAACTTGTTTAAACATATTAGGTGGAATAGATAAAGCATCAGGTGGAAGCGTAATTGTAGACGGTGTTAACATAACTGAATTAAAGGAGAGAAAACTAATTAAATACAGACGTGAAGACGTTGGATTCGTATTTCAATTTTATAATTTAGTGCAAAATCTAACCGCTAAAGAAAACGTTGAACTAGCAACACAAATATGTAAAAATCCAATGGATGCTATAAGTGTTATAAAAAAGGTTGGATTAACAAAAAGAATGGATAACTTCCCTTCTGAATTATCTGGAGGAGAACAACAACGTGTTGCAATTGCAAGAGGAGTTGCTAAAAGGCCTAAATTACTTTTATGCGATGAGCCTACTGGTGCACTTGATTATAAAACCGGCAAGCAAATATTAAAACTATTACAAAACATGGCTAAAAAAGAAAAAATGACAGTCGTTATAATAACTCATAACAATGCAATAGCACCTATGGCAAACAAAGTTATTACCTTTAAAAACGGAAGCGTATCAAGCGTTAAAATAAATAAAAAACCTAAGGCTGTAGGTGATTTAAAATGGTAAAGAAAAAAAGTATATTAAAGGATGCTTTAAGAGAAATATTGCTTAATAAAAAAAAGTTTATTTCCTTATTATTAATAATAGTTATCGGAACAGGCTTTTATGTAGGCCTTAAATCTACTCCAAAGGACATGAAAGAAACTGCAAAAGCATATTATAAGGAAACTAATTTATTTGACCTAAAGGTAGTTTCATCATCTGGATTTTCAAAAAATGACTACTACTCTTTAAAACAAGTAGATGGTGTTAAAGGAGTTTTCCTATCAAAAACATTAGACGTTATAACAACGATTAATAACTCCGATTACGTAATTAAGTTAAATAGTATAAATGAAGATAGAGACTTAAAAAGTGATGATTATATAAATCATTTAACCTTACTTAAAGGAAGGTATCCTAAAACCATCAATGAAGGATTAGTTGAAGAAAAGTTTTTAACCGATAACAATTTATCACTTGATGATTTAGTTACACTAAAACCAGAAGATGAAAATGGTCTTCGCGCTAAAAAAATAAAAATAGTAGGTGTTGTAAGAAGCAGCTACTACTCTTCAAAAGACAGAGGAACTAGTAATTTAAAAAACGGAAAAGTAGATTATTTTATGTATTTAAGTGAAGGCGATTTTGCATCTGATTTATATACAGAAGGATATGTAACAATTAAGGGTGCTAATAAGTTTGACACCTATAGTAAAAAGTATGATAGTTTTATTAATAAGTATAAATCATTAGTTAACGAAGAAATTTTAAAGGGTGCTAAAGAAACTCACAAAAGAAACGTAAGTGTTCTTGAAAGTGACATAAATGAATTAAAAGATAATTTAAATAGACTTAATAGTACGGACTTACCTAGTGACGAACTTAATACGTCAATTAAGGAAGTAAGCAGTGAACTAAAGGAAAAAGAAGATGAGTTATCAAAAATAAAAGACGTTTTAGCATATTCTATAAAACGAAGTGAAGTTGCCGGATTTTATGAATACAAGCTTGAAACAGAAAGAATAGAAAACATAGCTAAGGTCTTCCCTTTAATGTTCTTCTTAGTTGCGGCTTTAGTTAGCTTAACTACTATGACACGTATGGTAGATGAAGAAAGAATAGGGATGGGAACTTTAAGAGCAATTGGTTATAGTAAATCATCAGTTATCTTTAAATACGTTTTATATGCGCTTTTAGCAAGTATTTTAGGAAGCATAATAGGAACTATTTTGTTCTATAAGTTAATTCCTATGCTTGTTGGTTATTGTTACAATATCTTTTACGATATGCCAAGTATAAATGCTACTATGCAAATTAACTATTTCCTATTTTCTTTAGTTTTTTCAATTTTATCTACCGTTTTAGCAACAATACTAGTCTTCCTTAAAGATACTAGTAAAACACCAGCAGAACTTATGAGACCAGAAGCTCCTAAAAAAGGAAAAAGAATATTCCTAGAAAAAATAGATAAAATCTGGAATAGTTTAAGTTTCCTAAACAAGATTACTTTAAGAAACATATTTAGATACAAAAAAAGATTATTTATGACTGTAATTGGTATTTGTGGTTCTACCGCATTAATACTTGCTTCATTTGGAATAAAAGACTCCGTTATGAAAGTAGCTGATAACCAGTATAATAAAATAGATAAATTTGACATGATAATTAGCATAAATAATAATGCTTCAAATAATGATAAGAAAGTTTTAGAAGAAAAAATATTAGATGAAAATGAGATAAAGAAAATAACTTATGTTTATAAATCTAACGTTTTATTGAAAAATAATAAAAAAAGTGAAAATTCTAACATCATTGTTCCCGAAAACAAAGAAAAGATAAACGATTATATAACGCTTAGACAAAGAAAAACTAAAAAAGATATTAAAATGGATGACGACGGAATTATAGTATCAGAAAAGCTTGCAAAACTACTTAAATTAAAAAAGAATAGTTATGCAAAACTTACTCTTCCAAACAATAAAAAGGTAAATGTAAAAGTATCTGACATAACAGAAAATTATATAGAGCATTACGTATATATATCGCCTAAACTTTATAAAAAATTATCAGGTGAAAACGCTAATTACTCTACTATTATTGCCATTACTAAAAATTTAAGTAATAAGAAAGAAAAAACTTTAGAAAGTAATATCTCGGATATTAATAACGTTACTTCTACCCTTTTATCATCCGATACAAAAAATAACTATAAGGATATGATGAATACGTTAAATTATGTTATTTTAATACTAATTGTTTGTGCTGCAGCACTTGCATTTGTTGTTTTATATAATTTAGCAAGCGTAAATATAAGTGAAAGAAGAAGAGAACTTGCAACGATTAAGGTATTAGGATTCTATGATGAAGAAGTTACTAAATACATTTATAAAGAAATGTTTATATTAACTATTATAGGTTCACTTATAGGACTTATTGTAGGAAGCTTTTTAACACTTTACGTAATAAAAATTTGTGAAACAAATTTATTTATGTTTACTTTTAATATTAATTTTATAAGTTATTTATTATCCTTTATAATTACACTTCTATTCCTATTTATAGTTAACTTATTTATGCACTTTGAATTAAAAAAACTAGATATGGTAGAAGCATTAAAAAGCTACGAATAGTAAATTTTTGTAAAATATATCAATTTATGTATCAATGTTGCAAAAGCAACATTGATATTTTTTTATGGTTTGTTATAATTGTTATTGTGTAAAAAACAAAGGAGGTAACAAAATGGAACAATATGAAGGTTTCAAAGGAGATAAATGGAAAAATGAAATAGACGTTAAACAATTTATCTTAGACAATTATACAGAATATACTGGTGATGATAGCTTTTTAGCCTCACCAACAGAAAAAACAAAAAGATTAAATGACAAATATCAAGAAATGTCAAAAATTGAAATTGAAAAAGGAATATATGATGTTGATACTAAAACGGTATCAGGAATTGATGCATATAACCCAGGTTACTTAATTAGGGATGATGAAGTAATCGTAGGTTTTCAAACGGATGCACCACTTAAAAGAATAGTTAATCCATTCGGTGGAATGCGTATGGTGCGTCAATCATTAGAAGCTTATGGTTATAAGCTAGATCCTAGTGTTGAAGAATACTTTAAGTATAGAAAAACTCATAATGATGGTGTATTTTCTGCTTATACAACAGATATTAGAAAAGCAAGACACGCAGGTTTACTTACTGGACTTCCTGATGCTTATGGAAGAGGAAGAATAATTGGTGATTATAGAAGAATTGCTTTATATGGTATCGATAGACTAATAGATGAAAAGAAAAACGATTTAATATCATTAGAAAAAGAAGAGTTAACCGAAGAGATGATCAGGTTAAGAGAAGAAGTATCTGAACAAATAAAAGCTTTAGGAGAAATCAAATCCATGGCATCAAAATATGGTTTTGATATATCAATGCCCGCAAATAATGCTAAAGAAGCCGTGCAATGGTTATACTTTGGTTATTTAGCTGCAATAAAAGAAAATAACGGAGCTGCTATGAGTTTAGGTAGAACCTCTACATTCTTAGATATTTATTTTGAAAGAGACTTAAAAAAAGGAATAATAACTGAAGAAGAAGCTCAAGAAATAATTGACCAATTCATTATGAAACTTAGAATGGCAAGACACTTAAGAACTCCTGAATATAACGAATTATTTGCAGGAGATCCAACTTGGGTTACTGAAAGTTTAGGTGGTATGACAGAAGACGGAAAATCACTTGTTACTAAAAACTCATTTAGATATTTACATACGCTATATAATTTAGGATCATCTCCTGAACCTAACTTAACTGTTTTATGGAGTGATAATTTACCAGAAAACTTCAAAAAATATTGTGCTAAAGTATCAATTGATACAGATGCAATTCAGTATGAATCAGATGAACTTATGAGACCAATTCATGGATGTGATTACGCTATCGCCTGCTGCGTTTCTGCTATGACAGTTGGAAAACAAATGCAATTTTTCGGAGCTAGATGTAATCTTGCTAAAACACTTTTATATGCAATAAACGGTGGTATAGACGAAGTTAAAAAGGAACTTGTTGTTGATGGATTAGATAAGATTACTGATGAATATCTGGACTATGAAAGTGTTAGAAAAGCATATTCAAAGGCAATGAAAAAAATTGCTAAAACATACGTTGATGCAATGAACATAATTCACTTTATGCACGATAAATATGCATATGAAAAAGGTCAAATGGCACTACATGATACAAAGCTTGATAGATTAATGGCTTTTGGAATCGCAGGATTCTCTGTTGCTGTTGATTCATTATCAGCAATTAAATACGCTAAGGTTAAACCAATTAGAGATGAAGATGGTATCGCAGTAGACTTTGAAATTACTGGAGAATTCCCTAAGTATGGTAATGACGATGATAAGGTTGATAATTTAGGTAAAGAATTACTTGAAGAATTCTACGCTGATTTATGTGAGCACAAACTATACAGGGGTGCAAGACATACTTTATCAGTTCTTACAATTACTTCTAACGTTATGTATGGTAAGAAAACAGGTTCTACTCCAGACGGAAGAAAAAAAGGTGTAGCATTCGCTCCAGGAGCTAACCCAATGCATGGTAGAGATAAATCTGGTGCACTTGCATCTTTAAACTCAGTTGCTAAAATGCCATACACTAATTGCTGTGAAGATGGTATTTCAAATACTTTCTCTATCGTTCCTAGTGCACTTGGACATACAAAAGAAGAACAAGTAGAAAACTTAGTAAACGTACTTGATGGTTATATGGAAAAAGGCGCTCATCATTTAAACGTAAACGTACTTAACCGTGAGACGTTAATTGATGCTATGAATAATCCTGGTAAATACCCTACTTTAACTATTAGAGTATCTGGATACGCTGTTCTTTTTGATAAATTATCAAGAGCACATCAAGAAGAAGTTATATCTCGTACTTTCCATGAAAGATTAGGATGTTAAATTATAGAACATAAAAATTTATCTATGTTCTTTTTTTATACTAATTTATATTCCCTTTCATAAATATTTTCATTAGTTACATATTTAAATAGGTAACCGTTCTTCTTTTTACACACGATAATACCAATAGTGGGGCCTTGATTAATGGTTCTTAAATTTTTATCAATAAAGTTCATATAAGTTTCTATCTGGCCTATATGTTCTTTTTTTATTTCGTTTATTTTAAGCTCTATTACAACATAGCAGTTATCATAAATATTATACAAAAGCATATCTATGTAGTTATATCTATCTCCTATTTTTATTGGGTATTCGTTTTCTATAAAAGTAAAACCTTCTCCTAGTTGTTTTAAAAAGCTTGGTATATCTTCTAATATAAATGACATTAGCATTTTCTCTGATATCTTACCTGTATCAAACTTATTTTTTATGAGTATTGGATCCTTTATTAAATCACCAGCATTTACCTTCTCTTTATTAATTAGTTTTTCTTTTGTGTTATCATCTAATCTTTCGTATTCACGGGACTTTATTCTTTCCCTTAACTTTCTATAAGATAAGTTTTGTTCTTCTGATATTCTTATATAATAATTAATTTCATTAACATTATTAATTGGTATTAATGCCATAATATGAGTCCAGCTCAAAAAGTGTGGCATTGCAACACCTTTTTCTATTAACCAATAAAACTGTCTCATTCTCTTTAAATTAGATAACCCATATCCCTTACCTAACTCTTTAGTTAACATATCAGAATACTTTTTTATGATTCCTTTACCATAACTTTTTCCAGCATCATTTAACAACTTTCCAACTTTATAATACGTATTTAAATCACTTCTATTTTTCGAATAATCCTTTACCTTTTTATATACTTCATTATTTATTAATTCATTTTTTATTTTCTCGTAATAATTCATTATCTTCTCCTTTAATATAACAAAAAGGAAGTTACTCTTCCTTTTCTTTTGCTTTGGTTTTATGTCCAGAAGATAAAAACGTTACACGTTCACCAATTACTTCAGTAACTTGTCTTGCTTTTTCTTCTTCCTTTTCTATCATACGGGTTTGTATTCTTCCTCTTACGCCTAATAAATCACCCTTATGACAATATTCAGTAGTTGTTTCTGCAACATTACTCCATAAAGTACAATCTATAAAATCAGTATCATACTCTCCATTAGAGTTTTTATAACTTCTAGGAACCGCTAACGTTATGGTTGTTACATTTTTTCCGGTATCCGTTTTTCTAAGTTCAGGATCCTTAGTTAATCTTCCTATAACAACTAATTGATTTAACATAATAATCTCTCCTTTCGTTTTATAATTTACACGAAAGAATTATTATTATCAAAATACCATTTTTCCTAATTTTTTGTTATTTTCTTGCAAAAATGTAATTTCTGCATAAGCAAAAAAGAATTTCTGCATAACCTTTTTTACAGAAATTCTTTTTTAGTATTTTTTAATACAATTTACGACAATTTATTTAAAGCCTTTAAAAACTCATCTAAATAATTACCATAAAGTAGCGATTCATTAAATTTATTTGGTATTATTTCACCATGATAATCACTACCAGCAGTAATGATTAAATGATTTTTATGTGCTAACTTTAGTAATTCTTCAGAAAATTCATCACTTTGATTTGGATGGTACACTTCTATTCCGTCAAAGCCCATATTTATAATTTCTTTATAATCAAATTTTTTTATTAAAACTGGGTGTGCTAAAACGGTTAGTGCATTATTTTCTTTTAATAATTTTATTGCATCAGATAAAGATATAACATCATATGGAACATAAGCTTTACTATCATCACCAATATATTTATCAAATGCTTCATCAAACGTGCAGCCTATTTTATCACAAATAGCTTCTGCAATATGAGGTCTTGCAATAAGCCCATCTGCTCTTTTCTTAACATCTTCATAATCTATTTTTATTCCGTAATATTTTTCTAAATTATCTATTATTTTTAGGCATCTATTTAATCTTTTTTCTTCATTAATTTTAAAGTAATCAATAAGTTTCTTATCAGGAATATCCTTAAAATATCCTAATATATGAATTGTTTCGCCTTTGTATTTGCAACTTACTTCTACCCCAAGTATAAATTTAACTGTCGTATCTAATTTTACTATATCATATGCCGCATTTAACGTATCATGGTCTGTTATTCCTATTACGTCTATGTTATTTTTAAGTGCTAGTTCATTTATCTCGCTTATCGTTTTTGTTCCGTCTGAATGGTTTGAATGAACATGTAAATTTGCTTTCATCTATATCACTTTCCTTATAAATAAATTATATCATATTAAAAAAGAAATGCATTATCTTTTGCATTCCTTTATCTCTTCACCTTTAAGCAATTGGTTTAACTCAACCGCATACTCAAGAGGCAACTCTTCTCTAAAAGCATCAATAAATCCCATAATAAGAAGTTCGGTTGCCTTATTTTCATCTAGACCTCTAGTCATTAAATAAAATAACTGATTAGGATCTATTTTGGAAACGGTAGCTTCATGTTCTAATGAGCTTGATTTATTTTCACAAATATTTGTTGGAAACGTATCGCTTTTTGAAAGTTTATCCAAAAGTATTGTATCACACTTGACGTTAGCTGATGAATACTTAGCATTTTTAGTAATCTTAACTAACCCTCTATATGATGCATTTCCACCATTTCTACCAATTGATTTAGATAAAATATTACTTTTAGTATGCTTTCCTAAGTGTATCATTTTAGCGCCCGTATCTTGAATTTGACCATTATCTGCAAGAGCAATTGTTGTACAATTTCCTTTTGCATAATCTCCTTTTAAAATGCAGGCTGGATACTTCATCGTAAGTTTTGAACCTATGTTTCCATCTATCCATTCCATTGTTCCGCCTTCTTCAACTAAGGCTCTTTTGGTAACTAAATTATACACGTTATTAGACCAGTTTTGAATCGTTGTATATCTACATTTAGCGTTTTTTTCAACGTATATTTCAACTACTGCAGCATGAAGAGAGTCAGATGAATAAGTTGGTGCTGTGCATCCTTCTATATAATGTAAGTCGCTTCCTTCATCTACTATTATTAACGTTCTTTCAAATTGTCCCATATCTTTAGATTCTATTCTAAAGTAACTTTGTAGTGGTCTATCTAACTTAGTGTTTGGAGGTACATAAATAAACGTACCACCAGACCATACAGCAGAGTTTAATGAAGCAAACTTATTATCATCGTTTTTAACTAACTTTCCAAAGTATTTTTTAAATAAATCAGGATACTTTTTTAACGCTGTATCAGTGTCTAAAAAGATAACGTTTTTATCTTTCAATTCCTTAAGCATATTACTATATAATCCTTCAGATTCATATTGTACATGTACTCCGCCTAAATACTCTTCTTCCGCTTTTATAAGTCCTATGTCTTCAAATGTTTCTTTAACACCTTTTTCTAAATTATCCCAGTTATCTTTTATATCATCAAATACTTTCTTATAATACGTAATATCATCTAGGTTAATATTTATATTAGGCCCCCAGGAAGGCATTTTTTTAAGCTTAAAAACATCATAAGAATCAAGTCTAAATTTAGTCATCCAATCTGGTTCATTTTTAAGTTTTGATATTAGTTCTACCTTTTCTCTATTTATTCCCTTTGATAATGTTTTCATCTAATCAGTCCTTTGCCTAATAAATACTACGTGGATAAATTCTTTCGTTTTCCTCAACTATTTCATCTACTTCTTTCACTTCATCTTTATCTAAGAAGCTCCAATATAATGCCGTTTTATTTCTTCTGTTATAATTTTTTAAAAACTCTCTTTTATCATCATCTGTTTTCATATTTTTTAAGCTTGGAAACATATCATTAGCATCATACGCCGAATAGCAAAATTTTTCATTATTAGTAATTTGACCTTCTTCGTATGCTTTTCTAATAGCATTTAATCCAATGCAAACCTTATATTGTGGTTTTTTTTCTAATAATACATCTGTTGCAACATCATCTTCTATTGTGCATATTGCATTTCTATAATTTAACACATCAAGAAACTTGCCATTCGTTTTTAATATGGCAATACTACAAGCATAGTTTTTATCCTTGTTCTCTACTTTTTGCAACTTCATTTTTTTACTTGTTAGCAATTTCATAATTATTTATCTCCTTCTAAAATTTTTTTAACACCTTCATATGGAAGAAGTGCACATTTTTTTCTATTTGGCTGTTTATATATTTCATCATAACAATTAGCTTCACCTAAAACGTCTTTATCATATGGTCTTTCTTCTATCATATTTTCGTAATTATTAATTATTTCTTCTGCTTCTTTAACAGTTTTTCCTTTTAATAATTCAGTCATTATAGACGCAGATGAAGTTGATATAGCACAAGCCTCACCATCAAATTTAATGTCTTTTATAATATCATCTTCTATCTTTAATGCAAAGTCCAAATTATCAATACAAGTTTTACTGTTCATATTAACAGTTTTATATCCTACGGTATCTTTAATACCCTTATTTAACGGATTTTGATAATGCTCTATCATAATACTTCTTTTTAAATGTTCGTCCATAATAACCTCCTTTATAATGATTCGTATAATATATTATCATTATCCAACTTTTCTACTAACTTATCTATATCTTCTTTTGTATTATAAAAATACATACTTGCTCTACAAGTGTTTTTAACTCCTAATACTTCTGATAATATCTTAGCACAATGATTTCCTACCCTAACGCATATACCAGATTTATTCAAGTATGCTGCAACATCTTGTGCAAAAACACCTTCTACATTAAACGTTACTATTCCATTTTCTATATCCTTATTATATATGGTTATGTTCTTTAGCTTAGACATTTTATCTATCATATATTTTTTTAATTCTATTTCTTTTTTATGAATGTTATCTATTCCTACTTTGTTTATGTAATTAATTGCTTCTCCAAAACCAAATATACCTGCAAGATTCTGTGTACCTGCTTCTAGTTTTTCTGGTAATTCTTTATACTCTATGTTACCTAAACTATCAAAGAAAGCGTTCATTCCTCCTCCTTCTATTAGAGGTTTAACTAAATTTAAGTACTTTTCTTTACCATATAAAACACCAACTCCAGTTGGCCCTAACATTTTATGTGCTGAAAAGCTTAAGAAGTCAACGTCTAAATCTCTTACATCAACCTTTTGGTGAGGAACGCTTTGTGCTCCATCTACTATAACTATTATTCCTGTTTTATGAGCATACTCACATATTTCTTTAATTGGTCTTATATCTCCTATTACGTTAGTTACGTGTGATAAAACAATTGCTTTGGTCTTTTTTGTTATTTTCTTTTTTACGTTTTCTAAGCTAACGGTTAAATCAGGATTTAAATCTATGTAATTAATTACCGCTCCATTTTTACTAGTTATATCAAACAAAGGAAGTATTAAAGATGCATGTTCTGACTTAGTTGTTAATACTTCATCGCCAGACTTTAAATAATCCTTTAAAAATCCCTTAACTATAAAGTTTAAACTTTCTGTTGCGCCAGATGTAAAAACTATTTCACATGCTTTTTTAGCATTAATAAACTTTTTAGTTTCTTCTCTTACATTATTTAACTTATCATCAACTATTTGACTTATGTTGTAATCTCCTCTGTGAGCGTTAGCTGAGTAAGATGAATAATAATTAGAAACTTCATCTATTACGCATTTAGGTTTAAACGTAGTTGCACTATTATCTAAATAAACAATGCCTTTATTTAGCATTGGAAAATCTTTTTTATAATCCATAACAATCACCTCCATTCTTTTTTTAATTTCTTTTTTAATTTTTCTTTTTCATCAAAACATATATCAAGTGTTCCAATAATTAAACCATTAATAAGTAAGTCTTCACAATCTCTTCTATTAAGCCCTCTACTTTTCAAATAAAATAACTCTTCTTCTTTAAAGTTACCAATAAAAGCTGCATGACGTGCTTCTGCATCAAATGAATCTATTAATAAAACTGGGTTTATTTCATTTTCATTTACGTCATTTAACGTAATTATCTTGCTATCTTGATTAATCTTACTTATAGAAGCATGTTTTGGTGCAAAACTTACAACATCAAATTTAATAGTACCATCTTTTTTAGTTATACCATTATTATAAATGGAACTTTCGGTATTTTTAGCATTATGATTAACCTTAACATGACATAAAACTTTATTAATTGCAATAACAGAATTACAGATTTTTACGTTTGAAAAACATTCATTTAAATTAACTTCTATCTTTCTATCAGATGGGTTATAGCTTAACACATTTAACACTACAAATCCTTTATTAACATTTATTAAAACATTTGTTTTTTTTACGTTTTCTTCCATAAAAAGTACGTTTACATTTGCATCATTAACATTTATCTCATACGTTTCATACTTGTTATTATTAATTAAAAGATTAGTATCTTCTTTTACGTTAATTACTACTTTATCATTTAATATTTTTTCAATGTTATTACCGCTTCCTACTACTATCCTATTCACTTTCTTCACCCTTAGTGGATGCTTCTATCACTACTTTTTCGAAGTTAAATCCATTATTTTCAATTTTTTGTGCTAATTCATAGTCTCCAGTTTTAATTATTTTTCCATCTTTTACAACATGAACAAAATCCGGCTTAACATACTTTAATAAATGTGTATAATGAGTAATAATTAAGTATGATGAATTTTTGTTATTATCTTTATATCTATTAATATTTTCAGAAACTATTTTTAGAGCATCAACATCTACTCCTGAATCTATTTCATCTAACATAATAAATGATGGTTCTAACATAAGCATCTGAAGTATTTCATTTTTTTTCTTTTCTCCACCAGAAAATCCTTTATTAACACTTCTATGAACCATTTCATCAGGCATTTTTAAATCACTTTTAGCTTTATCAATTTTTTTAATGAACGAATATAAATTAATGTTTTTACCTTCTTTACTTGATAAGGCTGTTCTTAAAAAATCAGAGTTAGTAACACCATTTATCTCTATAGGATTTTGCATAGCTAGAAAAATACCTAATCTTGCTCTTTCATCGGTTGTAAGCTTAAGTATGCTTTTTCCGTTATATAATATATCTCCATTTAAAACTGTATAATTAGGATCAGCCATAATAACTTTAGTAAGGGTTGATTTACCGACACCATTAGGTCCCATAATTACATGAACTTCACCATCATTTATAGTTAAGTTAAATTTATTTAATACTATTTTATTTTCAACCTTAACAGTTAAATCTTTTATTTCTAACATAAAATCAACTCCTGTCTTTATATTTTAACACTTTTTTTGTCTTTTTTACATATATACAAACAAAAAAAATAGAGAATTCCCTATTTTTTTAATAATTACTTCTTTATGTAACTATAACCTTGTGCAGCATTTATAAAGCTTTCACATAATGCTTGATTAGGTTCATCATTTAGCACCTCAGGATGCCATTGAACTCCTATTCTGAACAACTTTGTAGGATCTTCTACCGCCTCTACAATACCGTCATCACAATATGCACTAACCTTCATATTTTTAACATCAGAAGCGTGATAATTATGAAAACTATTTACCTTTATTTCCTTTTTACCAACTATTTGAAGAATCTTAGAATCATCCACAAATATAACATTATGCGCTAACTTTGATTCTTTATTATAATGTTTTATAGTTGAATCATTTTTAATTATTTTAGCACCATTATGATTTCTAGCCATAATTTGCATTCCTAGACATTCCCCTAGTATTGGAATATTATTTTCTCTCGCATAATCATCTATGAAGTAATCATATGAATATGATTTTAAACCACCGGGCATAAGTATTCCATCACATAACATAAGTTCATCAACCAATATATTCTTTTCGTCATCAGTCAATGGTTTTACATCTCTTGGTTTTATACTGTCATACGATATTTGCTGAGGTGGCATTATCATTATTGGAACACCACCAAATCTTAATATCATATTACGATTCGTCTCTTCCGTAACAACTGTATCTATAGTACTAAATATTTTACCTGGTCTTGCTACTATACCAATTATAGGTTTCATATTTATTTTTTACTTCTCTTCTCTAATTTTGAAGTATCGGCCTCATAGTAATGCATATCCTGTAATTTACCTAATGCATAATATGACTCATCTCTTAAAGCATATTCGTTAAATCCAGTTGACCTATGCAAATTCATGGAAGGGTTATTAAAACCAAACACAACAGATCCAATACTTACATAACCTGCTTTTCTTAAAACATCAACATAAGCCTCATAAGCAGCTTTTCCGTAGCCTTTACCTCTTTTTTCGCTATCAAAAATGTTTATTTCAACATCTGTACTTAAATTTTTATTATTCAAGTGTAATCTATCAACATATCCTATAGGTTTACCAGATTCATCCAGTATAAAATAATCAAATCCAGTTTTATCATCGAATTTTTTATTTAATCTAAAATCATTGTAAATTACTTTAGATTCACCCATGCATGCTGCATCATATGGGTTATTAAAACTATTAGCTAACATAATTTTAGTATGTTCAATATCTGATTCATCTAAAGCACTTGGTTTTACTAAAGTAACCGCACCATTAATACTCATTTGAGGAAGTGCATCAATACTTAATTTATTTGGTGTTATGATAGATGAAGACATTATCTCTAATCCATTATGAGTACTAACCTTTTTTGGCATTTTTTGGAAAAAGTATAAATCATTTAGTTTGTTATCTTCTAAAATCGTATTATGTCTCGCTCCAATATACTCAAAACCAGCATCCTTATACATATCCGCAAGTTTTAAATTAGTCTCTTCGCATAATAAATTATATAAATTTAAACTATAATAAGCATAATCTGAAACTCCATCCAATGCTTCCTTACCATACGTAATTTTCTTCTCATATTCTAACTCATCACTAAAAATAAGATCTATGTTAGCTCTTCTATTACTTTCTATTTTGTTTTTAAAACCTACTATTCCAATCATCTTATTCGTACCATTTTCTAATATTGCAAGATAATTGTTATAAGAATATTTATTCAATTCTTCTTTCAATTCATCTATTGTCTTTCCTTGATTTTCTTTATTAAATAAAGCATAATCCATAGCATTAGATTCAAAATCGATTGACGCTAATGATATGTTTTTTTTCTTGCTTCTTAAATAATTCATATTCAACCCCCATTTCTCATTAAATTTGTCGTCTATGATAGCAAAAAAATGATAAAAAGTCAATTTTTGTAGATATTTAGAGTCATTGTAATACTTTGCTATATTCCATTTTATAAGTAATATACAAAATATTTTTGAATTCTAACTAATATTTTATGATAGAATAATAATAGAGGTGAAAAAATGAAAGATTGTATATTCTGTAAAATAGTTAATGGAGATATTCCAAGTATGAAGGTATATGAAGATGATATTTGTCTTGCTTATTTAGACATTAATCCAGATAGTGATGGTCATACATTAATAATACCTAAAAAGCATTATAAAGATATATATGATATACCAAGTGATACTTTACTTCATATATATGAAACTGCTAAAAAATTAATGGATATGTTAAGAGAGAAATTAGGTTGTGATGGTTTTACACTGCTTCAAAATAATGGTAGCATCCAAGAAGTAAAACACTATCATTTGCATATTAAGCCACATTATAAAAATAATCATCCAGTTAAATTAGTTAAAGATACTAACTTAATTAAGGATCCAAAAGAAATATATAACAAGATAAAAGAAGCATAGTCGCTTCTTTTTAATTTACTCCTAAATATTCTTCTAGAGTAAGACCGCTTAAGTAAACATCTTTTGCCTTTTTTTCTCCTAGATATCTCACGTGCCAAGGCTCATATATATAGCCAGTAATATCAGTCTTACCTTTTGGATATCTTACTATAAAACCGTATAAATAAGCATTTTCTGCTAACCATTTAGCTTCTATAGTATTTGCAAAAGACCTATCTACACTACCTATATCAAAAGCAAGTCCTGTTTGATGTTCTGACTCACCTGGTTTTGCAGAGTACATGTTAGCTTTCTTTTCACCATCTTTTTTTACATATTTATTATAAAGATTTTCTTGCGTTTCATATGATCTATATCCAGAAACAAGTGGTATGTTAAGTCCTAAAGCTTTAGCATCAGCCTGCATTTTCCTTAGTTTTTTTAAGGCTTCTTTGTTCACCTTGGGATCATAGTTTTTTGGTAAATGATAAGTTTTATTTACAAGTAAAATGCCTTCAACATATGTAATTCCATTTAAAACTTTTATTTCTGGACTTTTTATAGTACTTTGGGTTTTATCTTTTACAATTACCGTTCTTGTTTTTTTGCAGGTATTTCCACTTGAATCAGAAACCTTATACGTTAATTTATAAGTTCCAGAGCGTTTTGTATTAACTTTACCCTCTATCTTTACTTTATTTTTTATATTGCCATCATAATTATCAGTTGCAGTAAAGTAAGGTTCTTTATAATTAGAACCATAATCAATTATCATTTCTTCTTCTCCTAAAAGATTTATCTCTGGTTTCACATCATCTATAACAGATACTTTTCTAAACAAATAATATTTATTATCAAGCTTATATAAAACGATGTAATCTCCAACTTTTTTTGTATTTAAATTAGATTTAATTATTATATTATTATTCTTTTTATTATTAATAGAAAATGATACATACTCTTCCTTATAATCGTCACCAAATCTTAGTTTTATTTTATCTTTACCATTTAATTTATAAGTTACATTACTTTTTTTATGTTTTTTTATATTTTTATTACAAAATCCAAATGTCTTAGATTTTCTAATTAATATTTTTTCCTTATCTTTAAATCCTTCATTTATTAATTCTTCTTTTAAATTCTCCTTTATTAATTTATCTTTAGAATTTAAAGAATACTCCTCTTTTGTTATACATGATAAAAATTTCTTTTTATAAGTTGTTTTAGCATCAATTGAATAATTACTAGTGGTTATTTTATCTTCATAAGTAGTTTTAAATATAGGAAGTAAAAATATAAGACTTCCAATAACGTATATTATAAATATTAGAAATAATATAAATATAATCCAATTTAATAATTTTATTTTTTTATTACCAATTTTAATAGTTAACATGGAAAGTATCACCTCCACCCGTTTATACCTTTATTCTATCCTATTTTTACAAAATTAACAATAAAAGAAAAAAGAAGCTTTTAAAAGCTTCCTTTAGCATACAAACGAACCAACTATTATAGCAAGTAGAATATAAAGTACTATTACTAATAAGAATCCACTTCCTTTTCTTGCCCCACCACATGGGTTGCAAGTGTTAGTTGTAGTTGAATTTCCGCAACATGCCATAGTTTAAACCTCCTTTTTTTATACTAAACGTAAGCACCTATGATGATTACTAATAAGATGAATAATACTAATATAATTCCAGCTCCGGATGCATAATTGTTTCCCATATTTCATTCCTCCTTTTTGTCTTTTCAAAGTATTTTATGGTAATAGTATAAAATGTGTGATTATCTTTCTTTAAAAAAGTTGTGTTTTAGCATATAATTTGTTATGATATATAAGTACATTGATAGGAGGAAGATTAAATAATGGCAGAAAAGAAAAACGCTTCAGGCAAAAAAACTACTGTTAGTAAGAGCTCTAAAACTGCACAAAAAAGCACTCAAGTAAAAAAGAATGAAACTAAAAAAACAGTTAAAAATGCAAAAAAAGCTCCTGCTAAAAAAGAAACTGTAAAAAAAGAAGTTAAAACACCTAAAGTAGTTGATACTTACGAAGCAAAAATAAAAAAAGAAAAAAAGGATTCAAAGTTTAAAAGATGGTTTAATAACTTAACTTTAGAACAAATAATAGTTGGTGGTGTAATTATAATTGCCATACTATTAATAGTATTAATTGGTGTAAGTACAAAAAATACCAAGACTAAAAATGGTGATGATATAGTTGTTCAAATTGATGGTAAAACAGTAACAGCAAACGAACTATATAAAGAACTTAAAAATCAAAGTGGTGAGCAAGTTGCAATTAACTTAATCGATGAATACATTCTAAATAAAGAATATAAAACAACTGACGAAATGAAAGAATCTGCAAAAAGTACCATTGAAAATTATAAGAAAACATATGGTGATAAATACGAACAATTCTTACAATATAATGGTATTAGTGATGATGCACAGTTAAAGGAATTATTAATTAAAAATAGTAAATTAACTTCAGTTACCGAAGATTATATTAAAGAAACTTTAACAGAAAAAGAAATGAAAAAATACTATGATGAAAAAATAGTTGGTGATATTTCTGCTAAACATATTTTAATATCAACAAAAACTGATGATTCTGCAACTGATGAAGAAAAGAAAGCTAAAAAAGAAGAAGCTAAGAAAAAAGCAGAAGAAATTATTGCTAAGCTAAAAAAGGGTGAAGACTTTGATAAGCTTGCAAAAAAATATTCTGATGATGATCAAACTAAAAGTAAAGGTGGAGATTTAGGATACTTTAACACAGGTGAAATGGAAGAAGCATTTGAAACTGCTGCTTACAAGCTTAACGTTAACGAATATACTACTACTCCAGTAGAAACAAGTTATGGATATCACATTATTATGAAAACTGGTCAAAAAGATAAACCAAGTTACAAAAAATCGAAAGATTCAATTAAAGAAAAACTAGTTGATGAAAAGAAAGATAATGATAGTACAATAAGTGCTAAAGCTATGATTGCATTAAGAAAAAAATATAACATTAAAATTAAAGATAAGACAGTAAAAAATGATTATAATAGTTATATTAAAAATGCAACAACGACAACTACTACAACTACTGCATCAAGTAGTAAATAAAAAAAGGCTTTTAATTTTAAGCCTTTTTTAATTTTCTTCTTTTAATACTTCTTTTATATCAGATGCAGTATATCCTTTAGAATATAGTTTTTGTGATATAAAATATAAAAGTTCTTGTCCGTTATATTTTACTTTATACTTATTATATAATTTTGCATAATCCTTTTTAAGTTTTGATTTATCTGATGTTATTTCTTTACTCATCAATATACTTGTTACTAAATCTTTAGAATATCCCAAATTAACAAAGTGATTAATTATTTTTATTTTAATAGCATTTTGACTACCCTTTTTAATTTTTAATTCCTTATCAATTAGCTTATTTAATTTTTCTTCTACTTTTCTTTGATCTATTAGTGCTATTTCACTTTCAATTATATCTTTATTAACTCCGTACTTTATTAACTCCATCTTAATTTTTAAAGGTCCTTTATTTGTTAAATTCATACTATCGTTAATGAATGACTTTGCATATTTTAAATCATTTAAATAGCCTTCTTTAATAAGTCTTTCTGATACTTTGCTTGCTACTAAATTATTAAACCCTTTTTTTATTAAATAATCATTTATTTCTTTTATGCTTCTCATTTTAACCGAGATATAACCTAATGCTAATGTGTAAGCATAAATATCGTTATTTTGTTTTTTTAAAGCCTCTAGTAATTCATCTGATATTTCTTTTGTTATTAAAAGATTATTTTTTATTATTACATCTTCATATAAAGTTATATCACTATTATTATCTAAATATAACTTATATTTATCTTTTGATTGTTTTTTGAATTTTAGTATTTTCATAAAATACCTCCGTATAAGAAAAAAAACATAATACTATTTTACTTGTATTAAGTCTTCCATCACTTCTTCTAGTGCTCTACCAATGTTCTTAGAACACTTATATTTTGATTCTGGCATTTGTAAATGTCCAGTTTCTGCTATTTCTTTAGCTCTTCTTGCTGCAACATGAACAAGTAAGTACTTAGAACCAACCTTTGTAAGTAGTTTATCTATTGATGGATAAATCACTAATATCACCTTCCCTTCATATAGTATACAACAAGTGTCATTATAATATCAAGATGTTTTACATTTTTTTACATTGTTTTTGCTTTATCGATTTCCAATACATCGTTAACTAACGTTTTATAAAGTTTATCAAATTCTTCGAAAGTTCCGTCTTTAGAATTTGAAATTTCATTTATTTGCTTTTGAATACCAACTGCTATGTATGGTTTTAACTCACCAACGTTAGCTTTTAATACATCTTTTACTCTTTCTATATCGTTTAAATCTTTTGAATCTAAATATATTTTTTCAATTAATTGTTTGAAATCATCAAAATTCATTTCATCTTCTTTTATAACATCAAATCTATATTTTAAAGCATTTTTGTCACTAACGGATAAAAGAAGCACTTCTGAAGAAAATACTCCTTGAAGTATTTTAAACATCATATCATTTAATGTATAATCATTTATCTTTCTTCTTTCTGGATTACCATACTTAGTTTCTATAATTCCATTATTAATAATTGTCTGCATAATATCTTCATCTTTTGTAGCTTCAGTAATAAACTCATGAAAACGCTCTTCATACCAAGGTAAGTTTTCATTATTAAAAACATCTGATAAATCATCTAAATTAAAATCTAATAATTGTTCAAAATCTTCAATTTTGTCAGTTTTAATACCAAGTGTTTTCTTCGTTATAACGTCGTGTAAAAACTTATTATATTCTGAAGAATTCATTATTTTATTTTCTAGAATTTTATATATTGCAGTTAAATTATTATCTTTTCCCATCTTTTTATCTCCTAAATCTCAATTAATTTAATTATAACACATTTTTATTATAAATATTTATTTTTATGCATAGAAAAAGAAGATATTTCCTATCTCCTTAAAATTTTTGCCCGCAGCAGCCTGGATCTATGTTAGTTACTACGTTTTCTTCAGAACAAGTATATTCTGGTCTATAAGTGTGTTCTATTATGTGATTGTTTATTATTTTTGTATGAATAGGACATACGTGTTCGACCTTATGACAAATATTTCTTTCTATACATCTTTCTACCGGTTGTTCTACTATTGGATCACACATGCATGGATCTTGACTCATGCAGCATTCTTGTTGCCATGCGTTTTGACAACATTTGTTATTATTAAAAAACATTTAAATCCCCCTTACCTACTTTATAGTATGAGTAATTTAAATGTTTGAATAGGTTATAGTTTAATTATTCGCTAAAAAGGCATTTTAAAGTTGCCGCTTTTCATCATCTTCATCATTTTCTTCATTTGATCAAACTGATTTAATAGTTTGTTAACTTCTTGCACACTAGTACCACTACCATTTGCTATTCTTTGTTTTCTAGATGACTTTATTATATCTGGATTTTTCCTTTCTTTTATAGTCATAGAAGATATAATAGCTTCTAACCTTGCAAATTGCTTAGGGTCTATACTTATGTTATTAAGTCCCATCTTTCTAGCTCCTGGAAGTAATTTAAGTAAGTTTTCTAATGGTCCTAATTTCTTAATTTGTTTTAATTGAGATAAAAAGTCTTCCAAGTCCATTTTTCCAGCCTGTATTTTTTTAGCAGTTGTCATAGCTTCTTTTTCATCAATTACACTTTCAGCCTTTTCTATAATTGACATAATGTCACCATTACCTAAGATTCTGGAGACCATTCTTTCTGGTTCAAATTCAGTTAAACCATCTAACTTTTCAGATGTACCAATAAACTTAATTGGAACACCTGTTAAATGTCTTGCAGAAAGGGCTACACCACCTTTAGTGTCACCATCCATCTTTGTTAATATTGTTCCAGTAAGAGGAAGTTTATCGTTAAATCCATTTATAACGTTTATAGCATCTTGACCTATCATCGCATCTATTACTAAAATTATCTCACTTGGATTTACTTTTTCATTAATGCTCTTAAGTTCATCCATCAACTTTTCATCTACGTGGAGACGTCCTGCAGTATCAATTAAGACTAAGTCATAGCCCTTTTCTTTAGCATAATTAACACCATTTTCTGCGATTTTAACAGCATCGTTTTGTCCTTCTTCATAAACTTCTATGTTAAGTTCACGTCCAAGTTGTTTTAATTGGTCTATTGCTGCTGGACGGTATACATCAGCTGCGATTAAAAGAGGCTTTTTACCTTTTTTCTTTCTAAGTAAATTAGCTAGTTTTCCAATCGTTGTTGTTTTACCACTACCTTGAAGACCAACTAGCATTATTATGCTAGGATTAGAAGACAAATCAAGACTAGAATTTCCGTCACCTAGTAATTCTAATAATTCATCCTTTAATATTTTTAAGAATACATCCCCTGGTTTTAAAGACTTTTTAACTTCTTCACCAAGTGCCTTTTCTTTTACTTTATTAGTAAATTCTTTTACTACTTTATAGTTAACATCTGCTTCTAATAGAGCAAGTCTTACTTCACGCATAGCATCACTTATATTATCTTCTGTTATGGTTCCGTAACCTTTTATCTTATTTATAGCATTTTCTAATTTTTCAGTTAAACTTTCAAACATATCTATCACCTTTTTTTATTATACAAAAAAACTAGACCTAAGTCCAGTTTTGATTAGCTTATATATTATTTAACTGCTAAATATAAAACTATGCATGCTACTATAAGTATTACTGCCATTAGTATAAGTGCATCTGCATACTTATCAAAAACAATATTATTATTGTTTACTTTAAAGCTTTTTTTATTATCCATTAATGTTTCAGCACCATATTTCTTTTTTGGTCTTCCAACTGGATTAGAACTTTTTTTAACAGTCTTTTTTGCTGTTTCTTTTTTAGTTGCCATTTATCTTTAACTCCTTTTTATTATTTTTATTCTAGATTAATTATACCACGTTTTAATTTTATTTCAATATTTCTTCTATTAGTTTACGCATATTTTCGTCTTTTATGTCATTAACTTTTTGTTTTAACAATTTATCTTTTTTATATAAGCCTAACTTTTCTTCATAAAATAATAGTTTTTCTTCACAGCTTTTTAAGTGCTTATGAACGTTATTTCTACTTACATTATCATTTTGCGCTATTTCTGCAAGTGACAAATTATCAAAGTAATAATCCTCAAAATACCTTCTATTATCAACACTTAATAAATCACCATAATAATCGTATAAAATAATTAAATAATCTCTTTCGTTCATATTACATCATATCCTTAAATAAACCATATATATATTTTTCTATGTCAAAGTCTTGCAAGTCTTCTTCTTTTTCTCCTAAACCAATATATCTTACTGGAACTCCTACTTCATCTTTTATTGCAAGGACAATTCCACCTTTTGCAGTTCCATCTAATTTAGTTAATACTATACCAGTTAGATTAGTTATTTCTTTAAATGATTTAGCTTGACTAATACCATTTTGACCAGTTGTTGCATCTACTACCAAGAACGTTTCATGTGGTGCGCCTTCTATTATCTTATTTCCAACGTTATTTATTTTTTCTAACTCCTTCATTAAGTTAACTTTGTTTTGAAGTCTACCTGCTGTATCAATTAAAACCATATCATATTTATCTTGCACGGCTTTTTCTAATCCTTTATAAACAACGCTTGCAGGATCTTTAGTATTATCATCTTTTACGACCTCGCAGCCTATTTTTTCTCCCCATGATTCTAACTGTTCTTTTGCTCCAGCACGAAAGGTATCCGCTGCAACTAAAAGTACTTTCTTGCCTTCTTTTTTATACTTAGAAGCTAGCTTTGCAATAGTAGTTGTTTTACCAACTCCGTTTACCCCAACAAATAAAATAACCGTTGGTCCGTTTGGATTATAATTAATTTTGTTAGTTAAAATATCATCATTTACATATATTATAAATAATTCATCAACTATTATCTCAGTTAATTCTTCTGGATTAGTAATTTTTTCTTTACTAACTCTTTCTTGCAATTTATCCATAAAATCCATAACGGTATTAACACCAATATCCGCATTAATTAAAAGCTCTTCTAACTCTTCAAAATAATTATCATTAATTTCACCATATTCCTTGGATAAGTTTGCTAATTTATTAACAAAACTTTTTCTTGTCTTAGAAAGACCTTTTTCATACGTATTTATACTTTTTTCTTCTTTTTTAAAAACATTTTTTATTTTGTCAAATAATCCCATTATTACATTCCTTTCCTTTCTTTATCGTTTGATGTTTGTTCATTAAACGTAATTAAAGTTTTACCACTTGCTAGATTTAAAATTACATTATCAGCATTTTCTCCATCATAAGTTCTTCTTTTTACAATTTCTGAAATTGGGCTTAAATCTTTAAACGCATAACCATCTTTATCACTCATTATATCAAAAGCTCTATTATTTAATACTATAAAGCTATATAATACCTTAGCTATATAATCAAAACTAAGACCATTAAAAGGTCCACTTTCACTAACTAATTCTTTAAGTAAGTTAACATCTTCTTTATCATTTGAAATAATATTATTATTTTTAAAATCTCCAAAATCATATAATAAATCAAATATATTAACATTTTTATTAATTTGTTCTTTTCCGAATACAAGTTCATATAAATCGTTTTTTCTTTTTCTTTTAAACAAACTATTTTCTTGAACTTTTTCTAATGATTTATTTATATTATTTATTTTATTTAGTACATTAATATCATTACTTTGAGTATAAAGTTCTTTTAATAAGGAAGAAATATTAAAAAATATCTTTAACTTAGAACTATCGCTTAAGTTTTTATTTTGAAATAACAAATTAAACAAACCTACATAATCATATTCTGGAACAAAAAATATGTCATTAAGTTTTTTATTTATCGCTATTTTATTTTCTTTATCTTTAAATATAGCATCAAAATTTCTAACTATAATATTACTAATTAAGCCCACTCCATTAGTACTATTTACATGATTTATTTTTTTGTATAACTCAAAATCATCATTTATTTTTCTTAATTCTTTACTTAAGGTTTCAAGTCTTTTTATATCTTCTATATTATTTGACTTAATTAAACTTAAAAACTCCTTATCTTTTTTTAAGAATTCTATAGATGATGAAATTATTGCTTTATCATCATTAGTTTTAAATAAATTATCATAATTATCTCTTATAAATTCAAGG
>ULNT01029237.1_pt1 | contig 39966 bp, 40 predicted proteins | sample 1952001 | NCBI WGS metagenome assembly ULNT01 (sample SAMEA4835585, study PRJEB28245) | human gut metagenome | biome: gut microbiome; material: fecal sample | place: Denmark | collected 2008
ATATTAGAAAAAAATAAATATATTAAAAGCCTGTGTTTATATGATAAATGTTGTATCATCTAAAAATTTATAATTAGTTTTATATTTTAGGTATCTGGCTAATCTTGATACAGCATCATCTTTAGCTTTAGCCTCAAGCATTATATCAATATCTTTATCTTGTTTTTTAAGTATATTAATAAATTTTATGAAACACTCTTTGTTTATGTAGTCGCTATGACTTCTAAACTCTTTTTTTAATTTACTTTTTGGCGATGAAAAATGCATTTTTGGAAGTTTCCCATCCCATGTATCTATTATTTCTTTTAAATAATCATTTATGTCTTCTTTCTCGTTATTACATATAAAATGATGATAATCTAGCACCATAGGAACATTAATTTTGTGACATAACTCTAATACATCTTTTATATTATATACTTTATCATCGTTTTCCACAGCAATACATTTTTTTATGTGATCTGGTAATTTATTAAAGTTGTTAATAAACCTTGTTATGGATGCTTTCTTTCCGCATGCACTAGAACCGACGTGAAGAATGATTATTTTATCTTTAATTCCAATGGCATCCATAATTTTATAATGATATTCTAAGATTTCCACAGTATTTTTAACTATTTTGCTATCCATGCTGTTTAAAACTGCATATTGGTCGGGATGAGTATCAACTCTAATATTATTATCATTTATTAATTTGCCAATTTTTTTATACTCATCTAAAAGAGGTGTTATATAGTCAAAATTTACTTTATCATGTGTTGCAAGTGGCACTAATTTAGAAGTTAATCTATAAAAATGAAAATTATTTTTAACGTTATATTTAATTATTTCATATAAAGAATCTAAATTATTTTTAGTTATTTCTAGTAGTTTAGACGTATTGTAATTCTTATTTATATAATTAGTATACGTTATAGTACTTGATGTTGTAATATCATCTAATGCCTTAGATAACGCTACATATCCTAATCTTACTTTCATTTGTATCACCATTAGTTATTATGCAAAATAAAAAAGGAAATATTTAAATTCCCTTTAATCTTTTTCAAAGAAGGCTTTGTATCCTAAATAAGCCTGATATATATCGAATTTACTTGCAACTTCATATGGTGAATGCATTGAAATTATTGGTACACCACAGTCAATAACATCCATTCCTTTATCTGCTAAAATGTATGCTATTGTGCCTCCACCACCTAAGTCAACTCTTCCTAATTCTGATACTTGATATTTAACATTATTTTCTTCAAATATTCCTCTTACTTTTGCAACGAACTCTGCATTAGCATCAGATGCTCCTGATTTACCGCGTGAGCCTGTATATTTATTAAATTCAACTCCGTATCCAATAAATGAAGCATTATTTTTCTCAGATGCACTTTGGAAGTTAGGATCAACTCCTGCACCAACATCTGCAGAAAGCATCATAGAATTACAGTATGTTTTGTTTATAGCGCCAGGATTATTTTCCTCTTTTTTATTTAATAATACGTTGATAAATAGGTCAAACATCTGTGAACACATCCCGGTGTTTCCTACACTTCCTATTTCTTCTTTATCAGCAAATATAGAAACGATGGTTTTATTTCCAGGTTTTGCGTTAACTAATGCTAAAAGGTTAGCATAAGAGCATACCCTATCATCTTGACCATACGCTGCAACCATAGATTTATCAAAACCTAGGTGTCTTGCTTTAAATGCGGGTACGGCTTCAAGTTCTGAACTATAAAAATCAATTTCATTTATACCATATTTTTCGTTTATTATTTTCATAACGTTTTCTTTGATAGAATCACTACTTGATGGAATACTTCCAACTAATATGTTTAAATCTTCACCCTTTATTGCTTTACCAATTTTATTTTCATATTGTTCTTCTGCTAGGTGAGGTAATATATCAGTTATTGTAAATACTGGTTCATCTTCTTTTTCACCTATATTTATTTCTACTTTTTCACCATTTGGTTTAACTACTACACCTTTAAGTGATAACGGAATAGTTGTCCACTGATACTTTTTAATTCCACCATAATAATGTGTTTTAAAAAGTGCAAGTTTTGCATCTTCATAAAGTGGATTAGGTTTTAAATCTAGTCTTGGTGAATCTATGTGAGAACCAACTAGGTTAAAACCATTTTCTAATTTTTCTTCTCCTATAACCGCCGCATACACACTTTTGTCTCTGTTAAGCATATATACTTTGTCACCAAAACTTAGTTTCTTTACGTTTTTAATATCGATAAAGCCATTAGATTTTAGCTTTTCTATGATGTATTTTGATGTTTCTCTTTCTGTTTTACATTCGTTTAAAAACGATATATACCCATCAGAAAAATTAAATATTTCATCTTTTTCTTTGCTACTTAAATTTTTCCAACCACAAGTTTTTTTATTTAAAATATTCTTTTCCATAATATCCTCCTAATTATATGATACCACGATAGCGAAAAATTATTGCATAAAAAAACGAACTAGGTTAAATAGTTCGAATTTAATGTAAATTATATTTTGTAATTTATATTTAAAGTTTTAAAATTTATTTTATTTCGAAAATGTTTCTAGATACAATTTTTGTATAGATATAATTATAAAGCATTTCTACTATTTGTCCTATGTAAGTGCAAAAAGGATTATGAATAAATGAACATATTGTTCTTAATGTTTTTGCTATACCTGAGTGTAATGTTGGATTTGTATTAGTTTCTTTTGATTTTATTTGTAAATAATGTTGCCTGATTGTTATTACTGGGAAAAATAGCATAAAAATTACTTGTACAGAAAAATAAATTAAAAATATAACTATATTTGGATTATATAATTTGTATAAAATAAAAGACATTATGATTGAAGATAAAATTAGCATAAAGGATAATTTATAACCGTTTTTTAAATGTTCTTTAAAAGAAAAGTTTCCCTTGCTTACATCTATGTGTGTAGTGGTCTGAATTGCATATATCATATCCCATTGTGTATCTGAGATGATACCTACAAATGTGGATGCTAATATATATTCCATACCAAATGAATATGAATTAATTTGTCCAAAAAAATAAATAATAAACATTAGTACATTTTCCACAATTCCAATAGAGCTATTTTTAATATTGTCTATTATTGAGATATTGAACTTAAACTTTTTGATGTTAGAAAGCAATATAGCAAATAATATAACGCCCATTACAATTATTGTTCCGACTGATGTTATATGTTGATTTTTAGTAATAAGTGCAAGTACAATAATTAATATTAAATTGATAATATTAAATAATATACTTATTAAATTGGCTTTTTTATTTTTTTTATCATAATATAACTTTTCTAATATAAGCTTAAGAACGTAAGAGTAAAATATGTTAAACATAGAGTAAATTGTAAATGTTCTAAAAACAGATACATCAACGTTCATTATTGAAATGAAATTATTACATTCAAAAATTAATAGTAATAAAGTTAATATACCAATAAATGTTCCTAAAAAAACATTAGAATAAACTATATCATTATTTTTCTTTTTTTCTGCTGTAATATTAGGGCCTACTGCAAAAATATAATAAAATATATAAAATAAAAACTGGATAGGGTATGTAACTGAAAATGTAATAACTAAATCCTTGGTTAATATAAGACCTAATGCATTCCATATTACAATAGGTATTATTGATAGTAATAAAGTATCAAAACTAATTTGTAGTAGTCTTTTCATTATTAATTACATTTGTTATTTGATAATAAACATCATACCAAGTATATGCTCTATAAATATTTTTTCCATTACATACTTTATTATATGATGCATTAAAGCATACAACTGGTATAATTTCAGATATATTATTAATATTTTCCACTTTATCTTCTATCATTATATTTATATTATTTTCCTTGCATATTTCAAGTTTATCTTCAGGACTAAAGATTATTTTATTATAATTTATGTTATTTTTTTCTAGCCATTTTGTAACGATATTTCTCATTTCTTTACCCAATTCGTCATTTCTATTAGTAAGATATCTTGCTGTTACAATATATATTTCATATCCCATATTTTTTAATTTATCAATTACTTCACCAGCGAATTTTCTTGCCGGTTCATTTTTTGCGTAATCATATAAATAATCATGCCAAAAAAGAGAATCCATTTCATTTGTTGCATCAAAAACGTCTTCACTATCATATCCGCTTGGATTTACGATGTTTTTATTATATTTTATAAAAAATTTACTACCGACTTCTAGTTGCCATTTTTCAAAGTCAGTTAAAACACCATCTATGTCTTACCTATTCTCATAAAACTTAACCTTTCTAATAATCTTTAATTATTTTACCATAAAACTAAGTATATTAAAACTCGAACTATAAATAGCTCGAGTATTAATCAATTATGGTGCCCTAAAGGAAGAAGTGGAACAACTTCTAGAACAAAAGAAATAGTTAGTAATAACTATTAACTAATATTGATATATTTTAAAATAAATTTGAATACATTTATAAAATATCAAAAAAAATTATGGTAAAATTATATCGAGGTGTTTTTATGATGTATCCATTTAAAGTATTAAATAAGAAAAAATATGCTTTATGTTTTATAAATGCTTTTTTAGAAAATATATGTTTATATATAATGCCAGTTATACTGTCAATATTTTTAACTGTACCATTTAGTTTAGAAAAATTTAAATGGTTAATTATACTTACAATTGCAATTAAAATATTAGAAATATTTTTTAATATTTTATGGAATACAAAAGTAGAACCTTTTCTTGAAGTTAGTAAAAAAGATTTACAAATAGCTTATTTTAAAAGATTATGTAATATGAATGTTTCTAGAATAAATAACACTCATACAGGTTATTTAAAAAAGCAATTAGATATAATAAGTGAAGAAACGGTTGCTCTTTTAGATGAGATAATGATGACAGTAAATGGATTTTGTGTTGCCATTACTATATTTTTAATTCAAGTATGGACACAAAGTTATATTATGTTTATAGTATGTTTAATTTTTACAATCATTATCGTTGTTTATAACGTTATAATTACAAAATCGAATGTTAAAATTCAAGAAGAATATAATGATACAAATGCAAAATATAATGCAACTGCAGTTGATTTCTTACAAAATGTTAAAATAGTAAAAAACTTTGATGCTCTAAATTATGCAACAGCAACGATGAATAAAAAATTTGATGTTGTAAAAAATCCATTAAAAAAATCACACATATTTCATTCGATGAGATCTGATGGTATTAATGGATTGGTTTATCTGATGTATGCAATTATATTAATTAGTTTATTTTTTAGAATGAAAAATGGGGATGATGTATTTAGTTATATAGTTTTCTATTCCTCAATGTTTAGTGGATTAAACGTTGAATTAAAAGGTGTGGCATCATTGTTTATTCATTATAATAAATTTAAATCAGCAAATAATCAAATAGAAAAAATGATTATAGAAGAAGAACCACAAAATAAAACTAGAAATTGGAATAACATAACTCTTAAAGATATTGAATTTAAATATAATGATGAAAGTAATACTATTATTAAAATTCCTAGTTTTTCATTAAATAAAAAAGATAAAATTAGCATTGTTGGTGAATCAGGTCAAGGGAAATCCACATTTTTATCTCTGTTTTGTAGATTTTATGATATTGATGATAAAAACTATTTAAAGGATGGCACACCAACATCAAAAATTCCAGATATTGCTTATATCTCTCAAGAATCTGATTTGTTTGATTTGACTATTAAAGAAAATCTATGTTTAGGTAAAAGAATTTCAAATGAAACTTTAAATGAATATTTAAAAGATGCAGGATTAGATGAATGGATAAATGATTTAGAAAATGGATTAGATACTCTTGTAGGTGAAAAAGGAATTAAGCTATCCGCAGGACAAAAACAACGACTAAATATAATAAGAGGAATTTTATTAGATAAAGAAATTTACATTTTAGATGAACCTACATCTAACCTGGATAGTTTATCAGAAAATAAAATTTATGATATGATTAACAAATATTTAAAAAATAAAACTTGTCTTATAGTTACTCACAGACCAAAACTAACTGAAATATGTAATAAGCATTACTATTTTGATAAAAGAGTAATGCTAGAAAAATAGTTTATAAACTATTTTCACACGTTTATTAATTGCATCAATATGCAAGTGCATCAATAAATTGACAAAAATAAAACTACTTTCAATTTAATTTGAGAGTAGTTTTTATATTATCTCGAGAAGTTCGAGTATTAATCAATTATGGTGCCGCTTGTAAGAATCGAACTTACAGCTAATCATTACGAGTGACTTGTTTTACCATTAAACTAAAGCGGCATTTTAAGTTCTATTTAAAGAACCCGTTTACTACGTATTTTGTTTCATTAATTACCATAAACGCATTTCTATCAATAGTATTAATTATTTTCTTTAAATCGTCTAAGTGTCTTTTATCAACTTCAATAAAAAGCATTTGCTTCCTTTTGTTATCCATACCAGTACATTCTACTTTGGAAAACGCATAACCTGAATCTGTTATTTTACTTATCTTATTTTTATCATCCATGATAACTTGGACTGATACTTTTCCTTTTATAAACTTGTTAGATAAAGTTGTTCCAACAAACGTACCAACGGCATACCCACCTGCATAAGAAAGTGCTATCCACAAACTTTTGATGTTGGTGTTTAATGCTTCTTTTACAACTAAAAACCATATTATTACATCAAAAAATCCTATTACGGTTGCAAGCATTCTTTTGCTTTTAACAGTTAGTACCGTAACAAATGTACCTAGTGATACATCTACTATTCTTGCTAGAAAAATAGTTACACATATCTTAAGTAATCCCATATTCGTCTTCTCCTTATTGCATTTTTATAATAACATAATTATTTTCAATCTTCAATAAAAAAATGACTTGTGATATAATAAAATTATTGGAGGAATCATTATGAATAAAAAAATTAATATTATAAAAAATGCTTATATATTGTTTATTATTAACGTTATCATCTTTATTACTATGGTATTTTTTAGAAGTTTATATTCTAAATTAGGGTACAATGCTACTTTAATTAACGTTTTTATGGTAGTTAATATTGTTTTACTAGTACTAGGAATAGTATTTAACGTTTTATTCTTAAAAGATCCTAATAAATATGATAATAAAAGAGTTGGAATTATAATTATCGCGTCTTTTGTAGTTTATTTACTTTTGAATATAGTGGGTACTTATTTTATAAATAAAAGTTTAAGTAGTGGTTATACAAAAATGAATAGTAAGTTATCTTCATATTGTGATACTTATGGATGTGATAGGTATGAGACTATACAAAAAAATGGATATGAACAGTTTATTATTAAAAAGACATACTTTGATTATAACAACGTAGAAAATGATATTAAGATAACAACTGAGTATGACAAGGACAAAGTATTAGGCGTAAAAGCAGAAGTATATTCTCAAAACGAAATGTTTTCTGAAACATTAATAAAGGATGTATTAAAAGATTATTTTTATAATTTCGGATACGAAGTAAAAGAAGATTTAATAAAAAAGGCATTTGATGAGAGATTTTCATCTAGCACAAGTGATGATAATGCAACGTATAAAGTAGAAGAAATATATGATGGTGATGAATTAGATAAAATTAAAACAACCATATTTTTGAATTTAAAACAAGACTAGTTCTTGTTTTTTTTTAATTTTTTTGTTATCATTATGGAAGATAATAGGGGTGATATTATGCAGATATTAAGTGCTAGTCCAGCGCTTATCGCATCAGTTGTTATATTTGTTGTTTGTGTTGTAATAGGCTTTTTTGGAGATAAAAGATTGAAGGATGAAAAAATGTTAAAAGAACAATCAGAAAAGGATGAAAATAAAGTTCAAACAACTAGCGATATAGAAAGTAGTGAAGATAATAAAGAAGAAGCTCCTTTAATTACTAGTCAAAATATTAATAATTTAGATAGTAATAATATTAATGACCTTAGTAATTTATATTCAATTGGAAATAATGTGAATAATAACATCGATAACGTGGCTATGCCAAATATGCAGGAGCCTAATCATGATTTAAATAATCCTGTTATTAATAATAATTCAGCAATTAATGAAGAACCTTTAGCATCAAATCCATCTTTTAATATGCCAGTTCAAAATGAACCGGTAAATTCAGTTGCAACTAATCAAAGTAGTGCGGGTATAGAACCTAATTTAAATACACAAAATACTTTAAATTCTACCAATAATGGTATGCCACAACCATTTGATGGACAAATTACTTCTGATGATTCTATAAATAATATGTTTTAAAAAAATTCCTTATAAAATAAGGAGTTTTTCTTTATGACTAAAATTTAATTAAAAAATATCTGATAATTATGGTATAATTTTGGTATATATCATTAAAGAGAATAAAAAGGTTTTAGGAGGAATTATGACAGTAGATAATATATTAACTATTATAAAAGATATAATTGATGTCTGTCTTGTATGGGCAGGAGTATACTTTATATTAAAAAGTATAAAAAATAACGTTAAGTTTACGATGTTATTTAAAGGAATAATAATAATTGTGATAATTAAGCTTATAAGTGATTTATTTGACTTAACTGCAATAGGACTATTATTAGAGTATGTAGTTATGTGGGGACCACTTGCACTTGTTATTATTTTCCAACCGGAAATTCGTTCTGTATTAGAACAACTAGGTAGATCACAATTACTTGGAAGACATAAGGTGCTAACTATATCTGAAAGAGAAAGAATAGTATATGAAATAGGTTTGTCTTTAGAGTATTTGAAAAAGCATCGTATAGGGGCTTTAATTGTAATTGAAAGGGATACTTCTCTTTCTGAATATATAGAAAGATCTAAAAAGTTGTATGCCGATATATCTAACGAACTTTTAGATGCAATCTTTTTCCCAGATAATCCACTTCATGATGGTGGCGTTATAATACAAGGGGATAAGGTTACTTGTGCTGGAGCTGTATTTCCTACAACAGTAGAAATGAAGTTCAGCAAAAGACTTGGTACAAGACATAGAGCAGCAATCGGAATAAGTGAAGAAAGTGATGCTATTGCAATTATAGTATCAGAAGAAACTGGTAGAATTTCGATAGCAATAAATGGTGATTTAAATTATAATTTATCTTTGGATGAGGCTAAAATGCTTATATTAGATGAATTAAAACCAAAGAAAGCTGCAGAGTTTGACTATGAAATAGATGAGGATGGTGATATTGATGAGTAAATTATTTAAAGCCATTGGTCATTTTATTGATAAAAAAATAGTTCTTCCGATAGCAAAATTCTTTACTGGAATTTCTAAAAAGTTTAAAGGAAACGGAAGAAACTTTGAAAAAATGCTTACGATGAAGCCTGGAATGATAATAGTTTCCCTTTTAATAGCACTAGGTGTTTTCTTTATAGCGGATAGTAAAACAACGTCTTTAATTGAAACTTCAGCAGAAGTACTTTATGACCAACCAATATCTGCTACTTATAATGAGGAAGCATATGTTGTAGAAGGACTACCTAAAACGGTTGATATAACTTTAATAGGTAGAAAGTCAGACGTTTATTTAGCAAAACAATTACCAACTAATGATATAACAATAGATTTAACAGGGTTAAATCCAGGGGTTCACAAAGTTAACTTAAAGTACAAAAAGGCATTAAGTTCTGTTGAGTACAAACTAGATCCATCGGTTGCTACAATTGTTATATATGAAAAACAATCTAAAGAAAAAGAAGTTAATTATGAAGTTATAAATAAAGATAAGATTGATTCTAAGTTAATGGTTGAGGATGTTTCATTAAGTACTGATAAAGTATTTGTGAAGGGAAAAGAAGCAACTATTAATGAAGTTGCATCTGTTAAAGCTTTGGTTGACTTAAAGAACTTAGTTGACCCAGGAGTAGGAGAGCAAGAATTAAAAGACGTTAAGTTAGTAGCTTATGATAATAAGGGTAAGAAAGTTAACGTTGAAATAGTTCCATCAAAGGTAACTGCAACGGTTAAAATAGCATCTCCTCAAAAAGAAGTTCCAATACGTGTTATTCCTAAAAATTATAAAAACATCGTATTTGGTAAGTCTATTAGCAGTATAACTCCAAACATATCTAAGGTTACTATTTATGGTAACTCAAGTAAGTTAGAAAAGATTTCATACATACCAGTATATGTTGACGTAAGTGATCTTAAAGAAGATAAACAATTTGCTTTAACAATTAAGAAACCTACTGGTGTAAGAGCGATGAGTGCATCTAACGTAACAGTTAGCGTATCACTTGGAGATGAGGCAACTAAGGAATTTGATAATATTTATCTAGAATATGAAAACTTAGGTGATGGCTTAGTTGTTCAAGCAGCAAGTCAAGATAGTACTAAAGTTACGGTTAGCGTTAAGGGTGTTCAAAAGGTATTATCGGATATGGATCCTACAACGATTAAAGCATACGTAGATTTAAAAGGATTAAAGGCAGGACAACATGAAGTACCAGTTTTAGTAACAGGTTCTGACTTAAGAGCTAAGTATTCTTCTAAGACTACTAAGGTAACTTTAAGAATAACTGAAAAAAATTAGAAATATAATAAAATAAGTTGACAAATGTACCGATTTAAAGTAGAATTTAAATTGGTACATTTTATAAACCCACATAAGTTTGCCGTGGGAAAGCGAGCTTATAAAGGAAAGGAAATAAAATATGACAACATTTATGGCTAATGCCTCAAACATTGAGCGTAAATGGTATGTTATCGATGCTAAGGGTAAACCACTTGGTAGAGTAGCTGCTAAGGCTGCTGTTATGTTAAGAGGTAAACATAAGGCTACTTATACACCACACGTTGATTGTGGAGATAACATAATCATTATAAACGCTAAAGAAGTAACATTAACAGGAAACAAATTAAACAATAAGATCTATTATAATCACAGTGGATACACTGGTGGATTAAGAGAAAGAACCGCTAAAGAAATGCGTGAAAACTATCCAGTAGAAATGGTTGAAAGAGCAGTTAAAGGAATGCTTCCAAAAGGAAGATTAGGACGTCAAATGTATAAGAAATTATTCGTATACGAAGGCGCTGATCACAAGCATCAAGCTCAAAAACCAGAAATAGTGGAAATTTAAGGAGGAGAGTAAATGGCAAAAACATTCATTGGAACAGGTCGTCGTAAACGTTCAATAGCACGTGTAAGAATGACTTCAGGAAAAGGAAAAATTACCATTAACGGTAGAGACGTAAACGAATATCTTCCTTTTAAAACATTAGTTATGGATTTAAAACAACCATTAGAAGCTACTAAAACTGCTGATAAATTTGATATTGAAGTTTCAGTATATGGTGGTGGATTCTCAGGACAAACAGGAGCTATCCGTTTAGGTATTACTAGAGCATTACTAGAATATGATAAGAATACTGATCCAACTTCTGATGCTTCATTTAGAAAGATTTTAAAATCAGAAGGATTTATAACTAGAGACGCAAGAGTTAAAGAACGTAAAAAATATGGTCTTAAAAAAGCACGTCGTGCACCACAATTTTCAAAACGTTAATATGTTACTACAAAACCAGGTTTGTTCCTGGTTTTTTCTTTTGTTTTGACATATTTTATACAACATAATAAATTATTATTTAGTTAGTACCTAGAAATGACAAATTTTAACATTATTTAATAAACTTTTAATAAAATTATGATATAATTTAAAATAGGTGATGCTAGGTGAAAACAAAAGAGTTTAAAACCTTAGATGAGCAGATTGAAATATTAAAAAGCCGTGGGTTGGTTATTAATGACATTGATAAAACAAAAGAATTACTATTAAGAGAAAATTATTTCTTTATTAATGGTTATAGACATATTTTTATGAAAAATCATAAAGATAGTTTGTTTATACCTGGAACTACTTTTGAAGAATTGTATGCTGTATTTCAATTTGACAGAAGTTTTAGAAATGTTTTATTTAAGAATTTGCTTATTGTGGAAAATAACTTAAAATCAATAATTGCATATAAGTTATCTAAAAAATATGGTATTAGAGAAAAAGATTATTTAAAACCATCTAACTTTTCTCAAGATATAAAAAAGGTAAGACAGGTTAATGATGTTTTAAATAAAATAAAAAGACAAATAAAACTAAATGGAAGGCAACATAGTGCAACACTTCACTACATTAGTAATTATGGTTATGTTCCTTTATGGATTTTAGTTAAATTGTTATCTTTTGGAATGATTAACGAATTATATTCCATACTAAAACCAGATGATAAGCTTGCAATTGCAGAGTATTATAATCTTGATGTAGAAACTTTAGGTATATATATTGCACTACTTTCTAATTATAGAAATTTATGTGCACATGAAGACATTGTATATGATCATCGCACTCAAAAAGAAATTCCAGATACTAGGTATCACATGGAGCTTGATGTTCCTACTACTAATGATGAATATGTATATGGAAAAGATGATATATTTGCAGTTGTTATAATGCTTAAGTGTATGCTTACAGAAAGTGATTTTACTGATTTTGTAAACGAAGTAAGTTATGACCTTGACCTTCTAGACGGTAGGGTTAATATTATTCCTCAATCTAAGATTTTAGACAGAATGGGATTTCCTTCAAATTGGGAAGAAATAGCTAAAATAAAATAGGAAGTGATAATGTATGCAAGATAAAATTGAATATATAGAGTCTAAAAAAGAAGAAAAAAAGCAAAATAAAAAAAGTAATAATAGAAAAAAAATTCCAAATGGAATTAAGTTTGCTTTGGTTATTTTGTTAGCGTTTACTTTAGGATTAGTTATAATGTATGCTTATACGGAATTGAATCCTAAAATTATTACTAAAAATAAAACTATATCAGAAACTAAGGTAACTGATGAAGCTATGGAAGATGCTATAAAAAAGGTATATGATTCTGTTTTATGCATTGAAGTTATGAATAGTGATGGTTCTGTTTTAAGTACCGGAACTGGTTTTGTTTATTCTAAGGATAGTAAGTATGGATACGTTTTAACTAATGCTCATGTGGTTTCTAGTGGAAACAATATTGTAGGAGTACTATCAAATAATAACACTACTTCTTTAACTGTTTTAGGTAGTGATACTTATACTGATTTAGCAGTATTAAGAATGGATGTTAAAGATGTACTTGGGGTAGCTAGCGTTGGTAATAGTAAAAATACTCCTGTTGGTAATACAGTATTTACGGTAGGTTCTCCAATGGGTTCTACTTATGCAGGAACGGTAACTAAAGGTATATTGTCTGGTAAAGATAGATTAATAGAAACGAGTGCTTCAAATAGTAATTCACTTGCATCAGAATCTTACATTGTTAAGGTACTTCAAACTGATGCTGCTATAAGCCCAGGAAATAGTGGTGGACCACTAGTTAATTTAGCGGGTGACGTAATTGGTATTACATCATTAAAATTGGTAGATGAACAAGTAGAAGGAATGGGATTTGCAATTCCGATAGAAGATGCTATGAATTACGTTGATACATTAGCGCAAGGAAAAACTATTGAAAGACCATTAGTTGGCGTACAAATCCTTGATTTAACTAATAAATATACTTTATATAGATATGGTATAAACGTTGATTCTAGTATTAAATCAGGTGTTATTTTAATAAAAGTAAATAGTGGATATCCTGCAAGTGATGCTGGATTAAAAGACGGAGATATTGTAACTAAAATTGATGGTGAAGATGTTACTACGGTATCAGAGTTTAAATATCAGTTATATCAACATAAGATAGGTGATACAATAGAAGTTACGTATTACCGTGCTGGAAAAGAAAATAAGACTAAATTAAAATTAAATAAAACAAGTTAGGAAACTATTGATTTGGTTTCCTTTTTCTTTACACTTTAAGTTTTTATGTATGTTAATTATATTAGTGTTTTGATATAATTACGTTAGGTGGTAATATGTTTAATAATTTATGTTTTTATTTTGTATTATTTTTAATTTATTCTTTTATAGGATGGTTAATGGAAATATCTTTTACATTATATAAAGATAAAACGTTAGTAAATAGAGGATTTTTAATGGGACCATATTGCCCTATATATGGTTGTGGATGCATACTTATAATACTTCTTCTTAAAAGGTATTTAAATGACTTTATAGCGCTATTTATAATGTCTATGGTAATATGTTCTATCCTTGAGTATTTAACTAGCTATATCATGGAAAAATTATTTAAAGCTAGATGGTGGGATTATAGTGATAGAAGGTTTAATATAAATGGCAGAATATGTTTAGAAACCATGGTTCCATTTGGACTTTTAGGATGTCTTTTGATGTATGTTATAAATCCATTTATAAGCGGAATTATATCTAACGTACCAAAGAATATATTAAATCCAATTGCAATTGTTTTATTTGTTTTGTTTGTTATAGATAATATAGCATCTTATTCAATAATTACTAAGTTACATTTGCATACTAATAAAATAGTTATGGATAATACTGAGGAAATAACTAAGAAGGTAAGGGAATATGTTTCAAACCATTCTAAGTTTGGCAAGAGATTAATGAAGTCATATCCTAATTTAAAAGTACTAAATGAAAGATATAAAAGAAAAATTACAAAGTTAAAGAATAAAAAAGACAAGAATTAAGTTTCTTGTTTTTTTACTGCGGATAAGTTATTTATGTAACACCATATTGGGTATTAATCATAAAATACTTTGAAGGAGTGATAATATGGTTATAGTTGATGCTGGACATGGAGGAATAGGATAAATCCAAAAATAAGTGAATAACTATGAATGATGATAAATACGAGGTTTAAAGATACTTGAAGAAAGTATCTTTTTATAAATTAGTCATAAAAGGTTGATTCAAATAGGAAAAAGGTATATAATATTTAATACAACGAAGCTCATTGATTTACTCGGTATTCATATAGAGTATTCGCAAATATTTGGCTATTATAATGGCTGTCCTTATTTTGGGGAGCGTCAGTATATTTCGTAACTAATTTTGCTATATATGTTGATGTAATGCCCAATAAGTTGCTATCCCATATTACTATGGTATAGCTAGGTGGCCTGTTCTATTGACAATCAATTTAGTCAATGAGGCCTCTAGTAATATTAATTATTGGAGGTGAGAAAGTTATGGATTTTAAGTTTAAATACTTATCCAAAAATGAGAAAAAGAAAAAAGAACGACAAATTAAATTAGAATATTCTAATGATAAGTCAAACTTTGAAATTTTTCTTAATGCTGTAGTTATCTTATTAACAAGTGCTACATTTCTTGGATTCGTTGTTAAGATTGTTAAATTTATAATGAACGGGTCATTCTATTATTTTTGTAATAATAGAATTTTTATTTTTAAAGAGGTGAAAATATGAACCTTAATGAATTAATAGAACAACAAATTCAAAAATGCAGATTATATGGATTAACTAAACCGTTAATAATTAAAGAAATATTGAATATCCCGGATTATGTAGATATAAAACATTTAGATAAATCTATTGATAGTTTTTATGATACTTTTTATATAAAGAAAAATTGGGCAAAAGAAAGTCAAACGAAAGAAGAAAGGTATAAGGAGATTCTTAATATTGAAAAAAATATATCTGAAAGGTTTACCTCAATTCCTGATGGTGAGGATAAAACTAAATATAGAAAAATTGTTACGATAAATACTGATTGGCTTAAGAAAAGTCAAAAAAAGTTTAATAAGATATTAATGAGTATATTATTGGATAAAAAAGTGAGAGGTATAAAACAAAAAAGTATAATTCCATATTTACATTCGGCGGTAAAACAAAGATCATATCATACTAATGCACAAGCACATGTTGGAGATAAATATGTTTTTGCAATTGATTTAAAAGATTTTTATCCCTCAGTTACAAAGTACAAACTATATTTATTTTTTAAAAATGAATTTAATTTATCATCTGATATTGCAATGTTCTATGCTGTTTTATCTACATGTATATCAGATGATGGCACTTATAGATTAGGACAAGGTCTTTCACAAAGTTCAACATTAGCATATCTTGTAAATTATAGTTTGTTTAATTATCTATATGAACTTTCTAAAGTTGAAGATATAGATATGTCAATATATGTTGATGATGTAGTGTTTAGCAGTAAAAATAAAATATCTCAAGATTTTATTGATAAATTGTTTGGAATTATTAAAAGTAATAATATGCAAATAAAAAGACAAAAAGTTCATTATTATAAAAAAGAATCTGTTAAAAAAATAACAGGTGTGTATGTAAATGGAAATAAGACTCGTGTAGCCAACCATAAACATTATGAATTTCATACACAATATAAATATCTTAAAAATCACATATTAAATGTGAAAACTATAGAAGATTATTATAAAATATATAATTTGTATCTTAAGTTTTATGGTAATTTTCAACATATTAAGATGGTAGAAAGTCGTGTACATGATAGATATGAGAAATTCATAAAAGATTTTGATGAATTTTTCCCTAAAGGAATAAATAAGAAGCAAAAAAGTATAAATTATCAAAAAGATAATATAAAAAATGTAACTGATAGAGAAAAATTAAATAAGTGTTATCAGAAATTATTAAATAAAAATAAAATTATAGAAAGTGTTTTATAGACACTTTTTTTGTTGTAAAAAAAGAAAGGAGAAACGATATATGAATTTAAATTATGCAATATTTAGAAGTGAACCAATATACACTATTAATGATTTAGCACAAATTGGATCACACAATAAAAGAGAAAAGAAAGCTTATCAATCAAATCCAGATATAAAATTAGAATTAACTCATAATAATATTGAATTAGTACCCTTAACAGAAAAGTATGTTAAGGGTTTTTATAACTTAACTAAAGACTATATGAAAGAACACAATGAAAGAATGAAAACTGAAAGAGAAGATAGAAAAAAGACTTTTAAACAAATGCTAGATAGATCTAATAATGTAATAGCTGATGAATTAATGTTTACAGCAACTAATGAATTCTTTAAAGATATGACAAGAGATGATATAAAAGAATGGGCTGATACTTGTATGGAATTTGTTTATAATGATTTAGGTTATAAGAAAGAACAAGTTTTACATGCTACTGTTCATTTAGATGAAAAAACACCTCATGTACATTGTGTAGTAGTTCCTTTAATTAAAAAGTACGATAAAAGAACAAATACTGAAAGATATACTATTTCTAAAAAACAATATATAAGAGATAAGATACACCTATCAGAGTTGCAAGATAAATACCATAAAAGATTAACTGATAAAGGCTATGATTTAGAAAGAGGTATTAAAGGTAGTGATAGAAAACATATTAAAATTAAAGAATATAAAAGAATAAATAGAGAACTAGAACAAAAAATAAACATTAGATCTGATAGACTGGTGCTAGGATAGATATTAGGATATCTCTTTTTTACATTGTTTCATATTATATTACATTGTGTAAATTTTCGTGTCCTAATATCTATCTTAGCACCATTATATGTTATTATTTAAATAACAAAAAAAGTAACCTAGATAAAATTCCTATACTATCATGGTTAAATATCATTTACACAGAATTCCATACACATTCCTATTTTATTTATAAAAGCTCTTTTTTTGATATATGTTTTCTGCTGTGGATAAGTTATTTATGTAACACCATATTGGGTATTAATCATAAAATACTTTGAAGGAGTGATAATATGGTTATAGTTGATGCTGGACACGGTGGAACAGATCCGGGTTCATCAAACGGAGATATAATAGAAAAAGACTATACTTTAAAGATTGCAAATTATATGTATAATAGATTTAAAGATTTAGGAATACCTACTGTTATAACTAGAACGGAGGATGTTACTTTAAATCCAACTGATAGAATAAATGTAATTACACCAAACATTACTAGTAGTGATGATATAGTTATATCTAATCACTTAAATGCAGGTGGTGGTGATGGTGCCGAAATAGTTTATGCACTAAGAAATGATGATACATTATCAAAAATGATACTTGATAACATAGAAGAAACTGGTCAAAACATAAGAAAATGGTATCAAAGGAAGCTTCCATCAAATCCTAATAGAGATTATTACTACATAATTAGAAACACATCACCAGCAGAATCAATACTAGTAGAATATGCATTCTTAGATTCTACAAAGGATGATAGAAAACAAATTAAAAATGATTGGGAAAAATGGGCAGAGGCAGTAGTAAAAGCGGTTGCAGATTATAAAGGATATAATTATACAGCACCAGGTGCTAACACAGTTAATGATACATATACTGTTGCTAGAGGAGATAGTCTATGGTCAATTGCAAAAAGATTTAATGTTGGTGTAAACGAAATTAAAAATGCAAATAATTTAAAGTCAAACTTAATAAGTGTTGGACAACAATTGGTAATTCCTGGAGCAGCACCATCAGATCAAACTAACGTAACTTACGTAGTACAAAAAGGAGATAGCCTATGGTCAATTGCAAACGCCAATAATACTACCGTAGATGAGCTTGCAAATTTAAATGATCTTGGAACAAACACAATTTATGTAGGTCAGGCACTTCAAATTCCGAACACGGGAAGTAGTGGTACAACAACACCTGATACACAAACAACTTACGTAGTACAAAAAGGTGATACATTATACTCCATAGCGCTTAAATATGGAACAACTCCAAATGCAATTATAAGGAAAAATAATTTAAAAAATAACACAATTACGCTAGGACAGACGCTAACTATTCCAAATGATGTAGAAAGTACAGGAGATTATTCTGACATGTCTAATTCCAACACATATGTAGTTCAAAGAGGGGATAGTTTATATTCGATAGCAAACGCTTATAATGTATCTGTTAATGATTTAAGAAATATTAATAATCTAACTAGTGATATATTATCGGTAGGACAGGTTCTAATTATTCCTGGAAATTCAAATCGAAATTCCAATACATCTAACCTTTACGTAGTAAAAAGAGGAGATAGTCTTTGGTCAATTGCTAATAAATTTAATGTTAGCATAAATAAAATAAGAATGTTAAATAACCTAAATTCTGATATATTAACGATAGGTCAAACACTAATTATCCCATAAAAAAAGCTTACTTTAATGTAAACTTTTTTGTTTTTGTTTCAAAGGATATTAACAAGCTTTAAAATTTAAAATTATATAAAAAAGTTTTATTATGTATTGATGTGCGAACAAATATTTGGTATTATTTAATTGAAGTGAGGATAAAAATATAATAAATGAATGGAGGTCATGAATGAATCAGGATAAAATGCATTTAATTAATAAAATTTTTAATAATGAAACAATAAGAACCGTATGGGATAATGAACAAGAAAAATACTTTGTGAGTGTTGTTGATATAGTAGGAGCAATATCTGAAAGTAAAGATAAACAATCTTATTGGAGAAAATTAAAACAAAGATTAAAAAAAGAGGGAAATGAAACCGTGACAAATTGTCACGCTTTGAAATTAAAAGCACAAGATGGTAAGTATCGTATGACTGATGTTGTTGATATAAAAGGTATGTTTAGAATAATTGAATCTATCCCTAGTAAAAATGCAGAACCTATAAAAGGTTGGCTAGCAAAATTAGGAAGTGAGAGAATAGATGAAGTATTTGATCCTTCAATTGCCGCTCAAAGATCAATAGATTTATATAGATCAAAAGGTTATGATGAATCTTGGATTTCAAAAAGAATCAAAACTTTGCAAGAAAGAAAAGGATTAACTGATGTATGGCAAGATAACGGAATTAAACAGGATTCAGAATATGCCATATTAACAAATGAAATATATAAAACTTGGTCTGGAATGACTGCTAAAGAGTATAAACAATTTAAGGGTTTAAGAAAAGAAAATCTAAGAGATAATATGGATAATATTGAATTAATATTAACTGATTTATCAGAAGAAGCAACAAAACAGATAGCATTAAAACAAAAACCACAGGGATTACAAGAAAATATTAAAGTTGCAAAGCGTGGTGGAGGTATTGCTAAACAAGCAAGAGATAATTTAGAAAAGGAGCTTGGTGAATCTGTTGTAACAAAAAGTAATAAACTTAATTATGAATATGTAAAAGAAATTGATGTACAATAAATAATTTTTCCATAATAAAAAGCTTATAATTTAATAAGCTTTTTTTAATGCAATGACTTGCAAACGCCTTTAGCTGGTTCATAAAAACAATGATTTTTGTATTTGCCAGCATTAGCTTGATTAAACCAAGTTGTCTTACAAGAATTACCACTTCCGGGTGAATAAAACCAAAGTGCGTTTGTTGCAGGATGAAAGTATTCGCCTCTTATTATTCTTTTAGCAAGATTTTTCTCTGCAGTTGTTGAAGAACTTTGAAAAAGTGCACTATTAGTTCCAGAAAAACCACCAGGGGATTGATAAATCATATCTGTTATACTTCTAGTATTCTTAAAATCCAAGCAATTAGCAATAACTCTGTTAACGCCTACATTCCCAACCATAAGCATTCCAAGATTTCCTTCTCCTAAAGCCTCCGCTCTCATTAATCTTGCAAGAAGATCAAGCTCTTTTTCGGTATACTTAACTATCAATAAAATCACCTAGTATATTCTATGCAAAAAAAGAAAACAATTATTACTTTGTTTTCTTATCTTTATTAATTTCCTTTAACTTATCAACTACCGTAGTTGTTTTCTTACCGGTATTATTACTTTCTTTTTTGCTATCACTATATGATACAAAAATAGATATAACTAGAAATGTTATTCCAAGAACTATGAAAATTACATCTCTTGTAATTCTGTATTTTAATTTCTCTTCTTTAGCCTTTTCAACTTGCTTATCAAATGTCATAATTACCACCTCATCATTTATATAATAACATAAATAATGATTAAAAAATATTAAAAATTAGGCCGGAAGTATTAATTTTTGGTTTATTTGCAAGTTATTGCTAGATAAATTATTTAGTTTTTTAATGTTATCCACAGTAGTATTGTATTTATTAGCAATAAGCCATAAGCTATCTCCTTTTTTTACCGTATAAGTAATAAATTCACTTGAGCTTGGAATAACTAGCACTTGTCCAATTGAAAGTGTATTACCTTTTAAATTATTTGTACTTTTAATCTTTTCCACAGTAGTATCATATTTATTAGCAATAAGCCACAAGCTGTCTCCTTTTTTTACAACGTATGAAATCTTGTTAGTATTTTCTTTTTTCTCTGGTATGATAAGTGTTTGTCCGATGGATAATGTATTACTTTTTAAATTGTTTGCACTTTTTAACTCATCAACCGTAGTTCCATATTTGTTTGCGATAAGCCAGAGGCTATCTCCTTTTTTAACCGTGTAAATATTACTTTCTTTTATATCTTCATTTTTCGCATCATAAGAAAGCTTTAACACTTGCCCAACTGATAAGTTGTTGCTAGATAAATTGTTTAACTTTTTAATGTTATCCACAGTAGTATTATTTTTGCTAGCGATATTCCACAGGCTATCTCCTTTTTTTACAATGTAATATCCTTCCATATTAGCGGGTGAGTAACTTACTCCTGCATAATTTGCAATCGATTTAACAACGGCTTCTGCCAACTTTTCATAATTGTTCTTTAAAAAATTGGCATCACTTGTGTTATCTATGTATCCGTAATCTATTACGATTGTTAAGTTGTTAGCGGTATTTCTAATTAAATAATCATCATCTTTTGAGGTGTCACTATTATTTCTTAGCTGATAATATTTTAAAACGGTTTGCCCAGCATCTTCTAAATTACTTGCAATTAAAGAGGCAAGTTTACTGTTATTTCTAAGTGGATACATTATTTCAGCACCGTTTTTTCCTCCCTTATTTAATCTATTTGAAATTACAATAATATTATTTCCATTTCCATACTTATCTTTAATAATATTTACCTTTTCTTCATCTGTTAAACCAGTATTATTTTCATCAACTAAAAAATTCTCTATTCCAATGTTATTTAATCTTTCATTAATGTATTTTGCAATCGTAAAAGTAAAGTCTTTTTCTACGATTCCATTTTTATTTTCACTACTGTTAGATGAATCTATCGCTACTTTGTAGGCCATATGTATTCCTCCTTAAAATAATTTTATGTAAATAAAATCAAATTAAAACAAATATACATTTATTAGGAGGTGTTTTAAATGCTCGCAATTGTTGCATCAGAAAGATGTTACGTAAGTGATTTATTAGAAAAATTAAGTTATACGAAGGAGGAAAGCCCAAATAAAAGTGAGGTTTATAAATGTACGTATAAAACCCATGAATTTATTATTTTAGTAAGTGGTTATGGTAAGGTAAATATTGCAAGTAACTTAAGATATATATGTGATAAATATAATATTCGTGTTATTTTATCTATTGGAACGGCAGGAGCTTTAACTGATGAAGCATCTATTTTTTCAGCTGTAATACCAAATACTACTGCTCAGTTTGATGTTGATTTTATGCCAAATGGCTTTATGGAAGGTCAGATACCTGGACTTGATAAGGCAACATATAAAACTAATGAAGACTTAATCGAATGTTTAAAAAGAGCATCAAACGTATCTGGAATAAGCTATTTAAATGATGTTGTTGCATCTTCCGATATGTTTGTATCTAATTATAATTTAGCAAGCAGCATAAGAAGAGAGTATAATGCTTGTGCTTGTGACTGTGAAAGTGGTGTTGTAGGAGAATACTCTTTTGTTAATGAAATACCGTATGCATCAGTAAAAGTCATATCTAATTTAGCTAATAACAATGGTATAAAGCAATATAATTTATATGATCATGAATCATCTAGTATATGCCAAAGAATTACATATAAATTTCTAAAGGAATTTTACGAAGCATAATTTATTAAAAATAAAGTAAACTAACAATGGTGATGATATGAAAAAAATAGATTGGAAAAGATTAATTATTATAATAATAATTACTTTTGTAGTAGGAAGTTTTTTTAACTTTTTTACAATGAATAATATGGATACCTTTAAGGAACTTGAAAAACCAATTAATGTACCGGGTATATTATTTCCTATTGTTTGGAGCGTGTTGTACCTTTTAATGAGCGTATCGTTATATATTGTCACGAAAAAAGATGAAAAAACTAATACTCGTGCTTTAATAGTGTACGGAGTACAACTTATAATTAACTCTTTATGGAGTTTAATATTCTTTGGTTTTGGTGCATATTTATTCGCATTTATGTGGATTCTTTTACTTATTATATCAATAATAGTTATGATGGTAACTTTTTTCAAAATAGACAAAAGAGCTTTTTATTTAAATATTCCATATCTTTTATGGTCTATATTTGCAGGTTATTTAACACTTGGAATATACATGCTTAATAAATAATAAATATTTTTAAAATTTTCCTTGATTTTGACGCATATATATTATAGAATGGTAAAGCACGCTAAAAAGAAAGGAGAATTATATTATGGATGATAATACCAAATTAAATGAAAGATTATCGGTTGCAGACTTAAGAATGTATGAAGGTAAAAAAGATGGTAAAGACTTATCAACTTCATTATCTAAAATAATTATTGCAAGAGATATAGATACATCATTTGACGTTTTAAATAGTGAAGAATATCCTGTTTATGCAAGCGTAGATGGTAATTTAGTACCTGGTTGTAACATGGCAAGTGACGAGTTAAAATTAGGTGAATTATTCTGCGTTGTTGAAAAGGATTTAGATATGTCAGAAGATATTATTGAGTATATGATGGATAGTCATGATTTTTATTTTCATAGATTAAAGTACGCCCAAGAAAGATTTAATTTATATGCAAAAAGTGATGTTTCATCATTTACTTTACCAATGCTATTAAAGTATAGAAAAATAGTAAAAAAAGATGAAGAAAAAATGAGAACGTTTAATATGCTTGTAACGTCAAGAAGACAAAAACTTATAAGAAAAAGAGAACGTGAAAATAGTAATGCATACGTAAAAACAACTAATCAATATTAAAAGGAAGATTAGTTGTTTTATTTTTATAAACTATTATTTTGGAAAAATATATTAACTATTTAATAGTTAAAAAAAGTAGTGCTATTTTTTTCATTTTATTATATAATATATCACTAAGAGGTGGGGTATTATGGCATATATAGAATTTAAGAACGTAGATAAAATATATCAAATGGGTGAAGTAGAGATAAAAGCACTTAATAAAGCATCATTTGAAATAGAAAAAGGAGAACTTGTAGTTATTTTAGGGCCTTCTGGAGCAGGTAAAACAACATGCTTAAACATACTAGGTGGAATGGATTCTGCAACTCGTGGTAAGGTTTTAGTAGATAAAAAAGATATTACTAATTATAGTGATAAAGAACTTATTATGTATCGTAGGAATGATATTGGTTTTGTTTTTCAATTTTATAATTTAGTACAAAACTTAACGGCTCTTGAAAACGTTGAACTTGCGGTTCAATTATGCAAAGACCATTTAAATCCTAAAACAATACTAAATAAGGTTGGGCTTCAAAAAAGAATGGATAACTTTCCTTCTCAACTATCAGGAGGAGAACAACAACGTGTTGCAATAGCACGTGCAATAGCAAAAAATCCAAAACTACTTTTATGTGATGAACCAACTGGAGCTCTTGATTATAAAACAGGTAAACAAATTTTAAAATTACTAGAAGAAACAGCAAGAAAAGAAAAAATGACCGTTATAATAATTACCCATAACGCTGCGATTGCACCAATGGCAGATAAGGTAATTAAGTTTAAAAACGGTAGTGCAAGTGATATCATAATTAATAAGAAGCCAAAGAGCATTGATGAAATAGAGTGGTAATTATGAAAAAAGATAGAATTAATACAAGTAGTATTAGAGAAATAAAACATTCATTTAAAAGGTTTTTGTCACTACTTGTTATGAGTATGTTAGGTGTTTTGGTCTTTGTTGGTTTAAAAATGGCTGCACCTGATATGATGAAATCACTTGATAAGTATTATGATGATAATAATTTTTATGATATTAAAATAGTGTCCACTTTAGGACTTACAAATGATGATATTAAGGCTTTTGAAAATTTGAAAACAGTAAAAAAAGCTTATGGTTCTTATTCAAAAGATGTATTAGTAGAGGCTAAAAATAAAGAACTTGTGGTAAAACTAATTGGTATAAATCAAGATATTAATAAAATAGAAATATTAAAGGGAAGAATGCCTAAAGATAATACTGAAGTAATAGTAGAACAATCTATGATTAATAAAGAAAAATTAAAAATTGGAGATTATATAACCGTAAATGATGATACTATTAAAAATAAAGACTTGAAAATTGTTGGTATTGTAAAAAGTCCTTTATACATAACTTCTGAAACTGGTACTGCTAATCGTGGTAATACTAATATTGGAACTGGTAAGATAAATTATTATGCGTACACTAATAATGATAATTTTAACATAGATTATTATACTGAAATATATTTAACAGTAAATGGTGCCTCAGCAGAAACTACTAATAATGATAAGTATAATAATATAATAGAAAAATCATTAAAAGAAATAGATAAAATAAAAAAAGATAGAGAAGATTTAAGATATAGTAAAATATATGATGATGCTAATAATAAAATAAAAGAAGAGCAAGAAAAGGGACAAGCAAAGTTAGATAACGCTAAAAATGCTTTAGATAGTGCAAATGAAAAGTTAGTAGATGGAAAAAATAAGCTAACATCATCTAAAGTGAAATTAGATAATGCTAAAACAGAGTTAAATAACACTAAAATAAAGTTAGATGATGCAAGAGATACTCTTAATTATAATAAGTTAAAACTAGATAACGCAAAAAAAGAAATAGAATTAGGCAAAAGTGAGATAAATGCTAAATTAAATTCTTATGGAATAACAATAAATGATATAAATACTGCGTTAAACTATATAAATGACCCATCTATTTCAAAAAATGTTATTATAAATGCTATACCTGATGATATTTTATTTCATGATGAAATAGTTAATGTAGTTAATAAAATATATGATTTAGGATTACAAAAAGAATTTATAGAATTTATAAAGGATCCAGTTAATAATAAAGATGCTTTAATAAGCAAGATTCCACCTGATACACCAGGATATAATGAGATTATATTAATGGTTAACTTTATCGCGGATAATAGTGATTTAATTAAAGATTATATAACTAATCCTGATAACATTGACTTTATAATTGCATCAATACCAGAAGATATACCAAATTATGATCAAATAATAAAAGCATTAACACTTTATAAAGAAAACTATGATGATTTTATAAAATTAGTTAATGCAATAGATAAAATAAATGCTGCTGAAAAGGAATATCAAAATGGTTTAGCGTTATATAATAAGGCTATGGAAGAATATAATAGTGGCTATAATAAGTATTTAAGTTATTATAATGATTATCAAAATGGACTTTCTTTATATAATAATTCATATAGAACTTATCGTAGTAGTCTTGAATTATTTAATTCCAAATTAAAAGAGTATTATGATAGTAAAGCTATGTTTGATTTAAAAATAAGTGATGCTAAAGATAAATTAAATGAAATACCAAAAGCTGTTTTATATATATATGGTAGATTAGATGATAGTGGGTATTCTAGTTTTATAGATGATGGTAATAGTGTTTCAAACTTATCTAAAGTATTTCCTACTATATTTTTTGTGGTAGCTATATTAATAAGTCTTATATCAATGTCTAGAATGGTAGAAGATGATAGAGGAGTTATTGGAACATTTAAGTCACTAGGTTTTAGTAATAAGCATATAAGAAGAAAGTATTTATTATATTCAGGTCTTGCAACTATTTCAGGTGGTATAATAGGTGCTTTATTAGGATTTTTCTTGCTTCCTAAGTTTATTTGGGGTATATATAAAATATTATTTGATGTACCAGTATTTAAGTATGATTTTAATCCTACGAACTCCGTTATGGGTATTTTAATTGCAACAATATGTATTTGTGGTACTACGCTTTTAACGATTAGAAAAGTAGTTAAAGAAAAACCATCTGACCTAATGAGACCTAAAGCTCCGTCAAACGGAAAAAGAGTAATACTAGAGCGTATACCATTTATTTGGAAACGTATTAATTTTTCAAATAAAATAACGGTAAGAAATTTATTTAGATATAAAAAGCGAGTATTTATGACGGTTGGTGGAATACTTGGATGTACTGCTCTTATGTTAGCAGGATTTGGTATTCGTGACTCAATAGTAGAAATACCAGATAAACAGTATAATAACGTATTTAAATTTGATGAAATGGTATATGTTACAAATACCCCATCAAAGGAAAATCTAGATAAAATATTTAATAGTAAACATATAACAAAGAGACTTGATACTAATATGGTTATATCTATGACTTCATATAATAATGATATAAATATATTTGTGCCATTTAATGAAAAAGACATGGATGAAATAGTTAATTTAAGAGATTTAAAAACGGGCAAGAAACTTAAATTAAAAGATAACGAGGTAATTATTTCTGATAAATTATCGCAGCTTATTAAGAAAAATAAGGGTGATAAAATTATAATAAAAGATTCTAACAATAAAGAATATACTTTTGTTATTAGTGGTATTTGTGAAAACTATGTTAGTCACTATGTATTTATGAATAAAAAAACATATGAAGATAACATTGGGACTTATGAAACAAACATTACTTATTTAAAAATAGATAATTTAAAAAATGAAGAAAAAGTATCAAAACAGTTACTTAAAAATGATGATATAATGAGTATTATGTCTGTTAGTCAAACAATTAAAAGCGTAAATAATATGCTTAAGTCATTAAATAGTGTAGTATTAATTCTAATTGTTTTATCAGGTGCTTTATCATTTGTTGTTTTATATAATTTATCATACATAAATATAAGTGAAAGAAAAAGAGAAATAGCAACTCTTAAAGTACTAGGCTTTACTGATAAAGAAGTAGATGATTACATTGTTAAAGAAACTATTATATTAACTATTATGGGTATAGTCTTTGGCCTTATATTTGGTATCTTCTTAACTAATGTGATTGTTAATACTGTTGAAATTGAAATAGTAAGATTTATTCATCATATAAATTTATCTAGTTATTTAATAACAGCATTTATGGTAATGTTATTTACTATTATAGTAAGTATAATAATTCATTATGCATTAAAGAAAATCGATATGATTGAGTCTTTAAAGAGCGTTGAGTAATAAAAATTAGTTAGATTTCTGACTAATTTTTTTCATGTTTTAATTAAATCGCTATTATAATTTGACAAAAGTTTAAAGAAATGATAGTATATTGAGTCATAAAAGAGGGGGATATAATGAATAAAAATTATACTAATCGTGAATTATCTGAGTTATTTGATAAGATTGATACATTATTACAAAGATATTTTGGAAAAGAAGATGATTATAATTTTTACGAGAAAGATGAAGAAGAACGAAAAACTGATTTATCTAAGAAAAGTTATTTAATGTTTTTATCTAATGGTGAAAGAATAAAGATAAAAATACCAAAATCATCAATACCACATCTTCTTGGTATAAATACGGAGTATTTAAAAAATACAGGTTTATATAGAAATATGAACTCATATGAAGTTATGCTTGATTTCATTAAAAGTTCTAATGAAGCTTTAAAAAAACATGAATCTGGAATAATTAATCTTGATAATGTTTTATCACCATATATAAATGAAAAAATAGATGCTTTAATTGAAAATTTAAATATAAATACAAATTATTGTGAAATGGTATGTAAATATGACAAGGGAAAAACATTTGGATATAGTGCTGACTTTGATGATATGTCTTATTTAATATTACAAAAGAAAAATGAAAAGTATTATGTTTTAAAACTAGCTGAAGCTCAAGATGGCACTTATTTTCCTATGAGTAATCAAATTTTTAATTCTTATGCAGAATGTCAAGAAGCTTTATCTTCTTATTTGATTTATCAAGAATTAACTTTGTTAAATAATCTTTTCATTTATTATAATAATTCTACAACAGGAAAGTTTTCTATTTTAGAATGGGATAGAAAGCAAAAATTAGAAAATTTAATGAAATTATCAAATGATTTTGGATGTACTCCAAATGTAATTGCAGACTTTATTTATTCATTAAAAATAAGAGATAGTAAAAGACAAGGTAATATGCGTACGTCAAATATAATTGATATATTATGTGACCACATTAAAAATAAAAAGCCATTTGACATAAGTTTAGTTGATGCCGAACAAGAAGATATAGTAAAAATAATTGATACATATAATGACTCATTATTTATAAAGAATACTAATTTAGGTGATAGTTCGTATTCTGATTTACAAAGACAAAATATGAAATTAAAAGAAGAACTTGAAAGATTAAAAGAGGAAAACAATTCTTTATCTGAGGATATTAGGTATAAAGATGAAGAGTTAGATGAAATTAAAAAACAAAATAATGAGTTAAAAGATGATATGAATAAAGTAAAAGGAATCATTAGTAAATACTAAGATTCCTTTTATTATAACCATTCTCCGTTTCTTTTAATATATATTTTCTTAATTGTATTAACTAAAATTACATATAAGATAACAAGTAATATAACTATAAGGTAATACTTAAGAGGAAGAATTACAAAGTTAAATGATTTTACTTTGTAAAGTGCTATTGGAGTTATTATTGTAAGTATAAGAGATAGAAGGGTAAGAAGAGTAAGTGTCACGCTTGCTCTTGATTCTATAAATGCCTTTTTAGCGGTTCTTACGTTATGAATAATCATAAGTTCACTTACAAGACACATTACAAACCAAGCTGTTTGGAAGTATGCTTGTTTATTAACTCCATTATATCCAAGTACAAACCAGAATATAATAAATGCAATACAATCTATTACTGACGATGTTATACCCATTACTTTCATAAATTTTGATATTCCTTTTGTATTCCATTTTTTAGGTTTTCTTAAGAATTCTTCATCAACGTTATCATAAGGAATTCCTATTTGAGAAAAGTCATAAATAAAATCTTGGAATAACATTTGAATAGGTAAAAGAGGTAGAAATGGTAAGAATATACTTGCTATCATAATACTAAATACGTCTCCAAAATCTCCAGACAAAGCCATTTTCATGTATTTTATTATGTTAGCATATACCTTTCTTCCTTCTATTACACCATCATAAATAACTTTTAAACTTTTTTCTAATAATATAATATCGCTTGCTTCTTTAGCTATGTCAGTTGCACTATTAACTGATATACCAACGTCTGCGGTATGTAGTGATGGAGCATCATTAACACCATCTCCCATGTATCCAACAACATGTCCTTTTTCCTTAAATAATCTAATTATTCTTTCTTTTTGAAGTGGATTAAATCTCGCGTATATGTTAACATCATCAATCATAGAAGATAATTCTTCATCAGTTAATTTATCAATATCTGATCCAATTAAAACTTTATCACTATTAATTCCAACTGTTTTACATATGTTTTCTGTTGCATACCTGTTATCACCTGTTATTACTTTTAAGTTTATGCCAGCCTTCTTAAGCTTTAATAATACGTTTTTAACATCTTTTTTAGGTGGATCTAAAAATCCAACAAAACCAATTAATATCATATCTTTTTCGTCTTTACTAGAGAAAATGTCTTTACCAGGATATTCTTTTTTTTCGGCAAGTGCGATAACCTGCATTCCTTCTTCTTCTAATTCTCTAGCCTTTTTGTTTACAACGTCTATTATTTTATTCGTTATTTTTTCTTCTTTATTTCCAATTAGAGCTTTATTGCAGGATTTTATGACCTCTTCTAAAGCACCTTTAGTAATCATTTTGTATCCATTTGCACCTTTAACTACGATGCTAGTTTTCTTTCTGTTATAATCAAACGGAATTTCATCTATCTTTTCGTACTTATCTTTAATATTATCTATTTTATTTTCTTTAGCATACAAAATAACTGCTTTATCAACTATGTTTTTCATACCTGTTGAAAAATAACTATTTAAGAAAGCATAATTAAGTACGTCTATGTTTTCTTTTCCACTTGTATCTATGTATTTTTGAAGGGTTATGTTATTTTCAGTTAACGTTCCTGTTTTATCAGTACATAAAACGTCTATTGCTCCTAAGTTTTGAATTGCATCTATTTTCTTAACAAGTGTTTTTTTCTTGGCAAGTGTTTTGCTTCCCTTTGTTAAATTTACGTTAACTATCATTGGAAGCATGCTAGGCGTGATACCTACTGCAACTGAAAGTGCAAACAAAATAGCTTCCTTAAAATTTCCTTTAATTACGCCATCTACTACCAAAACGACAAGACAAACAACAATCATATATGTAATTAACATTTTAGTTATGTTTTTCATTCCTTTTTCAAAGTTCGTTACTTCTTTTGTGTTATCTATTTCTTTTCCCATTGAACCAAGGTAAGTGTTAAATCCAGTTTCAATTACAATTGCACTTGCACTTCCAGTAATTACACTAGAACCCATTAAACATACGTTATCAATGCTAAATACGTCTTTAGCATCGTTTTTTTTAGCCTTTTTTTCGATAGGTATACTTTCACCAGTAAAAACGGATTGATTTAAAAATAGGTCTTTACTTTCTAAAATGATTACATCCGCAGGAACAATTGAACCAGCATTTAATTTTATAATGTCTCCAATAACTACTTTTTCTGTTTTGATGGTGCTTTCTTTACCACTTCTAAGTACGTTTGCAAGGCTATATATACTTGCTTTTAATTTTCTGTTAAATTTATAAACTGAGTAGTCCTGGACGAACCTTATAACAGCACTTATAACGGCAATTAAAACTATTATTAATGAACCTAACCTATCACCTAAAGAGAAGTTTATAACTGCTAAAACAAGTAATATTATAATAAACTGATCTTTAAATGAGTTTAAAAGAAAATATATCCAAGGCTTTTTATCATCCTTAATAACTACGTTTGGACCATATTCTTTAAGTCTTTTTGATGCTTCATCACTTGACAAGCCATCTTTATTTGATTTTAGATAATGTACTAACTCATCAGATGATAAATTAGATATCTTTTTATATTTGTCTAGTAAAGTTACATTGTTATCATTTAAATACTTCTTTTTCTTTTTTATATCAAATATCTGTATCATATAACCACCATCCTATAATAAATTATAGCACAATTTTTTTATTATGCATAAATTAAAAAAACGAATTATTTTACGATAATCGATAAAAATATATTGACAATTAATAAAATAAGACATATTATTAAATTGAGGTGAGGAAAAATTATGAAAAAAAGTGTACTAGCTAAAGCAGTATCTATATTGTTAATTGTTATTTTAATTGTTGGAATAGGGTGTTTTATATTTATTCCAGAACTTTATGATATGTTTAAAGGAAGTGATATTGATTTATTTAAAAAACATATGCTAATTTATAGATTAGCGTTTTATATGTGCTATATAATTGGACTTTATATAGTATATAGATTAATTGGTTTATTTAACATTGTTTATAGTGGAAGTCCTTTTAATAAAAAATTAGAAGATACTTTAAAAGTAATTGCAGTTATGTTTATGATTCTATTTTTAATAGTAATTATTAAAGGTGTATTTATACCAAACTTATTAACGTTTGTAGTTGCACTTATTTGTTTTTTTACATCACTTTCATTTTACGTTTTAGCAGAAGTTATAAAAGCTGCGATAAAATATAAAACGGAAGTAGATTTTACGATTTAGGAGGCACTTTTATGATAGTAGTTAATTTAGATGTTATGATGGCTAAAAGAAAGATGTCACTAAATGAACTTAGCCTAAAAACTGGTATTACAACGACTAATCTTTCAATATTAAAAACAAATAAGGCAAAGGCGATAAGATTTTCAACGCTAGAGGTAATTTGCAAAGCGCTTAACTGTCAGCCAAGCGATATATTAGAATACAAGGGTGATAACAATGAACAGTAAAAATAGAAAAAAACATATATTAGTTCCTTTAATATCTGCTATTTTAATAGTTATTGTAGGAATGTTAAACATAGATTTTTATTTTAAAAGTGTTATGTTTCCTTTCTTAATGATCTTAATATCAAGTACTATTTTAGTTAAAGATTATGAGAAAATAAATAAAAAGGCTTATTTACTTATCATTCCAATAGTTCTTATAATTATAAGTAACTTAGTTTTGAAAGTATTAAAAGGTAATTTAGATGGTACTAACCAGTTACTTAATATAATAGTTTTACCATTATTAATTTCTACGTATTTATTTATGCTTGTAAGAAGTGATTTTAAGGTATCTTTAGAAAATATGTTTTTAGTATTTAAACTATTTCCAAAGAACTTATTTAAAAACCTTAAATTTATTAAAATAGATACAAAGAAAGATAAAAATGATAAGATAATTAACATTATATTTGGAACTATTATAGGTGTTTTTATATCAGGATTAATACTTGCACTTTTAACTAGTGCGGATGCTTATTTTGATAAGTTTTTATCTAGTATTGTTACAAATATTAATGTAGATTTTAACCTATGGTATGTTATTAAAGGAATAATATATTTTGTTATCTTGTTTGTAATAGGTATTAACTTATTTAAAAATAAGGAAATAGCTTTAAAAGAAAGTAAAATGAGTAACATAAATAAAACAGTTGTTACAACTATGCTTTTCATAGTAAACTTTGTATTTGTTTTATTTTTAATATCAGAGATATCTAAACTTTGTGGTAACTTCCTTAAGGTTCCTAAAGGATATATTTATTCCAGCTACGCAAGAGAAGGATTTTTCCAACTTTTATTTGTAACACTAATAAATTTCGGAATAATATTATATTTAATATATAAAACAAACTTAGTTAAAGAAGATAAAAAAGTTAAATACTTAGTTTTATCTTTAATAGCATTTTCTATATTTCTAATATTTAACTCTTATTATAGAATGTTCTTATACATAGGAAGATTTGGATTTACTAATCTTAGATTACAAGTTATATTGTTTCTATTTATGGAAATTATATTATTTGGTTTTATTATAAAGAAAATAATAAGAGGCGCTAAAAAAGATGGAATGGTATTTTTAATTATTATGACCATAACATACGTAATTAATTTATATGTATGTAATGATTGGTTTATAGGAATTTTGGAGAAGATATTAAAGTAAATAGAAAATATAGCTAATAAAAATATTGTGATAATAAAGTAGTTGCTTACATGGTTTTATGTAAAAAAAATAGCAAAATTAAGGAGGAACATATATGAAACAAATTGCAAAGATGGCTTTAAAAATGATAATAATTTCTGTTTCTATCTTTTTAATATTATATATGATTTATTATAAATTTATATATGATTTCGATGATTTGCCAAAAGGAATATATGTTAAAAGTATTGTTTCACCAAATGAAAATTATAAATTAAATATTTATAAAATTAGTTATGGAATGACAATGGATTGGTTTATGAGGGTAGAGCTTGAAAATGTAGGAACTAAAGAAAAGAAAAATATATATTATGATTATCATTTAAAAGACAATGATATAAAATGGTTAGATAATAAAAATATTAGCATAAATAAAGTAAAACTTAATGTACAAAAAGAAACTTATGACGGTAGGATGCACTTTCACTAACTAAATGTTAGGATAAATATGTTTTTTTACTTTCAACAGTATTTTTAAAATATAATCGATAAGATTATTGTGATATAATTAAGCATAGGAAGTGATTTATCTTGAAAAAGAAGGAAGAGAAAACCAATGCTATGAGAGAGTTAGAGCAAAAGAAAATTGTATTTAAAACTCATAGTTATGTTAATACCAGCGCCATTAGTGGTATGGAAGTTGCAAGTGTGTTAAATGAAGATCCCAACTATGTTTTTAAGACTTTAGTAACCATAGGTAAATCTGGTAATCACTTTGTGTTTTTAGTACCAGTAAATAGAGAATTAAATTTAAAAAAGGCCGCTAAAACAGTAGGAGAAAAAAGTATATCAATGGTTAAGCAGGCTGAATTATTACCACTTACAGGTTATATTCACGGAGGATGTTCTCCTGTTGGAATGAAAAAGTTATTTAAAACAGTAATAGATGAGAGTGCATCTTCTTATGATAAGATTATATTTAGTGGTGGTAAGATAGGATATCAAATAGAAACTACTTTAAGTGAATTAAAAAAAGCCATTTCTTTTATCCTTGGAGATATTAGTGAGTAATAATATATAACAAAAACAACTAGATAACGTGAATTGTTACCTAGTTGTTTTTTTATTAAAGAAGCGATTTTAAAGGTAATTCTCAATTTCTTGTTTTTACATCTTTCTTCTATCTAGTCTTTTTTAATATTAGTTTTTTTAGTTTTTTTCAAAACAGGTCCTAGAACTTCTCTTAAATTTATTTCTGAATGTTTTTTATAACTATTCAACAAATCATCTATAGTTTCAGTTGTATAAAAGATTAAAGTATCTTCATCTATATTTTCGAAAGATTTTATGGTTACTTTATCTAAATTAACATCATAATTTACACTATTATTTTGAATATAATAAGCGCCACAACCTTCTTCTACTGCTAATTTTATAAAATCATCTTTTTCTTTATGCAATAATAATCCCTGATGTGCTCCTATTATAGACTTTATATCCTCAATTTTTTCTTCACTAATTAACTTTATTAAGTTAGTATATTGCTCTGCAGAAATGCTATAAACGACAAATTTATCTCTATCAAATAAATTTAATATTTCATATATACTACATGATAAAACTCTACCGCTATTATTTGCAATTTTTATAACATTAGTTAACTCTTTACTCTTTCCAATTTCCATATCTTCTGTATGAAGTAATATTTGTTCTTCTAATAACTTATATTCAGCTAATTTTTCATTAAATTCATCTTTCTTTACTGCATAATTTTCTGAATATGGTAAATATATATATGATTTTTTACACAATTCTTCATTTTTAGCTGTAACAAAACTTAATGCATCTTCATAAGTATCAAATATTTCATCAACCTTATTTCCATTGGTACAATATCCATGTACTAAATTATAAGATGGTGTAACTTTTTTCCATCTACTAAATTCAACTGGCTGATATGGAAATATAACTTCATATTGTTTAACAATTTGACCATCTTCTGTATATTTTGTTAGATCACTTATCAAATAACATTTAGATACTATATAACAAACAACATCATCTTTTCTTTCTAGTTCATGTAATCCGTATGACCAACCAACTTGTTCTATAATTGGCATAGCAGCATATTTTATCGGATAATTAATTTTCATGACAAAACTCCCTTCTTGTATCAAATATTATATCATAATTTTTTAATATTTATAAATTTGTTCTTCCGGTTAAGAAATCAGCACTTATTTGTTTTATATCATCAAAATCATTTGTATCATAATTTAGTTTTATTAAGTATTTAGGATAATTGTCTTTTATATTTTTTTAAGAAGTCAATTCTCTTTTTAGAGTATCTTCATCACGAACTGATAAGGCTACTTGTATATATTTTATTCCATCATTATTTTTAATTACAAAATCAACTTCTTCATCGTCATACTTACCTATATATATTTCATAACCTTTTCTTTTTAATTCTAAAAATATTATATTTTCTAAAATACTACCATAATCTTTAACTCCGCCTAATAAATAATTTCTTAATCCTAAATCACAAACATAATATTTATCTCCAGTTTTTAAATATTCTTTTCCCTTTGTATCATATCTAGATAAGGAACATAATTATGATGATAGATATATAGCTAATAATCTTGGTTGGTCTCTAGGTTATTATTATATAAAAAAGAAAGAAACCTTAATAAGGCTTGCATATTCATTAAGAATTGAAAAATAAGAAGAATTTAATATGTTTAAACAAAAGCCAACACAAAAGAAAGAACCTGCATTATATAAATCCTTATACATAAAAAAGGTATTGATTGATAAGATAGAAAAAATAGCTAAAGAAAATAATACATCATTTAATAATGTAGTTATATCAATGATATATGAGTGTTTAAATCAAAAATAATTAATGTAATATTTTGTTGATTAATGTGGTTAATGATGATATACTAAAGTTGAGATAGAGAGTATTAGCAGTAAAAAATCTAATATAAGAAGAAACTTTTCATGAAATATCTAAAAACAACTTTAGTACTTTTCATAGCCACTTTTGTTTTTGCTTTAGGTAACGTTGAAGCTAGAGTGGTTCATATTGCTGGGATTACAATTCCTGTCTTTAAAGGAACGTATATGTCTTCTCAACAAAATAAAAGTGTTGACAACTTGCAATATATTAAAAAAACAAGTTGTACTGATAATCTTAGTGGTGATGGTCGTGCAATTGATGCAAGAGCTCACGGAATGTTAGCTGGTATGACTGATTCACCATGGGTTGAAGCTAAACCTAATCAAAAAGTTAGCTTTGGCGCAAATAGTAAAACAATTGGTATTTGGAAATTATATCTTCAATCACGCAAATCTTTACCAACAACAGCAACTTTTAGTGGTGAATGGACTATAGATAGTTAAAATTGGTAGAGTATTATAGCAGTATCAAAGTAGTATATAAGTAGTATTAAGTAGTAGTAAAATTTTTTTCTACTTTCTATCTCTTTATTTATTATGGAGGTTGCTATGAAAATAAAAAATAATAAATATATATTATTGTCTTTTTTAATAGTCGTATTTATTATAGGTTTTTCTTTTTATCAATTTTATAAAGAAAATTTTTCTTATTCAAAGGATTACTATATAATAAAAGAAAATTGTTATAAAAAGAAAAATGTACAACATGAATATTGTAAAGTTTTTACGAAAGAAGAATATTTAGAATCTTATATAAAAAATAATAATCCTAAAGAAAAATATAAGCAATTAGATACCATCACCTTGACTTGTTGTATTGTAGAAACAACAATCTTTAGTATATTACAATTTTTTTCTCCATTATTAATTATTCTTGCCATCATAGGTACAATTCAATCGGATTTTTCAAGTGGAATGATAAAAAATTATTTATTACGAATGGAATATAAAAAGTATTTAACACGAGTTAAAAAACAAATTATTAAAATTTCTTTAATTACACCTGTGTCTTTATTAATTATTTTTATTGTTTCTATGTTAATAACTAAATTTAATTTTACTATCCCTACATCCGTAGATTTTACTAATCTTTCTGTATATGAGCCATGGAAATATTCTCACTTTTTATTATATGGAGTTGGAATATGTATAGCACAATTCTTTTTAAATATTTTATATTGTAATATTGGTTTATATTGTTGTAGAAAAAATAAGAATAAATTAGTAGCAATTGTAATGGGGTATATAATATTTTTAATTGTTGATATATTTATTTATATTATAATTTACGTTTTAATCATAAATAAAATTTTAGGATTTCATAATTTAACTGATTTCTTTAATATAACTGGATACTGGTTCTTTGATAATGGCCCTAGGTTTCTATACATTATATTAATATCCTTTATATTACAATTTATATCCTCAATATTTATATATTTATATTATAAGAATAAGGAGGGAGTGATCATATCAAGTGAAAGCCAAAATGCATAATCAAATGAAAATTTTAAATTATATTTCTTCAACTAATAAATTTAAAGTTATTTTTATGATGATGATTATCTTGTCCTTATATGGTAGCATCGTTCTTGGAATTTCTGAAGAAAATTTTATTGATTCTATTTTAATTCCTTTTCAATTTCCGATATTTAATGTATTTATGTTTGCTTTATTATTTTTTAACACCTTAAATACATGTGCGTGTTTTAATAAAGAATTTAATTTTTACATCATTCGGCTTAAAACAAAAGCAAATTATATAAAAGAGTTATGTAAAACCACTTTAGTTTTAAATGTTTTTTATTATATTTTATTTTTCTTATTTTATTTTATTGTGTTAAATATTTTTAAGATGGGAAATATGAATATACATTCTTATCAAAATTATTCAGTAAATAATTTGTTTTATATAATTTTTTATTTATTAAGATATATTATTATATCTTTATTGGTAACTATAATAACAACAATTTGTTATATTAATTTTAAAGAAAAAATAACAATGTTTGTTAGTTCAATTTTTATTGCAGGATTTATTGTGATGCCACTAGATGTATCAGTAAGAAGTAATTTTACAATAGTTCCTTGGAATTATTTTATTAATGTAAATTATGCTTCTTTTGTTACCGAAATAAGTTTTTCAATTTTATTTATTTTAATATTAGAATTGATAATATTTATAATACATCATTTAACTTTAGCTAATAAAAGATGGGTGATTTCATGAAATATCTATATATGAATGATATTGAATATTTAATAAGAAAACGAAAAAAAGTATTAATAGCTTTATTATTAATCCCTATAATAGTGATGTTGATTAATGTTAATTCAAAAATGTCGTTATTGGAAATTATAAATAATAGTATGGGTACAAATTTAAATTTAAATGATAGTAATATATTAGAATTAATAATGTTTTTATTTAATAATGCTATTTATTTGTTTTTGGTTATTGATATTTATATAAAAGATATAGCTTATCAGTTAGATAATATATTTTTAAGAATTTTACCTTCGAGATGGTTGTTAAGAAAAAATATAATATTTATATCAATAATTCTGATTATAAAGGTTTTGCAATATTTTGTTTTACTTTTTACATTATTGCTTTTAACTAATCAAAATGTAAGTAATATTATGATTTATAAATTAATATTTTCAGATTTTATTTATGTTATTTTTATACAATATTTATTTCTTTTTACTTATATATCTACATTAGTTTTAAAAAAAATTAAAGTGGTTCCATGTTTTCTCTTTTTGGTCGTAATAATTTTATTACCAAAAAGTATATATGAATTAAAAAATAATCAATTATGTATTTTATTTATATTGT
>ULNT01041816.1_pt1 | contig 37423 bp, 25 predicted proteins | sample 1952001 | NCBI WGS metagenome assembly ULNT01 (sample SAMEA4835585, study PRJEB28245) | human gut metagenome | biome: gut microbiome; material: fecal sample | place: Denmark | collected 2008
TCTCATCACAGAATCCATACTCTCCGACGGCACAAGGATCTGCCTCAATGCCGGTTCCAAGTTGGAGATAATCAATTACAAGAAAAATGAAAGGCGCGTCCGACTCTACGGAGAGGCATATTTTGATGTCTCCAGGGACGAAAATCGTCCGTTTATAGTCGAAACTGACAAAATCGCCGTGCGTGTTCTCGGAACCGAGTTCGACGTCAACAGCAAGGGAGACGAACACTCAGTAGTGCTTGTACGCGGTGCTGTCCAAGTCGATTCACAGACCGACGCGGAAACACTGACTTATAGGCTAGTACCGGGACAGCGGTTCTTAAGAAACCCGTCAGACGGTTCTGGAAACATCACCCGGGTCACTACTGAGGACTACACCTCGTGGATAAACGGTTATCTGAAATTCGAAAAACTTCCTGTGGAACAGGTTATCCTGAAGATTCAGGACTACTATGGTATATGCATCCGCCACGACGGACTGCCGCAAGATGCTTATCCAATCACAGGTAAGCTTGACCTGCGGACAAGGGTCGATACGGCGCTCGTGAACCTGGAATTCCTCGCACCGGTGAACTTTGAGAAAATATCCGACAACGAATATCGTGTTACGATGAAATAGCGAATCGCCGACAAGTCTTGAGCTTGTGAAAGACAAAAAATCACAGACAAATTATACTAATGACTAAAATCTCACTGATGAAAATTCCGCTCGTAGTGGCTGTGCTGTCGGCGGTTTTGCTTCCAAAAGAGACAAGGGCTGCGGCCACGCCAGAAACTCAGTTGCCACAGCGCATCACTCTGACGGCAAAGGACATCCCGCTCACACAGATGTTTGAGAAGATAGAGATGGTTTCGGACTACATCTTTGTCTATCAGGAAGATGTGTCTTCCGACAAGACAAAAGTAAGCATCGACGTGAAGGATGCTGACATAAGGGATGTTCTCGTAAAAATTCTTCCGAAAGACGTCAATTACAGATTGTCCGGAAGACAGATTCTGCTTCATAAGAGCGACGCCGCTGCCACATTAAACAAACCTGAAACGGCGTCACAGAATCTCCAGAAACCATTTACAGTTAAGGGCAAGGTCACTGACAGCACCGGGGAGCCAGTTGTTGGTGCGTACGTGATGCCCAAGGGTACTCGGGACGGGGTTATCGCCGACATCGACGGAAACTGGAGCATTGACGTGAAAACTCCGGATGTTGTGCTCGTATTTTCTGCACTGAGCTATGCCACTCAGGAAGTTGCGGTGAACGGACGCGCAACGATCAACGTCACGATGCAGAACGAGATAAACAGGCTTGACGAAGTTGTTGTCATCGGCTATGGTACACAGACAAAAGCTACCGTCACCGGAGCGCTTTCGGTTGTCGATACTAAAAAGCTCGTGGAAGCGCCTGTTTCAAGCATCTCGAACGTGCTCGCCGGTGCAGTGCCGGGAGTTTCGACCGTCCAGACATCGGGACAGCCGGGAAAGGACGCTGCGTCAATCTACATTCGCGGAACTGGCTCTCTCTCAACAGAACTGTCAAAACCTCTCGTGCTGGTGGATGGAGTGGAGAGGGAGTTCTCACAGATAGACCCGAATGAAATCGAGAATATGTCAGTTCTTAAGGACGCGGCTTCAACGGCGGTCTTCGGAGTGAGGGGCGCGAACGGCGTGATTCTCATCACGACAAGGCGCGGAAAGGAAGGTCGGATGAGCATCAGCGTCAGCTCCAACACCGGAGTACAACAACCTATAAGTCTAATCGAGCAGGTAGGAAGCTATGAATATGCCAACTTTTGGAATCAGAAGATGCATAATGATGGTGTAACCGACCCGTCAAGAATCTTCTCCCGTGAGGCAATCGAGGCATATAGAACAGGTTCAGACCCTGTAATGTACCCTAACGTCAATTGGACGAAAATGATGTGCAACGACGTTTTCATCCAATCCAAGAACAATGTGAACATATCCGGAGGCAACAAGGACGTGAACTATTTCGTGTCGATTGGATATCTCTACCAAAACGGAATTCTCAAGCAGTTGGACGAACTTTCGTATAACAACAACTACTCCTACAACCGTTACAACTATCGCGCTAACATCGATGTGAAACTCACTGGCACGACAAAGTTCAAGCTCAACATAGGAGGCTATATAGGACAGTCGCAGGAGCCATACTCAGTGGTCGAATCTTTAGGAAACCCGTGGGTCTATGCAACCGTATGGGCTAACCCACTCAGCGGTCCTGGATTCATCGATGGTGTTCGCACCATAGTCCCGAGGGGATTCATACCCACGGACATCGAGTTGCGTGACTCATATTCCTGCTTCTTCGGCTACGGTTACCACAAGGACTACAACGCGACGCTCAACGTCGATGCGGAAATTATCCAGAACCTTGATGTTGTGACAAATGGGCTTTCGTTCTCGATAAAGGGCTCATACGACAACAAGTTCAACCTCGTCAAAAAACGCCAGTCATGGGGTGCTGAGCATCAGGTTGCCTACTACAAGTCCTACCTTGAGGACAAGACAAAGAAGATGACAGACCCGGACTACGACAAGACCATCGTCTATGTTCAAGAGGGTAGCAACTACCCCCTCGGCTACGGTGAGACCTATGGACGCGGAAGAAACTGGTACATAGAGGCAAAGCTCAACTGGAAGAGGAACTTCGGTCCGGCGGACGCTCACAAGGTTTCTGCGATGGTGCTCTACAACCAGTCCCGAAACTATTACCCCGCCACCTTCACCTACATTCCGCGCAGTTATATCGGTTATGTCGCACGCGCGACCTACAGTTACGCTGACCGATACTACCTTGATGTGAACCTCGGTTACAACGGCTCCGAGAACTTCGCGCCCGGCAAGACGCGCTACGGACTTTTCCCGTCAGCTTCAGTCGGCTGGGTTGCGACCGGAGAAAAATTCATGAAGAACGTGCGTTTTCTCGACTATTTGAAGATTCGCGCTTCATACGGCCGGGTCGGAAATGACATAAGTTCTACACGCTTCCTCTACATGCCTGAAACATGGACCCAGAGCGGTTCATACAGTTTCGGTGTTGATAACGCGAATGGTAGGGAGGCTTATGCTCGCAGCACGGCCGGAAATCCAGGGGTGACATGGGAGACTGCCGACAAGCAGAACTACGGCTTCGACTCAGAGTTCTTCGGGACAAGATTCAGTCTCTCGTTCGACTGGTTTTTCGAACACAGGACGGGCATACTCATCACTCCTAACACAGTGCCGTCCGTCATCGCGAAGACCCTCCCGGCGATGAATATCGGAATCGTCGATAATCACGGCTACGAGATTGCCCTCGGATGGAAGGATACACTCAGAAACGGTTTCCGCTACAGCCTCAATGGAACAGCCTCGTTCGCGAAGAACAAAATCATATATCAGGACGAAGTCCGAAGTCAGTATGACTACCAAAACTTTACGGGAGGTTCTACCGGACGCCATCTTCTCTATCGTTTTGAGCGCATCTATCAGTACAGCGACTTCGTCAGCAACGCGGACGGCAACCTCGTTCTGAATCCGGAACTTCCGCAGCCTAACTTCAACGTGCGGCCGGGCGACGCGATGTACGCCGACATCAACGGCGACGGCATAGTGGATTCAAACGACAAGATTGTCACAGGCTACTCCACCCGACCAGAATATGTCTTCGGACTAAACTGCGGCCTCGGTTACAAGGGCTTTAACCTCTCGATGCAGTGGACTGGAGCGACGCACGCGAACCGTCTTCTTTCGGCTGCAACCTACCGCATTCCGTTCACGAACGCCGGTGGACGAGGACTGCTCAAATACTTCTACGATGACTGCTGGAGTGAGGATAATCAGAGCGGTACGCTTCCACGCGCGTCTAAGACTTCAGAGTCGTGGAACTCCGAGGACTCGACGCTTTGGCTCAAGGACGCCTCTTATTTTCGTCTGAAGACGCTCGCGTTGAGTTACACCTTTACCGACACGAGACCGCTGAGAGCCGTGGGAATCAAATCCCTTGCACTTTCTCTCTCAGGCTACAACCTGCTGACGCTCACACCGCTGAAGTTTATGGATCCGGAGGCGATGCCGAGCAACACTAGCGACTATCCTCTTGTGAAGATTTATAGCTTCGGACTCAACATAACGTTCTGACGAAAAAAAACACTTAATGATGAGACATATACGATATATAATATCAGCCACGGCGCTTCTTTGCTTAGTATCCTGTTCTGAAATCAAGTTCGGAGACAAGTTCCTCGGCGACAGACCGGAAAGTTCCGGAGCGGATATAGATACGATGTTCAACTCTGCAGTCAACGCAGAAAAAGTGCTGACCAAGGCATACACCTACCTTCCCTACGGACTTCCGACAGATAATGCGCAGAGTCCGAAGCGCGCAGGAGACAAACTTGGAGTAAATGTGCTTGAGTCACTTACGGATCTGCACCATTCCTATCGCGCCAATGAGAGTGACGGCCCTAACAATCTCTACTATAATGGAGCATTGAGTTCGTCAGTTTCATCGCTCTACGCTGGGACCGAAGCCTACAGATTCGGGCAGGAATACGAATACTACGCAATCAGCTACGCATGGACATTCATCGAGAATGTCAGCCGCATCCCTGACATGACAGACGGAATGAAGCGTCAGAGGGCGGCAGAGGCCAAGATGATAATCGCGCTCGCATATTCGGAACTTCTCAGATATGTAGGAGGCGTTCCTCTAATCGACCATTCGGTGGATGTTAATGAAACGTTCAGCTATCCACGAGCGACATTCGCCGAGACTGTAGATTACATAGTCAGTCTGCTTGACGACGCTGCTACAGACCTGCCGTGGAAGGCTTCCTACGGAGATGACGGCAGGATGAGCAAAAGCGGGGCAATGGGCCTGAAATGCCGTGTTCTCCTTTTTGCTGCCAGCCCTACCTTCAACTCAGAAACGCCATGGCATCCAACAGCCGACAAATACACCTGCTATGGCAACTACGACCGCGAGCGCTGGGGACGAGCTGTCAAGGCCTATGAGGATTTTTTCAAGGAACTGCGAACGAACGGATCAGTAGCCCTTGTCCAGCCGACAGAGTCAACAGACAAGGCAAGAAGAGTAGCGTTCCGCAGTGCATACTACGACCGGGGCAACAGCGAGATTCTGATTTCTACAAGACGCGGAACATCTGCTGCAACACTTCTAAAGTCATTCTTCGCAGAAAGGAACTATTCCGGTCCGACACTGAACTATGTGAATATGTTCCCATGGAAGGACGGAAGCGATTTTCCCGAAAATTTCAACTGGAACGCGCCGTCAAAGCAGCCGTTCTTCGACGCAGAAGGTAACATCACGCGTGACCCGAGACTCTATGAGACTGTGGCTGTCCCCGGTTCCATCTGGTACGACGGAACCACTGCTCCACTTCACATCAACCACCCCAAGCACGGCAGCCCTTCCACGGGATTCGGTCAGATGAAATTCATACTTGAGAACAGTGCCGACCGCAATGGCTACATCCAGTGGCCATATCTGCGTCTGCCTGAGATAATGCTTGGATATGCCGAGGCTCTGAACGAATACAACGGAATCCCTGGAACTCTCGCGTGTAGTTATGTCAATCAGGTGCGTCAGCGAGTTGGCCTCTCGGATATCAAGTCCGGTATGAGCAAGGAAGCCTTCCGTGAAACTGTGCTTCGCGAGAGGGCTCTTGAACTCGGATTCGAGGAGGTTCGCTGGTTCGACCTCGTCCGATGGGGACGCGAACAGGACTTCAGGAAAAAGTTATACGGACTTGAATCAAAGGGCGACCGTCAGACAAATCCCAAGTCGTTCACTTTCAGTATGATTGAACTCAACACAAGGGCATGGGGGAACAACTGGGACACGAAGTGGTATCTCAGCCCTGTTCCAAAGACCGAGATTGACATGGGCTATGGAATGACCCGGAATCCTGGCTGGTAGTCTTGATAAAAAATCTGATAACCGAAATATGTTTATGAAATACAAAAATATGATACCGGTGCTTGCGTCTGTCATGCTATTCTCCACTGAGTCTTCTGCCCAGATGGCTGTGACGGAAAAGGTAGAGGCGGAAAAGGCTGAGGCGGAGACCATGCGGATGGCGCGAGTGGGAAGGGAGACGCTGGAGGACAATCCGTACATCGATGTCAGACGCGCCATGTTCGGAAAGATTGCCGGACTGAATGTCTATGCCGGCAACGGCGACTCGACAACAGACAACTGCACTCTGAGCATTCACGGAAAGAAACCGCTCGTACTCGTTGATGGCTTTCCGAGAGACCTCAGTCTGCTGACATCTTACGAAATAGAAAGCGTTGAAATACTCACCGACGCAGCTGCTGCCGCACTCTACGGGGTACGCGGAGCGAATGGAATTGTTCTCGTTACCACAAGAAGAGCAAAGGAAGGCCGGCTCAAGGTCGGGGCGAACTACCAGTACGGTCTCAGGACTCAGTGGCGCTCCCCGGAATTTGCCGAAGCAGGACTTTACGCAGAAACTCTCAATGCAACGCTTGGGAACGATGGACTCGCGCCGCGCTACAACGCCAGAGAAATCGAGGCGTTCAAGTCCGGAAAATACCCATATGCCTACCCGAATGTGGATTGGTGGAATGAGGTCTATAACAACATAGCCCACAACAATCGTCTTAACCTCACTTTCGAGGGCGGCAGCGGAAAGTTCCGTCACTTCACTGTGGTTGACTATATGTACGATCGCGGATTCTTCAAGTCTCAGAACTCCGACAGCCGCTACAGCGCGGTCCCTTCCGACACCCGGCTAAGCGCAAGGACGAATATCGACGTGCAGCTCACCCGCACGACCGAAATGAAGCTCGGCCTGCTTGCCCGTTTCAACGAACAGAACAGAGCGAACTACGGCAGCATATTCAGTGCTCTCTACAACACCCCGGCAGTAGCCTTCCCAATCACTGCATCCAACGGAATGTACGGAGGCTCCGAACTTTACGGAGCAAACAACCCTGTCGCTCTGCTAAAGGGGACAGGCAACACCAAGACCATCGGTGGCGCAGTGAATGCAGATCTTTCGGTAATCCAGCACCTTGACGAGTTCACAGAAGGACTGCGTGCCGAGGCCTCGATTTCATTCGACGACTACGGAACGATGGCGGAAAGTGCCACCAAAACCTATATGTACCGTGTGCTCAACTCCACAATAGCTGACGACGGGACATTGGTCACGTCACAGAAAGACTATGGAACAAACTCCAAAGTTCTCTCCCACGGTTCATGGTTTAACTCTATCTATCTCGACTTCGACTTCAACGCGAAAGCGGTCTATGACAGGACTTTCAATAGCCATCATGTAGGAGCAACGGTAATTTTCGACATTCAGTCACACACCGCATCGGGACAGAACAACTCAAACAGACGAATATCGGCCGGAATGACAGGCTCATACTCTTATGACAGACGTTACAGCGCCGACCTTGTTCTCAACTGGGCAGGCTCGGCTTATCTTGTGAAAGGAAACAGGATGATGTTCTATCCCGCTGTGAACCTAGCTTGGACGGTTTCTCAGGAGGGTTTCCTCAAGGGTGTAGAGGGCATTGACCTGCTCAGGATTTCGGCTTCGACCGGACTTTCAGGCTGGGACGGCTCGCTCGTCCACGAGCTCCAGTATCAATCGTTCAATTCCACCGGAGCAGGCAGTTACTATTTCACTGACGGAGGGCTCTCCTATGGCATCGCAGAGGGCAGCCTGCCTGTGGAGCGAATAGTCCCGGAAAAGTCAATGAAGGCAAGCGGAACAATCGAACTCAAGGCCCTCGGAAATAGACTGGCATTTTATGGAACAGGGTTCTACGAACGCAGGAGCGATATTCTCATAAACGCCTCATCGACTGTCTCTGGCATTCTCGGAGTAAACGCGGGTAAACAGTGTGCAGGTGCTGATGATTGGGCGGGAGCGGATCTGTCGCTCTCATGGAACGAACGCCGTGGAAACTTCAGCTATGGAATCTATGCAAACGCCTCCTGTCTCACAAGCAAGGTCATCAAGGACGATCAGGACTGGCAGCGCTATGACTACCTCTACCATAAGGGTAACCGTGTGGGACAGTGCTATGGGCTTGAGTCCGACGGATTCTTCTTCAGCGAGAGCGACATACGGAACACAGTCACCCACACGTTCACGACCGTGAAGCCGGGAGACATCAAATATGTCGATCAGAACGATGATTTCCAGATTACGGACGAGGACATTGTCCCAATAGGCTACTCGACCATTCCAGAATGGTACTACGGATTCGGGCTTTCCTTCGGATGGAAGGGACTCAAGGTCTCAGCGGCATTCCAGGGTATAGGACACGTGACCGTGAATATGCTGAATTCACCTCTCTACAAGCCGCTCATCAGCAACGGCAACTTGTCCAGGTCGTTCCTCTCAAAGGAGATCCCGTGGACTCTCGAAAATTCAGAGAACGCAACAGTCCCGCGCCTTACAACTGTCTCTAACGCAAATAACTATCGCAACAATAGCGTATGGTACCGCGACGGCTCGTTCCTCAAGTTGCGCGACGTGACGCTTTCTTACACCTTTCCTAAGAGCATGCTCAAGATTATGACTATGGAACTCTACCTAAAGGGAACGGACGTATTCAGCATCGACTCGCTCGAAATTGTGGATCCCGAACGGATAGGCTCCGGTTATCCGACATCTCGCGCTTGGTGGGCAGGACTGCGCTTTAACTTTTAATCTCACAAGACAATGAAAATAATTCGGACAATATCCATAATCCTCGTGCTTTCGGCAACATTCTCCTGCTCGTATCTCGACTTCGATGAGACAAACGGACTTCAGGGGAAGGCGGATGTATATAAGTATTTCGACAAGACAAAACAGGTTTTGACGAACGTATATTCCTACATTCCGCAGGATTTTGGAGCACTCGACGGCGCAATGAGAGACTGCGCCACGGACGACGCGCTCTGGGGCAATCCTGTCGCTCCGGTGCAGAGATTCACTAACGGAAGTTGGTCTGCGATAAATACATACGACACAGGATGGGGATTCTACAACGGAATACGCGCCGCAAATGAGTTCATCGCGTCTGTGGCAAAGGTCGATTTCTCACGCTATCAGACCGACCCGAACTACGAGAACTGGATGGAACAACTGAAATATTTCAGCCACGAAGCAAGGGCTTTGAGAGCGTTCTACATTTTCGAGCTTGCCAAGAGATACGGGGACATTGTCATGCCTACACGCGTTCTCACCACCGAAGAGGCAAACAGTATCGGCAAGACCACATTTGAAGACGCGGTAGGCTTCATAGTCAGCGAATGCGAAGAGTGCGCATCAGCCCTTCCCGCATCCTACGAAGACCAGCCATACAAAGAGTTGGGACGTGTCACCAAAGGCTTTGCTATGGCATTGAAAACCAAGGCACTGCTCTATGCGGCAAGTCCGCTCCATAATCCGAAGGATAATAAGGAACTATGGAAGAAGGCTGCAAAGGCGGCTCTTGAACTGATTGATACTGGGCTCTACTCACTTGAAACCGGCGACAAATGCAACAACCTCAGCTCGCGCGAGAACATCTTTGTCCGGATGAACGGCAATAGTTCGTCCTTCGAGGCCAACTGCTTTCCACTGAGGTTCTTGTATGGTTCACGCGGCTCCGTCCAGAACTGCATGTATCCGACCGAGAACCTTGCCTCAGCATTCAGAACAGTGAACGGCTTTGCGGTAACACTCACTCGTAGCGGCTATACCAGCGACGACCCTAAGTTCAATCCCAAGAAGCCATATTCCAACCGTGACCCGAGAATGGCGAGGACTCTCGTCTGCAACGGCTCCGTGTTCAAGAACTCGGCTATCGAGACTTTCGAAGGCGGTCAAGACGCGGGCGAAGTTCTCCAGGGATATACTCCGACGGGATACTACCTACGGAAATATGTCATTGAAAACACGAGCTTCGATCCCAATGCGAAGGCTACCTACCGCCATCACTGGGTGGTGTTCCGCTATGCTGAAACGCTTCTGAGCTATGCCGAGGCAATGGCAGGAGCATTCGGAAATCCTGATTACAGCGACGACGAGTTTACACGTTCAGCAGCTTGGGCACTAAACCGCGTTCGTAAGAACGCTGGCTTACCTGATTGTACGGAGAAACTTGAGACCCGTTTCCTTGACGAGGTCCGCAACGAATGGAGAGTGGAGTTCGCGTTCGAGGACCACAGGTTTTGGGACGTGAGGCGATGGATGCTCGGGCCTGACACGCAGGTTGACATCTATGGCGTGAGCATCGTGAAGTCCGGAAGCGACAATACTTATTCAATAAAGGACTGCGGCACGAGGAAATGGAACAACAGGATGAATCTTTATCCCATTCCGCAGTCGGAATTGGCGAAGAACAGTCATTTGGAACCTCAGAATAAAGGATGGTGATTTGAGCGTCTGACTTCTAAATACGCCTCAAAGCCTTAAGATATAAGTAATTAATAACCATAAAATATTATGATCATGAAAAGAACATTTATGATTTCAGCAATTGCTGTTGCTGCAGCGCTTTTTACTGTCTCGTGCCAGAAGGAACAGGAGCATAAACCGACAAAGAAACTTGAATGTACGGCGCAGGAAAGCTACACAGTGGCGGCAACGGCAGCAAAGTCCGTTTCGTTCGACATCGCGGCAAACACGCCGTGGACAATCACGAGCAGCGAGAATTGGTGTAAGGTCACTCCGTCAAGCAGCAAGGAAAGCTCGCTCGCGGAGACAATCATCGTGAAATTCGAGGACAACACTGGCTCGGCATCGCGTGAAGCCACACTCACAATCGAGGGTGAAGGCATCGAAAAGCCGACCCTTGTAAAATTCATCCAAGGTGTGCCTGGCAAAATTACCATCACTCCTTTCACCGAGAAGTTCGCGAAGGAAGGCGGCAAGCAGACATTCACTGTCCTCTCCAACAAACCGTGGGCTGTGACCGCATCACCTTCCGACTGGCTCACTTTTGAGCCGGCTTCAGGCGAGGCTTCAGAGCAGCCTGTAACCGTGACGGCAACTGCAAAATACACAGACGGCAAGGGGCATACTGCCACAATTACAGTCGCGAGCGAGGATGCGGTACAGAGCTTTGAGGCTTCAATCGAGGGTCTTGTGTTCGAGGTTGAAGAACTTGAAGAAGGCGAGAAAGTCTTTGATTACAAGGGCGGTGCGAAAGAAATAAAGGTCAATGCGAACATTGACTGGAATGTGTCCGTTTCCGACGAATATTTCACCGCAAGCAAGACGGAAGGAGGCATCAAGGTGGAGGCTCCTATGTCAAAATGGTTTGGAAAGAAGACTTTCACCGTGACTGTTACCCCTGTAACTACAATCGAGGGCGTGGAACCTGTGACAATTGATATGGCGATAGCACCGGCTTCATATATTGACAACAGTGACAAGTCCGCATATAAAATCAACGAGGACGGTTCAGTTACCCTGACAATCGCGGAAAAGAATGAAGACCCAAAGAAGAACCAGGCCTTCATGAAGACATTCGACGAGTACAAGTACGGAAACTTCGTCTGGGAGTTCTGCGACGTCAAGCTCACGGAAGGCTACTTCTGCGTCAATAACTGGAATGGTCCGTTCTACCTTATGCTCAAGTACGGCTACAACATGGCTCTGCTTGCATGCGGCGGCGAAACGAAAGACGCCAACGGGCATAAGGTCGGCTTCGGATTCGACGGAGGTTGGGACAACACTTGGAACGACACCAAGAAATTCACTGAAGGCACATTCCCTACCGACTACTCTCAGCTCAAGTCAATCAGGCTTCTCATCAAGCCTACACAGAGAACGGGTACAAACCAAAACCTCACACTCTCAAGAAAGGTCTGGATCAACGATGTGCTCGTTCTTGACAACAGCGTAAATGTCGGTGATATTTGGGCGGCGAATGCCGAGTCCTGCGGCTTTTTCTACTGTCCTGGAATTCAGGACGCCGTCGGTTCTCTCACCATCAAGTCATTTGAAATCGACACAGACTACACAAAATACGAGAATGACTGATTTTGTGAACGAAGTTTCAAATAATCAGAAATTCTTCAATTAACTGATATTGATGAATATAGGAAAAACAATATTATGCGGTTCAGTTCTTCTTGCAGGCGCATTTGCCTCCTGCAAGAAGGCAGGTCCAATGAAATGGGTTGACCTGCGTTACCTTGCCGAGGACAGCTACACCCTGACGGCAACCTCACCGGACCCTATACGTCTTAAAGTGAAATCCACAGACCCGTGGAAAGTCTATGGAACGGAGTCGTCGTGGTGCAGCATAACCCCGTCAGAGGGCGGTGCGTCGGAGCTTTTCGACGTGACTGTGCAATACACCGAGAACACTGAACTTGACGACAGGCTCGACACTCTCGTGATTCAAAGTGACTATTGGATAGGGAAGTGGATTCCGGTGCGTCAGAAGGGAACCGCCTACCTCAACATTGAGGAATCGGGTGACCTCAATATTGGCCAGTTCGGAGGTGCGGCACAGTTCAGCATACGTGCAAACCAGGACTGGAGCCTCGTCAAGGCAAATGATGCGCCGTGGCTGACGCTGATAAAGACTTCCGGACACGGAGACGCGAATATCCTTCTTGCCGTAAGTGCGGAAAACAAGGGCGAGAGACGCTTTGCCGACATCGACGTGCTCAATCGGCATGATGAGAGGGAGCAGACTGTGAGGGTGTGGCAGGACGGCGTCGTTCTCACACCTGCCCAGGTGAGGATGAGGACAACATTCGACGCGCAGACGCTTTCGGTGAAAGTCAGTTCAAACGCAGACTGGACTGTAGAGAAAGCTGATACAGGAATAGGATGGTTTGAGTTTCCGCAGACGGAATTCAGCGGAGACGGAACACTGCAGATTAACCTCACGGAAAACACTGGGGCGTCAATCAGAACAGCGGAAGTCCTTCTCAAAACCAAAGCTGCCGACGGATTCGAGCAAATAGTCAAGAGCATAGTCATCCGTCAGGCCTACAATCCGACTCCGGACTACTACGATTTCGACGCGTCCGGCCTGGAGCAGTGGATTATCAATGGCGCGGACAACGACAAATCAAGCTGCAAGGTCGTGGGAAGCTGCCTGGAAATCTATGGAGCACAGAAGGTTCATCGCTATAACTGCGCCGCCGGAAACTGGGATTTCTTCATGAAGGCTTCCTCAGCAAAGGCTCAGCCGGTGATTTACTTCCAATGCGGGGACTTCGACATGAGGTGGTTCGTCGATGTGGGTGCGGGAAAAACGAATGTGACGATGGTAGATAAGGGCAACTCAAAGACATTCTCGGACTTCAACGTACCATATAGCAGCGTCGAAGACCACAAGTTCGGCATCAAGATGACTCCCGACAAGGACGGCTGGGCTGTGTTCTCGTGGGTGCTCGATGACAAGGTGCTCGGCTCCTACACCACGAACGGTGTAAATGTTCAGACTAGCGCACTGAAGTTCAGCCAGGATCTCAAGTTCCACATCTTTGTAGGGGCTTGGGAGAGCGGCACGGCCAACCAGACTACAATCTGGAGTGGCTGGCAATATACTCTGCCGTACGAGTTCATCGACTGGGGAGAATAGGGGCAAAAAAGCGGATTGCTGTGTTGCACTCCATCTTTTTATCTTCTTTTCTCATCCGAGTAATTTCTTAAAGTAGTTAATTGACAAGAACATATAAATGAAAAGAATGAATTTTTTAATATTGATACTGACGTTGGTGACGAAGTCGTGCGTGAAGAGCGGAGGGGATGCGGAAGCGGAACCTTTGTTGAAAGACTTTGCACTGAAGGTGAATGAGCTGAGCTATCATGCGAGCCTTGACGAGGAAAGCTGCACGGCGACCATAGGCGTCATTGAATACGGCGGATATGTAAGCGGCGTGAGTGTGGACCTCGCGGATGGGGCGACAATAAGTCCGAATCCGAACGATTTTCTCGGGAGTTGGCCGCAGTCTCAGGAGTTCATCGTGAGCAAGGGCGAGGTTTCGCAGAAATGGATGGTAAAGTTGACAAAATATGTGTCAGAACTGCCGCAGATTGACGGGAAGGATGTGATTTTTCGCGACGAGTTCGACATCGATGGAGATGTTAACTCCGAGTTCTGGTCGCTTATCGGCAAGGGAACGGCGGCATGGCAGACGGATATGTCCGGGAAAGCAGAACACTCTTATGTCAAAGACGGCAACCTTGTGCTTGTCATCAAGCGTGACGACGACGGGGTTGTACGCTCCGGCGGAATCAGAACCGAGTACAAGGTTGGTATCAAGTACGACTGCCACATCGAGGCCAGAATCAAGTTTGTAGATGACAGCGACAATGCGGGACAGGCGTTCTGGCTGATGCCGGATTCGAGATACCAGATCTACAAGGGCTGGCCGGACGGCGGCGAGATTGATATCCTTGAACACAGCTATCTCCACGACTACATCCAGCAGACTGTCCACAGCCATTATATCGATGTTGTGGACCCGAGCAACAACTATCAAGGAAAGCCCGTATACAAGGGATATAACCCTGGTCAGTACAATATCTACGGCCTTGATATCCTAGAAAACAGCCTCGTATTCTACACCAACGGTGAGAAGACGATGACCTACGAGAATATGCACCTCGCCAATGAGGCAGAGATGAAGCAGTGGCCGTTTATTTCGGACTATTACATCATCCTCAGCACCAGCCCGGTCGGAGCGAAGAATCTCAGCGCTCCGTCATATATGTACGTCGATTGGGTGAGAGTTACAAAGTTATAATACCACATTAAGAAAACTAATCATGATTATAAATTCAATGAAGAGTGCAGCCTATTCTGCCCCTGAAATCTCGGTTGTTGACTATGAGACCGAGAGCGGTTTCGCGCAAAGCTTCGGCGATGAGGGTCGTGCCGGTAAACTGACCTATGATCCAGAGGAGAATGACATAGTGTTTTAAAGGAGGACAGCAACTATGAAAAAGTATCTTTCAGTATTTTGTGTCCTCGCTCTCGTTGCGGGATGTACAAGGGAAAACATTGCTCCGGTGCAGACTTCAAATGAGGTTCTGCTGACTTCCTATGCCAGTCATCCTCATACCAAAACGACAATCTCTGGCAACAAGACTGACGGATTCTCAGCGAACTGGGAAGACACTGACGCCATTGGTGTCTATACGACAGCAGGAACAGCGAACACCAAGCACACAATCACTGTTTTGCCAGACGGAACGGCAAAGTTCACCGGCAGGGTAAAGGCCTCCGAAGCCGAACAGACAGTGTACGACTACTATCCTTACACTACTGGTGCAACCAACAACTATGCGGCAGTTATGCTCAACCTTCCGAGCTTGCAGACTATGACAGGAAACTCATACGATGCGTCGGCAGCAATCATGATTGGCAAACCCCAGACCGCTACGGTCAACGGAGAGACTGCTGAAATCGGAAACTGGCAGTTTGCACAGCTTGGTGCCTACATTCAAGTGAGCATCGCAGGCATAACTGCGGAGGCCGTTTATGCGGACGAACTTGTATCGATTGTGAGCATCAAGTCCGAAAGCAAGATACTGGCCGGGGACTTCACTCTCAATCTGGAAAACGGACAGGTGGCATTCAGCAAGACATCTGACGAGGTGGCCATGACTGTTCCGGAAGGCACTACGCTTGGCAATCTTGCGGCATGGGCAGTGACCGCACCATTTGCCCTCGCCGATGAGTCCCTTACTGTCACCATAGTCACGGACAGGAACACCATCAGCAAGACCGTCAAACTTACCAAGGAGTTCAAGGCAGGCAATATCTATACCTTGGGAATCAACATTGACGAGAATTGTGCGGTGAAAAAGGCATTGGCATTTGCCAAGGAATACTCAGTCTCCGAAAGAACTTGCTATTGGCGAGGAGGCGCGGCAAACAAGAAAGTGTATGAAGTAAGTTCCACGATTGACTGGAAAGTCTCAATTTCAGACTCGGATGAGGCAACTGTAATGAAAAATGATGACGGCAAGAGCTTCACCGTCGTGTTTCCGAAATCAAAGTGGCCTGTAGCAAAAAAATATACCGTCACACTTGAGCCTGCGACTGTCATTGAAGGCGTTGAGCCGAAGACAATGGACCTGTTCCTTGCAAGTCACTCGTGGTTGGCTGGTGACAGCAACTGCTTCGACTCTTACGATGACGGTTCGGTAAAACTAACTCTCTCAGCAAATGGAAATGCTTGCCTTCAGACATCGGAGACTTTCAAATACGGAAACTATGTCTGGACATTCGGGAACGTGAATATCTCCGAAGGATATTTCGGAACTGATATCTGGGAGAACGGTCTGAATCTTCGTATGCAATACGGCGTGAATACCCATGTAATCTACAGCGGAGGAACTATTGACAAAAACGGAGTCAAGACCAATTTCGGATTCGACAATGGGTGGGGAGGTGTATGGGACCACACCGGAGAGTTTTCAGCCGGAACATATCCCGAGAATGTCTCCGACCTTAAATCAATCCGACTTCTCATCAAACCTGTCACAAGAGGTGGCGGGATGAAACCCGTCGAAGGCCTTTCCAAGAAAATCTGGATAAATGATGTTCTCGTGTTCGACAACAAAAATAACAGTGGCGACGTGTGGCGAATAAATACCGCTCTCGGTGGACTGCACTATAAATATGGCATTCTCAAAGCTGTCGGTTCCATCGTTATAAAGTCCTTCGACATTGACGAAAATTATTCTAACTACAACGACTGACAATGTTTAAAAGAATTCTGACATTAGCGCTTTCTGCAGTCGTTGCACTGCCCGCATCAGCTCAAGTGACAATCGGTGAGGAGGCTCGACAAAGAGCCTCCGAACTGGTTGCCAAAATGACACTTGAAGAAAAGATTGACTTTATCGCCGGGGATGCCGACGGGTTTCACATCTATGGAGTTCCACGGCTTCGTATTCCCGAAATCCGCACGGCGGATGGTCCGCAGGGATTGCGCAACGACACGCAGAGTACAATGTACCCATGCGGTATCGCGCTTGCATCCTGTTGGAACAGGTCTCTGGCACTGGCCTACGGCAAGTCAATCGGCTCTGATGCGAGAGCCCGCGGGGTTCACATCCTGCTCGGTCCCGGAGTAAACATCTACCGGGCACCAATGTGCGGACGCAATTTCGAGTACTACGGAGAAGACCCTTTTCTGACTTCGGAGACTGCAGTGCAGTACATACTCGGAGTGCAGAGCGAGGGCGTAATGGCAACTGTAAAGCATTTCTGCGGCAACAACCAGGAATGGAGCCGGCACCACACATCATCGGACATAGACGAACGGACTCTCAACGAGATTTATTTTCCTGCCTTCCGTAAGGCTGTGCAGGTCGCCGGTGTCGGTTCAGTGATGTCGAGCTACAACCTGCTGAACAGCGTGCACACCTCTGAAAACGAGATCCTTGTCAGGATTCTCAGAGAAAAATGGGGCTTTGAAGGAATATATATGTCCGACTGGGCAGCGACGTACTCGACGGTCGGGGCCGCAAATGCCGGTATCGACCTTGAGATGCCGATCGCGCTATACTTCACTCGCGAATTGCTCGGAAAGGCAGTTGAGAACGGAATCGTGAGAGAGAGCGTGCTCGATGAAAAGTGTCGTCATATCCTTCAAACCTTTATTGCCTTCGGATTCCTTGAACGGGAGCAGAAGGACGAAAGCCTTCCGCTTGATAATCCGGAGTCCAACAAAATAGCACTAGACGTGGCTCGTGAGGCCGTGGTACTTCTCAAGAACGACGGGATTCTTCCGTTGTGTTCAAAATCACACTCAAAGGCTGTAAAAAACATTGTGGTTCTCGGTCCGAATGCAGAGTGTGTGCCTACCGGAGGAGGCTCTGGATTCGTGAACCCGTATCACACGAAAAGCGTCTTCGCCGCACTTTCCGAGCAAGGCAAAAAGTTGAAAGTCAGTCTCGTTCCATTCACAGGAAAGATTGATGTCGTTCAGCCGGACTTCACACCTGAACAGAAGGCGGCGATCCGTTGTGCCGATGCCGTGATCTACTGCGGAGGTTTCAACTCCGACATTGAGCACGAGGACGGCGACCGCCCGTTTGACATTCCCGCGGCTCAGACTGCGCAGATGCATATGGCAGCGGAACTCAATCCGAACCTTATTATCGTCATCAACGCTGGCGGAGGAGTGCGCCTAACCGACCTTGACGACATTTCAAGAGCCATCCTCATGGCATGGTATCCCGGACAGGCAGGCGGCCAGGCAATAGCTGAAATTCTCACCGGAGCAACTAATCCGAGTGGCCACCTCCCCATTTCCATTGAGGCACGCCCCGAGGACAACCCGACTTTCGGCAGCTATTATGATAATGTCTTTCGCAACCTCCATAGCCCTTATTCCCGCGTCTGCTACAGCGAGGGCGTATTCGTCGGCTATCGAGGGTACGAACGTAACGGGGTTCGCCCTCTATACCCATTCGGCTTCGGACTCAGCTACACCACCTTCGAGTTCTCGGATCTCAGCGTATCCATGCCAGAAGGCGGCAAGGTGAAGGTGACTTTCCGCATCCGCAACACCGGCAAACGCGATGGCGCTACTGCAGCGCAAGTCTATGTCGGTGAATGTTCCCCAACACTTGCTCGCCCTGAAAAGGAACTCAAGGGATATGAAAAGATATTCCTTAAATCCGGAGAAGTCAAGGAAATATCCATCGTCCTCGACGACGAGGCATTCAGTCACTACGACACCGCCCTCCATGACTTTATAGTCACCCCAGGAGAATACCGCATTCTTGTAGGCGACTCCAGTTTAAATCTTCCGCTGAACGCCACCGTTCAGCGATAAAACTTATAATAAATGTAAAATCCGACGATATGGAAAGAAGAGACTTTTTGAAGATTTCGGCATTCACGGCTGGGGCGGCGCTTATCACCAACCCGTTTTCGACTCTTGCCGACACAATTTCGTCCGAGGAGACAATGCATGCGGAGACCGCTCCCGACGGAGGATACGTCCCCAATCCGAAGATTGTGCGAAAAATTGAAGGCTGCGGGCCAATGGACATAAGAAAACTGAAAATCAAAGTTGGGGCGAAGAGACCGTTCTCTATGCTGCACATCTCGGACAGCCATCTTGTGTTGACCGATAGCCGCAATGACGAGAAAAAGGCGCAGCTCGCCAAGTTCAGAAACAGGGAGTTTCCATGGGCTGCGCTCTATCACGAGCGTCTGATTGCCTACGCCAACAAGAACCATCTTCCGATTATCCATACGGGAGACATGATTGATTTTCTGAGCGAAATGGGTTTAGACTATGCAGTGGAGGCATTCTCGCGCGGAGAATGGATTACGTCCTGCGGCAACCACGAGTTCGCAAACTATATGGGATGGTTCGGTCCGGAAAAAGAGGATGCGGAGTTCCAGTCAAAGTATTTCACGCAAGTTCAGGAAGCGTTTCCGGATAACCTCTCATTTACGGCAAGGGTCATTAACGGAGTAAATTTCATCACGCTTGATGACAGTTTCTATTTTATTACTCAAGAACAATGGGACAATGTCGCTGCAGAATTTGCAAAAGGACTTCCGGTAGTAATGATGATGCATATCCCGTTCTACACACCGAAGCTCTACGATCATACCTCGCACGGCGGTAAGAAGTTCTCCTATCTCTGTGGTGCACCATCCGATACTGAGCGAGAAGACAAACTTACACAACTGTTCGTCAAATGGCTCAAGGAACAGCCACAACTAAAGGCCATTCTCACCGGCCATCTCCACGAGTTCTGGCAGGAACAGTTCTCCCACACAGCAGTACAATATGTCGTTGGCGGAGCTTTCAAAGGCGAAGCCTATCACATAAGGTTTTTCTAAGTAAGTTCTAAGAATGAGTTGAACTAAGAATAAATTGAATAAATTTGCGAAATTCACTCGAGGGTAGTAACCACCAAACGTTGATTTAACAGAAGTTATAACTGACAAAATTTTAAATAGTAACCTTATATATGTACAGACACATACTCGCAATTGCATTATCGGCACTGTCTTTTTGCGTATCATATGCCCAGAACACTTGGACGGGCAATCCTTTCGTTTCCAAGGGAACAATTGTAGCCCCCGTATTGAACAGTTCGCTCGTGGATGAAATTGTGATTGTTTCTGATAATCCAGGAGATTGGAAATTTACCGCATCTCTGGAAAATGATGGAGAGAAAGAGATAATCAGCATATCGATGGATGCGCCACAGCCGTGTGCGCCGGCAAGGTTCAATGTTTATTTCACGTTTCCTCAGGAAGGCGTTTTCAACATCTGGAGTCCTGATGTCTATTGCGGAACCCATCTCGACCCGTTTTGGGGCCACACCAATGCAAGCAGTTCACTCGCCTACAGGATGCCTCTCTATGAGTATTTCGACGACAACGACACAAACCGCCTGACAATCGCGTGCAGCGAGAGTTTCAGACGGGTGGAGGCCGCTCTCGGCGTGATGGAGGAGGGCTGCGACATCTGTTCGGAGTTGCGTTTCTTCAGGGAAGCCGAGGCTCCGCTGAGTCATTATGAGACCAAGATTATGCTCGACGGGCGTCACGTGTTTTGGGGAAAGACCATTCAGGACGGCGTCAAGTGGATGATGGAAGAAAAGGGATTGCAAGCCCTTGAGGCTCCTGAAGCCGCTTTCGAGCCGCTCTATTCGACCTGGTACCAGTTTCATCAGAACGTAACCGACAAGGCTGTGGCGGAAGAGTGCAAGCTCGCTGCTGAGCTCGGAATGAAGACTGTGATTCTCGACGACGGATGGCAAACAGAGGACGGGAACAGGGGTTATGCCTTCTGCGGGGACTGGAAACCGACTCCAAAGAAATTTCCGGACATGGCCTCACACGTCGCCGCAGTGCAAAAACTCGGGATGAAATATATGATCTGGTACAGCGTACCTTATGTCGGATTCAACAGCGAGGCATACGCAAAGTTTAAGGGAAAATATCTCTACAACGAACATGGCATGGGCTGCAGCGTTCTTGATCCTCGTTTCCCTGAGGTTCGCGAACATCTTGTAAATTTATATGTCAATGCCTTGAAAGACTGGAATCTGGACGGATTTAAACTCGATTTTATCGACAGTTTCAGATTCCATGGAGAGGACCCGGCCGTGAAAGAAAATTATGCCGGACGGGACATCATGAACTTGAGCGAAGCCGTGGACGTGCTGATGAAGGAAGTTTCATCAGCCCTGAAAGCCATCAAGCCGGAAATTCTCATTGAATTCAGACAGCAATATATAGGTCCTGCCATCAGACAGTACGGCAACATGTTCCGTGCAGCAGACTGTCCGGGAAACGCGAAGGACAACAGGATGAGAATCGCATCTCTCAGGCTGACGAGCGGTTCGACGGCTGTTCATTCAGATATGTTGGAATGGAACATTTCCGAAACACCGGAGAATGTGGGAAGGGCGATTATCAACTCCATTTTCGGAGTCGTACAATACTCGACAATGCTGAGGACCATTCCGCAAGAACAGCTTGACGTCATGAGAAAATGGATGAAGTTCGCTTCCGATCATCGTGAGACTCTGCTCAAGAGCGAATTCCGTCCGCATCATCCTGAACTCGGCTACCCTGTAATCGAGGCGGAGAGCGATAAGGAACTCATAATCGCCATATATCAGGACAATGCCGTCATTGATGTGCCCCATCGTGGAAAGAGCGTCTATATCCTGAACGCATCCGGTTCAGACAGCATTGTCGTCCGCTGCGGCAAAAAGACAAAAACCATGAAAGTTCCATGCGGCGACTGGAAATCATTGAACTAAGATTGGGCATCGCGGACGAAGACTTCGCTGGTGGTGGCGTTCTTTTTCTTGACCTCTATCACGGTAGGGATCCTTTTCTGGAGGTCCTCTATGTGGGAGATGATGCCGACGTGCTTGCCGCTGGAGGAGTTCAGTTTCTCCAATGCAGACATCACGCTGTTGAGCCACTCCTGGCTGAGTGTTCCGAATCCTTCATCAATGAAGAGTGTATCCACGCTGATGCTGTTCTCTGCGAGGCTGGACAGGCCCAGGGCCAATGACAATGAAATCACGAACCCTTCACCGCCTGAAAGCGTGTTTCCAGAGCGGACAACACCGTCTTCATTGTCCTCTACCAGGATGACGAGTGAGCCCGGCTGAGCTGTCAATTCATAACGCGGGGCGATTTTTCTCAGATATGCGTTTGCATGATTGAGGATGTCCTGCATGATGTAACTCTGGGCTATCTTCTTGAATGTGAATCCGTCGGTGCCTCCGAAAAGGCCATCCAGAGTCTCCCATCTGGCATTGACCTTGCCGGCCCTGTTAAGCGCGTCAATCTTGCTTTTACGCTCGTCATGCTTCCTGTCATCATCCTCAATGACAGTCTTGAGCTTGCCGAGGTGCTCTGACTTGCCCAGATTGTCTGATTCGACAGTCTTCTTCAGTGCATTGACCTCTACGGCAGTCTTAGGCAGAGTTCCGTCTTCAGCATAAGCGTTTTCTAAGGTGTTCTCATTCAATTCTTTGGACTTGCGTGCGGTGTCGATGTTCTCAAGAGCCGTTCTGATGCGGCTCTCCAATGAACCCCACTCCACGATTGCGTTGCCGGCGTATTTTTCCGGTACGATGTCCCCGGAAACGAAGTCCTCATTGGCCGCGATGATTCTTTCCCGTACATCTGATGCGGATGCGATATTGCTTTTGAGATTCTTCATCTCTACGGCCACCTTGTCATATTCTTTCAGGGTGTCATTGTACTTTCTGGTCCCCTCATTGAGCTTCGCGATGAAGCCTTTGTCATCACATTCCCATTCCTTCTTCCAGTCAGGGATGGAGATGAGGCCATCTGCCGCCAGAAGGGACTCCGATGCGGATTTCTCTGCCACAGAGATCATTTTCTTGGCATTGTCAATGTTGCTGCTGATTTTCTGGATCTCCAGGTTCTTCCTGTTGTAGTCGGACATGATAGGGGAGTAGATGTCGCTCTGGTATTTGTCCCTGTCTGCAGTTGCGTTGTCCACGGCCTTCTGCCTTTCATTGACAGCGGCTATGGCCTTTTCATTGACCTTTTTGCGTGCGTCCAGCGTCTTTTTGATCGACTCGATCTTTTCCCGGATGTTTTCTTCATTGACTTTTATGCCCAATGAAGAGAAATTCTTGGCGAACGCTTCCTTGAGTCCTGCCAATGTCTTTTCATCGTTGTCGAGCCTGCTTTTGGAATTGTCGAGCTCCTTAAGTCTGGTGTTGAACGCTGTACTTGCTTTGACTGATGCCTCATCTGCTTTCCGTTTCTCCGTTTCCGCCTTTTCCAATGCCTCTTTTGCAGGTTTGAGAAGATCGTTCTGCTCCTGTTCGGAGATGAGTGATGTTATTTTCGCATGACATACGGGGCAGATGTCGCTGCCAGTCTTACGGAGCCAGTTCCTAAGATTGACAACTGCCTTGTCTATTGCTACAGCCTGCGTCTCATATAATTCACGACTTTTCTCGTAGGTGTCATCGGCTGTCTTCGACTTGTCCTTCAGTTCGTTGAGCGCAACACGCTCTGTCTCAATCTCTTCTACTGCCTTTTTGTATTCAGACTTCCCGGTAGCGAGGTTCTCTTCTTTCTGCTGGATGACAGCGTAGGCAGTGCCTGCATCGCCGATGAGTTTCAGTCCCTTGCCAATGTCGCGTCTCTCTTTCTCCACCTCTTCAGGCTTGAGCGCCATCTTGGCCTCAATGGCCTCTGTTACAGCCCTTCTTTTGCTGTCAAGAGTCTTTTCGGCATCGGCTTTTTTCGTTTCCAGTTCGGCGAAAAGTGCCCGTGACGCTTCAAGAGCTTTCTTCTCATTCTCGAGAACTTCTTTCTGTTTCTTGCAGTAGTTTTCCTGCTTAGATACGTTCACGAGATGCGATTCGATGGTCTGGACATTCGCGAACATGTCGGCGTGAACTTTCTGAGCCTCAATGTCTTTCGCCAGGTCTCCGGCAATGTCGTTTTTCTTGTCGAGCTCGGCTTTGCCATAGGCAATGTCATTGGTGAGGACAGAGAACTTCGACTTCGCCGCTGCAAGAGTCTCTTCTGCGTCCTTTATGGACTTTTCTGCAACTTCGACAGCTTCAAAAGCCTTCTGCAGGCTTCCGAGCAGGGCCAATGCGGACTTGTTCTTTTCAATGTCGTCTTCAGTCTGTTTTATTTCATTGACAAGAGTGCTCTTTTCCTCTGCCGAGAGAAGAACGACAGAATCGACGTCCTTTTTCGCCTCCTTATAGGCTTCCTTCGCGTCGAGTGAGTTCTTATGGATAAGGGTCCCGATTTTCGCGTAAATCTCAGTGCCGGTAATTTTCTCGAGAATCTCCGACTTCTCCTTGCTCTCGGCTTTCAGGAACTGGGTGAACTGCCCTTGGGCGAGCATTGACGTGCGGCAGAACTCGTCGTAGTCCAGGCCGATGATTTCGGTCATCTTGTCAATGCGTGCCTTGCCCCTTTTGTTATTCGTATTGCCTTTGCTGTCGGTTATAGACCAGTCTTCGTCTTCCAGTTTTCCATTGCGGTTTACACGGCATTTCCACTCGGCAGTGTAGTCGGAGCCGTCCGCCCCCTCGAACAGGAGTGTTATTCCGCCTGCCTTCTCTCCTTTCTTGAGCAGCTGGTTTACAGACACTATGCTGATTTCCTGCCCTCCCTCTTTGTAGGACGTTTCAGTTGTCTTGTTGCCGTTCGTTAGACGCGGAGTCTTGTTGTATAGGGCAAGGCATATGGCGTCCAGGATGGTGGATTTTCCGCTTCCTGTCTCGCCGCAGATGAGGAAAATAGGGGAGTCCGACAGCGGTGCGGACGTGAAGTCGATGCTCGCGGATGAGATCGACGCTATGTTGGTGATGTCCAGTTTCTTCAGTTTCATGGTATCAGTCGTGTTTTTCAGATTTCATAACTTCGTCAATGGTTTCTTTCAGCATGGCGAGGATATTCTCGTCGATGCCTTCTTGTCCGGTTTCCTTCAGGTAGAGTTCAGCCACGGAGTAAGGCCCCATCTTTCCGAGTTCTGCGGTGCTGATATTTATCTTCCCGGAGGAGTTTATGTCCTGGGCATTGACCTTCTTCACTCTGTTTATCAGGCAGAATTTCGCCTTCAGATGGCATTGCTCCGGAACTTTGGCGGCCTTGTCTTTCGCCTCGACCGGAATGGTCCCGTCGTCAGTGACATTGAGCCGCACATAGCAGGCCTTTTCCGGGTCCATTTTCTTGAACGCCTCGTATGCCTCATCCCACTTGAGGGACTTCACTTCGCTGCGTCTGGTCCTGTCCTGCTCCGGTATGGTGATGACCGGCATTGCATTGTCAATGTCGATTGTCTCTACCTCCGGTGTGTCGCCGTGTGCGCCTATGGTCACGATTGAAACGCTGTGCTGGAAGTCCTCGTCGAAAGATACAGGCAGGGGAGAGCCGCTGTAGCGGATCCTGTCTGAGATGTTCTGCGGATTGTGTATATGGCCGAGTGCAATGTAGTCGTAACCTGTGCCGAAAACATCTGCATTGACCATATCGATTCCTCCTATGATGTCGAGGTCCTGGCCGACGGCGTCGGGTCTCTCTCCTGAGATCCGGTTTACTGCCGTATGGGCCATCACGACCACAGGAAGCCCGTTTTTATTGCGTTTTCCGACTTCCTCCAGCAGGAGGGCTATAAACTCTTTCATTCTTTCTTCCCTGGGCAGGTCTGCTTTCACGGCCGGGAAATTGCCTGGGTAACAGTGAGGTATGGCGACAATGTAGCCGACGGTGCTGCCGTCCCTCATGATGGGGAAGATATGGCGTTCGAAAAGCTGCCTGTGAAATTCGTCGCTGTCTTCGCCCTGGAGGATGTTGCGTTTTATGGATGCCACGATGGATACTCCCACGAGGTTCCACAGCGGGTCGGTAATCTCTATCTTGTTGCTGTCGTGATTGCCGGCTGTCACGATGACCTTCATTGACGGTGCAATCTCATGGACTGTCATGAGATGATGCATGAACATCTCCTGCGCTGACGTCTGGGGTGATGTCGTATGATAGATGTCGCCGCTGATGACGTATGCGTCCGGCTTCTGTTCCTTGATGATGTTTTCTATCTGGGCGAGGCAGCCGGTCTGCTCGACTGTCCTGTCATACGAATATAACGTATGTCCCAGATGCAGGTCTGATGTATGTAGAATCTTCATATTTATATTATATGTCAATGTCGTTCTTGTGTCAATGTCATTTGCCTGTATTATTTACATCATAAGGCGGCAAATCTTACATAAAAATAGTGAAATTTCTTGAATTTCACGTAGTGACCTAAGCGAGCATCGAACCGCTAGAATACTCTTTGCAATCAAACGAAAAACTTATATATTTGCAGAAACACCGGGTATTATGGATAAGAGACTTACAGACAAGATTGTACGCTACTTTGCAACTCAGCCAGTTGTGAAGGCTTGGGTCTTTGGCTCTTATGCCAGGGGAGAAGCACATAGCGGAAGCGACATCGATATCTTAGTGGTTTTCGACAAAGAAGCTAAGGTCAGTCTAATGAAGCATGCTGAGATTTCCTTGGAACTTAGCGAGATTCTCGGATTCGATGTGGATCTGATCACGGAGGGAACTCTGCTGTCATTTGCAGAACGCACAGCCAACAATGACAAGATTCTGATATATGAGAGAGCAAGATCTTCAGCCTCTTAAGGAACAAATTGAAAAATACATATCAGAGATGCAGTGAGACGTTCAGTCAAAATGTTGTCACAACTTACATCTTCAGGAGTTCCTCGACACTCGGGACCTTCAATTTGCAGGACGCCCTTGAAACGCCGTCATATTCGTCTCTCATGCCATTGATGATTTTCTTCATCTCATCTCTGACATTGTCTGGATAAAGGACCTCCATGAAGTTGCCATACCTGCAGATTTCCTGATAGAAGTCATCAGTGGTGTGAAGCTGGTATGAAAAAATGGTGTAACCGTCTTCAGGACAGTCATATAACATCCTCTGGCTCTGATGCAGAGGGGTGTGCTTCAGATAGAAATTGTATTTCGCCCAGACAAGAATTATGACATTTTTCGGCTTCGCTGCTCCAGATGGGAAGGTTGCCGTGCCAATGCTGTCTGCCATAAAACCTTCAGGACTGAAGTCCTTGGGATACGTGAACCTTTTCTCCAGGATCTTGAGATTCTTCATTCGGTCCGCATCCAGAGCGTATGACCGGATAGTTCTGCTATTGCCGCTCTCAAGAGGCCCGATGACTTTCCAATGCTGTCGGAACAATTTTACGAAATATGGCTGTATCGTGACATTGACCGGATCCTCCCAATAATCCTCGTAATCGAAACTGAGCATGCGGTTTTGTTTTATGGCATCAAGGACTGCGTCCAGATACTCTCTGGCGGACGGAACATCTTCCAGCAGAATCCTGTCCCGGATGGAAGTGTTGGTAATGAGCTTATTCTGCATTGAAATGGTTGCCAGCAGCCATTTCCTGACGCTGTCTTCTCCCGGACGAGAGACAATCTTATAATTGGAATTGGCTCCTGCCTTGGTTACCTGGATGCTGATACCGTATTCTTCCTCTATCTTATTGATCCAGTTGAAGACAGTTTTCCTGGTCATGGCGGTCCCCGGATACGGATTGATGTCTGTGTTTTTCCAGCTTTCCTGAATTTCCTTCAGGGTTTGTGGCTGGCTGAGAAGTTCTATGAGCCAGACGTGTTTGTTCCTGGTATCGCTGTCTTCAAACATAATTTTAGTGGTTTTTTACAAATTTATGCAATTTTCTGGAATATGGGTAATGCTTTTACCCATAGAGTATCTTACTTTGCAGAAAATAATTACAATTATGGCAAAGATTAATTTTCTTCCATGGATAGGGGAGCACTATTATAAGACCGGGTTTGCAGGCAAGCGCATTCTCGTTCTCGGTGAATCTCACTACTGCCAAAATGTATCTGATGCGAGCGAGGATATCACCAGACGGGTCATAATGGACCTCTTTGATCCTACGTCAGAGCATGAAGCATACAAGAATACTTACACTAAGTTCGCACAGGCGCTCCTGGGACGTGGTGAACTTTCATTTGCGGACAAGGAACTGTTCTGGAACAGTGTCGCATTCTACAATTATGTCCAGGTCCCGATGTCAGGTCCTCGTGTGGCTCCTACACAGGACAACTTCAGAAACTCGGAAGCTGCGTTCTTTGAGGTGATAGAGATGCTTCGTCCCGACATTATTATTGTGTGGGGACACCGTCTTTACAACAACCTCCCTAACGGCGGACTGCAGGGGGATGACCTCAAGGCACCTGATGGACAATGGATCGAGACGTGGAGATATTTTCTGTCTGACCGGAAGGAAGTGAAGGTGATACCGATAATGCACCCTTCTTCTTTCTTCTCGCCAGAGTTCTGGCATAAATTTCTGTCGGCGGTAATTTAGTGAATTTTAAACATCTATATAGCTTAATCTTTTAAAACACTTTAGAACATGGGACTATTGCAAAATCTTCCGGAGGGGGAGAATCTCCCTTCTGAGCTTACGGAACTGGGTAAGGTAATTATTGAGGCCGGAAAGAAAACCGGGGAGAAACTCGGACAAGACATTTCGGATGTCATTGACACTATCATTGATCACTTTATAGACTAAATCTTATGAATAAAGACGTAATTAAATTCGCAACGAAAGCGTTTCTTGCGGTAACGGCCATTGTGGCTGGCAAGAAACTTGAGGAAAATGCATTGAAGGATGCAAAACGCATCCCCAGTGGTAATCGAAATAGACAAAAGTAATTTGCCTATGCTACGAAGATTTGTCACTACGAAATGTCCTTATTGCGGCCATGTCTTCCAAGCCCCTGATATCGAGGACAATGCCACAGTATTGTCAATGCCGGTCAGATGCCGGAATTGCGGCAATTATTTCAGACCAAGTGAAATGTCATCTTCTTTTACGGATTCCGTTAAGAAGCTTCTTGAAATCTTTAAAAAAGCATGACATTTGACATTGACGCTAAACCCGAATCGCCCCGGCTTCCGCTTTTTGGCAGAGTCGGGGCAATATTGCTTGCGGCCGCGACCAGAGCGGGGTCATCTGTCAGGATGCCTGCCTCGAAGTTGCGGTTGCGTGGACGTAGTACCTGTTTCTGGATGCGATTTACACCGTCATTGACATGACAGCCAGTCATCTTCATTCGCGTCCATGTCACCGATGAAATGCCTTATGATCAATTCCGGATTCGATGCGAACTGGCACAGGTCCAGATATTCCCTGAAGTATTGCTGGAACGGATTCCTGATCTCCGATTCTGCAAGAAGTTCTACTATTTTCTGGTGGATGGGTGCCCTCAGGGCGACGTACTCCTTCTCGGTGTATTTCCCTGCCTTGAAGTCCCGCTTAAGCTGTCCGCTTGTTTTTGATACCATGGCGCATTCCTTTCTGGCCTCGAGTGTCCTTTCCCTTTCCTGTTCCAGGAACGATTCTCTGAAGGATTTGTAACCCCTGGAATGAGCCACGAGATCGTCCTTGCGCAATTTGACCATTGCGTAGTCGTAGTACAGATCTGTCAATATCCTATGGACTATGGCTTTGACTTTGTTTTCATCCATAAGCCAGTTGTTCCGGCTGAAGAATGACATGTGCAATGACCTGACATAATCGTACTTGAGAGGAGAAATTAGATGAACTTCAATGATTTGCTTTCCGATTTCGACTGTAGCCCTTACCTTGTCATCGCCGAAATTGAATCCCACCTTATCTCCTGAAACAAGAGAATCATTTTCGTCGAGCCACTCGGAATTGTTTACCGCATTTTCGAATATTTCCAAGGCCTTTACATCACGGGCATACCCATAGGGACCATCGATATACTTGAGTTTCATTTGAATTATAGAGTTTGATAACATATACGGAGAAAGTAAAGGATTCTTTCATAGGAAATGTTTTTTGCTTCTATTTTACGTAAGGTTATGTAAGAATGCGGCTGTCTTGCGGTATATGTAATTGAGGACCAAAAAGGTGCCAGATTATGGCATTCTGTTGAGCTATATTTGACGCAATGGAAAAGAAGGCAGTAAATGGAAAAACTGTACAGGACTTGGCGTCCCTGCTTCATAATAAAGATACGAGACCATCTCTTGTGATTGCGCCCACATTCATTGTCCCCAACTGGGCTGCCGAAGCCGGTCGCTTCGCTCCATCGCTGAAGGAACGAAAACATAAAAAACTGCAGTGGAATGGTCTGACATTGTTTTGCATTGGCAGTGGACTTGGACTCTCCGTGGAAGATTATCACCAGGAAGGCTGCGGGAGACAAATATGTCGGTTTTACGATTCCGTCTGACGCTCTCGCATTTATCAAGTTGTAATGAAGTCATATCATAATCGAGTAGCAATGAAAACTGTTCATTGCTGAAAGCGGATTCCATGTTCAATATAATCATTATGCACTGTTAATTCTTCTTTTTTGCAGAAAACTGCTGTAATTGGAGAATATTTGTGTGAAATTTTGATTAGATTTGACGATTAATTGGTGTGGAGCCCGTGCGTTTTGCCGACTCAATGCAGCAATGTTGATTATCAAACACGTTTAAACTAATACTTTATGCTACAGAGATGTCCTAATTGTGGCGAATGGTGCTACGCAGAAGTCAAGTCCTTCAAAGATAAAGCTCTAGATGTTGGTCGTAAAATCGGATTCGCGTTGGCGAAAGAGACGGTAAAAGGTCTCATGGATGGATTGTCTGGTTCAGACTGTCATTTCGTGTGCCAATCTTGTGGATATGAGTGGGAGGCGAATGAAGAAGAGGATCAGTCAGATGAATTAAACAGTGAAACAAGTGAATTAATAGAGGAAATCAGCTCATTGGTTACTTCTATTGAGTCCGAAGAAGATTACGAAGAGGCTGCCGAAAGATGTAAAACTTTGGCTTCTTTTGATACATGTGAAGCATTGTATTGGCTCGCGAAAGCACAGTATAATTTAGCGAATATCTATGATGGTCTTTTGTCATCAACTGAAGCTCGAACAGATGAGAAAAAATATAATGAATACCATGAAAAACGTCAAGAATGGTTCCATAGCGCATATAAGACAATAAACAATTCTATTCATTTTTATATTGAAGATATTGAGTTTTATCAAGCCAAAGATAATCTTCATGCATTGGCTTGGGCGTTTAACTTAAAAGCATGGATAGAGAATAGCCTTTTTGGGGGTATCGATGGCATTACAGCTGCTCGTAGTAGCTTTATTGATGCAATGGATACAGACTTTGATGATGTTCTGGATGATGCACTTGAGGGGTATGATAGTTGCACTGAACGTCTCCTGCATACTTTTAATCATTACGCTACAGTTAGAGAGGATGTGGCAGAATTGCTCAATGGCGAGGATGCTGAAATGAGGGATGTCGCTAAGGAATTGATTGCGAGTGCCGAAGAATCCCGATTCACCAATCTCCCATACGCTAAGCGTCAGTTTGTTTTTATTACAAAATCAGGGGCAAATAGCATTGCCGGATGTACTGATTCGGAGGATAATATAAGATATGTATTCACTATCGATGCTATTCCAAGTGAACTGACATTTCCAGTAGGTCATCCTCAGCAGAATACTTTATACGTTGCAAATCCTGCTCGGAAAGGACAATATATTCCATATAAAGGTGCAGAGGATAGTCTGTTCCATGACAAAGTAAATGACTTTATACGTTTGTCTCAGTGTCTTGGGGCCACAGAAATATCATTCCATTCTATCAGGGGTGAATCTGTTTCCCAGAGTTTTTTGTCTTCAACAAGTGTGAATGGAAGTATGAATGCTAAAATTTATTCTGTTACTGGTGAATATAGCGGCAAGAGTAATGGAGACAGTTCCTATAATTCATCAAAAGAAATTGAACTGACTCGTAGGTATGATCCTATAAGTAAACCATATTGTCCTGATGATGTCGAGTGGCTTTCTCTTGACCCGGAATGGCAAAAATTTGTCAAGCAAAGGCTCGAAGGAAACATCCTTGAATCAAGTATTAAGATATCTTCATCTGAGAGCATATGCTCCAATACCAGTACTTTAAAGAATGTTAAGACTGCTTTTGATAATATGATGGTCAAAGTGGATGCAAATTATGATTCAGAAGAAGACAATACATTTTCGAGTTCAGAATCGACAGAGTGGCAGATATATGTCAAGTTCAGATCTATTCGTGATTTTATGGAACAATGTGATTCGCAGCCAGAGCGACATTCTTCTCTCAAATTAAGTCAGGCAGAAGAGAAGTATAAGGAAGAAGTGATGTTCGTACTTGAAGATGGCGTTATAGGAGATGTTGAGCGTAGACTCCTTGATCGTAAACGTCAGAAATTCGGCGTTTCAGAGGACAGGGCAAAATTGATAGAGGAGAGTTGCAAGCCATCCCTCTCTGACGAAGAGAAGGAATATATCGAAATCTATAGAGACATGCTTGAAGATGGTGAAATCTCTGAAAGACGAAGGAAAATGTTGAAAAGAGAGGCCGAAACTCTTGGTATTGCCGATTCTAGAGCTTTTGAATTGGAGTCTTTGATATAATCATTATAGACTCCTGTTCTATAGCTACTTTCGCGTGTGATGCCATGGCCTGGTCAAACCGGTGACCGGGTATTTCGGATTTGAGTTTTCGACCTGAAGACAACGTAAGCCTCTCGAGCCTCCCGTCATGGAGTTCTGAAACTATAAGGTTGCCTTTGCAGAAATCATTTTTTTTTCTGATGATGACACAAGAATAAATTGCGGTGGATATGATTTCCCTAAGGGAGTGAGTTTACATAGCCTTTGCGATTGTCTCCTTCATATCCTTTCCTGTTTTTGATAAGACTCGTTGCATATGACAACTCAACCAGAAATCCACTCTATTATTTAGAGCAAGTTTTTCTCCTGAATAATCTTGAATACGTCTTCCATAAAACAGACCGCGATTTCAATTAGATCCTCTCGCTCGCTTGCAAATAATTGATTATTGTGATTAATGCTATATTTATCTTTTAAGGATTGAGGAAGCAAATCACTTCCGATTGTTATTTCCCACTCCATTTTACCGAAAACCAGGCTAAACACAGGTCGCTCATTTTTGTCAATGAATGTCATGCCTGCTTTCTCTGCTGCGTGTCCAACAAAGTGGAATGAATCCAACGGAACAAAAGATAATTTGTTGGCTACAGTTTTTGTCATTGGACAAACTTGATACGCAGCGGCCAAGGGGTTTCCTGAGTAACTATGAATAGAAATCATATCAAGATCCATCCATGGATTCTGCATGGCGAAAAAGAAAAAAGCGTCATTTGGGTCTTCACTTCTCCACGGAACTTGAGCGCACAAAACATCATCATATTTTAGCAAATAATCGATGGGATCTTTGGGATAATCAATCTTTGTAATTTGCTCCAGGCTTGATTCCCCATTACAATACCTACAAACAAATGAGTTGATGGCTTCTTTAATATTCTGGCTCTCTTTTGTTCTAAAGACCACATCCCAGTGACTAATTCTTGTCTTATTTCTTGATGTATCGCTCCCAAGGAATATACGTTTTCCGTAGCCACAATCACCGACCCATACGCCTCTAAAACCATTTGACAGAAGGAGTTTTACTTTTTCTGAAGTACTTAAGTTATTAAAAGAAGTGATTGCCTCGCGAACTAAATCCTCTTCCAACTGATGATTCTCTACTTTAGAAATAATCTCATCAAAACTCATCGTATTACCGCGAATATAAGGGAGGTCTTCAATCATCTTTCGTATTGATGATTTTGAATTAGGGGCGGCTATATAACGCTCGAAAGCATCATTGTATTCTGACATGTCCGTGACTCTGACTTGAGGCTGCATAACGAGTGCCGCATGGTCAAAATAACTCTTTGACTCTAAGTAATTTCTACAATTCCGAACATATTCTAAGAAGTACTGGTCGGGATTAACTATCCCTGTTTGGATCCCATACTTTATGATGCAAAAGAGTAAGACATGATTCCCCTCAAACAATGATTTAGGTTGGCTTACAAAGCGACGGAACAGGTTTAATTCATGATTCCCATCTCCGAATAGAAACACTTTATCTGTTCTGTCTGTTGAATCTGAATTCCTGAAAACTGAATCAAAAAAAGAATCAAGTCCGGTTTTTAAATGAACCTTGTATAGCCAATCTATCCCATTGAATAGCCAATCCAGATATAACGGCCGCTCCTCGTATAAAAAACTGAATACTTCGTCTTGCTGACTTTTTGTTCCGATTTTATAATCCTCTACTTTGCAAGTCATTCCCTTCATCAAGAAATATAACATTCGATGCATATTATGGAAGAAGCAAATGAAATGCTCGTCAATTCGAGGATATCGTTTTTTGTCAGAATCGACGTACTCCTTATATACATCTGTCCAAAATAAATCATGCCAATTATGCTCAATGCTATCCTCAAATCGACTTTTATAATCGGTGCCCCACTCTTCATCTTTCATAGACAAGAACTCAATGAATTCAGCCTTCCAATTCTCAAACTCCGTCAATTCCTTGCCCCGGGCGTTCATTTTAACGTACAAACCGTCTGTAAGATTATACTTGTCTAAATCAAGTAGGTTGAATGTTATGCACTGCTCACAAAACAGATTCTTCTTCATCTCGTTTAACGAAGAAGAATATTTCTCTTCTCCCAGTGCATCCTCGATAGTCTCAATCATATCCAGCATAGCCTGGACTGTTGGGTCGCATTTCATATCATTACCATACCATCCCTGATACCTTAGTGCAACGGCCAAAGTGTCATTATTATCAATAATGATGTTGTTTTCAAGAAGCTTTCGACAGAATGTTTCTGAGCCTATTCGTGTTTTATATGAAAACTTCTTCAGAAGATTCCATCGCTCTTTGTCAGGCTCCTCTTTTGAATCTGATTTCTTGAGAAGTATCCAATGCAGAAGAAATAAGGTCGTGAGTCTTTGCTGACCATCCAGCGGAAGGAAAGCGCGATTCGATTCAGATAGGCTGACATTATCACATGAGCCATATATAAAATCCAGGTGACAAGGTGGAGAATCCGGTAGAGTTGCATCTAAAAGAGTATGCACAAACAGTGCACGATCTTCTCTTTGCCTGTCGGTCGTTGCCCGACCTTGAACGTAATCTCTTTGTATTATGGGAATCTGAATATAATCATATCCAGATGACAACAACAATTTGTAGAATGTCATACTCCTATTTATTCAAGTGAGTGATAAAATCGTTATAAACGTCTTCGATAGCCTCCAAATACTTTTTACGGTCTTTCGGTTCCCAAAACTTCATATTTCGCACATCTTCTGAAAACTCCTTATTGAAAACCATCCACGTTCCGGTCATGATATATGCTCCTTTTTCATGATTTGATGAGTCGAACAATTTGGCTCTTTCATAAAGTTTTACTCTTTTTCCATCCATCATTTTATTTCCAAGAGCAGAATTGGTCTCCTTATCAACCAGTGCCATATTGCATATGTTGTGTAATGCTGCCTCGTCAATGTTTGCTAATGTGTCGAATAACTCATCTATTATGGCTATAGATTTTTTGCACTCTTCAAGATTCTCTTTATACTTCTTTTCCCCCGATTCCTTCGCAAGATACAAATCAAGTATAGATATTGGCTCATGAAGGGCCTCGATAATACTACTATTCCCTGAATTCAAGATAGCAGACTTTTTATCTTGGTACCAATTACACAACGTGTCAAAAGGGATGTCACCTTCTGCAAGATGCTGAGGATGAATATGCTCCAAACTGGGCGTCATTTGCCGACAAAACTCAAAAGAAAAGCGTTGTCCCTCAGACTCCCTATCTAATGTTTTCTGGACATTAAAGACTTTCAATATGTTTACAATAGAATCCCAATTGTCAAGATAATTGAGGTCCTCAATTCTATCGTTGCCCTTGAGTATTATTTTCCGAGCAATTTCTGCTTTTAAATGGTGTATGAAGCTTGGCCTGATGCTTTCCTCATACTTTTTCTTGAGTTCTCTTAAGAAGTTTAGATGAACCAATCCTTTGCGATTTGTCAAAGTGACCAGAAGCCCAATATAGTGGTATATTGTGCGGTCCTCATACCAGTTGATAAACATCGAGAAGCAATCGTGAATCTTATTCCAGATATATTCAACCTTTTCTCTATAAATATCCCCAATTTCACCATCCTCAATCCCGTAGCGAAGATATGTGTCAAATACTTGATAATCATAATCGCTATCATTTTCCAATATTTTTATCGAACCATCAGGTAACTCCGCTAAGAGATCTTGAGCGACGAACGAAAGGACCAGATCTATGTGTGAAGGCCTATTGTACTCGATGGGGCATATCATATTCCATAGAAACGGATTTTGAAGACGTATCTCCATGTCGTTCCATTCCGTACTCCTGCGGAAGGCCACCTCTTTCATTAATGCTTTTATGTCATCTGAATAAAGGTCGCACTGGAAAAGCAACGCTTTGATGAGTTCTGCGGCAGTAAGAGGTGTTTTTCCATGGTTAAGCCGACGAAATGTGGCTATTGGTGTCGTTTTAATATTAGATGCGTGAACTTCATCGTTGCCGGCATCGTACCATATAAAGCGGACATCTTTTAGACCCTTATTGGGGTCATCAATGTCTTCCGTTAAATAATTATTGCGTCTGTATCGAGAAGGTGCAATAAGGTCACCGACTATGGCTGCTGGATCACTTATGCTCTGTCGTGCGATCTCGATCCATTGCTCGATATCTTTTATAGCTTGATATAAATAGAAGTAATCAGCAGTTTTGCTGATCTGTTCTTCTGTCGGATTACAGAGTTGATCAAACTTCAATACTCGTTCGTCGTCATATTTATTTGATGCTCCTGTCCCCAGTCTTTCGTATCGTAAAGAATAGTCAAGTCGTGTATTGTTGGTGCAATGCAGTATTAGAAATAAGGTCGTTAGGCGTTGTTGCCCATCGATAACATCGTAAACAACCTTTTCGCTATTTTTAGATAAATCTTCATTCTTCACAACGACCAATGGTTGCAAACAATAAAATGGCTCACTGGATGAGTCAAATTCGAGGATATCTTTTAACAGAGCATGAACATGTTTTGTTTCCCATCGATATCCGCGCTGGTATCCTGGAATATTAAACTGAACGCCGTTCAAATCGCTGATATGAATAACCTTTAATGATTTCGACATATTATGGGGGCAATGATCTATGTGAAACTCACAATAAAAAAAATATTTCTGCTGAATAACGTGTTATTAAGAGCAAATATACAAATATCATTGGTTATTGGAAGAAAAGTCGTTCGGTTTTTGTGTTTGCGCTTTTTATAGCTGCTATCCCTTCGTCTGCCAACAGATATTCTCTGTCCCGTTCTATCGTTTGCTCAGCAACTCAGTCACATGTCTATCCTATATTATTACTATAGGGATTGTCGTTTAATGTTTTCAATA
>ULNT01032373.1_pt1 | contig 35740 bp, 44 predicted proteins | sample 1952001 | NCBI WGS metagenome assembly ULNT01 (sample SAMEA4835585, study PRJEB28245) | human gut metagenome | biome: gut microbiome; material: fecal sample | place: Denmark | collected 2008
AAAATTTAGAAAAAAATTTAAATTTTTCATAAAAATATGATATTATAAGGCTAAAAAAGGAGTATTTATGACAAAACATAACATTAAAAAATGCGAAATAATATATAATCCGGTCTCTACTGGTTTCAAAGAAAATGACATTAACCTAATTGCAAAAACAATGAAGGAAAATAACATAATACCCAACTTCAAAAAAAGTATGTATGAGGGCCATTTAATAGAACTAGTTAAAGAATCTGATGATAATGATACATTAGTTATTACATTAGGTGGAGATGGTACCGTTGGTGAAGCTTATAAAGCATATAACAAAATAGATCAAAAAGGACTATACGCACACGTTCCAACCGGAACAACTAACGATATGGCAAAAAACTTTGACGTAAGATATAAAGACGCTGATAAAATAGTAAAAGACATACTAAATGGGGACGTAGAGCTTTTTGACTCATATAAAATGAACGATGAAATAGTCTCTTACACTTCCGTTTTTGGTTATTTGGCACAAGTACCTTATGTTACTAATAAAAATATGAAAAAACGCCTAGGACACGCAGGATATGTATTAAGTGCTTTTCCATATATTATAAAAAGGCCAGAACATTATCTTATAGAATACGAAACAGATAATATTATTGGACAGGCGAATTGCATATTAGGTGCCATAACTAATTCTAAAGGTTTCGGTGGAATAGATTTATATAAAAATGTTTCTTTAAATGACGAAAAATTAGAATTATTGCTTGTTAGAAATGCTAATCCAAAACTAATTGCTAGTTTAGTAAGTGATTATATATCAAACACAATTGATTTAAATAAATATAAAGATTATTTAATTATGGACTCATCAAGTAACATAAGACTTACCTTTAAAGAAACTTATCCAAAATTTGCGTTTGATAATGACGGAGAAAAATCAAATGAAATAATTACATATGGTAATGATACCGTCATTTATAAACCAGCTAAAAAAATAAAGATATTAAAAAGAAAAGTACAAGATTAAATAACTTCCTTGTACTTTTTATTTATAAAAAAACTTATGCCGCAAAAGCATAAGTATTTAATAATCAAAGTGGCGTCCTGCAAAGGATTCGAACCTTTGACCCACGGCTTAGAAGGCCGTTGCTCTATCCAGCTGAGCTAGCAGGACAATGACTTGTTCGTTTAAGAACAAATCAATTATAACTCAAAAATAATAATTATTCAATATTTTTTAACACACTTTTTGTAATTTCCTTACCATTTACTGTAAATATAACTTCTTTTACGTCGTAATTATCCCTAACTGATAGCGAAATTGAATATATGACCTCTTCTAAAATACTTTTTGAATTAGCATCATCGAATAAATACTCATTAAAATCTACCGTTAATACATCATCTTTTATGTCATATCCAGTGAGCTTAGTATTATAATTTAAAAAACTCATTAAATTAGTTTCATAAGTATTAGAAGAAGTAAGTTCATCTACTATTATTTTTATTTTATCTCTGTTATCATTAGAAACCTTAGATACCGGAACATAATAATAACCACTACTACTTTTATTTACATAGTAAATAGTAGTTATACTAGCATTTTTATAATCAAAAGCATCATAATTGGTATTTACTCCATCTTTTCTTTCTAGTGGCTGTTTTATTACATCTTTACCATCTGGATATTTATCTTGCACAGTACCATCTATTTTAAGATAAACATACTTAATATTATTAATGCTGGTCAAATTATACGTAAGTGCTTCTAAAGCCTTTTTAAAGCTCTTGTTATCAAGTTCTAATATATCATTTGATAAATCAATTGTTAATGTATCATCTTTTATTAATACATCATTAATCTTTGTATCACTTGGCAAAATTGCTTTAAACCCATTAGGCACCAAGCTCTCATACTTTCCTCCATTTATTAATAATTCCGTAAGTTTAATAGCCATACCTTTATCGCTTGTGCTATTAAGCTTTACTTTACATCTTGCTACAAAGCCATCCTTATCAATTAAATAAGCTTCCCTAGCAGAATATGAAACGCTTGTTTTCGCAAGTTTTTCATCTTCAAGCTTATACTCCTTGGATGCTGGAAACAAAAGAAGTAATAACAGAAGCACAAGCATTCCTGTTGTTCTAAAAATCTTATTATAGGCAAACTTTCTTAGCATAATAATCCTCCTATTAATAGTATGAAAAAATCGCATGATATATGCGATTTTATAACGTAATTTCGTTTAGTTTTATAAGTTCGATTACCGCGCAAGCTCTTCCCTTAACCCCTAATTTCTGCATTACGTTTGAAATGTGATTTCTAACTGTTTTTTCACTTATTCCAAGTTTTTTAGCTATTTCCTTAGTTGTCTTATTAGTTATTAATAAATCAAATATTTCTTTTTCTCTTTTAGTAAGTACTCTTTTTACCATGATTTCCCCACTTTCTTATGATAAGAGGTTTTAATATTTTTTCTATATTATTTTATGATAAAAAGAAAAAAAGGTACTTACTTTTGGAATTTAACCGAAACATATACCTTTGTTTTAAACTCTTTACTAATTAATCTCATTACGTTGTTAGCAAGAGAATAATCATGATCTTTCTTTTTAATTGTTACACTTACGTTACTACCATCTATTTTTATAAATGAATCTAATTTAAGTTCTTTTTTTACCCTCTTTTCTAAATCATCTTCCTTTGCCTTTACCTCATCTATTTCTTTAAGTCCATTATAAGCGTTATTTTTCTCTTCTGTAGATGTATCTTTATTAGTAAGTACTTCATTATATTCTGCTGCAAGAGCTTGCCTTTCTTCGTCTAATTCAACTTGAAGTGCGGTTAAACTATCAGTGCTACTTACTTTAGCCTTTGCCTTTGTTTTACTTGTTTTCTTTTCAGTTACTGCATTTTTATCACTAGTCTTTACCGTTGTAAGTAGTTCACTTGGCATTGTAATATAATAGACACTTAATACTAATATTAAACTAAATAAAGTTAAAAACCATAATTTTTGTTTGTTAATCATATTATCCTCCAAATCTTTTCTACTTAACTATATGCCCAAAATATCTTTTAATTACAAAAAAAGAACCAAAACGGTTCTATTATTTTTGTTCAAACGTTAACGTTACAGCAGGCTTAGTAGGATCAAAAATGGTAATTTTTTCATCTACGACGAAACTTGCAGTATCTCTAAATGCTATTACAAATTTTAAATGTCTAGTTTCATGTGCTTCTAACCACAAACCACTTTCTTTACCGGTTCTGCCATTTTTTGTATATTTTTCTACCCTAGTATCTCCATCATAAAGATAAATATCAAACCCACCATAAAAACTAGTAGTATCAGGTGCCGTGATTTCACCATCTTTATTAAAATCATACTTATTAATGCACTCGGTGGTGGTATTTCTAAGACAATCATATATTTTTTGAACGTATGACGACTCAGAAATTAAATTATTTACTTTGATATAAGTTAGCTTCGCCTCTATGCTTCCGTTATTTACCAAATCAAATTCATATACAATTTTATCTCCAGGTTTATTTAAACTAACATCTATTCCAGAAATTACAGTTCCAGTTAATTGCGGAGTACCTCTAACCTCAGCTGTTCCAGTTTTTTCAGATAAAGTCAAATTTTCAAAATGTATGTCCCATGAGGCCGCATTAACTGCTGCACTACCATTAATTGTAAGTGTTTGTGAAAGCGCTGCAAAGGCTACTGTTAAGCATAAAATCATGACCACTAATACTATTAAGCTTATTATTTTCACTTTTCTTGTTTTTTCCATTATTACCCATCTCCTACTTCTATTATTAACTTTTATTATTTTATCATACTAAAATAATTTATTTATAACCTCTTATGTAAGGTTACTTTACTTGTTGATAATAACATATTCCCCCCCCCGGGTCAATGTTTTTAATCCTATGTGGAAACAGAAATGTCAAGCATAAAAAAAGCAATCCCCAAACCTCAGGATTGCTTGTACTACTTCCAGCTAGATACTGCATAAGCCGGTTACTGCTTATACTGCTATCAGCCAATACTTCCCAGCTGACAATTAAATAATAACATATCTTAGTATTTATTGCAAGCCATTTTTAGACATTTAATTCACTATTTTTAAAATCTTTATCATCAATTAGAAGTTCGTGAATCTCTTCTTCTGGATTATTTAAATATACTTCCTCAATTCTTTCTACCATACATTTTTGTGCTTCTAATATGGCATTAACCTTTCTTGTTGCTTTATCTATTTCATCATTTACAACTACGTAATTATACTTGTTAAGTTCGTTTATTTCTTTGTATGCCTTTTTAAATCTTTCTATTATTTTGTCGTTGTTTTCAGTATTTCTTTTCTTTAATCTTATAATTAAATCCTTCATTGTAGGAGGCATAATAAATATAAATATAGCCTCCGGAATTTTATGTTTTATTTCAAGTGCACCTTGAACTTCTATTACTAATATAACGTCTATCCCTTTAGACAAATATTCATTTACCTTATCTTTTGGAGTTCCGTAATAATTACCATTATATTTAGCATATTCAATAAATTTATCTTCCTTAATTTTCTTTTCAAACTCTTCTTTTGTCAAAAAGAAATAATTAATACCGTCTTCCTCGCCCTTTCTTGGTTTTCTAGTCGTACAAGAAACAGATACCCAAAAATCTTCTTTATACTCTTTTAATCTTTCACATATAGTATCCTTACCAGAACCAGATGGGCCAGATATAACTATTAAGCTTCCCTTTTCATTTCGTTTTAATATATTAGACATATAATCACCTTCTTAACATTTATGTTTTAAAATTATAAATATTAATTTAATGTTTGTCAATCCTTTTTATCAATAAATAAACCGTCAAACATATACAAAAAAAGACCTAATTGGTCTATTTACAAGTTCCTTCTCCAGCTTTAGCGCCCTTAACATAAGTTTCACCAACAAGTTCACAAGAAGTCTTGGTGATTGAATCTTTTAAGTATCCACCAAATACCTTTATTAAACTAACCGCAATAACAGTTACTAACGCTATGATTAAAACATATTCTACTAATGCTTGACCTTTTTTATTCATTTTTTTCATCTTCAACACCTCATATTTTAACTAACATTAGTTTAACATTTTATACCATCATTTGTCAATGATATTTATAAAGTGATTTACATAAATAAATTTTAATGTTATCATTTTTATGGTGATAATTATGTTAAAGTTTGATAACCTAAAAATTAAAACAGCCAAAAGTTTTAAAGATAGATTAATTGGTCTTATGTTTAAGAAAAACATAAATTATGGTCTTTTATTTAAACATTGCAGAAGTATTCATACGTTTTTTATGCTAGATAAAATTGACGTTGTTGCGGTCGATAATCATAATAACGTTATAAAAACATATAAAAACGTTAAACCTTGGAAAGTGATAATTGCTCCTCGTGGCACTAAAATGATATATGAATTACCAAAAGGCACCATAAATTAGTGCCTTTTTTATTTTGCTCTTGCTTTTACGTAATATCTTTCCTTACCGCCTTTAGTGCACGTTACAAGCGTAACTATTTTCTCATTTTTATTATCTGGTTGTGCCAAATAACTAGCTGAATTTTTATCTACAACGCCATATTCATAAACGTAATAGTTTACTTTTCTTCCTGATAAGTCTGTTACCGTTACAACATCATTTTTAACTAGTCTATTGATTTTTATAAAGTAGTTACCTCTCATAAAGTTATGTCCACCAATAGAAACATTTCCATTTTCATTAAGGTTTGGGCCAGCCATTTTAACAAGTGCCGTATTATAAGCTCCTGCCGTATTTTCTTTTAGTATTGGCTGATATATATTTATCTTCTTAATTGTAAGTTTTCCTAAGACGGTATATTTAAAGCCACCATAACTTACCTTAGCCTCAGGCATAACATCCCCATCATTTTCTTTTATCACCTTATCAATTTTATCTATTATGCCACCTGCTAGTTCCTGTCTTTTTCTTTCTCTAAAGTTTGAGTATATAAACATAAATACTGCTACATAAAGCGCAACTACAATAAGTATTATAAGAAAGTTTAATATTTTTTCTTTAATTTTCATACTACACCTCTATAAAAGGCTTTAATAAGTCATATCCAAAAAAGTAAGTTAAAAGTCCAAGAACTACTAATATAACTAAAGATATGTATATATAAGTCATAAATTTATCTTTTTTCTTAACATCTTTATTTGTAGATTCAGATACATCAATCATTTCCATATCATTCACTTTTAATCACCTTTGCTTTCTTCCTTAGTATATATTAACTTTCCCTTATAATTATAATACTCATTTTTTATGATAATATAATTTTCATGTGCTTCATAATCAGTATTAAATGATGTTAACCCTATTTCATACTTATCTTCTGTAGTAATTAATGCATCCTTTTCTTCAGTAGATAATTTTAGTATAGGATAATTTTCATCGAACGCAATATCATTATATATAGTATTATTAAACCTTTTACCTTTGTTATTATATAACCTATATCCACTTTCTTTTCTAACTGCATAAAACACGTTATTTCTGTTAGCTAGAGATTTTAATTTTACATTTGATTGTGCCATCTTTATTTCACTATTTTCAAAATTAATTATGGTTTTACCATCTTTATTTATTACACCATAACCATTTTCTGTTTTAGCAATCGCATCCCCATAAGAATCAAACTCTCCTACCTCTACATAGTGAGTATCATTTAAAAGATCTCCATTTTCATTTAAATATCCGTATGTTCCGTCTTTATACTTAATTATTGCAAAGCCATTTTTATAAGGTTTATATACTTCAAAATCATTCGTTATAGTTTTATAAACTTCACCATTTCTTACCAAATTTATTGTACTTGTTCTTTTTCTTGTGTCGTAATCCGTATAAATAAATACATTATCCCCATAAAACGAGTTATTATCAGATAAGTCTTTTTTTATTTCATTTTGCGTTTTTGTACTAATATACTCATACTTAAATGAGTTATTAATTGCTTTTAATATGCCAGTTTTTATAGATGGAATAGATACGCTGTTATAAGTTTCTGATTCAAGTATTATCTTATTATCTTCTACGTACATATATCTTTTAGAACCACTTGCTATAACTTCATAAAATACGTTATTTTCTTCTGGAACAATTTCGTTTAGTGTAGGAGAAGATATTACTTTTCCATCTTTTAAATTAACAATTAATGATGTTTTATTAACCTTTACAACTCCATATCTTTGATAATTATCACTGGTAACACTAGATGGTGTAACATCTATTCCTTTATCATCTCTGTCGGTTAATTTGTATGTATATATCTTTTTACCTTCTTCATTTATTAACCCCACGTCATTATCTAATACATATGAATAAACACCGTTTTTATAAGAAATAATATCATACTTAAAAGGTGTTTTCTCTTTTAAATTAGAATTTAATATACCATATTTAAGGCCATCTTTCGTTACCTTAGATGCTATTATATCAGAATTTGCACGGTAAAGAGAAAAATACTCACCTGCTTTTATAACTTCCTTGCCTCCTTTATTAATTATTAAAGGGAGGTCTGATCCGTTTTTAACAATAGCATAACCTTTTATAAAGTCTTCACCATATAAATACTTAGGATTAACAATTTTATCTCCAGTATAATCAATGTATCCATATTTAGCATTTTGTTCTATTTTAATAGGTTCGTTATCGCTTGCATAAACAACTAAATCATTTAGGGCATCACCAGTCTTATTTATGAAAAACTCAAATCCTAAAAGCATTACTATTATTACGTATAGCATTCCTTTTTTAACATATTTTCTTGTCCTTGCACTCTTTATATTAAAATCTTTAATAGATGGTTTATATTCTTCTAATTTTTCTTTATCTGCATCTAACTCTATTTTCGTTTTTTCTTTGTCTTCTGTTATTTTTTCAATTAATTCATTTACTTCATTTTCTTCATTTTCTTTATTATCATTAGTTGAAACATCTAAAAAATCAAGCATTTCATCTATTTCATTAGACACTTTTTTATCCATTTCAAAATCAAGCATTTCAACAGTATCATCTAAAGAAGGCTTATTATCTTCAAAATCAAGAGTTTCTATTTCTTCATCTTTTTTCTTCATAACAATCCTCCTTTACCTATACCATAATTTTATAATAAATATGTATAAAGTGCAAGATTATTATTAACATAATGTAAAGAAAAAAGAGTAAAATAATTACTCTTTAAATTCAAATATTAGATCTTCTATTTGTACCTTATCTCCGTACTTAGCTCCCATTTCTAGAAGTTTATCATCTATTCCCATTTTTCTTAGTTTTCTTGCAAAACGAATGGCTCCTTCATCAGTAAACTTAGTCATATGAAATAGTTTTTCTATTTCTTTTCCCTTTACAACGTAAATATCATTATCTCTTGTAATAGTAAATGGTTGTTCCTTCTTAAACTTATATAATATGTGAGATTCAAACGCTTCATCGGAAAATAAAGGCTCTTCTTTTATATTATCTAGTTCATCTGCTATTTTAACAAGTACCTTATCAAGTCCTTTATTTGTTATTGCGCTAACCTCATATACCGGCACATTATACTTTTCTTTAAATCTTTCTAAATTTTCTTTTGCACCTTCAAGATCCATCTTGTTTGCTATTACAACTTGAGGCTTTAAAATAAGTTTTTCATCAAAGTCCTTAAGCTCTTTATTAATTGTTTCATAATCTTCTAAAGGATCTCTTCCTTCAAGGCCAGACATGTCTATAATGTGCGCTATAACACGTGTTCTTTGTATGTGCTTTAAAAACTTATCTCCAAGACCTTCACCTAAAGAAGCACCCTTAATTAATCCAGGTAAATCAGCCGCAACAAAAGTTCTTCCATCAATCGTTTTAACAACGCCTAAATTAGGATTTAAGGTAGTAAAATGATATGCCGCAATCTTAGGCTTTGATGCGGAAATTTTAGATAAAATAGTAGATTTACCAACCGATGGCATTCCAACAAAACCAACGTCCGCAAGTAATCTAAGCTCTACCTTTAGAGTTTTTTCTTCACCAGGCTCACCATGTTCTGAAAAGTTAGGAGCAGGGTTAGTAGCAGTTGCAAAAGCTGTGTTACCACGTCCGCCTCTTCCGCCTTTAGCTACTATTACGCTATCATCCTTCTTAGTTAAATCCGCAATTATAAGACCAGTATCCATATCTTTAACAGTGGTTCCTAAAGGTACTTTTATTATGACGTCAGATGCACCTTTACCGTTTTTATTTTTACCTTCTCCGTTTGCTCCTTTAGGCGCCTTAATTAATTTTTGATATCTTAAATCAAGAAGCGTTCTAAGACCTAAATCAGTTTCAAAGATAATGTTTGCACCACGTCCTCCATTACCTCCAAAAGGTCCACCATCTGGAATGTATTTTTCCCTTCTAAAAGCGGTACATCCATCACCACCATTACCGGCTTTAACCTTTATTATAACCTCATCAACGAACATATTAATCACCCCATCTCTATTTAGTATAACATAATTTTATTTACATAACCAAAGTTTTAACTTTAGCTTTTATTTCTCTAGCTATATGTTTTTTATTTGCTTGCGCTTCTTTTATGTTACAAATTAATTTTTTAGCATAGAAATCGCTTAAAATTTCTCCATTTTTTTCAATAATATCCAAAGGAACTCTTACCGTACCATTAAATTCATCTATAGCATCAAAACTACATAAATGAGCAAATCTTTTTGCTTCGCAAATAAAAATTAATTTTTCATCAGTATCAAGCTTTACTATATCACCAAATTTAAATTCACTTATATCTTTATCTTTATAATTATATTTTGGTATTATTTCGATATCATCTTTAATATAACTATTATCTGGTTCTTTATATAATTCACCTTCATAAGTCAAAATTAAGCTCATAATACCACTCCTTTCTTATATTTATTTTAAAGTTTTTGTATAGCCAATTTCATCTATGCTACATTCTGGAATAAAAGCATCTTTTTTTACACTTTCTGGGGCATCTTCTGTTATAACATAAACATTATCCCCATCTTCTAGCTTATGTTCTTCTAAGTAATCATAATCTACTGCCATCACTTTTTTAGTATTGCTATTAAAGATGTATAAAACTTTATCTGAAGAACTCTTAGAAGAATATATACCAATAAGGTTATATCCTTCAACTTCTTTATTTAAAGATAAAATCGTAGAATCATCTTTTTTTTGAACATAAAATGTACGTCTATTAAACTCATCATTAAATGTTAATTGATTAACTGGTGATATATCGTCATAAGTATAATAATCAGAATAACTATCTGCATCAGTATATCGTTCGTCATTTTTAATAACAGTTGGTGTAATTGCTGCGAAAGTTCCAGTCATAATAGTTACAATTCCAATAGCACAAATTATTTTTTTAGTTTTCTTATCCATAATTAATCCCTTCCTTTAAGCTAGACTATTATATAATTTTAATTTAAAAAAGTCCATTATTTTTGGACCTTTTATCCTTTAAATGATGCATCAACGTAATATATAGCGCGATGTTCCTTATAATATTGCTTTTCAAAATCAGTCATAACGTTATCTATTTTTCTTTCATCATTATGTAGATCTAAGCTTACCTTATCAAACACATACCAGTAATCACTTAGACTTTCAAGTGCTGATGCAAACAATATTTTATTATCAGTCTTTAAAATGATATGTTTATTTTTCTTAAATATTCTGTCATATAACTTTAGGTATGATATGTTAGTAAATCTCTTATTAGCATCCTGCTTCTTTGGCCATGGCTCTGAAAAAGTTAAGTAAATTGTATCTATTTCCTTACCAAAGAAATTAATAATATCCTTAGCATCTGCACAAATGATTCTAAGGTTAGGAATTACTCTTCCTCCTATATTATTAATTGCAGTTGCAGTCTGAGACTTATCTATTTCAAGACCGATATAATTTACCTTAGGATTTAAAATAGCCATATTAGTAATAAAACTACCGCGACCCATACCTAATTCCAAACAAATAGGATTATTGTTGTTAAATACAGTTTTCCATTTATTTTTATAATTACTTGGATTCTTAATTAAATACTTACTATTTTTTAATATTTCATCTGCATCCTTTACTATGTTATAACGCATAAAAATTCACCTCGCAATAATTTTATCATATAAAATTAAAAAATACCATCATAAAGATGATATTACTTTGTTTCATATACACTAACTTGTTTCTTATCTCTACCTTTACGTTCATATCTAACGTATCCAGTAATCTTTGCAAATAATGTATGATCTTTACCCATACCAACGTTTACGCCTGGATAAATCTTAGTTCCTCTTTGACGATAGATAATTGAACCAGCACTAATTAATTCACCATCAGCTGCTTTAGCACCTAATCTTCTACCTTCACTATCACGGCCGTTATGGGTTGAACCTTGCGCCTTAACGTGTGCAAATAATTGAATTTGTAACTTTAGCATTGTAGGGCCTCCATTCTATATAAATTTTATATTGTTTTTATAACTTTTTTGTAATTCTTCTAACATATTAATCATGTTTAGAAATACCTCGTTAATGACTTTATCATGCACTAGAACTTTTGCATCTATTAAGCCTTCTTTTTGTGTTACAACAACTGATTTTTCATTTAATCTTAAAGCAAGATTAATACTTGATATAACAAGGCTTGATACTGATGCACAAACGATATCCTTACCACTTACATCATAACCTGCGTGACCTGATACCTTAAATTTAGATACATAATTATCGTCATAATTTACATTTATTTTAATCATCTTTCCTCACCAACTAATTAAGCATTAATTTTTGTGATTGTAAGCTTAGTATATGGTTGACGATGACCTTGTTTCTTATGAGAACTTTTCTTTGGTAAATACTTAAAGATAACAACTTTTTTTTGTTTACCATGTTTTTCAACTTTAGCTTCTACGCTAGCACCATTAACATAAGGTGTACCAACTTTTGAACCAGCCATAACTACTTTATCAAAAGTGTATTTTTTTCCAGCTTCGCAATCTAATTTTTCAACGTAGATTACAGAACCTTCTTCAACTAGGTATTGTTTACCACCAGTTTCGATAACTGCTTTCATATTTTTGCCTCCTTACTTTAAAACTTAGACTCACCATTAAGGTACATATTTCATGTTTATAACCTTTTCTGTGTGGTTGAAGAACAAGAAGTTCATTCAAACGTTACAATTTTACCATATAAACATATATTAGTCAAATCTTTCTTTTAAAATTTTCATTTCAGAAATAAAGTGTCCATCCTTTATAAAATAATGCTTTCTTCTTCTTTTAAACTTAGATAAATTTAAACCATTAACATACGTGATTTTAAAATTTACTGGTTTATATAAATACCTTTCAAATAAAAGCTTATTAAATAAATAAGGAATATCTTTAATTAAACTTATTACTTTTCCCATTATAAAAAGTCCTATTATGATATAACTAGAATTAATTTTAACATCAAGACTAATCAGCACTAAAAAAATTAAAAAAATAAGTAAAACAGATATAAAACACGATATCTTTAAAGACTTTTTGTACGGAATAAACATGTTTAATATAACAAGTAAAATTTTAGAACCATCAAGCGGATATACCGGAATTACGTTAAATAAGAAAATAGATAAATTATAGCGGTTTATTAATGAGGTTTCCTTAATGGAAAACAGACCATTTTTACTTAAAATGTAAGTAACTAAAAAAATTAATCCCTGCATTAAAAAGCCACCTAAAGAAATTATTATCTCTTCTATAAATGGTTTATCAATAACATCATCATAAGTTATAAACCCTCCAAAAACGCCTATTTCTACACTTTTTATATTCCATTTAAAAAGGTATGATAAAATTATATGTCCTAATTCGTGAATAATTATTATCATAAATAATGTAATAACATCTTTAAACAAACCAGATATTAGTGAAATAAAAATAATTAACAGAAAAAAAGGAGATAGTTTTATCTTTTTATAAATACTTTTCATAAGATAAGTACTTACCATCCTTTTCAAAATTTATATATAATTTATCCGATGTACTACCTAATATTTCACCTTTTTCCACGTAATCATATAGCTTAACTTCTACCTCGCTTAAGTTTTTATAAGTTATGTTAACACCAGACTTATCCTGAATTTTTACTATGTTTTTATACTTATCATCTTTCTTAACTTCTATTACTATCCCACTTTTAATAGACTGTAAAGTATAATTACTAGGCACAACAAGTAAGTAGTCATCTCCTTCTTTTTTTATAGAAGAATATGTAATTTTTTCATTAGATACCTTTTTAGTATCATCTTTAATAGTGTCTTTAAAAGGAAGTGCGTCTCCTAAATATTTGCTATATAAATTATAAATTTTAGCGAAAGAAAGAGAGTTATTATATACTTTTTCTTTAAATATTTTTTTATTTTTATCATTTTGTCTTATAAATATCATGCTTGATAGAAAAAGTAATACAACTATTAAACTTTTAATTAAGATGGTAAATAAAAACTTTGATAACGTGCTTTTATTATCATCATCTTTTTTTTCTTTCTTTAATTTTTTATTATACATATCAAAAGAATTATCCATACCAATCACCTAATTTATAGGTATGCGCATTTTATTTTTTCTATTACTAATTAGACAATTTATGCCAATAAATAATAAGTATGCAACAACAAAATATGAGATATTTATGGGAATACTAAAAGATATTTTATGAACTATATTATTTATCGTAACATTATTTTGTATAACAGGAATAATAGAATTTACAAAAACATTTATTAGGCAAATTACAGTATATGATAAAAAACATAACATAAAGTTTTTGGAAGTTTTAAGTATAAGGCTTACTAAAAAACCATAAAAACAAAATAATAAAGCATTTAAAATAACTTGGTTTGTATACATAAGATCATATATTATTCCCGCTACTATAAGGGTTTTATAAAAATAGTCTCTATTTATTTTTAAAGAAGCAAAAACAACTATAAAACAAGGTATAAAAAAAGGAATAAAATTAACTATCAAGTTAGATACTAGTGATTCTAATATAACAGATATAATAAAAAATATTATCATAAAAACCATCATTTTAAATCACCTCTTATTACTCCTACAAACAAAATATCATCAAAGTTTACTCCTGATTTAACCCAGATTGTTTTAGATATCCCATAATTACTTAATTCTTCTTTTACGACACGCCCAACATATATACCTTTATATAAATTATTATCATATCCTGATAAAGTTACACTATCCCCATTATTCACGCTATCTTTATTAGTTATTCCAGTTACTTTAAATAAGCCTTTTTTAGCATCATAACTACTTAACATTCCAAATAATTCATTTTCGTTTGAATTAATAAATACAGGAAGCATATTATCTTTATTAATGCTAGTTATTAAAGTTATTTCACTTACGTATTTACCTGTCTTTGAAATAAAGCCAACTAATCCTTCTTCATTAATTACCGGAAGATCATTTTTAATACCAGACTTATATCCATTATTAATTGTTAATCTAGCACTTTCTAATGCAACGTGACTTGTAACTTCTGAAAATATATAATTTTCTTTCTTTTCTTTTAATCCTACTATTTTTCTTAAATTATCATTTTCTTTTTCCAAATACTTTACCTTAGAATTAGTTATGTTACTACTATAATTATTAAGACTATAAGAGTTATTAATAAAAAATTCATTTATTTTTGATATTACTGTTTTAAAGGCACTTTCTATATATAAATACCTTCTGTCAGAAAGGGCACATGCAAGTGAAAAATAAATAACAAAAATGGATATAACAATTATAAATATTACCTTTCTTTTTACGTTTTTTAAGTTTACGTTCATCTTCTACTCCTTTCCTATTAAATCATTTTCATAAAAACTATAGTAATTATTGTCTCCTATTATAATGTGATCTATAACTGGAATTCCTTGCATTTTACCTATTTTAACTAAGTTTTCTGTTATTATGATATCTTCATTAGATGGAATAACATTCCCTGATGGATGGTTATGAATGCATATTATATATGCTGCAGAAGATAAATAAGCACCTTTAAATATCTCTCTTGGATGAACTAAACTTTTGTTTAATGTACCTTTAAATAACAGCTTTTTATCAATTAACTTCTTCTGCTGATTTAAATATAGGCAATAAAAATATTCTTGATTAGAATCCATTAAAAGTGATCTAAAGTGTCTATAAATTTTTTCCGCGCTATTGCACTTTAAATTATTATCAAGAGGTTTTTCATCATAAACTCTTCTTCCAAGTTCTAAGGCCGCTAAAAACTCAATTGCTTTAACAGCTCCTATTCCGTTTATGTTAATTAATTTACTTAAAGTAAGTTTTTTTAAGTCTGATACATCATTTACTAGTTTTAATACTTCACCCGCTAAATACTTTGATGAGTAATCTTTAGTCCCAGTTTTTAAAATAATTGCAATAAGTTCACTGGTAGATAAGTTTTTAGCACCATATTTAACTAATCTTTCTCTTGGTCTTTCTTCTTCTGGAACATCTTTTATTAAAGTTTTATTAATCATTTTGAACCACACTTTCATAACAAGATAAAATTTGTCTTTCTATTATAAGAAGAGATGCCTCATCATCCGTTGCACTAAGTAGTTTTTCATATTCATTTAAATTTTGAATAAATTCATCATTATCTATTTTTACTTTTGCAATTGTGGTTTTAATTTTTTTAGCATCATAAATTTTCTTTATTTTGTTTAAGTTTTCTTTAGTTTTTGAAATAGAAATATAAGCGGTAGTTTTATTTTCATCGGTTATGTAAACATACCTATCTATATTAGTTATCTTGTTTGTCATATCATCTACTGTTTTATAAGAACCATACTTAAGCATATAAACATAATTGTTGTAACTAATTACGTTTTTAGTATCAATTTTTTCATACCTATCAAACGTTATCTTACCAAGTAATGCACCTGATAAAAGTGCAAATAAAACCCATATAATAGTTTTTTTCATAATTTCATCACCCACATACATAATAAGATAAATTAATTAAATATTCTGTCGAAAAAAAGAACCAAATTGGTTCTTTTATTATTTTTATTAATATTGAGCGAATATATATTGCATATTTACATTAATTTTTACATTTCCATTAATCGTAAGCATTTGTGAAAGCAACGCGAATGTAACCGTAAGTCCTAAAACCGCAACTAATAAAGCACATAAACTTATTATTTTTACTTTTCTTTCTTTTTCCATTATTACTTTCTCATTACTTACAAATTTGCTTATAGTCTCAAAATGCTATCTTACTTTATCTCATTAATATTAAATCATCACGTCAAGTTTAAACAACCTTACAATTTATTTATGGGTTATATTTTAATAAAGTAAGCATTTAAAATATAATCAAACTGATTAACGTTGCATAAAAGTATATTGTATATTAAACTTAATCTTAACATTTCCTTTTGGTAATTCTGTAGCATTTTCAAGATATTTAAACGCTACCAATTCGTGCAACTCACGTCCCGCATATAAAATTTCCTCATCATTTGCAGATAAAACAGATCCAGTCTCTTCATAAATAGGTCCTATGAGTTCATATGCTTTTTGTTTTTCCTCTTTTGTTGTAACCCCATCACCATCAAAATCTGCCTCTTCATATATAAGATCAATATATTTTTTCAAACCTACATCATCTATATCAACTGGTATTTCGTACCCATTAATTATCTTATTACCAATTTTTGCATCAATTGTTCCATCATTTATTATATCGACCATAAGTACCGCAATATCTCCAGGTTTAGTTAAAGAAACTTCAAAATTTTTTATACTTAATGTTTTATCATCTAAAGTTGGTTTAGTTATTATTTTCGCTGTTCCCGTAGTACTTGTTTCTATATTATTTTTAAAGTGTATGTTCCAAGTTGCTGCATTAACATTTGCACTTCCATTAATCGTAAGCATTTGTGAAAGTGACGCAAACGCAACCGTAAGTCCTAAAACCGCAACTAATAAAGCACATAAACTTATTATCTTTACTTTTCTTGTTTTTTCCATTATTATCTTCCCCTTTATTATATAAGTTCATAATAACAAATTTCAATAACACCGTCAAGTTTACACTTTTAATTTTTTTAACTGTGGAAATAAAATGTAAAGTTCATAAAAAATAAAAAAGACAATTAAATTAAATTAAATTATCTCTTTCAAATACCTTTGCACCATCTTTTGCATAAACATTAACTTTAGCATCATTTGTTATCTTACAAAATAATAAACCATTTATAACTATATCTTTGTTTCTTTTTAAGTTAAAACTTGTTAATTTTAAATCTCTTAATATATCGTTTGTATTTAAATTTATTCTATCGACTTTTATGTTATTTGATAAGTAAATAGTAAAACTATTTTTTTCATCTGATAAATAATCTATTCTTGCATAATCTCCTATTAACAAAGACTGATTAGGTTTCATTTGATATGTCCTTGGTTTTATCTCCACCTTAGGAAGAATTTTTTTAACTTCTTTTAAACTTAAATTAGTCAAATAATTATTAGGACTTACTAAGCCCGGAGTATCAACTAAAGTTAAACCATCATTTAACTTAACTTCTATTAAATCTATTGTGGTAGCAGGAAGACTACTTGTCGTTATAAAAGAATCATTTTTTCCATATGATTTAATTAAAGCATTTATAAGCGTTGATTTTCCTGCATTTGTATTACCAACCAAATAAACGTTATTGCTTACTTTACGCTTGTTAACTAAATTATATAAAAGATCAATATTATAATTTTTATTGCTACTTACAAATATTATATCTACAATATTTAAATTATAATTCTTCTTAATATAATTAATTAGTTTATATTCTTTAACAGACTTAGGAAGTAAATCCTTTTTTGTTATAACTAAAATTACTTTTCCGTTTAACTTATTAATGTAATTTAAACTTTCATCAAGCGTAAATATATCACATAGAAAAAGTATTAGATCACGTCTTTTTGATATTTCATCAAATATTTTTTCGTAATCTTTTATATCTTTATTTATAACTTCATAATCTCCATAGTTCTTAATTCTAAAGCATCTTTTGCATATTACCGCTTTATCAAAGTTTTCCTTTTCGATAAAGCCTGCTTTTTTAGGATCTTCAATTTGAAATAACGCACCGCATCCTAAACACTTCTTAGTCATAATACTTACCTCTAATTAAGAGATTTTTAGATTCAAACTTTTTAAAAATAGCTTTTTCAATTTGTCTATTAAGCCATGTTTCTGTTTCATCTATTTCGCTTACAGGATTAACAAGTATTGTTGTAATACCCATTTTATTACCTCCATTTATATCTGTTAATAATTGATCCCCAATGGATGCTACCTCACTTTTTTTAAGTTTATATTTATTTAATATATATCTATATTTAAATGAGAATGGTTTAAGTGAAATACATGCTATATCAACATCATAAAACGATCCAAACTTACTTACCCTCTTAGGAAAATTATTTGAGAATAAAATTATCTTAAAGTCCTTCTTAAGAGAATCAAAAAGCTTTTTAGTCTTATTTTCCAAAACCACTTCTTTAGCAGGAGAAATAGTATTATCAAGATCAAATAATAAGCACTTTATGCCTTGTTTTTTTAACTTTTTATAATTAATTTTAAATATGTTTTCTTGATACATATCAGGTAAAAATCTTTTTAGCATTAATTTTCCTCCTTTGTTATTTTTTCTTTGATACTTATTTTATTATACGTATCTACTCTACGCCTTCTATCATTACTATTCATATATTCGTCATACGTCATTAAATATTTATGTTTTGTGTCATACTCTTTATTTTCCATATATACTTCATTAAGTTTTATGTTTTTCTTTATAAATTTAACTGCAACTACAAATAACGCTACCATTATTAATATAAGTGGTAATGCTTCAAATAAAATTACTTGTACTGAACTATCATAATTAATATTTAAACTTCCTAATAAGTTCATTAAACTATTAAACGTACCATGAAGTGCAGCAGAAAGTAATAATGCTAATAAAATATTAATGTATTTTCTTTCCTTATTTTTAGAAAAGCTTGATAAACTTAAGAAATATCCTATTATAATTCCACATATTACGTGTAATGGAATAGTTGTAATATCTCTCATAATAGATAAACTTATGCTCTCTTGAATAGTACTTTCTGAAAAAGCATACATAACATTTTCTAAACCAGCAAAAGAAAGTGCTATAAGCATCATATAAACTAGACCATCATACATATCATCATAATATTTATTATCAAACACAAACAAGAAAAATATAGCCATTTTAGATATTTCTTCTATAAATGCAAATATATATGTAAGAATAGTATTATTTCCTATATAAGGCATTACAAGTTGTTCTAAATACCCAGAAAGTGCTACCGACAAAATACCTGATAATAAACATATTACGATGTTTCTTACTGGTTCTTTATTTTTTCTATCACTATATAAAACAAAACCTACTAATATTAAAGTTGGTATTAACGAAAATGTTAAAACAACTAATCTTTCATAAAAATAATAGTAGTTATTAAACAAATCAAAATTAAAACTTATATTAAACATTAATACGCCTTCCCTTCTATTATTTTTAAATAATTAGTTATTTATGCTTTATTTAGAATATTTATATGTTCATTTATCTTTTTTATTATAACATATTTGATTAATATTTTTTCATATAATTTACCAGGAGTGATAAATTTGTTTTTAAGCATTATAACAGAAATTATTAAAGGATTAATAATTGGAATGGGTAGCTACGGAAGCAAGACTTTTCCGGACCCATTAAAAAAGGAAGAAGAAGAAAAATTAATAAGGCAAATGTTAAATAAAGATAAAAACGCAAGAAATAAATTAGTTGAACACAATTTAAGGTTAGTTGCACATATCGTAAAAAAGTATGACAATGGTAAAAATGACATTGATGATTTAATAAGTATTGGAACCATTGGATTAATAAAAGGAATAGATACGTTTTCCAATAAAAACGGAACAAGGCTTACAACTTATGCTGCAAGATGCATAGAAAACGAAATATTAATGTATTTTAGAAGTGATAAAAAAAATCAAAAAAACATAAGTATAAATGAATCAGTAGGTTTTGATAAGGATGGAAATGAAATATCGTTTTTAGATATTTTAAAAACACCTAATCCAGATTATATAAAAGATATTGATCTTCAAGATAATATAAAATTATTATATAAGTATATAAACATTTTAACAGATAGAGAAAAAGATATAATAATCAAAAGATATGGTCTATTTAACACAAAAGAAAAAACTCAAAAAGAAATAGCTAAAGAATTTGGAATATCAAGAAGCTATGTATCTAGAATAGAAAAGAGAGCTTTAACTAAAATACTTAGAGAATTTATAAGAAATAAAAAATACCAAGATGATTAGATCTGGTATTTATTTTTTTAATCTTTTTGCTCATAAGTAATTGTTATCGGATCAGATGAAGTTAAAGTTATATTATTCTCTGGTAACTCCGTTGCAGTATCTTTATATTCTATAACAAGTTTCATGTGTTTTGTTTCTCCAGCGTTTAATGTATCTTTTGAAGCAAGCTTTTTTCCACCATCAACATAGTATATGTTGTAATCAAAAAGTTTCATATATTTTATTTTATCACTTGCATTTACAGTGCCACTGTTATCTAAATCCCAAACTTTACAATCTTCCCATCCAGCACTACCTTCTCTTGAGCCAATACATTTGTTATAACCATGACTAAAATTATAGTTTGATACAACTGCATCAACCGTTCCTTTATTTACTATGTCAAAATAATATGTAACACTATCTCCTGGTTTTGTTAAAGTTGCGCTAAAGTTTTCTATTTTTGTTCCACTAAGTGTTGGTTCTGTAAATGTTGCAACACCTTTCACTTCCGTTTCTTTGCCACTTGTCTTTTCAAAATGTATGTCCCAAGAGGCCGCATCTACTGCTGCACTACCATTAATTGTAAGTGTTTGTGATAAAGCTGCAAAGGCAACAGTTAGGCCTAACACTGCTGCTAATAAAGCACATAAACTTATTATTTTTATTTGTCTTGTCTTTTCCATTTTATTCTCCTTCTATTTTTATTATTACGTGTTAATAATATCATATATCTTATTTTTCGTTCAAATTTTTTAAACTTATGTAAAAACATAAACGTAAATCATAAAAAGCGAACATTCATGTCCACTATATTATTTTTTTATTACATATATAATTCCACCAACAAGTGCAAATGCTACCATTGAAAGTCCAAGTATTATAAGAGGATTTTTTTCTGCAGTAACGCTTGTTACATTTTTTTTCTTATTCGTTTCCTTTATTATATTTAAAGTATAAACTTTCTTTGTACCATCTTGTGCAGTAACTATTAATTTTACTATAGAACCATTTTTAAGTTCTGAATTTCCTTCTATATTAATAGTAGAATTTTCGTCTGATAATTCATAAATAATTGTTAAACTCTTTATATTTTTATCTATCTTTACATTATATGTAAACTTTCCTTTATCAAATTTAAATTTTTCTGCTTCTTCTATTTCTAGACTTTTTAAAGTTGCATCAGAAGTTAATGCTTCTCTTTTTATGTTTATGTTATATGCTTTTTTTGAACCATCTTCTGCTGTTACAGTAATAGTTATTTTATTATCTTCTCCTGCTTTTAATTCTTCATTAGCATTATTACTTATAACCGCATTTGCTTTAGCATCCTCAAGTATTGGTGTTATTGAAACAGTTTTAACATTACTTGCTACCGTAGCTTCATAATCATATACCCCTGGATTAAATACTGGTGATAAAACAACATCACTATCATCGTTTCCTTTAATTGTTAAAGATTTTATATTAGCATTATTAGATTTTGGCGCTTCTTGCGTCTTAGTTGTTTGAGGTGCTTGTGTTGTAGATGGAGCTTGCGTTTTAGGAGGAGTGCTTGAATATGTTCTAGATACAATATCTAAATCAGTATCATTCCCAGTCAAATCCTTAGATAAATAAATAGTACAAGTAACCGTTTTAGATGTCTTAAACTTAACACTACCATTTGCTTTCTTTAAAACATTTGCACTAGTAATATCATCTCCATCTGTTATACCACTTGTGCATTTTAACTTACAACTAGAATAATTATTTATTCCGCTCCAAGTAAACGTATCTTTTGTTATACTTGCTTCAGCCTTAACATCAATAATTTTAAACGTTAAAGCAACCATTATCACTAGCACCAATCTTAAAAACTTTTTCATATATAAACACCTCGTTATTCTAAATATAATTTTAATATAAATAAAAAGATAAGTCAATTTCAACTTATCCATATTTACATATTATCTATAATGTTTTTTATCTCGTTTTGTATATCTTCTATACTTCTTAAGTTCCCATTTAAATCACATTTTACAACATCAAAATCAAGATACCCTGCAACAAACATTGAATTATCATACACTTTTTTCATTAACTTTATATCACGCTCATAAACGTCTTTTTTAACCCCATCATTACTCTTTCTTTTATTTCTCATATCAGTTACCAAATTAAAGTCTGCAGTTAAAAATATTACTTTATCAGGCTTTTTTATACCAAGCTTATTATATTCATAGTCAGCAACATAATCTATGAAATCTTTTTTTTCATAATAGTCATCCATTAATGATGATTGATAAATTAAACTAGATGTTGTATACCTATCAAGTAAAATAATATTTCCCTTATCATAAGCATCTTTTAACTTATCTTTCCATGTAATTGCTCTATCTACTGCATATATACTATTTACTAAGTATGGTGATAAATCATTTGGATTTCCAAAATCTCCGTTTAAATAATACTCTGTTAATTTTCCTTGTTTTGAATCATACGTTGGAAAGTGGTGACTACACACATTATATCCTTTATCTTCTAAATATTTTTTCAATAATTTGTACTGTGTTGTTTTACCTATTCCGTCACAAGCACCTTCTATTACAATTAATTTACCCTTCATATAAGCCTCCTATAATAATAGTATAACATAAAAAGAACCTTTATTGGTTCTTAATCTTTTTGCTCATAAGTAATTGTTATCGGATCAGATGAAGTTAAAGTTATATTATTCTCTGGTAACTCCGTTGCAGTATCTTTATATTCTATAACAAGTTTCATGTGTTTTGTTTCTCCTGCATTTAACGTATCTTTTGAAGCAAGTTTTTTTTCACTATCAACATAATATATGTTGTAATTAAAAAGTTGTAAATACTTACCTTTGTCATAAATATCAACATTATCATTTTTTACTAAATCGAATGGTTCACATTCAGGATTACTACTTAAACTCTGATTCAAACATTCTTCCATGGCCGTAGGAAAATTATAGCTTAATATAACTGCATCAATTGTTCCTTTATTTACTATGTCAAAATAATATGTAACACTATCCCCTGGTTTTGTTAAAGTTGCGCTAAAGTTTTCTATTTTTGTTCCACTAAGTGTTGGTTCTGTAAATGTTGCAGCGCCTTTCACTTCCGTTTCTTTTCCACTTGTCTTTTCAAAATGTATGTCCCATGAGGCCGCATTAACTGCTGCACTACCTTTAATTGTAAGTGTTTGTGATAGAGCTGCAAAGGCAACAGTTAGACCTAAAACTGCTGCTAACAAAGCACATAAACTTATTATTTTTATTTTTCTTGTCTTTTCCATTTTATTATCCTTCTATTTTTATTATTACTTGTTAATAATAACATATACCCCCCCCCGGTCAAGAATTTTTGCCATATTGTGGAAACATAAACGTAAAGAAAAAAGAACCTAAATCTAGGCTCTTTCTACATCTAATTTAACATTTAATCCGTTTAAATCAAACTCTAGCGTTAAATCATTTTTCTTAATTAATTCTACACTTAAAGTTTCTTTCTTGATCATATCTTCAAAAGAATCAATTACCTTATCAAAAGTATCATCTGCTTCATAATATAATTTTATTCTATCTGCAACATCAAAATCTTTTTGTTTTCTTAAGTTTTGAACCTTAGATATTAATTCTCTTGCAATACCTTCATTTACTAAATCACTAGTTAGCGTAGTATTTAAGATTATGAAGTTATTAGCATCTTTTTGAGCGTCATATCCTTCTTTAGCAGAAACTCTAATATCAACCATTTCCTCTGTTATATCAAATAATTCTCCGTCAACAGTTATTGTTACAGCTTCACCATTTTGAATAAACTTAATATCTTCGTTAGTTAGTTTTTTAAGTTCTTCTTGGTATAATTTTATTTTAGGTCCAAATATCTTACCTACTATCTTAAAGTTAGGTTTAACTTCAAAGTTCATATAAGTAGATAAATCATTTATATAAGTTATTTTCTTAACGTTTAACTCTTCTTTTATAAGTTCTTCTAAATCGCCAATTAATTCTTTATCTTTACCATCAATTAAAGCTTCACTAATTGGTTGTCTAACCTTTATTTTAACTTCTTCACGAGCATTTCTACCAAGTGAAATTAAGTTTCTAACTAAGTCCATCTTGTTTTCTATTCTATCATTTACAAGTGATAAATCACATTTTGGAAAATCGCTTAAGTGAACTGACTCTTCGTTTGTTAAATCTTTATATATTTCTTCAGCTGTATAAGGTGCAATTGGAGCGATTATCTTACATAGTCCAACTAAAACTTCATAAGTTGTTTTATAAACAGACTTCTTAGAATCATCTAAGGTGCTTGACCAGAATCTACGTCTATTTCTTCTTATATACCAGTTAGATAAATCTTCTGATACAAAGTTAGTAACACTTCTAACTACCTTAGTTAAGTCATATTCATCATATGCTTTTGTTACATAATCAAGCAATTTATTATATTTAGAAATTAACCATTTATCTATTTCTTCTCTTTTTTCATAATCAACTTCAAAACTTAATGGATCAACGTTATCAGTATTTGCATAAAGTGCAAAGAATGAATAAGTATTTTTTAAAGTTGAGAAGAATTTTGAGTATACTTCCTTTAAGCCTTCCTCATCAAATTTAACAGGAGTCCAAACAGGAGATACATAAGGTAAATACCATCTTATTGTATCTGCACCATACTTTTTCATAGTTGTAAATGGCTCTACTACGTTACCTCTTGATTTATGCATCTTTTGGCCATCTTTATCTAGTAGCAAATCATTTACCAATACATTTTTATATGGACTTTTACCAGTTACAAAAGTAGATATTACAAGTAGTGAATAAAACCATCCACGGGTTTGGTCAATACCTTCACAAATAAAGTCTGCTGGAAATTGTTCCTTCCATAATTCTTTGTTTTCAAATGGATAATGATATTGTGCAAAAGGCATTGCACCAGAATCAAACCAGCAGTCTATTACGTCACTACATCTTGTCATAACGCCACCGCATTTAGGGCATTTTAAGTGTACATCATCAACGTATGGTCTATGTAATTCTATGTTTTCATCAATATCTTCTATCGCGTTTTCTACTAATTCTTTTCTAGAACCTATCATAACTGAGTGTCCGCATGAACAAGTCCAATAAGGAAGTGGTGTACCCCAGTATCTTTGTCTTGAAATAGCCCAGTCTTTTAACTCTTCAAGCCAGTTTCCAAAACGCTTTTCACCAACGTAAGCTGGATACCAGTTAACCTTTTTATTTTCTTCTATTATCTTGTCTTTAAACTTAGTTACTTCTAGATAATATGATGGTTTTGAATAGTATAAAAGTGGTGACTTACATCTCCAGCAGTGAGGATAATTATGCATTATTCTTTGCTTTTTAAATAATTTGTCATTAGCTTTTAACCATTTAATTACTTCTATATCAGCATCAAATACTTTCATACCTTTCCAAGGACCCGCATTATAACATCCATCTTCTCCTACTGGATTTAAATATGGTAAGTTATATTTTTTACCAACTGCGGCATCATCTTCACCAAAAGCTGGTGCAATATGAACTACGCCCGTTCCATCTTCCATTGTAACGTAAGTATCACAAGTTACGAAGAAAGCTTTTTTATCAACGCTTAAGAATGGTAATAACTGTTCATACTCAGTATATTCTAAGTCTTTACCTTTGTATTCCTCAAGTACTTTAACATCATCACCTAAAACCTTGCTTACTAATGCTTTAGCTAAAATAAACTTATATCCCATAGATTCTACTTTAACGTATGTTTCGTTAGGGTTTACGCATAACGCAACGTTAGATAAAAGCGTCCAAGGAGTTGTTGTCCAAACAAGGAAATATGCATCTTCATCCTTCTTCTTCATTGGAACAATAACGGTATCTACCGATACTTCTTTATAACCTTGTGCAACTTCATGAGATGCAAGAGAAGTACCACATCTAGGACAATATGGAGTTATTTTAACACCTTCATAGAATAATCCTTCATCAAAGAATTTCTTTAGTATCCACCATTCTGTTTCTATGTAGTTATTATCGTATGTGATATATCTATTTTTAGTATCAATAAATTGCCCCATTTGATCAGTAAGTTCGGTAAATGCTTCCTCATTTTCCCATACTGCTTCACGGCATTTTTTGTTAAATGCTTCAATACCAAATTTTTCAATGTCTTTTTTACCATTAAATCCTAATTCTTTTTCTACTTGTACTTCAACTGGAAGTCCGTGAGTATCCCATCCTATTTTACGTAATACTCTTTTTCCTTGCATTGTTTTGTACTTACAAAACGCATCTTTTAAGAATTTTGCTACCATATGATGAATACCTGGCTTACCATTAGCAGTTGCAGGTCCATCATAGAATACCCAGTTTTCCTTGTCCTTCCTATTTTCTATCGTTTCATTTAATATATCTTCTTTTTTCCATTCTTTTAAGATATCTTGTTCGTTTTCCCAAACATCTTTTTTAGAAAGTTCTCTAAATTGTTTACTCATATTTCTTCCTCCTTAAATATAAAAAAACCATCCTTTAATAAAGGACGATTTGATAACTAACCGCGGTACCACCTTAATTCACATCATAATGATATACACTTAAGTAGTTTTAACGCTTACAAGCGATATATCTTACTATTATTTCAGATACATACATCAGAAGTGATTCTTATAATGTTTCCTTAATCTACATCTCACCAATTAGTAGAATCTCTTATAATTTCACATTATAACGTCTTCGTCTCTTGTTTTAACACCTTTATTTTATCATAAATATTATTTTTTGCAATATTAAAAGAATATTTTTTCTTTTAATTTTATCTCACCATCTGATATATCACATTTAGAGCCTATTGGAATTATTACGTTTGGAATCATATGTCCAAAAGTTTCACACTTATAAATAGGAAACTTATAATCTTTACATACTTCTAAAGCAATGTCCTCCATTTGAATATCCGTTTTTCTTCCAGATTCTAAAGATTGAAAAGAATAGTTATAACCTATTAATAAACCACTCATTTTATCTAAAATACCCTTTTGTTTTAACTGATAAAAGTGATTATATGTTTCACTTGGTGTTGTAATATATCTTTCCGCTAATAATATATTATTTTTCATATTAGGAAAATATTTAGTACCAACTATATATAATGTACATTCTAAGTTAGTTCCTATCATTTTTCCTTTACAATCACCTTTTCTTATTACTTTTAAAGTGCTATTTAAAAAACCATCAAACAAACCTTTTTCAAAGGTATTTATAAACTCATCCATGCATTTTTGACCATAATCTTCTCCAAAACTTAAAAATGCAGGTCCATGAAAAGTAATCATACCAGTCTTTTTATATATGGTTTCTAATAAAACAGTTATATCACTATATCCCATTAAAGGTTTAGGATGTTTTTTAATCATTTTATAATCCAAGTAATCTATTATAGTATTACATGAATCTCCTCCATCTAAAATAATTATTGCATCAACAGAATTATCCTGAAACATCTCATTTAGTTCTCTTGCTTTTTCTCTAGCCTCTCCTGCCATACCATAATAATCTTTGTTTACGTTATCTGAAAACTTTAATTTATAACCGTATTCTAAAAATAGTTTTTTAGCTCTTTCAAAAGTATTTTCTTTAGTTTCCCTTTTAATACTATTAGAGGCACCTACTACGCCTATAGTATCTCCCCTTTTTAACTTCTTAAACATCTACTTACACTTCCTTTGTTAAAGTTTTATCTTTATCATCATCCTTAAACATTACTTCATTTTTTTCTACTATAAAGTTAGTGTCAAAATCCCATGCCCCATCACATGTAATAGGAGACTTGCCAATAGATTTTTTGAACATATTAACCACTTTTTCATACTCTGAAAGAACCGATTTAGAAAATTCAAACATTTTGCTTTTTAGTTTATCTTGTTTTTCTTTGCTATAGTTAAAATCTCTGTACATTTTTTCATAATATTTTTTAATAGAATCATCTTTAAAAAATTCTTTTAGCCTTTTAAGTGCTTGTGCTGAACGATAACAATCAGATCTATAACCTTCTTCAATGTTAGTTGCAAAATACTCATTATTTAGAAATATATGATTAACTCTTTTGTTATTATATCCCCCAATTTTAGAATAGTAATCAAAATAATTAGTACTTTCATTAAAACTAATAGCTTCTTTCAAAGAGCCATCATACCCAATTGTATAATTACGTTTTGTTTCAAGTGCCATATTTTTACCATTATGGCAATCATACTTATAGTAACTATCAGATGATTTACCATCGTTAAATCTCTTCATATGGTAAAAGTAATAGTCTTTCTTTTTCAAATAATCTAAATATTCTGCATAGTAATCATTAGATAAATTAATGACTATATCAGGTCTAGAAGCACAATCATGATAATCTTTCGCACCAAACTTAATAGATAAAGAGCCACAAAAATACATTCCCATAAAATCTTCATTTCTAAAATACAATGTCATAACATTTTTTAAATCATCTACTTTAATGGCATTAGCTATTTCTTTTTTTAAGTACCCGTATAAATTACTGCTATTATCAGATAAATATTTTTGTAAATTAATTTTTTCTTCCATAATAACTTTACCTCTTGCCATAGATTATATCACAAAGGATAAAAAAAACAAAGTGTAACACTTTGCCTGTAACTTACTAAAAGTCTTCAGAAATATTTTTTGTTCTTCCTCTTTTAGGTTCTTCTTCCTCTGTCATTTTTCCTTGAACATTTATGTTTTTTGGAGCACATAAAAATATACCATCACCTAATTTTTGCATAGTTCCACCAATTGCATATAAACATCCTGATACAAAGTCTATTATTCTTTTACCTTGATCTGGAGTTACTCTTTTCAAATTAACTACAACCGTGTTTCTCTTTTTTAGGTAATCTGCAATTTGTTGTGATTCAGAATAAGCTCTAGGCTCAAGTAAAATCATCTTAGAACCTTCCTGAGTTTCTTCTCTTGTTGCTTCTTCAACACTTAAAGTATAGTATTCATCTTCACTAGATACGTCACTTCCACCTAAAAATTTCTTTAAATTAAATGCCATTTTTATCCCTCCAAATATTTTACTACTATCTATAAGAATATTCTATCACATTTATTTATATTTTTAAATAGCTAATACAAAAAAAGAGAAATTTTTACAATTCTCTTTTGTTTTTAAAATCATATTTTATAATTTTAGAATTATTATTACGATTGATAAGTTCTTGCTTTGTTATATAATCACTATCAAAGTTTGATGGATCTGATAATTCCACAAGATCATCATCGTCATATCCTAAATTATAATCATCTTCTAAAGAACCTATTCCTATAATACGCGCTATTGTTCCTATCGGATTTTCAATAAACATTTTTAACTTTTCATCTTCCTCTGTCAAAGGTTCTTCATCTTCGTAATCATCTTCTTCTGTCATGATTTCATATATTCTTTGTTTTATCTTTTCTAACATTTTCATAACATCACCCCATAATATTTCTCTTTGTAACAAATATTATAATATTATTTTATAAAATGTCAATAAAAAAGAGCATTTACTTATGCTCTAGATACATACTTACCATCTTTAGTAGATACTAAAACTGATTCCCCTTCACCAATAAATAATGGAACTTTTATAGTCATTCCGTTTTCTAATGTTGCATCTTTTTGTGCACCTTGTGAAGTATTACCTTTAACAGCTTGTTCTGTTGCAGTTATTACATAATCAATTTTTTCAGGTAAGTTAAGTCCAATTAATTCTTCTCCATAATAAATTAAACTAACTTCTAAATTTTCTTTTAAATACTTTAAGTCATCACCTATTTGATTTGCATTTAATTCAACTTGTTCATAAGTATTCATATCCATAAAACTATAAGAATCACCAGCTTGATATAAATATTGCATTGGTTTTCTTTGTACCATTGCCTTAGCTAGTTTTACACTACTATTATAAGTTTTTTCAACTATTGCACCAGTTCTTAAGTTCTTAAGTTTCATTTTAACGAATGCGGCACCTTTACCTGGTTTAACGTGAGAAAAATCTAAAACTTGATATAAGTTTCCTTCATCTTCTACTGTCATACCATTTTTAATATCATTTACGTTTACCATACTAAAACTCCTTTCTACATAATTAAAAAATAAGATTAAATCTTATTAGTTTTTAGTTTCTTTGTGTGCAGTATGAGTTCTACATCTTGGGCAGAATTTATTTATTTCCATACGTTCAGGACTATTTACTTTGTTCTTTTCTACACGGTAATTTAACTCACCACATTTAGGGCATTTTAAAGTTATGTTAGCTCTGTTTTCATTCTTTTTTGCCATATTAAATTCCCCTCCTTTTCGGATAACTACAGGTATTATACCAAATTATTTGTAATTTTCAAAGAAAATATTGCAAATTCTTGATACAATTCTCTTATTTACGTTACTTGCATACGTAGAATTTGTATTTTTATACCTTACGTGAGGAGAAATTGCAACAATACTCATTACCGGATCATCTTTTGGAGCATACCCAATAAATGACTTGCTATACGTTTCTGTATCTACTTTTCCGTCCAAATCGCTATCATAAAAAGTTTCTGAAGTTCCTGTCTTTCCAGCTGGATCTGGACTACCACCCATATAACCACGACCCAGCATTCCTTTCATAACGCTAGCAAATCCTTCTTTTACCCTTTTAAAGTATATGTTATCTATGTTGCTATTATTAAGTACCGTTTTTTGATACGTACTTTTTGTTTTACCTATGCTATTATCTTTTGTTGCATATTTTACTTCCTTTACTAAGTTTAACTTTAATCTTTCACCTTCATTTATAATAGTATTTACGTAACTTGCAAGCTGCATAACAGAATACGTATCATACTGGCCTATTGAGTAGTTAAGCAAAAGACCTGCGTTATATTCTTTTCCTTTATATCCTTCTGTTTCAAATGGTAGGTCAATACCTGATTTAACACCTAAGCCTAAGGAGTTAAAAACACTTCTATAAACTTTAAACGGAGCTTCATCTATTTTTACCGGCATATTATCATAATACTTTACATTAGCTACCTTAAGTGCTACTTGAAATTGATATGAATTAGAAGAAAGTTCTAGTGCTTTTAAATCATTTAAAGCCCCAAGTGATGTTTTCCAAGAACATTTTCTAGGTGTATTTTTAAACTTAATACATTTATCATATAATACCTCGCCTATTTTTAAATTACCAGATGAATATCCAGTTAACATAGATGCTCCCTTAACTATAGAACCTGGAGCAAGACTTCCAGTTAATAAATTAGTTGTATAATCACTTATTTTATATCCTTCAGCGTTTTCACTTATCTGCTTTGATGCCATTGCAAGTACTCCACCTGTTTTAGGATCAGTTATTATAACTGACGTGTGATCATAATACTTGGTATTAGGCTCTTTTTTAGCATTTATAAGTTCTTCTTTTATTATTTCTTCAAGATTTTGCTGAATATTAATATCAATTGATAAGACTATGTCATTACCACGCCTTCCCTTTTCTATTAAAGTCTTTTTACCATTTATTATTTGGTATTTATCTTTTTTACCCTTAAGTTCATCTTCATACATTTTTTCTAGATAACTAATTCCTACTCTATCATTTAAAGAGTAACCTTTATTTAAGTAACTTGCAACATCACTTTTTAAAATGCCCTGCTCACTAGTTGATACATTACCTAGTATTTGTCTTAAAGTATCACCATATGGATATGTTCTCTTCCAAGATGAGGAAACACTAAAACCTTTTAAATTATTTTTATTTTGCGCTACAAAAGCATATTCTAAAGGAGTTATATCTTCTTTAATTACTTTATCATCATATGAGTATCCATGATTCATTAAGTAATAGATGTACGCGCTTTTTTTATCAATGTCAGAATAAATACTAAGGTCTTCATCTGTTATTCTCATCTTTTTTAAAGCCTCTAAATCCTTAGCTTTTAGTTTTCTTCTTTTATATAGTTCGTATTCTTTATCAGTTATTTTTTTATCCGCTTTTTCTTTATTATTTACAATCCAAAAATCTTTAAGGCTATTTTTAGTTAGCTTTGCATAATTAATATCTATCTTACTTGCTAATAAATAAGCATAATCAATTTCATCTTTTACGCTTACGTTAGCTTCCTTTTTATAACTTATTATGTTTGTACCAACATTATCTACTATTACGTTATAATTTCTATCTAATATTCTTCCTCTTGGCATAGAAGGACCATACACTATTTTCGTAGATAATTTTTTAAGATTACCTAAAGAAGCTTTTAAGTTATGGGTCTGCATAAATGATAATTTTATGATGATAATTAAAAACATTAAAAACATAAATATAAGTAAAAATAACATTCTTTTTTTAGTTGTAACGTCTTTATTAGTATTATTCATAATTATCTCCTCTATTTTATTATGTTAATTTTTATGTGTTCATATTCATATAATAAATAAGGAGGATTTATATGTATGAAGTTATAATTAAAGAGTATTTAAAAAGACTATCCTTAAAAGATATTAATGATTTTGCAAACAAAAATAACGTTTCATTAAAACCTGGTGAAGATAAAGTTTTATATGACTTTATAATGAATAACTGGATGGAAGTTTATAAAGGAGATAGCGATAAAGCATTTAGCAAATTAAAGGGAAAAGTATCAGATGAAACTTATAAAAATGGAATAAAACTATTTAATGAATTTAAAAATAAATTTAGAAACTAAAAAGAACTGACTGGTTAAGTCAGTTCTTTTTATATTAATTTTCTAAAAACCAATTTTGCTAAGTGTCTTTTTTACGTCACCTTTATAATTTAGACTTACTGATACGTATACCAACTTATTTTTAATACGTTCTACCCTGTTATAATAAGCATCAGTTGTTTGTATATAACAATCATAGCCAGCACTACTTTTTTCTTTACCTTTATATTTTTTTCTTGCCTTAAAAACATTTGCATTATTTTTATATGCTTTTTTAGCGGTTTCTTCTGTTTTAAATACATAGTATTCAAACTGATATTTTCTATTATTAGCAGTCTTTACCATTTTTATATCAGAATCTTCTATACTATCAGTTATATCATTTACATCAAAGCCCATTTTTGTTAGTTCATTTGTCATATCAGATTCTTTTACGTTCATATTTTTACCACAAGCGGTTAAAGTAAAGATGCAAACTAAAAGCATTATTATAGTTAACGTTTTCTTCATTTTTATCTCCTTATTTCTTAAAGTATTTGTTAATTAGTTTATCTAATTCAGCAATATTTATTGGTTTTGATAAGTATTCATCAAAGCCTTCTTTTAAATACATTTCCTTCATACCAGTTATAGCATTAGCGGTTAATGCTATAATAGGAGGCATATTATAACCATCTAACTTTCTTAAAATATGCATGGTCTCTATTCCGTCCATTTCTGGCATCATATGATCTAAGAATATCATATCATAATTATTTTCTTCTTTTACCTTATAGATGCACTCCTTACCACTTATCGCAGTATCTATTTGGAAATTATATTTACCAAGTAATCTACTAGCTACTTTTATGTTTAACTTATTATCATCTACTATAAGCACTTTATAAGAAGAACAATCTATTCTCTTTATTTCAGTTTGAGTTTTTACAGGTTCCGTTATTTCACCTATTGCACTATCATTAATTATTTTTTGAGATAGTGTTACGTAAAATGTTGTTCCAACCTCATACTCGCTTTCAAACCAAATTTTACCATTCATTAAATCAACGTATTTTTTAGTTATTACAAGTCCAAGACCAGTTCCTTCAATCTCTTTAGAAGTTGCTTCATCTAGTCTTGAGAACTTTTCAAATAGCTTATCATAATCTTCTTTTTTTATACCATAACCAGTATCTGATACTTTAAATTTCAAGTTTTCAAAGTCTCCGTTTTTTTCTCCTGTGACAGTTAACTTTATCTTACCTACCTCGGTGTACTTAACCGAGTTGGTTAATATGTTTAGTAAAATCTGAAATAATTTAGTAGAATCTCCATACATTTTAGATGGAATATTTTTATCAACGTCAATTATTAATTTAATTGGTTTATTTCCTAATCTTGCCTCTATAATGCTTGATAGTTCCATTACAACACTACTTAACGAGTATTCTTTTTTCTCTAAAACCTCTTTACCTGACTCTATCTTTGATATATCTAATATGTTATTTACTATATCAAGTAAGTTGTTACCCGCTGATGCTATATGTGATATGTCAGTTCTTGCTGACTTTTCATCGAAATTCGGATTATTAAGTAATGTTTCACTAAAACCTACAATAGCATTCATAGGAGACCTTATCTCATGAGACATATTTGATAAAAAGTCTGATTTAGCTCTGTTTGATCTTTCTATATCATCTCTAACTGTTTCTAGTTCTTTTATTATCTTTAAATCTGGATTTTCAATGTTAAAGTATAAGAAGAACATTTGAACTGCTGCTCCTATCGCTGATATAGCAACATATGGAAAAGCAATTTGTAACCCAAATACAATACATAATTCTATTATCATTAACCAAACTGATAACTTTGTTCTAAAGCTTGCACCTTTTCCATGTTTAAATATGTATATTATTATAAGGAAAACGGATAGTGCACAAAAAGAAAATACGCTGTATGCTGCTGGACCTGGTATGTACGAGATAGCAGACGGATCAAGTTTTTCAAAAGGAACAATAAAGTATCCTAAGAAAAGTATAATAAATATTATACTTATGACTTTAGTTTTTTTATTGTAAGTCATAACTTGCCATAAGTTATCTTTTTTTATGTCACTAATAAAAACAATACTGTAATAATAAAGAAGTGAAAACCAAACGATACCAGTTGACCAGTGAATACGATATATTAAAAGGTTTATGAAGTCGTTATTACAATATCCTACTAATAAAGTTGCAACTATTTCTGATACAATTAAAATAACTTCAACTATTAACATATATCTGTATATTTTATTTCTTATTGATAAGAATCTTTGTTTTGAAAAATATACAAGTAATAATAATGTAATAAATAACAAACTTCCCATTGTTAACATTAATCCTGTTATCATAATTTCACTCCTTTTTATTTTTCACCAAAGAATTTATTTATAAGCTTATTTAACTCTCTAAAGCTAATTGGCTTTGATAAATAATCACTAAAACCAGCTTCTAAATATTTTCCTTTTAATCCGGTATATGAG
>ULNT01001798.1_pt1 | contig 34966 bp, 39 predicted proteins | sample 1952001 | NCBI WGS metagenome assembly ULNT01 (sample SAMEA4835585, study PRJEB28245) | human gut metagenome | biome: gut microbiome; material: fecal sample | place: Denmark | collected 2008
TTTTGGTTTCATTCTATATGCCAATGGTTCATTATAATTCATTACTTTTCCTCTCTTTTAAGTTTATTTTTTATTAAAAAAGGAAAAGAGCTCTTTTCTCTTTTCCCTAATATCTATATTTTTGTTTTATGCTCTTGGATGTGTCTTTTTATATATATTTTTTATCCCTTCATCTTGGAATTGCATATATACTTGTGTTGATGATATGTCTGAATGTCCTAACATTGTTTGTATAGCTTTTAAATCTGCTCCATTTTGTAAAAGGTGAGTTGCAAATGAATGTCTTAATACACCTGGTGTTATATCTTTATCGATATGAGCTTGCTCTTTATAATATTTTACTATTTTCCAAAAACCTTGTCTTGTTAATCTCTTTCCATTAATATTTACGAATAATGATTCTGTATCATCTGTTTTTATTAAATATGGTCTTGATTCATCCATATAATTTTTCAATGCTTGTAGTGACATTGCTCCAAGTGGAATTGTTCTTTGTTTTGGACCAGTTTTACATATTACATATCCTTCTTTTACATTTACATCACTTATATTTAAAGAAATAATTTCTGTTACTCTCATTCCTGTTGCATATGCAAATTCTAACATTGCTTTGTCTCTTATTCCCTTTAAGTCTGTGTCTGTTGGTTGTTCTAGTAATAGTTCTACTTCTTTTGTTGATAATACATTTGGAATTCTTTTTTCTATTTTTGGTGACTGTACGTTTGCTGTTGGATCTTCATTTATATCCTTAACTCTTACTTCATATTGATAAAAAGACCTAATTGAAGCTAAATTTCTTGACACTGTAGATGTTTTTTTGCCATTTTCTTGTAGATAGTCTAAATAATTTTTGATTGTTGTTTCATCTGCTTTTGAATAATCTAATTGTTTTTTATTGATGTATTCTTCATATTGATTTATATCTCTTTTATAAGATTGTAATGTGTTATCTGTTAATTTCTTATCTTTTTGAAGAAATTCTAAAAAATTGTTAATTTGCTTTTCCATTTTAGTTCTCCCTACCTTTATTTTTATAATTTACATAAACTATATATGTTATATCAAATTAAACTTTAATTGTAAATAGTTTTTTTGGATTTTTTAAATAAAATTTATTATTATATTATTTGTTATATTTGTTGTAACAAACACTTCTATTACAGATGATATTATTAGGCCAATTGCCATAAATAAAGAAAACATTGTATGTCTATATATTTCGTACTTTATGTTTTCTTTATTTCTTTCCTTCATTGTCGATTTATACATTTTTATTGAGCTTACAGTTAATGCTAATATACATGGAATTGCAATAATATTTTGTAATAACATCGAACTTATTGCAAATATTATGCCTTTTCCTTTTTCTAATACAGCTATTATTGCAGATATTGAATATCCTATACATATTCCTTTATATCCTAAACAACCATATACTAATGGTATTCCAATTATTGTTGAACCAGAAATCCAAATAATTACTGCTAATTTTAGGTTAGACATTATTGAATTTATTAACAATTTTTTTGTATCTATTTGATATTCATTATTTTTTATTGTTTGTATAAACTCATTTATGTAACCAGATATGTCTTTTTGATTTTCTGCATTTGAACTATTTAATATCATAACTCCTATAATAATTCCTATAAAAAAAACTAATATTGATATTGCATATTCTTTTATATTTTTACTTACATGATTTTCTATTATTTGTATTATTTTATTTTTGCTTTTTGCAAATTTTCTTTTGTTTCTCATTGTTCCTCCATAAAAAAAAATCTTATACATAATTTTTATTCAAATGATTTTTGAAATAGAACAATGAGTTCTTTTTTGTTAAGTGGTTTTGTTTATTATCTTTTCTGATTATTCTTTATTGTAAATATTTATCCAATCTTTTCTTTTTTAGGAGCTGTTACTTTTCCGTATACTCCTCCTCCACCTGCTTGGATATTCATGTTTCCTGATCTTGCATTTACTATTACATCTGCCATTTTACTTCCAACTACTGCTTCTATGTCATCTTTTGATAATTTGTGTAAAATATTCATTTCCGTTTCAAAATTTGACAATAGTTTTTCTATTGTTTTTCCTCCAACTCCTGGCATAAATGTTAGTGGAATTTGATAAATATATGGAGGTCTGTTTGCTGGGCTTTTTGTTTCTTTCTTGTCTTTTATTATTTCTATTCTATCATAAACTCCCATTGTAATATTTGTTCCATTACACCTATCACACTTTAGTACTGGTGCTTCACCAATTACTGGCATGTTGCAATCTTCGCAAAATGTTCTATGATATTTTCCAAGTTTTGGGTCTAATCCATAATTTGCTATTATTTTTCTTCCATCTTCATTTTTTATTGCTTTTAATATTTCTTTATAGCTAATATCTTTTACTAGCATTTTATTGTATTCTCTTGCTATTTTAGGTAATGAATGAGCATCAGAATTAGTTATAAATGATTTATTTTCAAGTTCGGATATTGTATCTGCTAAAAAAGTATCAGAGCTTAATCCTAGCTCTATTGCTGGTATTCTGTCATATTTTTCTTTAAATATTTTTTCTAATCTATCTGTGCAATTTCCATAAAAACTTTTATGTGGTGTAAATGCATGCGCTGGAATTAATACACCATTGTATTTTTCTACTATATCTATTAAATCATATGCTGATATATCTGCTCTTTGAGAGCTTAATGTTATATTACTTATATGTGTACTCATTTCTTTCGAAAATGCTTTTATGTCTGCCAATTTTGGAAAATAACATAAATTATGTGCACTTCCAGTTTTTCCTTTTTCATTTTTCTCTGAAGTTTCTATTTCACTTCCTAAAATTATACATACTTTATCTTTGTATATAATTCCACCATCTTCTATTTCATATGCTTCACCTGTTGCTAAAAAGTTTTCTATATCTTCAATTACATATGGTGATGCACAATCTATTATTCCTACTACACTTATTCCTTTTCTTTCAGCACATTCTTTTGCTATATTTGCAAAGTTTAATGATCTTGCTGCTGTTATTTTTATTGGCTTTCCATTTTCGCTTCTTCCTATATGTACATGTAAATCTGCAAAAATTTCGTTCATTTGTTTTTTCCTCCTATTGTCTTATTATTTTCTTATGTTATTACAGTATTACCATATTTTTTGTATAATCTAAATTAGCCAAAGATTCGCTTTTACATGCCATTGTATATACATTTGTTGAAAATATATCTATGTCTAATAATCTTTTATATATTTTGCTATTTTTATTGTTATTATTTTTGTCTTGGAATTTTTTTACTGATGTTATAACAGTTGCCTTCGGATTTTGTTTGTTTATTCTTGATATTAGCTCTTTGCCTTTTTCATTAAATCCTAAAACTCGTATATATGGCTCTGCTTTTTTTGCCATTCCAACATCTCTTTTTGTTATTCCTAATAATGCACATATTAATATTCTTTGTATTCTTGTTACTGTATATCTTTTGGTTTTTACAATATTTATAAGGTTTGTTATATCATTTGAGTAATTAGCTGCATTTTTTAAGCTGTGTTCTAAACCTTCATTTACATCTGGTAATTCTGCAATTTCACTTACTGTCATTCGTCTTAAATTATAAATTATTTCTTTTTCATATCTTGATAAATCTAATACAACATTTCCAAGTTCTGTTTCTTTTTTTAAAATTTGATATGTACTTTTTGGTACTACTTTTCTTATTTCACTAAATTCTTCATTTTTCAGCAATTTTCTTATTGCTGTTGCACTTGCAAATTCATCAACTATTACATTATCATTGTAGTATACCTTTTCGCGCTTTATTGGAATTGGTTGTATTGTTGATTTTATTTTCTTTAGTGCTTTTAAATATTCTATTGCTAATATATTATTTGGTGTATTTAGAATATTATCATACCTTTTGTTATCGTTTAAATACAACATTAAAGCATTTTCTCTTGCTTTTGGAAATGATAAACCTTTTTTTAGCTCTGAATTTAATATGCTTTTATATTTCATTGGCTCTTCATTTACTATACTTGATATATTATTTAATGCTGCAAAATCACTTGTTTCTGTTCCAAATGATATTGCATCTACTATTTTTAGATTATTTAATAATTTTATTGCTCCTAAAGAAAATCCTTCTGCGCTAGCTACACTATATATTGTAGGAAGCTCTATTACTAAATCTACTCCATTTAAAAGTGCCATTTCTGCTTTTTTCCATTTATTTACTATTGATGTGTTACCTCTTTGTACGAAGTTTCCGCTCATAACACATATACAATATTGTGCACCTGATTGCTCTTTTGCTTTTTGTAAATGGTACATATGGCCATTGTGAAAAGGATTGTATTCTGCTATGATACCTAGAACTCTATTTTCTTTCATTTTTTGTATCCCCCTTTTCCACAAAATAAATATTTTTGTTAAATATGTTGTTGTATTCAAAATTTACTGTTATAATATCATAAAAATGTGAATATAACAATAGTTATTTGGAAAGGATTTGATAAAATAATGGATGAAGTTACAATTTATACAGATGGTGCTTGCTCTGGTAATCCGGGCCCTGGTGGTTGGGGTACTATTCTTATTTATAAAGATATTAAGAAAGAAATTTCAGGTGCTTCTGCTAATACTACTAATAATATTATGGAAATTACTGCTGTTGTTGAAGGATTAAAACTTTTAAAACACCCTTGTAAAGTTAATGTATATAGTGACAGTGCTTATGTTGTTAATTGTTTTAAACAAGGTTGGATTTATAATTGGTTAAAAAAAGGTTGGAAAACAGCTAATAACGAACCTGTAAAAAACAAAGAGCTTTGGCAAGAGCTTTATAATTTAACTAAAATTCACGATGTTACTTTTAATAAAGTTAAAGGACATAGTACTAATGAATTAAATAATAGATGTGATGAACTTGCAAGAAATGCAATTGATACTTTATAATTTTCAAAAAAACTAGATCATGATGAAGTGAATTAAAGTTATTAAACTTTTTATCTACTAATTTTGATTCACTTCATCATAATCTAGTTTTTATACATCTATATAATTAATTTCATTTATTAAATCTTCATATTTTATATAAAATACAGTCTCATCGTTCTGATCTACAGAGTTTGATAAATTTTTTAATGATACTTTAACTCTATTTTTTAAATTTTCTATTTTTTCTAAATAGCTATTTGCTAAGTTTATGTTATTTTTTGCAGAAATCCAATCATTTTCTTGTACATTATAATATGCTTCAAAAATTTTATTTTTACTTTGTAATTTATATAATTTATTTTTTTCATACTCAACTTGATCTGCTATATTAGTTATATTGGCATATGATTCTATAGATTCTTTTATAAAATTTTTTTCATCTTTATTTATTGCATATAATAATAAATTATCGAAATTTTTGTTTAAGTTTGTTATATTATCTTTTTGTATATTATCCTTTAAATTTAAATCATTTTCTATAGTAGTCCATGATGTATATAATTTTTCTATACTATTTTTTAGTTCATCCCATTGGCTATCTTCGATTTTATTTGAACTATTATATTTCATTGACATTATTGTTACTTCGTATTCATCTGATTGATTTTGTTGATTACTGCTTTTTGAATTTTGATTGGAATCTTCTTGAGAACCTTCTTCCGAACTTTCTTCTGAATTTCCTTTACTATTAGAATCTTCCGTATTTTTATTACTTACTCCTGTTTTTGCTTTTTCTTTTTGTACATCATAATTTTTTTCGTTTTTACCAGTCGCAATATCTATAAATCCAGATATTTCTTTATCTAAATACTGAATTTCTGCTGAAATCTTATCATCTATATTCGGTTTTTCCTCGCTTTTTTTACATCCACTAAGCAATATAATTATACATATTATGAATGTCGTTAAACACAAAATCTTTTTTATATCTATCACCTCTAAAATATTTATTATTATATATTTTTTCACAAAAAATGGATTTTATTCTTTTGCATATATAAAAAAAAATAAGATATACTAAATTTAAATAATTTAGGAGATTTTTATGAGTAACATTGTGAGACTTTATAGTACAAATTCTGATGAACTTAATATTTTTTTAAATAAATTTTATGAATTTCCAATTCATCTAAAAAATTCACATTATTGGGAAAATTTATATTCTAATCCAATTGAGTTAGCTGATATTGTAGCTGTCTTTATTGATAACAATGATGTTTATTCTCATGTTAATATGTGGATTAGTATTGATTCTGGTGTTTTTATAAATATAAGAAATGATAATTATAATTCATTTATTAAATATTTATATGAAAGATATCCATATTAATAAAAAAAGATGTAATCGTATTTGACTACATCTTTTTATTTTGAAAATAATTTACTTTTCCCAGATAATCCCTCTGGACAATTTATTTCGATATCTATATCATTTAATATTTTATTTGGATTACTAGTTGTTATTTCATATATATATTTTTCATCTTTTATTAGATCTCTTGCTCTTTTTAATATTATATCTATATTTTCATAAACATTCCCTTGTTTATGAGTATCTGATCCTAGAAAATTTATTAACTTATTTTTTAATAAAATTTCCACAGTCGCCTTTGCACTTTTTCCATATTGGCCTATAAAACTACCATAATTAGATTGTATTAAAACTCCTAATTTTATAATCTCTAATATATTACTCGGATTTTCTTGAATATATGAATACCTCTCTGGATGCGCAAGAATTGGTATAAACCCATTTGCTTTTACTTTGTATATTATTTGATCTAAATCTAACATTTTATTTGAAAAAGGTAATTCAAATAAAATATATCTACTATTTGCTAATGTGGATATTTCTGATATTTCTAATAACTGTGGTGTATTTTCAGTTAATAAGATTTCATTTCCTTGATGTACTTCTACTAATATTTCTTGATCATATATGTATTTTTTTAACTCATTAATTTTGAATTTTATTATATCTTTCTTATTCTCATAATAATTTTCTATATAATGTGGTGTTAATATAATATCAGAAAAACCAGCCTTTTCTGCTTTTTCTAAGTTTTGTAATGTGCATTCTATGGAATCTGATCCATCATCCACACTATTAAGTATATGACAATGTACATCTATCATTTTATACTCCTATTTTTTATCACTTTCTAAATATTGGCTTAATTGTTGTAATACAGCATTTATATCAACTTCTTCTTGCTTTTTCTCATCACTTTGTTCGTTTGTTTTTTCAACTTCGTTCAATTTTCTTTTTACTGCATTTATCTCCGCATCTTCAATTTTCTTTTTAGGTGTTTGTTTTGTGTTTATTCCCCAAGTTCTTTTACTTGTTACTATTGAATTTTCATAATAATATCCAGCTTTATTTACTTTTTTATTAACTGGCATTTTATTTACAACAACTCCTGCAATTCTACCACCAACATTTGTAATATTTCTTTTTACTTGATTTAAATCATCTATTTTAGTTTCTTTATGAGCTGAAACAATTAGTGTAGAATCAACAAATTTTGATAATATTATAGCATCTGTTACTATTGTGCTTGGTGTTCCATCAAATATAACAATATCAAAAATTTGCTCTAAATACTTAATTAAATCAATCATTTTTTGACTAGTTAATAATTCTGATGGATTTGGTGGTGTCATTCCTGCAGTCATAATATATAAATTATCTATTAATGTTGTTTGGATATAGTCTCCTATAGAATTTAAACTGTCATTTTTTGTAGTCATAATTAAATAATTTGATAATCCATTATTATTATTTACTTCAAAAATTTCATGTTGTCTTCCTTTTCTCATATCTGCATCAACTAACAATACTCTTTTACCAGCTTGTGCAAAAGTTACTGCTAAATTTGATGCAACCCAACTTTTTCCTTCTCCTGGTACAGTACTTGTTATTAGTAAAGATTTTAATCCTTCATCAACATTCATAAATTGTATATTAGTTCTTAAAGTTCTAAATACTTCTGATATCTGTGTCTTTGGTGAAACAAATGTTATTAGTTCATTTTTCATTTTAGTATATTCCCCCTCTTTTACTATCTTCATTTACGAAAGGTATTGAAACTAATGTAATAAGTTCACTATTACTTTCTATGTCATCTGCATCTTTTATTGTATTATCAAACATATTTGATACTAATACATATATTACTGATATAACTAAACCTATAATAAAAAATATTGCTATATCTCTTATATGATTTACATTGCAAGGTACTATTGGTTCTTCAGCTTCATCAACTGTATAAACATTATTTATTTTATAAATATCAGTTACAGTTTTAGCAAATACATTTGTTATTTCATTTGCTGCTTTCATTGCTTGTACTGGATTTTCATCTTTAACAGCTATTTTTATTATTTCTGAATCTTCTATTTCGCTTACTGTTATTTTATTTTTCAATGTTTCTTCAGTTTCATTTAATTGCAAATTATTAATAGTTTGTCTTAAAATATTTTTACTTTTTACTAATTTACTATATGTACCAATTAAATTTTGTGCTAAACCTATATCTGAAGATGTTATTGTTTGTGTTGATTCATCTCCATTAGTAGCATCTTTAACTAATACTACAGTTGTATATGCTTCATATTTTGGTGTTACAAAATAAAAAGAATATATTGTTCCTATTATAATAGCAATTACTGAAATTACTATGATATGTAGTCTTTTGTTCCAAAAAATATTAATTAATTTTTTTAAATCTAACTCTTCCATTTTCTTCCTCCATAAAATAGTATGCATGTATTATTATACATAATATAGGGGCTTTTTGCAAGTGTTTTCACAAAAACAATCGAAAATAATGTTGATTGTAAACTTTTTTCGTTATTCAGATGTACTGTTTTTGTTTACATTCCAATTATTTTCGATTGTTTTTAACTAATTCCTATTTAATTATATTTTTTTCTTTTTAATTTATTCTTCAGATTCATCATCAATTAACTCAAACGAAATTCTTCTAAGCTCTTTATTGGCCTCTATTACTCTTATTTTTACTTTTTGTCCAATTTTATAAATTGTATTTGATTGCTCTCCAATTAATATTTTATTTTCTTGGTTATATATAAAATATTCATTACCTAAATTTTCAAATCTTATTAATCCTTCTACTGTGTTTTCTAGCTCCACAAACATACCAAATGAAGTAATACTAGAAATAACACCTTCATATTCATTTCCAATTTTACTTTGCATATATTCAGCTTTTTTAATATCTTCGCTTTCTCTTTCTACCTTTTGAGCTATTTTTTCTCTATCTGATGATCTTTCAGCATATTTTACAGATTGTTCTGAATATTTATTTATAATATCATCACTTAAATTATAATTATTCTTTATATACATTGATATAATCCTGTGAATAAATAAATCTGGATATCTTCTTATAGGAGATGTAAAATGACAATAATATTTACTTGCAATACCAAAATGTCCTTTATTTGTACTTTCATATCTTGCCAATTTTAGTGTTCTCAATATTAAATTCGAAACTACCCTTTCTTCTGGTTTGCCTTTTACTTGCTCTAATATTTCAGCAAAAGCTTTTGGATGAATATTTTCTTTATTATATTTTACTTTATAACCTAAATTAAATAAAAATTTATTTAACTCGCTAATTTTATCTGGATCTGGAACTTCATGTACTCTATATATGAATGGAGCTTCTAACCAGTAAAATTTTTCTGCAACAACTTCATTTGTTATAAGCATAAATTGCTCTATTATTTCATTTGCAAAATTTGTTTCATATTTTTTTACATCAATTGCTACACCATTTTCGTCAAGAATTATTTTGCTTTCTGGTACATCTAATTCTAGACTACCATCTTTTGCTCTTTTTGCTTTTAATATTTCAGCTAGCTCTTCCATTAATAAAAATTCTCTTGTATACTTCTCATATTTTTTTATTTTTTTCGAGTTTTCTTCTGATATTTCTTCATTATTGGCTTGCTGAATAATATTGTATACATCTGTATATGACATTCTTTCAGTTACCTTTATAACACTTTTTTGAATATCTGATGTTATAACTTTTCCATTTTTATCAATTTCCATTATTACAGAAATTGCAAGTCTATCTTGTTTTGCATTTAAACTACAAATTCCATTAGATAATTCTTTGGGCAACATTGGAATTACTCTGTCCATCATGTATATACTTGTTCCTCTTATTATCGCTTCTTTATCTAAATTTGACTTTTCTTTTACATAGTGGCTTACATCTGCAATACTTACAATTAGTTCATATGTTCCGGACTTATTTTTTTCAACACATACTGCATCATCTAAATCTTTAGCATCCTCTCCATCTATTGTGAAAATAATTTTTGATCTTAAATCTAATCTATTTTTTAGCTCTTCATCAGAAATTGATGTTTCTGTTGCTTTTGCTTCTTTTATTACTTCTTCTGGAAATTCATATGGTAAATCATATTCTTTTATTAATGATAACATATCCATTCCGGCCATATCGACGTTTCCAAGGACTTCAGTTATTTTGCCTTCTGCTTTTCTTCCTTTTTCTGGATATTTTGTTAATTTTACTACTACTTTTTCTTTATTCTTTGCTCCTCCAAAATTTTTCTTTGATATAAATATATCAGAGCCAAACTTTTTATCATCAGGAACAACGAAACCAAAATTTCTGCTTAATTCAAATATTCCTACTAAAGTATCTTTTTCATGTGTCAATGTTTTTATTATCTTACCCTCTTTGTGTCCATTTTTACTTGAATCTTCGATTATTTCTACTAATACATTATCACCATTTAGAGCATTTCCTTTATTTCTTCCAGAAACATATATTTCATCTTCTTCGCCTTCAACTTTTATAAAACCAAAACCTCTTTCATTAACACTTAATTTTCCAGTTTTATATTTTTTATTATCTAATAATTCATATTTTCCTTTTTTTGTGACTTGTATTTTATATTCTTTCAATAGCTCTTTTAAAATTAAGATAAAATTTGAATATTCTTGTTTTGGAACATTCATAATATTAGCTATTTGTTTTGCCTTCATTGGAACATATGCTTCTTCTGACATAAAATCTAATATTTTCTGTTTTTGTTCTTCCATAATTTCCTCCAATACTTTTTTAACTTATTTATGTAAAATCAAAAGGAGATTACATATATTAATGTAACCTCCTTTTATTATTTTAATACAATTCAAATTATGTTATTCCTTTTTATATAATTACATTAAATATAAAAAGCTTAATCCTATTGAACCTATTGCAAAAAATACTCCTAATAATACAGTTGCTTTTTTTAAAGCACCATCTCTTGTTCTACCTTTATTTTTTTCATAGAAATTATTTGTTGTAGATCCAGTTATTGCTCCTGAAGCGCCTTGACTATCTTTTGCTTGAATTGTTGCTAATATTATTAAAGCTACACAAACTATTATATATAATACTACTACTATGTTTTTTACTATTCCCATTTCTTTTATCCCTCATTTCGTAATTTTTCTCTTCACTTGTAATATTTTAACATACCAATTTTTTAAATGCAATAATTTTATGCAGTTTCTACTTTTTTATTTGTAGATTTTCTTTTTGGTCTTTCTATATCTTCCAAGTTTCTGTTTTCATTTATAATTAATTCAGGTTTTCCACCTTTTTTTATTGTATCTTTAGTTATAATACATTTCTCAATCTTTGGATTTGAAGGTATTTCAAACATAATATCTCTCATAATTTCTTCTAATATTGAACGTAATCCTCTTGCTCCAGTTTTACGTTCAATTGCCTTATCAACAATTGCATCCAATGCATCGTCTTCAAATTCTAAATCAACATGATCTATTTCAAATAATTTTTTATATTGTTTTACTAAAGAATTTTTAGGTTTAGTTATAATATCTAATAAAGCTTGCTTATCTAGCTCTTTTAAAGTAGCTATTATTGGAAGTCTACCTACAAATTCTGGAATTAAACCAAATTTTAATAAATCTTGTGGTAATAGTTGTTTTAAAATTTCGTTTTCGTCTTCTTTTTTGTTTTCTTGAAGATTTGTTCCAAATCCTATTGATTTTTTGCCTGTTCTGTCTTTTATAAGATTATCTAATCCTTCAAATGCTCCACCACAAATAAATAATATATTTTCTGTATTTATTTGTATAAATTCTTGATGTGGATGTTTTCTTCCTCCTTGAGGTGGAACTGATGCAGTAGTTCCTTCAACAATTTTCAATAATGCTTGTTGAACACCTTCACCACTTACATCCCTTGTTATTGATGGATTTTCAGATTTTCTTGTTATTTTATCTATTTCATCAATATAAATTATTCCTTTTTCTGCTTTTGCCACATCATAATCAGCTGCTTGAATTAATTTTAGTAATATATTTTCTACATCCTCACCAACATATCCAGCTTCAGTTAATGTTGTAGCATCTGCTATTGCAAATGGTACTTTTAAAATTCTAGCCAAAGTCTGTGCTAATAATGTTTTTCCACATCCTGTAGGTCCAAGTAATAATACATTACTTTTTTGTATTTCTACATCATTAATTTCTTTACTTTTTTCTACATTATTTATTCTCTTATAATGATTATATACAGCTACTGATAATGTCTTTTTTGCCTCATCTTGACCAATTACATACTCATCTAGTATTTTTTTAATTTCTGATGGAGTAGGTAATTTTTCATTTTCATTTAAAGTATATTCCTCTTCATTTTCGTAAAGTTCATCCTCTAAAATTCCATTACAAGCTTTTATACATTCATCACATATATACACTCCTGGACCTGCAATTAACTTTTCTACTGCATTTTGTGTTTTTCCACAAAATGAACATCTTACACTATTGCTTTTATTGCCGTTTGCCATTTTCCCTCCTAATTTTTCAAAAATAAAAATAACTTTTTACTTTTTTAAACTACTTTCTTTTATCCATTATTCCATCTATTAATCCATATTTTAATGCTTCTTCTGCAGTCATGTAGTTATCTCTTTCAGTATCTCTTTGGATTGTTTCTAAACTTTGACCTGTTCTATCACTTAATAGTTTATTTAATTTTTCTCTTGTTTTTACCATATGGTCTGCATGGATTTTTATTTCTGTTGTTTGTCCAGATAATCCTCCACCACCAATTAATGGTTGATGTATTAATATTTCTGAATTAGGTGTAGCAAATCTTTTACCTTTTTCTCCAGATGCTAATAATACAGCTCCCATACTTGCAGCCATTCCAACACATATTGTTGATACTGGACAAGATATATAATTCATTGTGTCTACAATTCCCATACCATCTGTAATAGATCCTCCTGGGCTATTTATATATAAATATATTTCTTTTTCAGGATCTTCTGACTCTAAAAATAATAATTGTGCTATTACTAAACCAGCTGATGCACTATTTACGTCCTCTCCTAGAAATATGATTCTGTCTTTTAATAATCTTGAAAAAATATCGTAAGATCTTTCTCCTTTTGAAGTTTGTTCAACTACATATGGAACTAAACTATTTTTTTCTAACATAATCTTCCTCCTTTATTTATATAATTATATGAATTTTATAATATAACTGTTTATTTTTCAATAGCTCTTTTAATATATTTGAAAAAAAGTCAGAGACATAGATAATATACTTTTTATACTTCAATTTGCCCCTAACTTTTTTTCATTTATTATTCAGATTTTTCTGTTTTTGCAGTTTTTTCTGTTTTTTCAGCCTTTTTTGCAGCTTTTATTTTTGCATTATCTACTATAAATTGTATAGCTTTTTCAGTTGTTATATTATTTTTTAAATATTCTTTTAGATTTTCATTTTCTAAAAGTTCTTCTTCTTTTTTACCGTAATTTTTAGCCATTTCTTTAATTTTTTCTTCTATTTCGGCGTCTGTAGCTTCAATTTTTTCTGCTTTAACTATTGCTTCTAATACTAATCTTGTTTTTACAGATTCTGATGCTTGAGCTTCATATTCTTTTCTCATATCATCTTCTGATTTATTTATTAATTTTAAGTATTGAGCTAAGTTTAAACCTTGGTATGCTAATCTACCATCTATATCTTTTAATATATTGTCTAATTCAGTTTCAATCATTCCTGATGGAATATCTATTTCTGTATTTTTAGCAACTTCTTTAATTACAGCATCTTCTAATTGATATTTAGCTTGATTTTTTTTGTCTTCTACTAATTTTTCTTTTATACTTGCTTTTAAATCTTTTAATGTATCGAATTCACTTACATCTTTAGCAAATTCATCATCAATTGCTGGTAATTCTTTTACTTTTATTTCATGTAATTTAACTTTAAATGTTGCATCTTTTCCAGCTAATTCTTTTGAAAAATATTCTTCTGGGAATTTAACATTGATATCTTTTTCTTCATCGATTTTCATACCAATTACTTGGTCTTCAAATCCTGGTATAAATGTTTTGCTTCCAATTTCTAATTCATGATTTTCTGCTTTTCCACCTTCGAATGGAACTCCATTAACAAATCCTTCAAAATCAATTACAGCTATATCTTTATTTTTTACAGCTCTATTATCAACACTTACCATTCTTGCATTTTTTTCTGCCATACGGTCTAATTCTTTTTTAACATCTGCTGCAACTACTGATGTATCTATTTTTTCAACTTCTACACCTTTATATTTTCCTAATTTAACTTCTGGTTTTGTTTGAACAACTGCTGTAAATATTAAGTCTTTTCCTTTTTCCATTTGAGTTATTTCTATTTCTGGTCTACTTACAGCTTCTATATTATTTTCTTTTAATTCCTTTTCGTATATTTCAGGTACTATCTCATTAAAAGTATCTTCATAAAATATTGATGATCCATATGTTCTTTCAATTATTGACATTGGAGCTTTACCTTTTCTGAATCCTGGTATACTAAAATATTTAGCTGTTTTTTTGTAAACAGTTTTCATTCCTTCATCAAATTTTTCAGCTTCTACTGTAAAAGTTAATTTTAATTCATTTGTTTTGTCTGTTTTTTCTACTTTTATACTCATTACTATTCATCCTTTCACTCTTTAAAACTAGCTTTCTCATTATAACACATATTTTTGATTTTGCAACCCTTGATTTTTAAATTCCCTATTTTTTGGTGTTTTGCTACAGTTTGCATTAAATATATGGCTATAAATAGAATTTACTTAGCACTTTTTATTTTTTTTGCAATTTCATCTATTTTTGAAATTAGCATTTCTTGTCTTTTTTCAAATATCTGATTTAATGCTATATTTTTTTGTTCACTTAAGCTACAATCTACTTTGTATACATTATACTCTTCATATACTTTTTCAATTTCTTTTATATAATTAATTTTCTTAGCATTTTCAATTGAAAATGGTTCGCATAATATTATACTTAATCTTACTTTTTGTATTTTTGCAATTTCTTTGATTTGTTCATCTAAAAAACTATAGTGATTATTATAGTCTATATATAATAATACTTCTTCACCTTTTAACGCTTCTTCTATTTTTTTTCTTAATTGTATATATGTTTTTATATTATTTAGCTCTATTTTTTTATTGTTTTCATCTTTAAAAAATTGTTTTACATTTATACTTTTATAATTTATATTATCTTTTTTCCCTTGTTTTTCTATTAATTCGCTACTTATATCTTCATCAAAATATGCAACTGTTATTTGTTTATTTTTTTGTTTACTCCAATCCAATATATAGTCTTTTTGCTTTGTTTTTTCATTTTCTTTTTCTTCAACTTTCTTAAATCCATTTTTGTAGAAAAATAATAACGCTTTTTCATTACTTGAATTGATAGTTGTAGTTATTTGTGTTTTCTTTCTTTTTATATTATTTAATAGAATTGTACCTATGCCTTCTCTTTGTATACTGCTTTTTACTATTATCAGCCAAACTTCATTTTTGGGATTATCAACACTTATAATACCTTCAATAATACCATCTTCTGTATATAATATTGTTGAATTTATATTTTCCACTAATTTTTTTCTCACTGAAGTGTAATCATTTAATATTATTTTATTTTTTGATGGCATTCCTGATTTATTTATCTCTTCTTTCCACAGTTCCATTACATTATCTATATCTTCAATTTTTATCTTTTTTAACAAAATATATCCCTTCCTGCTCAATTTATTTTCAATAATTTAAAATTTAAATAATCTGCACTTATTAGAGAAAAATTTATGCCCCCTATATCTCCGTTAATAGCATCTTTATGTGAATTTCCATGCAAATGTCCATAATAGCATCTTTTTATATCATATTTTTTTAACACTTTGTAAAATTCTAAATGATTGTTTTCTAATAACTGTTGTTTTACTAAAGGTGGATAGTGCATAAATGCAATTATTTCTTTAGTATTATCATAATTATTAATTGCATCTTTTATTGATAGCTCTAGTCTTTGACATTCTCTATTAATCATTTTTTTGCTATTTTCAGTATCTTGAAGAGCCCAGCCTCTAGAACCAACAAAAACTTTATTTTCATATTCTATTGCATTATTATATAAAAATTCTATATTATTAAATTTATTTTCTTCTAAAAATTTTTTCATACTTGTAACTGTAGTCCACCAATAATCGTGATTTCCTTTTAATAAAACTTTTTTCCCTGGCAATTCATTTAAATATTTAAAATCTAAATATGTATCTTCTAAATGCATTGCCCATGAAAAATCACCTGGTAATACTACCATATCGTCATCATTTACTTTTGCCAACCAGTCTTGTTTTATTTTTTCAGCATGATTCTCCCAATTTTTTCCAAATATATCCATTGGTTTATCTTGACTAAATGACAAATGTAAATCTGCTATTACATATATTGACATTATTACTCCTTCTATTCTAACTTTAAATTTGGTATAGCATTTAAAGTTAAATCTGATATTTTTCCATTTATATAATTATAATATCCTGCACTTGCAATCATTGCTGCATTATCTGTACATAGTTTCATCTCTGGATAATATATTTCGTATCCTTGATTTTTTAGATTTTCAAAACTTTTTCTTATATATGAATTAGCAGAAACTCCTCCTGCTAATGCAATTTTATTAATATTTAATTCTTTTGCTGCTTTTAATGTATTAAATAGTAGCTCTTCTGTAACAGTCTTTTCGAAACTTGCACATAAATCTGCTTTGTTTATATCTGGTGTTTTATGGTGAAGATTTATAACTGCAGTTTTTATTCCACTAAAACTAAAATCTAAATTTTCAAAACGAGTTTTAGGCAAAGTTATATTTGGTGTACCTTCTTTAGCAAGTTTATCAACTTTAGGTCCTCCTGGATATCCTAAACCTATAACTCTTGCAACTTTATCAAAAGCTTCACCTATTGCATCGTCTCTTGTTTTACCTAATATCTCAAACTTTTTATAATCTTTTATATGTACTAAATGAGTATGTCCTCCTGAAACAACTAGGCATAAAAATGGTGGTTTTAAATTTAAATTTGTTATATAGTTTGCTGCAATATGTCCTTCTATATGATTGGTTCCAACTAGTGGTTTATTTAAAGCATAACTTAATCCTTTAGCATATGAAACACCTACTAATAGAGCTCCAACTAAACCTGGACCATATGTGCATGCAATTATATCAATATCATCAAATGTCATATTTGCTTCTTTTAATGCTTCTTTAGCAACATTTGATATATTTTCGACATGCTGTCTTGAGGCAATTTCTGGAACAACTCCACCAAATTGAGTATGTATTGCAATTTGAGTATTTATTACATTTGAAAGAACTTCTCTACCATTTTTAACTATGGCCACAGAAGTTTCATCACAGCTTGATTCAATTCCTAATGTTATTATATCTTTCATTTTATTCCCCTCTTAAATATTACTATAATCCAAACACTAAACTTACTAATTTCATTAATCCATAATAAATGCTAGTTATAGCTGGTGATATTATCGTTCCTGCTATTCCTGTAATCCAAATTATTAAAAATATTATATAAAATATTTGTTGATTATTTTCAAACCAATTTCTAGCGTTGTATGGTAAGAAATAACTTAAAACTTTTGAACCATCTAATGGTGGTAATGGTATTAAATTAAATACTCCCAAACCTATATTTATTGAAATTATACTTTGCAAAATTGTTATAATTGTTAGTGCTGTCCTTGTATCCATAGAAGTTAATGCATTAAATTTTATTAAAGCCCCATATATAGCAGAAAATACTATCGCTAATATGAAATTAGCTAATGGACCTGCTATAGAAACAACTGCTTCTGCTTTTCTTACAGAAATATTTCTATTAAAATTTCTTGAATCAATTTCTACAGGTCTGCCCCATCCAAAACCTAAAAACAATAGCATTACTATTCCTATTGGATCCATGTGTTTTAATGGATTTAAACTTAATCTTCCTTGTGATTTTGCAGTATCATCGCCTAATTTATAGGCAGTCCATGCATGAGCATACTCATGAAATGTTATTGCAATTAATACACCTGGTATACTTAATAATAGAGCTAATATTTTCCCTGGATTTGAAGCATATCCTACAAACATACTTAATACACATATTCCTAAAAATATGTATAATATTCTTTTGTCAAAATAAAACATATCTCACCTATCCTTTAAAATTAATTTACAAATGGTATTATATATTAAAATTCACATAAAGTAAAGGAGAATATTTATTTTGATAATCTCATTTCTCTTGCATGTTCTAATGCATTTTTTGTTATATCTCCACTTGATATTCTTGCAATTTCTTCTATTACTTCCGCTTCATTTAACAATTTTATATTTGTATATGTTTTTTCATTTTCTACCTTTTTACTAATAAAATAGTTTGAATCACCTTTTGCAGCAATATTAGCTTGATGTGTAATGCACAAAACTTGGTGTTTTTGTGATATTATTTTTATCTTTTCACCAACAGATTTTGCGGCTTTTCCACTTATTCCAGTATCAATTTCATCAAATATTAAAATAGGTACTTCATCTGTATCTGCAAGAACTGTTTTTATTGCTAACATTATTCTTGAAATTTCTCCACCTGATGCAATTTTAATAAGAGGTTTTGCTTCATCGCCTACATTTGTAGCAATTAAAAATTCTATATCGTCTAATCCGTTTTGATTAAAATTGCCACTTTCATCATATTTTATATCTACACAAAAACTTGCATTTTTCATTTCTAAATCTTTAAGCTCTTTATTTATTTTTTCATTTAATACTTTAGAGTATTTTGATCTCATTTTATTAAGTACACTACACTTTTCGCTCATCTTAATAGTTAAATCTTCAAGCTCTTTTTTTAATTTATTATTATGCTCTTCTAGGTTTTCAATTGTGTAAATGTCTTTTTCTATTTGTTCCTTATATTCAATAATTTCAGATATACTATTTCCATATTTTCGTTTTAAATCATATATACAATCTAAACGCTCTTCAATTTCATTTCTTTTAGATTCATCAAATGATACATCACTATTTAAATCTGATATATCTCTTGTTAGCTCTTGTACATCATAATATATATTTTTTAAGTCTGTTAATTTATTTTTATATTCATCATCTATATCTTCAATCTTTTCAAGAGCTCTTATTGATAAATTTATACCATCTATAACACTTTCGCTTAAATTTGAATCAACTTCAGTTAAACAAGTATATATTTTTTCAGAATTCATTATTTTTTTTCTTTCATTATTTAACTCATCTTCTTCATTTTCCTTTAGATTAGCTTGTTCAATTTCGTTTAGTTGATATTTTAATAAATCTAACTTTCTTTGTTTTTCTTTTTCATCACCATAATTTTCTTTTAGCTCTTTTTTTATTTCATTATATCTATTGTATAATTTTTGATATTCATATTTTTCATTTAATAAATCTTTTCCTATAAAATTATCTAAATAATTAATGTGCTCTTGTTTAGACATAATTGTTTGATTATCATTTTGACCGTGAATATCAATTATTTTACTCATAAACTCTTTTAATTCATTTACTGTAACAAGTCTACCATTTATTTTGCATGTATTTCTGCCATTTAAAAAGATTTCTCTACTAATAATTATGTTTCCATCTATACTATTTTCATTTTGTGGCAAATATATATTTAGTTCCACTAAACAAAAATTTTCTCCTCTTCGTACTATTTCTTTTGAAAAACGACCACCACAGGCTAAATTTAATGAATCAATTATTAATGTTTTTCCTGCTCCTGTTTCTCCTGTTAAAACATTAAATCCTGTGTTTAAATCTACAGTAAGGTCTTCTATTATACCTATATTTTTTATGTGTAATGTTGAAATCATAATTAACATCCTTTCATTTACGAATATTTGTTTGTATTATATAACTTTTTTGAAAAAAGTCAAGGGTATATATATTTTTTTATAATATCTTTTTCTCTGCTTTATAATGGATGTGAATTATGGCTTTTACTAACATTATTTAGTGTGTACAATACTGATTTTTGATTGACTTTTCTTTTATTTGACTATATAATGTTGAATTAAAAATATATTTGAAATGGAGATAAAAAAATGAATGAAACATGGCTTTCTCGTACAGAATTGATGCTTGGTGAAGATGCATTAACAAAATTAAAAAAATCTAAAGTTGCTGTTTTCGGTTGCGGTGGTGTTGGTTCGTATACTTTAGATAGTTTAGTTAGAGCTGGTGTACGGAAATATTGTTATAATAGATAAAGCTTTAATAGATGTAACTAATTTAAATAGAAATTTAATGGCTGACACAAAAGTTGTTGGAAAATATAAAGTTGATGTTGCCAAGAAAAAATTATTAAATATAAATCCTGAATTAAATATAAAAATTATAAAAGAATATGTTTCAAAAGATAATTCTTCAAAATTAATTACAGATGATTTTGATTATATTGTTGATACTATTGATTCTATTCATGATAAGCTTAGTTTAATTTCAGAAGCTGTTCACAAAGATATACCTATTATTTCATCAATGGGAACTGGTGATAAATTTGATCCTACATTATTTGAAGTAACTGATATTTCTAAAACAAGCTCTTGTCCCTTTGCTCATTTATTAAAGTCAGAATTAAAAAAAATTGGAATTGAACATTTAAAGGTTATTTATTCAAAAGAAAAACCTACTCGTTTTAGGAGTACAGAATCAAGCTACAGAGCTAATGCTTCAAGCATAAGTTTTGTTCCATCTGTTGCTGGTTTAATTATTTCTAGTGAAGTTGTTAAAGATTTAATAAATTAAAATTTTATTTTTTAGATACAATAATTAAATTTATTGTATCTTTTTTTGCATATTTTTTATGTTTTGGTTGAAACTAAAACTGACTTTAAAATTATTTTGCAAATTTTGAAAGGAGTGTGTTTTAAAATATGGATATAGAAAAACATTTATTACTTACAGGAAATTCTAATGTTTCGTGGAAAGATGCTATTGTAAAAACTGTTGCAGAAGCTTCTAAAACTATTGACTATTTATCTTCTGTAAAAATTTTAAATCAATATGCACATATAACTGGCAATAAAATGACTTCATATTTTGTTGATTTAGATATTACATTTTTAATTGATTCTGATAGATCATAATTTTTATAAAATTAGATATTTTACGGTTTATAGGTACAACCAAAAACCTAAATTTATTTATATGAGGTGATTTTAATGGAACCAATAAATACAAATCAGCAATATAGTGATTATGTTGATAAAAAAACACCTAACTCTCCTATTTTAAAAAACTGCTTTAATGCTTTTTGGGTTGGTGGTTTAATTTGTACAATTGGACAATTTATATTTGATTATTGCAAATTTAAAGGATTAAGTGAAACCGCATGTTCTACTACAGTTTCTATAATTCTTATTGGTATTTCTGCTATTTTAACTAGTTTAAATATTTTTAATAAAATAGGAAAATTTGCTGGAGCTGGCTCTTTAGTTCCTATTACAGGTTTTGCTAATTCAATTGTCGCACCAGCTATAGAATATAAATCTGAAGGATATGTTATGGGGGTTGGAGCAAAAATGTTTACTGTAGCAGGTCCGGTTCTAGTGTTTGGTATTTCTAGTGCCGTTTTAGTTGGATTAATTGCTAAACTTTTTGTTGGATAAATTTTTAACATCTATTACTTAAAACAAAAAATCTGCACATATAAATGTGCAGATTGTGTAGTGAGATTGTTACATTTATTGTTACAATTTTTTGCTATTTGCATTTTACTACATTTATTTTCAAATTTCAACATTTTTTTATAAAAGGAGGATTAATTTTGGAAAAATTAGGAAAACAAACTATAAAATTTAGTAATCCTGTAACAATTTTAGAAACAGCCAGTATTGTTGGCCCTAAAGAGTCTGAAGGTCCTATGGCAAAATATTTTGATAATTGTTTAGCTGATGAGTTTTGGGGCGAAAAGACCTGGGAAAAAGCTGAAAGTAAGATTATTAAGGAAACAGTTAATACAGTAATTTCCAAGTCTAATATTTCTGCACAAGATATTGATTATTGTTTTGCAGGTGATTTATTAAATCAATGTATTTCTTCAAGTTTTGGTTTGCGAGAATTAAATATTCCATTTTTTGGAGTATTTGGAGCATGTTCTACCTTTGCTGAAAGTATATGTCTTGGAAGTGTTTTTGTTTCTTCTGGTTCTGCTCAAAATGTACTTTGTGCTACATCTAGTCATTTTTGTAGTGCTGAAAAACAATTTAGATTTCCATTAGAGCTTGGAAACCAAAGACCACCATCTTCTCAGTGGACTGTAACTGGATCTGGTGCTGCTATTTTAAGTGCTAATGGAAACGGGCCATATATTACTCATATTACACCTGGGAAGATAACTGATATGGGCATAAAAGATGCAAATAATATGGGTGCAGCAATGGCTCCAGCATTTGTAGATACATTAATTACTCATTTTAAAGATACTGGAAGAAGTCCGAATTATTATGATGCAATTATTAGCGGTGACCTTGGTCATATAGGAAAAGATATTGCAATTGATTTGGCACTTTCAAAAGGGTACAATATAAAAAACAATTATAATGATTGTGGTGTTTTAATGTTTGATAAACAAAATCAAGATACTCACTCTGGTGGTAGTGGTTGTGCTTGTTTAGGGACAATTTTTTCTGGATACTTTTTTAAACAATTAAAAGAAAAGAAAATACAGAAATTGTTAATGATTGCAACTGGTGCTCTTATGAATTCAACTAGTAGTCAACAAGGTGAAAGCATTCCTGGGATTGCACATGCTGTGGCTATTGAAATTTAAGGATTTTATCTTTTGATTTATTTTTTTACATTTTTTCTTATTTTTGTCACATCAGATATTATTTCATAGATTATCTGCACATTATGCAACCAATGCAAATCATATATTCAAAAAAATAAATCACTATCTAAGATAGATAGTGATTTTATTTATTAAAATCATCAAAGTCCAAATCTTCAAACTCTATATTTTCTATATCAATAACTTCATTCTTATCATTCAATGTTATTTTAAAGACATCTGGGGAATTTATTCTTTTGTTGAATACAATTTTGTTATTAAAACTTAGACACAAATTTCTATTTGTATTAACACTTTCAAGTTTACACCATTTTAACAAAAAGAATGTGATTGCATTTCCGTGTGAAAATATTGCAATTCTTTTTCCTTTATTGTCTTTTACCACTTCTTCAAATGCTTCACTCATTCTTTGTCTGACTTCTGCTTGACTTTCTCCACCTTCTGTTTTGTAATTTTCATCAAAAAACTGTCTTTCATACCAGTCTGGCACTTTATCAGAATTTGGTTTTCCAGGTCTTCTTTCATCAAATCTTTCATCTATATTTACCTTTAAATTTTGTTTTTCCAATAAATATTTTGCTGTTTGTAATGTTCTAACACAATTACTTGTATATACAACATCTATATTTTGTAGCTCTTTTTCATTGCTTAATATTTCTGCTCTTTTTTCACCTGTCACACTTAAAATTATTTTTTCATACTTAATAAGTTCATTTTGGTTAGTATTATATTTTTCAATTAGATTTTTATTATTGAATCTAACAGAATGTCTAATTAAATAAACTACTGTTTCCATTTTTTATTCATATGATATATTTTTATACCATACTCCCCTTTCTTTATTTTCTTCCAATAATACTATTTGCTGCTACAATCATAATATCATCATCTATATTTCCGGTTTTAAATTTTTCATCAACCTCTATTGTATATACATTGTTTGTTATATCTGCAACAATTCCTGATTTTCCATTATTTAGCTCTACATGATCATCTTCATTTATTTCTACAATCATTGGATTAATTTCATCAGACTCATTTTCCAAATCCATTAAAATATCTAAAATTTCATCATATTTTTCTTCTAGTAAATAAATATTTTCATCAGCACAGTTATCATTCATATATTCCGTAATTTTGTGCTCAATTTGGTAAATTTCCTCACAACTATAATCCCTATCTTCAATTATAATACCAGTTTCTTCACACAGGTTAACCTGATCATCATTTAAATAATCTTGTAAAATCATTTATACATTCCTCCAAATAAAAATTTCTATATTTAGATTAGCACAAATGTTACTTTTAGTCAATTGATTTAGAGCATAAAAAAATGCGCAATACTGCGCATTTTTATAGATATATTTTAAAATATTTTAACTTACATGAAATATATTTTTTATTTTATTAATAAATTTTCTAAATACTGATTCCTTATAAACTGTCATTGCGACTTTACTTTCAATTTTCTCTTTTTTTTCATCTGATTTAAATATTTTATCTGGATTATATTTTTTTCTTTTTTCCTCTTCAATTTTTAATTCATTCTTCTTATCCCATTCTATCAATTCTTTCTTTTTATTAGGAGTTGCAATATACTCTCTATATATTACTGCAATTATGCTTTTGGTTTCAAATAATAAATCTTGCTCTAAAATATTCTTTGAAAAATCAATGCTTGGCTTATAATCTCTTATTTTATTTTTGTTTAAAAATGTAATTAATTTTTGAGGTATTTTTTCTTTCATTTCATCTTCCATATGCATTATAATTTCAATTGTTTCATTACAAGCCATATTAAATTTATTTTTATCAAAAAAAGTCACTATAGCTCTCCTCCAACCTCTTCTTTTGTTTTATTATTATTTTCGCTTTTATCTAATGTATCCTTAATAACCTGCAATGCATCTCTTTTCCCTCTACTTGGAACCTCATGATACAATTTTAGTAATGTTTCTTCATTAATATGAGTTATATTATCACTATCATTCTCTTCCTTTTCTTTAAATGGTAATTTATTAATAAACTCAACTATTTTTGACAAATCACAAGTTGAAGCAAATTTTTTCGTATTACTAAAATCTTGCTTTTTTATATCATCCAATAAATCATAATATGTTGCAGGACTAACCCAGCCAAACATACCATCATAAGATGATGCTCCTAAACACAGTGCTGAAATTTCTCTTAACAATATTTCTTCATTAGATTTTTCCCTGTATTGCTCTATTAATGTAAGCAATTTTTTTGACTGCCTATATATTAATCTATCTTCATCTATTACAACTAACGGTAAAGCCTCTCCATCTTTTCCAAATTGTTTTGCTGCAATTTTAGTATTTTCTAATTGTACTAATTTTCCATTTTTCTTTTTTACTGGTATATATGATGGCATTATTCTTTCAGCATCTAATTCTGTTATATCATTAAACCTTCCAATACCATTGTTTCCGGGTAATGTGAACCAATTAACTTCACAAAATGGTGTCATTGCCATTGCCTGTGACTCATTATCAATTGGTGCTTGCATATCAACTCCTTGTAATCTATCAAATCCCAATAAAGTATAACTAACTGGTGCAGTTCTAAATCTTTCTGAAGTTATGTTTGAAAAACATGCCAATTGTGATTTTAAATCTTTTCTGTTCCAATCCTGCAAAAAATTTTCAATTTTTCTTTCAGAATCTGCATATGGTGAAACAGATGTAATAATAAAATTAAAATTATCTCCAGCCTCATATACAGTACCTTCATAATCATCTAATCCTAGTGTTTTTCTTCTTTCTTCACTTATTTTAGCTAAATCTTCTATCTTAGTTAATGACTGATTATATGTTTTTTCGTATAATAATTTAAGCTTTTTTTCGAGTATTTTTTGATTACAATATTTTTGAGGAATATATGGTGCATGTGCATCTTCTAATAACTCAAAATACTGTTTGAAACTATCAGGATCATCAGTTCTATATAATTCTTTTATGGCTAACAAATATTTTATTTGTTTTTCTTCACTTGATCCTTTTTCAACTATTATCTGGCTTACATCATCATCAAACATTTTTGAAAGTTCAAATCCACTACTTATACCATAACGTTGTATTATTGCAAACCTTTTTTTTGCAACATCATCCATATTTTTTAACTGTGGATAATCACTAATATCCTCATTATAAATTATTTTTCTTGCAACTTCCTCTTTTATTTTTTCATAACTTTCTAATTGCTCAATTGTTTTTATTTCATATACATTAGGATCACTCATTATATATCCTAATTTTATATATAGTTCTTTTTTTTGAATATCATCATTAATGTTTCCTATTTCTGATATTATTTGAGTATATTGACCAGAAACTATTGAAACTAAATATTTTTCAGTCATTTGTGTCCACTGAGATGGTTCATTTTCTTCTGCTTTTGATAATTGTTTATCCTGTTTATATAATTTTTTTTCTCTTTCAATATAATCATTTACAACAATGCCCAAACATTCTAATTCCTTGTCATCCAAATTCAAAATTGCATCTTGTATAACAGGATATGATACAATTTGTGCAATTTGTTCTTTAGTAAATAATTTAAAATATTTACTTTGTAATATTCTAAAATTAATATTTTTCAAAGTACTTTCATTTATTTCCTGTAATTCAAGTGTTATTTCTTTTATTTTATCAATACTTTCTTGTGAATAATCTGGTAACTCTTTTGATAATACTAAGTCTAAATTTTTTTTAATCCAATCAGCTGTAATATCTTCTCTTTTATAATCTTGTCTAATTACAGTTTTATCTTCTGGCGATAATTCTTCTGAAGTAGTATTATATTCTTCTACTTCCACACCCCAATCATATGGATATTCCGCTTTAATAAAATCATTATCTGACATATTTAATCTTTGCCTACAAAATTTTTTAATATAATCTTCATATTTTGAATAATCATAACTCATATATGGCTCATCAATAGGTATCTCGCTTTCCACAATATACTCATTATTAACGCACTTTTTCAATATATTATCCCAATTTTCAAACTCTACCATTCTTAAAATTCCAATTAAAAAATTTCTATATTCATAATTTTTTTGTTTAAAACATATCTTCGCCAAATGTTTTAAAAGTTCTTTTTTCATTTGATTTATTACCTTTCTTCGCTTCTATTTTCTTCACTTTTACCATCATTATTTCTTCGCTTTACTTTTATTTCTTTTTTATTTATAACTTTACTATTTTTTAGAATAATATCAGAAATATATTCATACATTCCCTCAATTTCTCCACTTGTTATATTTTTTTCTTTACTCAAATAAATTCAACCTCCTACAGAATTACTTAATTTTTCTATATTAAGATTAGCATAAATGGTGTTTTTAGTCAATTGATTTAGAGCATAAAAAATGCGCAATACTGCGCATTTTTACTATGTTTTAAATTTATTTTTTTCTAATTTAATTTTTTACTACATCTCCAGATTTTAAATACATATTTGGATCTATTTGCTCTCCGTTTTTTAATATTTCAAAGTGTAAATGTGATTCATCTAAAATTTCAAATGATGCTGTATTTCCAACTGTTCCTATTGTTTGTCCTGATGTCACTTTTTCTCCTTCTTTTACAAATTCAGCTGTCAATAAGTTTGAATATACTGTTGAAAACCCATTTGTATGTTCAATTACAACTGTTAGACCATAGCGTGGATCTGTTTTTATTGCCTTTACAGTTCCATCTGCAGATGCTTTTACTACTGTTGTTTTTTCAGCTTTTATATCTATTCCTGTGTGTGTTATCCATTCATCTAATGTGTTTGAATATACTAATTTATCTTTTGCATATTCTGTTAAAACCTCACCTATTACTGGATATTTGAATGTTGGATCGACACTTTTTTTATCTTCTGTTTTATCTGTACTTTTTTTATTTTGATTTTTTGTATCATTTGATTTTTTTGATGTTGTATTTTGAGCTGATTTATCACTTGTTGTGTTTTCTGTTTTATTGTTTTTAGTAGTTACATTTTTAGAATCATTTTCTGTATTTTTATTTTCTTCTACTTTTGCAATTTCTTCAAAATCTGTTTGCTCTGCAACATTTACTTCGTTTTCAACAACATTAGTACTTGATGATACTGATGGAAAATCTTCTGCTTTTGCAACTTTGTCATCTTGCTTTTGTGCTATTACTATGCACGCAACTATAACTCCAATTAATAATACAGAAACAGCTACTCCTATTTTATAAAATTTGTTATTATTCATCATAAATTATTTCCTCCTTACTTTTTCTTTAGTTAAAGTATTTCCAAGTTTTATAAATTTATGCAGTTATATATCAACAATTTCTATTCCTGTATAAAAATGGTTTATAATTTCTGTATACGAAGCACCTTGTTTTGCCATTGCATCAGCACCAGTTTGACTCATTCCAACTCCATGTCCATATCCAATTACTGAAAATTTTACCTTATCACCATCAATCTCACATTTAAAATTAGCAGATTTTAAACCAAATAAAGTTCTTACTTCAACACCTGATAAACTTTTATTACCTATTAAAACTGTTTTTGCTCTTCCAGCATCTGTATGCTCAGTAATTTTTATACATTCAGAATTATTCCAATCAATACTAAAATCTGAATATTTTCCCTTCATTTTATTTTCAAAATCTGCTTTTGTTAATTCTACTTCAGAGCTATATTGAGAATATGCATCTTCACCAGCAGTTTCTACAACTTGCAAATATGGATAATTTGTTCCTCCCCAAACATTGACTGGTACTTCGGTTTTTCCTCCGCTATTAGAATGAAAAAAAGCATCAATAGCTTCTCCATTATATTCAATTACCTTTCCCTTTGTAGAATTAACCGCTTCTTCAATTTTAGCCCAATTACTTTCCTTCTCCTCATCACTCCATTTACTCATTCTTTCATCTTTAGAAAGCCATGCTTGACAACAAGCTGATGAAGTGCAAATTGATCCATCACCATGCTTTTCAGAATTATGTGTTATTGTGTATATTGTGTATGTTCTTGCAACTACTGCTTGCGCCTTCAAAGCTTCCATTTCATAACTAGCAGGCATTTCAGCACAAACAACACCGATACAAATATTCATCTAATGCCACACTAGTAGTTTCATTCGTTTTTGTATTTATTAAATTAATAGTCCCATATTTTTTATAATCATAAGGCGGATAATACTTTTCTGATCCTATATTTTCAGTGCTCTTTGAGGTTTCCATAGATGAAAACCTTGTTGTTAGTATTACTGGGAACAAAAAAATTAACCCTATTATAATTACTATGTATAAACAAATTTTTTTCATATTACATCCTCTAACCTGTAGAGCACAATTTATGCTTCATACTACTTAATATTTTCTTTTCTAATCTAGACACCTGAACCTGAGTTACACCCAATAGCTCCGCTACTTGTGACTGTGTTTTTCCTCTGTAATATCTAAGCATTATTATTTTTTTAGATTTTTCATCTAATCCCTCTATAAGTGTTTTTATAGTTATTTTATTTACAATATCTTTTTCCTGATCAACATTACTTTTTAATTTATCCATAATTGTCAAATCATCAGAATCATTTACTCTTCTGTCAATAGATTCAACTGTATTGTTTGAATCCATTGCAATTACAATATCTTCTTTCGATACTTTTAAAAGCTTTGCCAGCTCCTCTATTTGTATATCTCGTCCTTTTTTAGTTATATATTCATTTTGTATTAGTTTAATTTTATATGATAGCTCTTTTATACTTCGACTAACCTTTACTGGTCCATCATCTCTTATAAATCTTTTTATTTCACCTAATATGTATGGTACTGCATATGTTGATAATTTTACTTCATAATTTGTATCAAATCTTTTTATTGATTTAATAAAACCAATACAACCAATTTGATATAAATCTTCTATTTCATAACCTCTATCCTTAAATCTTGTGACTATACTCCAAATTAAATTTGAATTTTCGGTAACTAGTTTTGTCATAATTTCTTTATTACCAGATTGAGCTTTTAAAATATCTTCAACTTTATTCTCATACATAAAAAAGATTATCTACCTCCAATTTCTGCAAGGTCTAGCTCTTTTTCTTCTTTTTCTTCAGGTCTTTTTATTAATTTTTTCATAGTTATTTTTGTACCTAATCCAACCACAGATTCAATATTTACTTCATCCATAAAACTTTCCATTATTGTAAATCCCATACCAGATCTTTCTAAATTTGATTTAGATGTATATAATGGCTTTCTAGCTAGCTCAATATTTTCAATACCTTTACCTGTATCAGAAATTTCAATTTCTATAGTATTCGCAAAAATTTTTGAAATTATTTTTATAATTCCACTCGAATTTTCATATCCATGAATAATACAATTTGTTACCGCTTCAGATACAGCAGTTTTTATATCTGCAAGCTCTTCTATTGTTGGATCTAATTGAGAAACAAATGCAGCAACAGCTATACGTGCAAATGCTTCATTATTAGATTTACTCACAAATTCTAATTTCATTTCATTTTCATATAACTCATTCATATAATTTTTATCCTTATAATTTATTTAGGTTTTTATGGCTTTACCTATAAACCATTTATTTTTATTATGATACTTTGCTATCTATTATTGGAATTATTTTTACAACTCCACTCATTTCAAATATTTTTTTTATACTTTGTTTTACATTTTTCATTTGAACTATTCCGACCAAACATATTGACCATTTTATATCTTCCAATTATCATTCCTATTCCTGCACTGTCCATGAAAGACACTTTATTAAAATCAAATATAACTTTTCTAGGCATATATCGCGTAATGTCATCATCAATCAACCTCCTCATTTTTTCTGTACTATGATGGTCTATCTCTTCTGTAATTTCCACCAATAGGGTTTTGTCTTTTTGTAAAAAAACACTATTCATATTATTCCTCCTTGAAATAGATTGATTCATATTATATTCTCTTTTGCTCAATTTTTACAGAGCGAAAACAGGGAAGTTTTGGCGATTTATGAGAAGTTTTCGAGTTTATTCGACACTAGATGATTACTTAATCTTTTCAAATAAAATTTTACAAATCAAAAATTATATGATATAATAATAGAACAGCAATTTGCTGAATACTGCAAAGGAGGTTAAAATGGATATGATTGATTTATTTCCATTTTTAACTGGCAACGAAACTTATGAGGCAGCACTGCGGAAATACATCGCTGCACTGCTGGCCGCTGGCCCAGCAAGCCGAAACATGGCAATTGTTTTGCAGGAATACAATCACAAGGAGTCAAGATCCTTCGTGAACTTTGTTGAGAAGCAGGAGGAGCAAATCTCCGATATCTTGAAAAAGATCGTTCCCGTAAATTATTGCGTATATGGACGTAAAAAATCCTTATATTCTTACTGTGAGAAACTGAAAAAGGCAAACGATGTCCGTGATGTCAAAGATATCTATGCAATTAGAGTTGTCCTTGATGACTCCACAATTGGTGTAGAAAACGCCATCGAGTTTTGCTACATTATCGCAAAAACTTTGATTGATTACTATCAAAGCAAAAACTTCACGGTTGACTTTTTAACGGAAAAGTCATCTGGTAAATTGGACGACAATGTACAAATCTATGTTCCCAAAACTGAGGATGTTTTACGGATTATATCCCCGGATTACCAGAGCTATATCAAGGATTATATATCCAAGCCCAAATCCAATGGATATCAATCCATCCACATCCGTGCTCAGCAGAACGGAAAAAGTGTTGACATCCAGGTTCGTACAACAACGATGCACGAATACAGTGAATATGGCGGTGCCAGCCACGACCAAATTTATAAGCCTCCAATTTCATTTGATTTGCTAAAGCAAATTCATATGGAAGGATTGTCTTATACTGAAAACGGTATAACTGAAGATCGGCATGGATTGTTCAGACCCCTTCCGATTGGAACTCTTTAATTGTGGTCGCTCACTCATAAGTAAACAACCCCCTGTGCAATGCACAGGGGGTCTTGTTTTTATTAAATATTTTTTAATCTTTCATTTACACTATCAAGCATTTCTTGATATTTAACAAGTTTTGCTTTTTCTTCATTAATTTTTGCTTCTGGAGCTTTATTTACAAAACCTGGATTTGATAACATTTTGGTTGCTCTTGCTACTTCTGATTCTAATTTTGTTTTTTCATTTTGCAATCTTTCTTTTTCTGCTTCTAGGTCTACTAAATCTTCAAAAGGCATAAATACTTCAATTCCATCTGTTACAACAGATACTGCGTTTGATGGAATACCATTTTTATTATTTTTTAATTCTATTGATTCTGCAAATCCTAGCTTATTAAGTATAGATTCACTTTCATTAATTAAATTTTTGTAATTTTCTGTTACAACAATTAATTTAGATTTTCTTGATGGGTGTACATTCATATTGTTTCTTATATTTCTAATACCAATTATTACATCTTTTAGTTTTTCAATTTCTTGCTCTTCTTTTTGGAATGCATATTTTTCTTCAAATTTTGGCCATTCAGCTGTCATTATTGTTTCATCATCATTATATAATTTTGTGTAAATTTCTTCTGTTATAAATGGCATTACAGGATGTAATAATTTTAATGAGTCTTGTAATACTTTGTTTAATGTAAATTGTGCTGCTTTTCTTGTTGTAGATGTTTTATCATATAAACGAGTTTTGCAAATTTCAATATACCAATCACAAAATTCATTCCAAATAAAATCATATATTTTTTGTGTTGATACACCAATATCAAAATTATCAATATTATTTGTAACTTCTTTTACTAATGTATTTAATTTAGATAAAATCCATTTATCCTCTTTACATAGGTCTTTTTCGTCATATATACCATCATAATCTTCTAAATTCATTAAAACAAATTTTGAAGCATTCCATAATTTATTTGCAAAGTTTGAACTACTTTCTAATTTTTCAGGCATATATCTTATATCATTTCCTGCTGTAATTCCTAAGATTAGTGAAAATCTTAAAGCATCTGTACTATATTCATTTATTACATCTAATGGATCTACTCCATTTCCAAGGCTCTTAGACATTTTTCTTCCTTGACTATCACGAACTATTCCATGGATAAATACATTATCAAAAGGTTTCTTTCCTGTATATTCTAATCCAGAATAAATCATTCTTGATACCCAAGCTTGAATAATATCATATCCTGTTACTAATGTGTCTGTTGGATAGAATGTTTTAAAATCTTCTGCATTTTCATTTGGCCAACCAAGTGTTGAAAATGGCCATAAAGCTGAACTAAACCATGTATCTAGTGTATCTTCGTCTCTTGTAAATTTTGTACAACCACATTTTGGACATTTATCTGGTGTTTTGTCAAGAACTACTATTTCACCACAATCTTCACAATAGTAAACTGGAAGTTGATGACCCCACCAAATTTGACGTGATATACACCAATCTTTTATATTATTCATCCAATTGAAGAATGTTTTCTCATATCTTTTTGGTATAAATTTTACATCATCATTTTTAACAGCTTCTATTGCTGGTTTAGCAAGTTCAGACATTTTTACAAACCATTGATCTGATATACGTGGCTCTATTGTAGAATGACATCTATCACATTTTGCAACATTATGTGTATAGTCTTCGATTTTTATTAATGCTCCAATTTCTTGTAATCGCTCTACAATTTTTGTTCTTGCATCATATATATTCATTCCGGCAAAATCTGGATGTAAATCATTCATAACTAAATTTTCATCAAATACTTCTATTACAGGTAGGTCATGATCAAGACCTGCTTGATAATCATTCATATCATGTGCTGGTGTAACTTTAACTGCACCTGTTCCAAATTCCATTTCAACAAATCTATCACCAATTATAGGAATTTCCTTATTCATTATTGGTAAAATACATGTTTTTCCAATTAAATGCTTTAGTCTTTCATCTTTTGGATTTACTGCTACTGCTGTATCTCCAAGCATTGTTTCTGGTCTTGTTGTTGCAACAACTAAATATTCGTCACTATCTTTTACTTGATATTTAATATGCCATAAGTGTGTTGCTTCTTCTTTGTATTCGATTTCAGCATCAGATATTGATGTATGACAACCTGTACAATAGTTTATCATACGTTTACCTTTATAAATATATCCTTTGTCATATAAACGTTTGAATGCAGTATATACTGCCTTTGAAAGACCTTCATCTAATGTAAATCTTGCTCTTGACCAATCACATGAACAACCTAGCATTTTTTGTTGTGATACTATTGTTCCTCCATATAATTTTGTCCAATCCCAAGCTCTATCTAGGAATTTTGCTCTTCCTATATCAGATTTTTTTAATCCTTCTTCTTTCATTTGAGCAACTATTTTTGCTTCTGTTGAAAGAGCTGAATGGTCTGTTCCTGGAAGCCATAATGTATTATATCCTTGCATTCTTTTATATCTTATAAATAAGTCTTGTATTGCTGCATCTAGTGCATGACCCATATGTAATTTACCAGTTACATTTGGTGGAGGCATTACTATTGAGTATGAAGGTTTGGTTTTATCCATACTTGGTTTAAAATATCCTTTTTCGTCCCATTCTTTATATAATTTTTGTTCAAATTGTTTTGGATCATATTTATCCATTAACTTATGATTTTTTTGCATTAATATCACTCCTTTTATTTATTTTTATTTATATTTAAAT
>ULNT01015851.1_pt1 | contig 33301 bp, 29 predicted proteins | sample 1952001 | NCBI WGS metagenome assembly ULNT01 (sample SAMEA4835585, study PRJEB28245) | human gut metagenome | biome: gut microbiome; material: fecal sample | place: Denmark | collected 2008
CCATTTATGTTTAGTGTAGTTGATAGGGCTGCAAATGCTATAGTTAATCCTGCAATTACAACTAATAACACTACTATAACTAATGCTTTTTCTTTCCTTTGTTTTTCCATGTTTCCATTCTCCTTACTACTATTATTAACTTTAATTATTCTATCATGCATAAATGATTTATTTATAACCTTAAGAGGTTACTTTACTTGTTAATAATAGCATATACCTCCCCCCCTGGTCAATATTTTTAATTTGATGTGGAATTGAAATGTCAAGCACTAAAAAAAGTGGACAACAGTCCACCTTTAAAAATTATAAATTAACATTATGATATACTTTTTGAACGTCTTCAACATCATCTAACATATTAAGTAATTTATCAAAGTTTTCCTTATCTTCTCCATCTAATGTAACCATTTCATTAGGAAGATAAGTTACTTCATCTACTATAAATTCTGCATCATTTTTAGCGTTTGTTATAGCGTCTTTTATTTTATATAAATCTGATGGATCGCCATATATACTTACGTTACCGTCTTCTACTTCTATTTCTTTAGCATCTACCTCACCCATTAATAGTGCTTCTAAAGCTTCATCTTCAGTCATATCTTTTACAATTACAACTGATAAATGTTCATACATATGAGATACGCATCCAGAAACTCCCATCTTACCTTTAGATTTAGTAAATGCGTTTCTAACTAAACTTACCGTTCTATTTACGTTATCCGTTAGACAATCTACCATAACGGTTGCACCACCTGATGCAAAACCTTCATACCTAACTGATGTATAACTTTCATCTGCACCACTATTTACCTTATCTATCGCTCTTTTAATTACGTCTGCTGGAACTTGTTCTTTTTTAGCCTTTTCAATTAAATGTCTTAAACTTAAGTTACCATTAGGATCAGTACCACCTTGTTTTGCTACTTGATATATTTCTTTAGCATAACTTGAATATACCTTTGCCTTAGCAGCTCCTGTCTTTGCTTTACTAGCAGCTATATTTGGAAATCTTCCCATAATTTTCACCTCATCTTTATACCTTTCTATTCTACTTTATTTTAAGTGTTTTTTCAAGGACTTATGTTTAAATTATTAAAAACATTAACATAACTAAAATAAGGTGATTAAAGTGATAAAGATAATTGAAAAAGAATTTTTAGATGACAACTTTATAATAAAGCCATTTACTATTAATATAAAAATAAATGAAAATATATATTTTAAAAAGGATGATACGTATTATTTCGGCAATTATAAAAAAGATAAATTAAATTATATAAAAGAAAAAATAAATAAAAACAAAAAAAGAATAATAAGTGCTATTGAAAATGGTACAACAATTATTATTCATGGTAATAGTATCGAATTATTTAATAATAGCTTTAAGGCTTGCAATATAAATTTGTTTACTGCATATGATGACAAAAAATTATTTAAAAGAAAAAAAGTTAAGTTTGTAAATGACCTAAACTATGGTATAAACTCACTTAACTTTAAATATAAAAATCTAATATGTTTTAAATAATTATTTTGTCATACTAACTTTAAATGGAGATTTAAACGAAGGATCACGACTTTCCTTATAGTCAAATAACATATTTAATGAAAAATATATTATAAGAATTAAAATAACTATTTCTAAAACGTTTATTACATTCTTTAATAAAGGACTCATCTTTTTCTTATCTTGCCTGTTTCCACAATGAGAGCAGTATAGATCATAAGCGTTAATTTTATTACCACAAAAAGTGCAGTATTTACAAGATGTAAAATTTTCCTCTTTATCCACATTATTTTCTTCGTTATTATATAAAGGTCCTAAATCTATATCTTTATCTTTTTTATCTATCTTTATTTCCTTTATGTTATCTTGTTTTTCTTCGGCATGATACATAGGAACATAATCATAGTTAGGAACGTATGAGTTAACATTATTTTGGTTATTAAGTGTATTTGCATTATTAAAATCATTAACGTTATTTAGGTTATTAAGTGTATTTACATTATTAAAATCATTAACGTTATTTATGTTACTTAAAGTATTTTCACTTGATATAGAATTATTATTTTCAAATGGTTCATATTCATTTGATATAAAATCTTCTTGTTCTTTTTTATTTTTATTTGTAAGTGAATCTAGTACTTTAATAAAAAAGTATAAAGCAAACCCTCCAATTGATATAAATAAATATATTTTAAGAGTCATAAGTATTTGTAAAAGTGCAGTTCCATTATTTATTATTTTAAATTGTATTACATTAAGAATGTATATAATAGCTGCACTAATTCCAACACCTAAAGGTATAAAAGTTAATATTTTCTTCATAGTATTCACCTACTTTTAAAGTTTAATCCCTTTTTTAATTGCCTCTATTATAATCATTTTATAAAAAAAAGCAAGATTTATTATATAATCTTACTTAACCTTGTATTATTTTAACTTTATCTTTAGAGGGAAATTGTATTTTATCCCAAATATCATTGAATCTATTTATATCTCCTTTTATTATAATCTCTTCAGTATAGGTTTTATTAAAAGCATTTTCTTCTATAGTTTTAACATTTTTACCTATTGTTATTTTTTTAGCATTCGTTCTCGAAAACAAATGAGAAGGAATAATAGTTACATTATCTCCTATTATTAATTCGTTAGTAGTTAGCCTAAAAGGAGGATCAAACCAATCAAAACTATACTTTGATTGTTCATCTAAACTTGTAGAACAATTAGTTTTATCCTTTCCTTTTCCCCATCCAGAGCCATTATAGTTTCCATCATAAGGATTTCTTCTTCCTTTGAATATACAAGGAGAATTAAAAAATATCTTATTAACTTTTTTATTAGGATATATTGAATTTCCACTCATATAATAAACGCCATCACCAATTTCTATTGAACCTACTTCAACATCTCCAAATCCATCCCATGATATATTTCCTTTTTCCATTTTAAAATAATCAATTTTCGATTTTGGAAATGAATTACTTAAAGAAAAATTTTTAGTTTTTCCTAATATCAACTTATTTATTCTTGAATTTTTAAATTTTGAAGTCCCAATACTTCCACCATCAATTTGTACTATATTAATTTCACTATTGCTAAAATCAGCATTTATATTTACCTTATTAACGGCAATTAAAGCCTTAATTTTTATATTTCTAAAAGAATGATTGCTATCAGCACCATCTTTTATATTTGTTATGTAATCTGGGAAAACTAAAATATCGCCTTCTTTTTTTACCCAATTTATACCTTTGTCACTCAAACCATTTACACATGTATTACCACACCACAAAAAGTAATCTTCCGCTTCTTTTTTTGTAATTGCAGGTTCTATCCCCAATCCATGATAAATAACATCGGCTTTATCTTTTTCGTCTAATATAATAGTATATGAATCATCCAAGTTTTTTTGATTTTTATCATATGGATCTTCAAAATTTTCTAAATAATCATTTGCTATAAGCTTAGATAAACTATTGCATTTTTCCAAATCATTTTCTTGAGTCATGCACATATTATATGCTTTTACAATCATTTTTTTATTTATGTCGTTTGCATTTTTTCTAGATTTTTTTATTTGTTTATTAACACTAATAGTTGCAATTACAATTATTATTGCAAGTACTACTATTACCGCTAGTAATTCTACCAGCGTAAACCCTTTTTTATTTTTCATCTTTATACCTTCTTACTAATTTCTATTTAAATAATCATCATAAGTTGTCATTTTATCTATGTATTTTCCGTCTTCTTTAAATTCAATTATTCTGTTTGCAACACTATTTATAAGTTCATAGTCATATGAAGAAAACAAACATACACCCTTAAAGTTTTTCATTCCCTTATTTAAAGATGTAATTGATTCTATATCTAAATGGTTAGTTGGTTCATCTAATATTATTACGTTAGCACACTTAAGCATCATACGTGAAAACATAAGTCTTACCTTTTCACCACCTGATAGAACAGATACTTTCTTTAATGCTTCTTCACCTGAAAATAACATTCTACCTAAAAATCCTCTTAAGAAAGCTTCTTCTTGTTCTTTAGAATATGGTCTTAAAAAGTCAACTAAGTTAACATCTTCTTTAAAATATTTATCATGATCTTTAGGAAAGTATGAAAAGCTTGTTGTAGCTCCCCATTTTATTGTTCCAGAATCTGGTTTTTCTTCTCCTGTTATTATTTTAAATAATGTTGTTTTAGCAAGTTCATTTTTACCTACAAAAGCTACTTTATCAGTGTTATTTATTGTTAAGTTAAGGTTTTTTAAAACAACTTCTCCATCTACCGTTTTAGAAATTCCTTTAAGTTCTAATACATCACGTCCAAGTGGTCTATCAATATCAAAATTAATATAAGGATATTTTCTTGATGATTGTGCTATATCATCTAATTCTATTTTTTCTAGTAATTTTTTTCTTGAAGTTGCCTGCTTAGACTTAGAAGCATTTGCACTAAAACGTCTAATAAATTCTTGTAATTCTTTTATTTTATCTTCTTTTTTCTTATTAGAATCTCTCATTTGTTTTTGAATTAGTTCACTAGATTCAAGCCAAAAATCATAGTTACCAACATACATTTTTATCTTTCCATAATCTATATCTAAAATATGAGTACATACTTTATTTAAAAAGTGCCTGTCATGCGATACTACTATTACCGTGTTTTTAAAATCTAGCAAAAAGTTTTCTAACCAAATTTTTGCATTTATATCTAAATAGTTTGTAGGTTCATCTAAAATAAGGATATCAGGATTACCAAAAAGACTTTGTGCAAGAAGTACCTTTACCTTATCTTCTCCTGATAAGTTTTCCATTTTATCATAGAAAAAAGCTCTATCAAGACCAATACCTGCAAGTAATATTTCAGCATCACTTTCAGCTTGCCATCCATCCATTTCGGCAAATTCTGCTTCAAGTTCTCCAACCCTTAATCCATCAGCATCATTAAAGTCTGGTTTTGAATATATTTCTTCTTTTTCTTTCATTATGTTATACAGTTTTTTGTTTCCCATTATAACGGTTTCAATAACGTCTTTACCATCATAGGCATTGTGGTCTTGTTTTAATACTGACATACGTTCATTATCAGTTAAAACAACATCTCCATTTGTAGAATCTATATCACCAGATAAAACTTTTAAAAAGGTTGATTTACCTGCTCCATTAGCGCCTATTACACCATAACAGTTACCTGGTGTGAATTTTAAATTTACATCTTTAAATAAAGTTCTTTTTCCAAAAGTTAAACTCAAATTATTTACTTGTAGCATAATTACCTCCCATCACTTACTTAAGTTTACTAAATAAAACAAAAAAAGGCAAGGAAATATAAAAGCACTAAAAACTAGTGCTTTAAATTAATTCTTAAATTGTGAATTATATAAATCAGCATAAAAACCATTTTTTTCCATAAGTTTTTTATGATTTCCTTGTTCTATTATATTTCCATCTTTCATAACAAGTATTAAATCAGCATTCTTAATCGTAGATAGTCTATGTGCAATTATAAATGAAGTTCTTCCTTTAGTTAACTTATCCATTGCCTTTTGAACAAGTTCTTCTGTTCTTGTATCTACTGATGATGTTGCTTCATCTAAAATAAGAAATGGAGCATCTTTTACCATACCACGAGCGATTGTAAGAAGTTGTTTTTGTCCTGCTGATATTGAATTACTATCTGTAATTTCATAATCAAGCCCTCCAGGAAGAGACTTTACAAAGTGAAGTACACCTACTGTATCTAATGCTTTTTCTATTGTTTCATCAGAAACATTCTTTTTATTATACTTAATATTATCTCTTATACTTCCATTAAATAGCCAAGTATCTTGAAGTACCATTATAAATAAATCATGAATATTTTCTCTTTTTAATTCTTTAACTGATACACCATCAATTAATATATCTCCATCATTTATATTATAGAATTTCATAAGTAGGTTAACCATCGTTGTTTTACCTGCTCCTGTTGGACCTACTATTGCAATTTTTTGACCAGGTTTTACCTTACAATTAAAATCATTTATGATTACTTTATCTTTATCATATCCGAATTTAACGTGTTTAAATTCAATGTTTCCTTTAACTTTCTTAGCATTTAATTTCTTTTTTAAATGTTTTTCATCTTCCATCTCGTCTTCTTCAACAAACTCAAATACTCTTTCAGCAGCTGCACAAGTAGATTGTAGTGATGTCATTCCTTGCGCTATTTGAGATAATGGAGATGTAAATAATCTTACATATAACATAAACGCAACTATTACACCAAAACTAATATTTCCATTTATTGTTAGAAGTGCTCCAACAACACATACTGCTACATATCCAAAATTACCAATAAAATTCATCATAGATGGCATAAGCCCAGATAAAAACTGACTCATACGATTACATTCAAATACGTTTTCATTTAATTTATCAAACTTTTTTTCAGCATCATAATTACCATTATATGCTTTAACTACGTTATGAGATGAATATATCTCTTCTATATGACCATTTAATTTACCTAATTCTACTTGTCTTGCTAAGAAATATTTTTGAGACTTACCTAAAATAAATGACATAAATATAAATCCAATAAGTGATGATAAAATAGCTGTTATAGCAAGTATCCAGTTAGTTTTAAACATCATAATTACGCATCCTATAAATAATGCTATTGCAGAAACAAATGAGCCAAGACTTTGAGACATTGTCTGCGCTACCGTATCAACATCATTTGTAACACGTGATAATATGTCACCATTTGAATGAGAATCAAAATATTTTAAAGCTAATTTATTTATTTTTATAGATATTTTAGTTCTTAAATTTCTTGCAAAATCATTTGCAACACTAGCCATTATAAATCCTTCTAAAAAGTTAAATAGCGCACTTACTAAATAAATAGTAAGTAAGAATATAACTATTTTATTAACAGCATTCATGTTAATTGAAGGTTTAATAAGACTAGATATACTATTTGGTAATTTATCTAATTTAGCATAAATATCTTTTGCAGATGATTTTTTAGTAATACCACTCATTTCTTTTAAAAATATAACTTTATCATCAGTTGTTATTTTCTTTTTATTAATCATACTTTCTGGAAGAAGTAATCGTTGAATAGATTTTGGCATGTCTAAAATACTTTTTATCATAGCACTGCTATCATTTTTATCCATGCTAGAAATTATTTTCATAAAAGTTGCTTTATCTTCATCACTTACACCAGATATATCTTCATTTTTATATATTTTAGTTGTTATTTCTTTTATGTTTTCTTCATTTAAGGTAGATGAAATATCTTTACTTATAACTTCTATCTTATTTTTATCCAAAACTAGTCCCTTAGATAATTCATCAGTTAAATCGCTTAATTTATTAGGTCCTATTATTGAAAATACTGAGGATGCCCCTGCAAAAATAAGTGCAATTATTATAAAAGGCATAAAACTCTTTAAATAACTAAATAGCTTTTTCACCGTCAAGGATAAGTTTTTTGGTTTTTCAAAATTACCTCTATTTGGTCCATGCATTCTTCTTTGAGGAGCCTTGTTTTCGTTATCTCGATTATTCATTTTCAAGTTCCTCCTTTGATAGTTGTGATAAAGCTATTTCCTTATAAACCTTACACTTCTTTAATAGTTCAGCGTGAGTGCCGCATCCCTTAACAAAACCATTTTCTAATACGATTATTTCATCTGCATTTAAAATGGTACCAATTCTTTGTGCGACAATTATGTTGGTTTTATCTTTAGCATTTTTCTTAAGTTCTTTTCTTAAGGTATAATCGGTTTTATAATCTAACGCACTAAACGAATCATCAAATACGAATATTTCTGGGTCTTTCGCTACCGCACGTGCTATTGCAAGTCTTTGCTTTTGACCACCAGATATATTAGTTCCGCCAGATGATACGTTTGCATCATATCCTTTTGGCATCTTATCTATAAATTCAGATGCTTGTGCAATTCTAGCAGCGTTTTTCATATCTTTTTCGCTTACTTTTTTATCACCATAAGAAATGTTATATTTAACACTACCATTAAACATAACGGCACGTTGTGGCACATAACCTATCTTTTTATATAAAGCATCTAACTTATATTCTTTTATGTTTTTACCATCTATTAGTATTTCACCTTCCGTTGCATCATAAAAACGCATAATAAGGTTTACTATGGTACTTTTTCCAGATCCAGTTGAGCCTATAAGTGCTAGTGTATCTCCCTTTTTTGCTTTAAAAGAAATATTTTTAAGAATATATTCATCAGCATCAGGATACTTAAATGATACGTTTTTAAATTCAACTTCTCCCATTAACTTAGTATCAGATGAAAAAGTACCATCACATACTTTTGTTTCTGTATCCAAAACCTCTTTGATACGATCTGCAGAGACACTAGCTCTAGGATACATAACAAATATCATTGCAAGCATTAAAAACGCCATAATAACTTGCATTGCATAACTTGAAAATACCACCATATCACTAAACAAGTTTAATCTATCAAACATACCTGCATTATTGATTAATCCAGCACCTATAATATAAATTGAAAGAGGAAGTAAATTCATTATAAGATACATTGTAGGAGACATTATAGACATCATTCTTTGGTTGAACATCTGCGTATTAGTAAGTTTTTGATTAGCATCTTCAAACCTATCTTCCTGATATTTTTCAGCATTAAACGCTCTTATAACACGTACTCCAGTTAAGTTCTCACGGGTTTTATCATTTATGTTATCAATTAGCTTTTGAACAATTTTAAATCTTGGTAAAACAATAAGCATTAGCGTACCTATAACAGATAGCATAACAACTACCGCAACTCCTGTTGCAATACTCCATCTATAATTTTTACCTAATATTTTAAGAATTGCCCAAACAGCTGTAATAGGAGCTTTTATAATCATTTGAAGTCCCATTGATATAAACATTTGAATGTTTGTAATATCATTTGTTGTTCTTGTAATTAAGCTACTAGTTTTAAACTTTTTTATCTCTTCCATACTAAAACTTTGTACCTTGGAAAATAAAGTTTTTCTAATCTTTTGAGAGAATGTTGCAGAAATATAAGATGTTAAGTATCCAACTATAAATGCTGATATAAGCGAACCTAATGCACATAAAAGCATATAACCACCTTGTGATAGTATGTCAGACATCTTACTTCCTTCTGTTTGAACTAGCTTTGTTATTTCAGACATATAATCAGGAAGTCTTAAATCAAGCCATACCTGAAATATAATTAACAAAGTACATACAAGTACTAAAAAATAATCTTTTTTATTAAATTCTTTTAACAACTTAGTCATAATCTATTCCTTTCTTATTTTAAATTATCCGCTAATTTATCAATCACCTTAAAAAATACTTTTTTCTCTTCTAATGATATGCCATTTAATAGTTCTTTTTCAAACTTTTTAACTTTTATGTTCATTTCATTATGTCTTTTTACACTTAAATTAGTTAAAGTAACTTCTTTTTTTCTAGTATCTTTTTTGGAATCAATTCTTTTTATTAAACCATTTTTCTCCATTGTCTTTAAGATGCCAGATACGGTTGAACGCCTTATATCCGCTTCCTTTTCAATATCACTTTGATATACGGTATTATCCCTATTCACATACAAGTATCTTAATATTTCAGCTTGTACGTGGGATATATTTTTTATGTTTTCTTTTTTTAGATACTTTAATATTTTCCTATTTATTAAATTATCAAGTCTTTTTATTTCGAAAGCTACTTTTCTTTCCATAATATTCACCACACTTTTGTAAGGTAACTAACAAAAATAATTCTATCAACTTAAGTGTTATAAGTCAACAGAATTATTATTAAAAATTATTAAAATTAAGTTACTTTTGAACAAATATATATTTGATATTTAAATTTAGTTTTACGTTTCCTTTAGGAAGTTCTTTTCCATCAAAACTTATTTTTAAATAACAGGAATGAACTTCATTTGGCTGAAGTGTTCCTTTAAAGATTTTATCTTCTATTCTAATGCTATTAAGAGCTTTTTCTATCTCATTATCATCTGTTTTTCCATCACCATCAAAATCAGCTTCTTTAAAAATAGTTTTTGCAATATCAAAATTTATTTTATTTTTCTTTTCCATATCATTTATAAGTGTTTTTTCATATTTTGCTTTTAAATTACCAGAATTAACAACATCATAAGTAAACAAAACACTATCACCTGGCTTTGTTAGTGAAATAGAAAAATCACCTATATAAGTTTTATCATATTTCAGAGCCGGATATTTAATTATTTTAGCATCACCATATGTTTTAGATTCTAAACTATCAAAATGAACATTCCATCTTGAATCTGTTATGGTACTATTTTTATTTATTTTGGCTGTTTTACTCATCGCAGTATATGCAATTGCTAATGATAAAACAGATACTATAAGTGCTATAAAAGCCATTATCTTTATGTTTTTTTGTTTATTTTCTTTCATTAGACTATCTCCTATTTTCTAAAATGATATTAACACAACACTTAGATTTGGTCAACCTGTTTTAATTTTCCAATACCTATATGAATTTCTTTTTTATTTATTAATAAACTCTTTAATTTTACTTGTAAAGATGTTTTACATACTAATAAATTATAGTCTTTTATATAAACGTCATTAAAAACAAAATCCAAAATATCTCTAGTGCACTCTCCCATTGATTTTATAGAAAACAACTTACTAAATTTTAGTATATTTGAATTATCATCTAATAACGCTAAGACCTCAGGACTTAAAAGCCACGACTCTATGTAATAATTAATATCTTTAACATTAAAATATCTTTCTATTTCATAAGTAGATTTTCTTATTGAACTACGTACGTCTTCTTCTTTTAAGCTAGCTCCTTTCGGCACATGCATTTTTATGCATTCTTCCTTCTCTTTAGTAATAGGATTTTCTGATACTAACTCGTACTGAAAACCACCTACTTCAATTATTCTTAAATTAATAAAGTAACTAGCCCAAAGCATCTGAGATATTCTAACGCTTTCATATCCTCTTATATATATATCATCTAATAATGTATTTTTAACTCTTTTTATATGAATACTTTTTTGTTCGTCCGATAAGTTATATTTACTCATATTTTTCCTGTGTATATCGCATCCTAATAAAATCATAACTGATGTTATAAACAAATTGCATTCTCCAAATAACTCACTTACCTTTTTCATTTTCCAAAGCTTAGAAAGACCTTCTTTATTTCTATCATATAATTTATAAAATAATTCTTCTACTTTATTTTTTAACACTTCATTATTATTTATATCATATACAACTTCAAGACATCTTTTTTTATATTCCTCATCTTTAATACCATAAAAATGTAACGCTTCTATTATTTTCTCTTGCATGTTATATCCCTCTGATTTCTATTTTATATATCCTTGTTCTTACACTTAAAATATTAACACATTCGGCATACCTTGACAATTGTTATTTATAGGTAATCAAGGTAATATGTGATATAAAGTAGATATGTTTTAAACCACATAAGCTTATGATCACGTATTATATACTTATTATAACATAGCATTAATTCTTTTTAATAATTCTTGAACAAATATCTCTTCATGCTCTCTATTTATATAACTGTAACTTTTTCCTAAATCTTTTAAAGACATTCCGCTACTATATACTATATTTCTATCTAAAATAATATATCTATCATGAAATGGATTTTTATTTATAAATTCTATATTTTCATATTGAGTTTTATATTTTTTTACTAATAATTCATCTATATTTTTAGATATAATTATTATTTTTTTATCTATATTTCTTAATATATCAAAAAGTTCTTTATTAGAATAATTATCTATTATAATTATTTCATTATTTGCTTCATTAAAGATATCTATTAAAATACTATAAGAGTCATATATTTTTCCTTCATAAATAATCGTTTTTTCTTTCGATGAAAATTTATTAAATGACTCTTCTAATTTTAGTATTCTTTCTTCATGATTTATTAACATTTTATTATTTTTTAATTCTTCTGATATATATTTTTTCATCAAAACAAATGCATCCATTATTTGAAGTGTCATTTGTGAAGCTTTTTTTCCTTTTAAAATTGTAGCAAGCATATAAACTCCTTGCTCAGTAAATACTCTTGGATTACTTCTAGATTTAGAACTAACATTTGCGGTCAAATATTTTGACCACAAATCTTTACATTCATGATTTGTTAATTTAAAGCTATATCTTTCAGGAAATTTATCTATATTATTTTTTACTGCTTGATTAATTTCTTTAGTTCCATTTTTGCATTCATAAAGTCTTGCTAAATCAGAATCTAGCATTACTTCTACTCCTCTAATTTTATAAATCATATTTTCTATTTTTTCTTTTTCTATTAATTCATTCATAGTTTTTTTCTCCTTTGCAAATAAAAAAGAGACATACCAAATAAAAGTATATCTCCGCATTCATGCATATAAGATTAGTTGCTTTATCTTATAAACTCTAGTCGACCAAATTGTCATATTAATACTTAGCAACTTAATTAATACATATAAATCATATCAAAATAATATTTCTATAGCAAGGTATATTTAATAAATATGACCTATTAATTTATAAGTTAGTTAGATTTTCTTTCCAAAACATATACACACTCAACGTGGCTAGTATTAGAAAACATATCAAATTATATTAGTTTCTTAATAAATTCATTTGTCCCTTTATACCAACTATATATACCCTTTTTTCTTTCTTTATACTTATTAAGCTCTTCTTCGGTATAATTTTCATTTAAATTTTTATATCTTTCTATTGTTCTTATATAACAATTATCAATACAAGTTCTTATAATAATTATTTTACCTTTTAGTAGTTTAATATCTTTTATACAATGAAATTGAGCACAATCAATAACCAATGTTTTAGTATTATCTTTGCAATAATTTATTATTTCATTATAAATCAAATCAAAATCATCTGATAATGAAGGTAGTTCTTTATATTTATTTCTAAAATAAATTCCTAATTCCTTATTTATCCCAGTTGCATACTCAAATCTAATTTCATTAAAAATATCATCAGTATCTACAACTAAATAATTATCAGTATTAAAATTATTTTCCGCATATGTTGATTTTCCAGATCCACTTTGCCCTGTTAAATTGATAACTTCATCATTAGTTAATGTTTTAATATATGGTTCTTTATCAATAAATAAATTTATCAAAACATTACTTTGTATTTCTTCTAATACTTCTTTTACTTTATTGTAACAATCATAGTCTACTTTATGCCAAGGCTTGATTGAATCATTGAATGTTTTAATTGCAATATCAATATTTTCCATTGTTATTTTATCCTTTATAATTCTTAATGCTAAATCATAATATCCTCTTGATGCTAATAATCCAATACATTCGAAATATGTCTTGAGTGGTAAATCACTTACTTCATAAAAATGATTCAATAATTCAGAGGAAATAGGAATTGGATTCTTTAAAATAATTTTATTTGCAATAATAATTCCTCCTGGAGTCTTCATATTCTCTACTTCATATATTTCTCCATCATTTGGTATTTCAACCTCATATAAAGTATCTCCTCTAGCCATCCATCTTAATACACACTTTTCATTTGTAAAATTAAAACCACCTTTTAAATTCCAATCTTTATTTGCTGGATCCCATCTATCAGCTGTAATTTCTTCATTAATTTTAAATTCTTCATTTTCTTTGTTAGCTATATTAGTACCAAATGCCCACTTTAAATATTTCATTTCTTTACCTTCTTTCCAACACACAAATTGCCTCGTCATGCCTATACACTAAAGGACATATCAAATTATTTATTCTTTTTGGCTATAATATTGAAATAATGCCATTTTTTATTGTCTACATCTCTTACATATTCTATTTCATCAAAGAGTAATACTTCATATTTAGATAATTTTCTAATAATTTCTTCTTTACTAAAAGTATTAATCCAATTTGTTTTATTCCATGCGTCTTTATCTCCAAATAATTGACCTACAAAATAACCTCCAGGATTAATAGAATCATATATATAATTCCATAATTTATCAAAATACAATGGATTACAAAATGGGATACTAAACATTGCCAGTATACAATCTGTTTTTGGTATAACTAAGTCTTCAAAATTACTTTCTATAAATGTTACATTATTTTTTTCTTCCTCTGTTAATCTATTTAAAATAAAATCTTTATTTAATTGTCTATCAATAGAAGTTACTTTATAACCTCTTTTCAATAAATAAACAGATTCATTTCCTGCTCCGCATCCTAAATCAACAAAATTATTTATATCTTTATAATTATCTAAAAATTCAATTAATAAATCTCCAACTTTATCGTTTAAGCTATCATTTTGATAATTACCCCAATCTTTTTCATTCATATCTTACCTTCTTTCCAATACACATACACATTCAACATGGCTAGTATTAGGAAACATATCAAATGGTACTATCTTTTTAATGTCATACATGTCATTTAAATAAGATAAATCTCTTGCCATAGTAACTGGGTTACATGATATATAAACTATTTTTCTTGGCATCATTTTTTTAATTATTGCAACAGCCTTTCTATCTACTCCAGCGCGTGGTGGATCAACAAACAAAACGTCTATTTTTTCTTTTATTTTGCTTACTACCTTAGATGCATCACCACATATAAAGCTTTCGTTATTTATGTCATTTATTCTTAAATTTTCTCTTGCATTAATAATAGCATCTTCTACTATTTCAACTCCAATTACCTTTTTAACATGACTTGATAAAATCATACCAATCGTACCTGTTCCACAGTATAAATCAAGAACCACATCATCCTTTTTTAACTTAGCAAGTTTAATAGCTTCATCATACATCTTTTCAGCTTGCATACCATTTACCTGGAAAAATGATTTAGAAGAACAATTAAACATAAGTCCGTTAGATATCTCTTTTATATATCCTGTTCCGAAAATCACCTTATCATTAAATATAACCGTTTTTAAATTACTTATATTAGAAGTTAAATAATTTATTATTCCTACATCATCTTGGCTTAAAGAATATATATCTATTAAAATATCATCCATTGCATTACCATACTTTATGGTAACCGTTTTTATCTTGTTTTTAAACCCTTTTATATATGTTCTAATAACTTTAATAGCTTCATTTATCTCACCTACCGCAAGAAGGCAATTATCTATATCTATTAGCTGGTAAGTTCCTTCTCCATAAAAACCAATTTTATCATCTTCTACTTTTAAACTAATTTTATTTCTATAATTATCATTTTTAAAAGACGGAATAACATCTTCTACTTTTTTGTCTATCTTGCCTATTCTTTTAAGTGCATTTTCTATTTTTTCCTTTTTAAACTTCAGGTTTTCTTTCATTTCTTGATGTCTTAAATTACAACCACCACACTCTTCATAATAAGGACAAGATGGTTTTACTCTTTTATCAGATTCTTTTAAAACTTGGACTAACTTACCCTTTGCAAAATTCTTTTTTATTTCAGTTACTCTAAATCTTATTTTTTCACCCCTTAATGTTTTAGGAACAAAAACAATTATGCCACCTACTTTGCAGACACCTTTTCCTTCATTTTCTAATCCTATTACTTCTGCTTCATATATTTCATCTATTTTTAAAGTATTTATCATATTAATCACCTTCTTAATTATACAATATATTAACATTAAGAAAAAGAAAAATAAGTATTTAATGTAAAGACTTATTCTTCTTCTGATAGTTTCTTATAAAATTCAAATCTTTTAATTGCAGATTCTTTATTCAATTTAAATAATTCTTCTGCTTTTTTCTCATTAAATAATTTTGTCATCTGATACCTGTTTTCATTATTTAAGAACTCTTCATACTTGTCAAAGTTTGGGTTCTTATAATCAAGTGTTAACTTATCATTTTCTGGATTATATCTAAATAATGGCCAATATCCACTTTCTACTGCAAGTTTTTCTTCTTTTATACTGTTTTTCATACCACTTTTAATTCCGTGTGTAATGCAAGGTGCATATGCAATTACAATTGATGGACCTTTATGTTTTTCAGCCTCATCTAATGCTTTTATTGTCTGCTGCATATTGTCCCCTAAAGATATTGATGCAACATAAACGTTATCATATGACATAAATATTCTTGCAATATCTTTTTTAGCGCCAGTTTTACCACCTGATGCAAATTTAGCAGTTGCACCACTTCTAGTAGACTTAGACTTTTGACCTCCAGTATTTGAGTAAACTTCTGTATCTAAAACTAGTACGTTTACGTCCTCTCCACTTGCCATAACATGATCTAATCCGCCAAAGCCAATATCATAAGCCCAGCCATCACCACCTATTATCCAAGTTGTTTTAGGTAAAATATATTTCTTCAATCTTTCTGCTTTAATAGCTTCATTAAAATCAAAGTTGTTTATTAATTTTTTTGAACTTTCTAAATCATAATCATTATTAATCCAGTTATCTACTAATTCTTTATTTTCTTCTGATAAATTACTGTTTTCAAAAATATGAATAAGTTTTTCTTTTTGAAGTATATCTCCCATTTTAATACCTAATCCAAATTCAGCATTATCTTCAAATAAAGAATTAGCCCAAGATATGCTATATGGCATCGCTGGATGAGATCCTCCGTATATAGAAGAACATCCTGTTGCGTTTGCAATTACTAATCTTTCACCAAAAAGCTGTGTTAATAATTTAACGTAAGGTGTTTGTCCGCATCCTGCGCAAGCTCCAGAAAATTCGAATAATGGTTTTTCAAACTGTGAACCTTTTATCGTTGTTTTAGGTAAAATATTCTTATTTTTAACAGTATCAAAAATCATGTCTACATTTTTACGTTCTACTTTTACCGCTTCCTTCATCTTAAGTGCTTTTTCTTTTGCAGGACAAACAGATGCACAAACACCACATCCTGTGCAATTTTCTTTTGATATTGCCATGTAAAAATATAAATCATCTTTTCCAGGTATCTTTTTTACCTTACCTTCTAAGTTAAACTTATTAACTTCATCAATTGTTAGCGCAAAAGGTCTTATAACAGCATGAGGACAAGCTAACGCACACATATTACATTCTATGCAATTTTCCTTATTCCAACAAGGAAGCATCTTTGCAATATCTCTTTTTTCTAACTTAGAAGTACCTGGTTTAAATGAACCATCTTTATTTTTAATAAAATCTTTAACAGTTAAGCTATCTCCTTTTAAACTAGATTCATATAGAAGAACTTTATCAGTTATTAAACTAGGATTTATCTTTTCATCAGCATTTAAAGAAGTCATGTTTATTTCTACTTCTTCTAAAGCATCTTCTGACATTTTAATAGCTTCTAAATTTGCATTTACTATTTCCTCACCTTTTTTAGCAAACTTCTTTTTAATCTGTTCCTTTATTTTTCCTATAATTAAATCATAGTTTACTAATCCTGCAACCTTAAAGATTATAGATTCTAATATCATACTTATTTTATTTGGTATGTTGCATTCTTCTGCTATTTTATTTGCATCTATTACATACATTTTTATTTCTTTATCTATTATTGTTTTCTTAACTTTATTTGGTAAAAATTTAATTAATTCATCACCTTTTTTAGAACTTACTAAGATAAATGTTCCACCTTTTTTTATTTTATCTACTATATCATATTTACTTAAATATGAATCTTTAGTACATACTAAAAGGTTTGCCTTTTTTATATAATATGGTCTTTTTATATCTTCTTTTGATACCCTTAAATTAGATATTGTAACACCACCAGATTTTTTAGAATCATACTTAAAATATCCTTGAACATATGCATTAGTATAATTTCCAAGTATGGTAATAATATCTTTTGATGCTGTTACCATTCCATCAGAACCATAACCATATACTAGTATTTCTCTTGTACCTTTATGTTTTATATTATAAGGATTAATCTTAATACTTTTATTTGTTAAATCATCTGTTATACCAACGGTAAATCCATTAAAAGGTTTATCATCTAGAAAATCAAATACAGATTTAATCATAGAACAGTCAGTATCTTTACCAGAAAGGCCATATCTTCCTCCTACTATTAAAGGTTTTATATTCTTTTCTTGATACATAGCACATACATCTAAATATAGTGGTTCTCCAGCACTTCCAGGTTCTTTTGTTCTATCTAAAACCGCTATTTTAGATACTGTTTTTGGCATAACATCAAAGAAGTATTTGCTACTAAAAGGTCTATATAAATGAACTTCTAAAAGGCCTAATCCTTCTTCATTTTGAACTACTTCACGCACTGTATCACAAACAGATCCCATTGCAACTATAACTTTTCTTGCATACTTATCACCATAATAATTAAATGGTTTATAATCTTTACCAGTTATTTCATTAATCTTTTGCATATAGCTATTTACAACGTCTGGCATTCTTTCATAAACTTCATTTCTAGCTTCAGTATTTTGAAAATATATATCATCATTTTCGGTTGTACCACGAATTACTTTTTTAGCAAGTAGGCTGTTATCTTTAAAGTCTTCTAGCGCTTTTCTATTTATTAGGTAATTTAAATCTTTTCCATCTAAAACCTCTATTTTTTTAAGTTCATGAGAAGTTCTAAATCCATCAAAAAAGTTTAAAACAGGAAGCCTATTATCAATAGAAGATAAATAAGATACCGCAGTTAAATCCATAACATCTTGAACACTTGATGATGAAATCATTGCAAAACCAGTTTGTCTTACTGCGTATATGTCTTGATGATCTCCTAAAATACTTAAAGCATGAGTTGCAATAGATCTTGCCGCTACATTTATAACACAAGGAAGTAATTCACCTGCTATTTTATACATACTAGGTATCATAAGTAAAAGGCCTTGTGATGCTGTGTAAGTTGTTGCAAGACATCCTGCTTGTAAAGCACCATGCACAGCTCCTATTGCACCTGCTTCACTTTGCATTTCAACTACTTTAACAGGATTACCATATAAATTGTTAAATTTCTTACTTGATAGTTCATCTACTTTTTCAGCCATAGCAGAAGCTGGAGTTATAGGATAAATTGAAGCAAGTTCACTAAATAAATAAGATATATAACTACAAGCCTCATTACCATCCATTACTTTATACTTTTTCATTTAAATCATTCCTTTACTATATAAATAAATTATACCATTAAATAAAGCTTTTTAAAAGGTTAAAAAAATTTGCAAATATAATATGAATATGCTATAGTATATGCTTACAAAAGAGGTGTTTTTTAAATGGATGATAAAATTAAAACTATTTTAAAAGCTAATCATTTATATGATAAGGATAATAAAAAACTTGAAGATTTTAATATAACCCATAATAAATTGGATGAATTTTATGATACATATAAGCAAAATCATACTAATAAACAATCAATTCCAGAAGTTAAAAGAGATAAAGAAGGAAGAATAATATTAGAAGAAATTCCATTTATAGTATCTAATACTAAAGAGTTATATATAAACTGGTTATTACTTAATAACGGAACTAAATTACTAATAAAAGAAAATAGACTAAAAGAAGAAAATGATTTTGAAATTCTAATGTCATATTTTCTAAAACAACTTGATATGAAACATGCCAGGTATGATGTTGCAACATATAAAGACAAAGAATATTTAGTTTCACCATCATTTTTAAGAAATGGTGAAAAGATAAATTTAACATTTGAAAAACATCCTAATATAAAAAATGGATATAACAAAATGAAAGAATATAATGGTGAAACATTTTTCTTAAAAACATGTTTTATAGATAGAATATATGGTAATATTGATAGATTTCCATGTAACTTTGGAGTTATAACAGGTGCTAAAATAAATGGTAAAAATGCACAAACAAGATTATGTCCATTATTTGATAATGTTGATTTAAACTCAGTATTAGTAAGAGAAGAAAAATATGGATTCTTCCCTTATATAAATAATAAAATATCAAGCTGCCAAGATATATTTTCATACCTCTTAGAATATGAAGAAATAATGAATTTTACAAATAAGCAGTTAAGAAAATCTAACATTTATAAAGCACTTTGCGAAATAGAAAAAGATAAAAAAATAACAATGGATAATGACTGGTATAATGAAATTCAAAATTTCTTTAAAGATAGTGAGTATCTAATAAATAATGCATTAAAAGATAAAGGGAAAGCTTTTTCAATTAAATTAACATAAAAAAATAGTTAGTCTTTAAAAACTAACTATTTTTTCTTGCATCAAATTTCTTTCTTTCTTCAGTATTAAGTATTTTCTTTCTCATTCTAAAGTTTTCAGGTGTAACTTCTACTAATTCATCAGAGTTAATATAATCTAAGCATACTTCTAAAGATAATTTACGTGGTCTTTTTAATACTACTGTATGATCTTTACCAGCACTTCTTGTATTAGTCTGTTGTTTTTGTTTTACAACGTTTACTGCTAAATCATTTTCACGATTATTTTCACCAACTATCATACCTTCATATACTTCACATCCAGGTTCAATAAACATAACCCCTCTATCTTCTAACTGACCAAGACCATATGCTGATGCTTTACCATTTTCCATAGAAACTAAAACACCTAGTTTTCTTTCTCCTACAACAGCGTCTGCCATTGGTTTATAACTATTAAATGTATGGTTAATAATTCCATAACCCTTAGTCATAGTCATGTAATCAGTCATAAATCCAATAAGTCCACGAGATGGAATAGAATAATTTAATCTTACTTGGTTTTGGTGGTTTGTCATTTGAATCATTTCCGCTCCACGAGTTCCAAGTGCTTCAATTACAGAACCTACATTCTCTTCTGGTACTTCTAATTGTAAATCTTCATATGGTTCACAAAGTACTCCATCAATTTCCTTTACGATAACTTCTGGTTTTGATACTTGCATTTCATAACCTTGTCTTCTCATATTTTCAATTAAAATAGATAAATGTAGTTCTCCACGTCCTGATACAATCCAACTTTCAGTATCATTTTGTCTTACTTTTAAAGATACGTCTCTTTGGGTTTCTTTTATTAATCTTTCTTCTAGTTTTCTTGCTGTTACAAACTTACCTTCTCTTCCTGCAAAAGGAGAGTTATTAACAGAAAACGTCATTTGAAGAGTTGGTTCATCTATTCTAAGAGGTTCTAGAGCTTCTTCTTTTCCTACAGTACACACAGTTTCTCCAACAGATATATCTGGAAGACCTGCAATTGCAACTATTTCTCCTGCGTGAGCTTCTTTAACTTCGATTCTCTTAAGTCCTAAGAATCCAAATAATTTTTGAATTCTAAATTGTTTAATTGTTCCGTCTAATCTAACACAAGATACGTTTTCATTTTCTCTTATAGTACCACGTGCAATTCGTCCAATACCAATTCTTCCAACATAGTCATTATAATCTAATAAAGCAGGTTGAAATTGAAGTGGTGATGATACGTCTTGTTCTGGAGATGGAACATATTTTACAATCATATCTAAAACTGGATCCATGGTATGCTTTTGAGTAGATAAATCCTTTTCCAAGCTTGATGTACCATTTAATGCCGATACATATACAACTGGGAACTCTAATTGTTCATCATCTGCTCCTAATTCTATAAATAATTCTAATACCTCATCTAATACTTCATCTATTCTAGTAGATGGTTTATCTACTTTATTAATTGCAACTATTGGTTTAACTCCTGCTTCTAAAGCTTTTTTAAGTACGAATCTTGTTTGTGGCATAGTTCCTTCATAAGCATCTACAACAAGTAATACACCATCTACCATGTGCATTATTCTTTCTACTTCACCACCAAAGTCAGCATGTCCTGGAGTATCTAATATATTGATTCTATAGTTTTTATAATTAATAGCAGTTGTTTTAGCAAGTATTGTTATACCACGTTCTCTTTCTATATCATTAGAGTCCATTGCTCTATCCATTATTTGTTGATTTTCTCTTAAAGTATCTGATTGCTCCAATAATTGATTAACAAGTGTTGTTTTACCATGGTCAACATGGGCAATTATTGCAACGTTTCTTATTTCCATAAATTACACCTCTTTTTCACTAACTTGTTAATTATAACACAAAATAAGCAAATGTTACAAAAAATGTCATTACACAATAAAAAAAATGTGCACTTTTATCACATTTTTCTAATTTCTATTTAAAGTTTTGTTTTTGCTTTTTCAACAGCATCCCAATTAAAACTATTATCCCCATCTGCTGTTTTTTTAAATTCACCAACTAAAGAGTTATTTTCTTCAAGTAAGGAAATAGCTTCTTCAGGTGATATTATTTCAGCATTATGATCTTCTACTAACTCATTTGCCTTTTCTTCAGATGTCCTACCTACTATAACATCTCCTTCAAAAGGACTTCCACCATTAGAGCTTAAATTTCTATCTGCTCCTGATACTGCATAAGAAGCATATCCATATTCATAAAACATATCATCCAATTTTTTATTTCCAATTCCTTCTTCAACAGTATATTCAACACAAACATTACTTGCTAAATTTTCTTGCTTTTTGTTTTGTATATAATTTGTAGTTAGAATAACACCAGTAAGGCCAACCGCAACAATAGTACCTCCTATAATAGCTTTTTTAATTAATTTTATTTTCTTTTCTCTTTTTGTTAATGGAAACTTAACTCCATGTCTTTTTAAATAATTATCGTATTGCTCTCTTCTTTTATGTGTTGTCCCAATATATTCACGAGCAAGTTTTATAAAAGCTTGTTCATTTTTATCTTTAAGATTAATGGCTTCCTGTTCTTTTTTTTGTAACTCTATTATAACTCTCTCATCAGATGCTAAATATGGTATACCAAGTTCTTCATAAAAATTATATAATTCTGGTTCTCTTCTTTCGTAATCTTTCATGATAAAACCTCCCTTATCATAACTACATTAATAATACCAAAAATAAATAAAAAACGCAAATTAAAAGAAGTGCATATCTACACTTCTTGAATAACAGTAATAATCATAGGTTTACATTCAGTTTCATCATATAAATAATTACTTAAACGTTCCCTAATTCCTAATTTGATTTTATTATAATCAACATAATTATTATCAGTATTTTCATTTATTACCTCAAGAGAAATACGTTTCATTTCATTAATTAAATCAGTACTTTCTCTAACGTAAATAAATCCTTTTGTTAAAACTTGTGGATATGCTAATATCTCTTTAGTTTGTTTATCTAGTGTTGCACATATAATTACAATACCATTATCAGATAAAAGTTCTCTATCTTTTAATACCAAACCACCAATATCTTGAGATGAATTACCATCTATTAAAATATCATCAGTTTTAACTTTTTCACGAGTTTCTTTTAAATTACCATTAATAAATGTTATAACATCACCATTTTGTTTTAATAAAATGTTTTCCTTTTTCATTCCTATGTGACTTGCAGCATTAGCATTCGCTACCATATGACGATACTCACCAATAACAGGCATATAATACTTCGGATTCATTAAGTCTAGCATAAGCATTATATCTTCACTTGAAGCATGATGAAGTAAGTTATCTTTCTTAGACATAGTAACAACTGATGCTCCTGCTTTTGAAATATCATCAATTACCTTAATTGCAAGTTTTTCATTATAATCATTTATAGGTTCCATAAAGAAAACCGTATCTGTTTGTTTTATTTTAACAAACTTATCATAACCATTAATTATTCTATTTAAATTCATAAATGGCTTTTCTCTTTCATTAGAAATTAAAATAACAGCATCCTTATCATTTATGTTACTTAAATCACCTATTCTAGATTTATCAAAATCTATATATTTACTATCTAATATATCATTAATAATTCCTTGAAGCTTATGTCCCATAACAACTACTCTTCTAGTAGTTTTAGAAATCTCTTTAAATAATTCTTCTATTCTAGATACATGAGCTGTAAAAACTGTAACTATAATTCTATTATCAGTCTTACTTAAAGTATCACGAATAAGCTTTGAAATACGGTTTTTAGGAGATGTATAACCTATCTTATCAGCATACATAGATTCACCTAGCAAACATAAAACACCTTGTTTTCCAATATATGCAAGTTTACCTATATCTGCTTTATAAGGACCTAACATAGTCGCATCAAAAACATAATTACCAGTATAGAAAATAGTTCCATCATGAGTGTTTAAGGCATACCCAACGTTATCTGGTATAGAGTGCGTAAGTCTTACAGGAAAAATACTATTCTTACCAAAGTTAATTTTCTTATGTGGATCAATTACTACAAGATTCTTAAATTTAATATTTTCACTTTCTAGTTCTTTCTTTAATATATCAGCAGTAAATCTTGTTGCAAATACCTTTATCTTAGGTATTTCTTTTATAATATCACATACTGCTCCCATGTTTTTTTCATGACCATGAGTTATAAATAAACCTTTTATGTTTTTAATGTTTTCCTTTATATAATCAAAGTTAGGTATAACATAATCAACCCCTAAAAGCTTATCACTAGCATACTTTAAACCTGCATCAAAAACAAATATATCATTATCAACCTTAACAACATACATATTCTTTCCTTCTTCATTAAGGCCACCTAATGCAAATATCTTAATCTTACTCATTATATTTCCCTCCTTTCTTTAAATTAAGCTAAATAATTATAGCATATTTTAGAAAAAATATCTAGAGTACTAAAAAGAAGGTCCACAATGCTTAAATTTTTATTTATATAATAAGTGTATTAAAACAAATTAATTAGTGATTTTCAATTTTTTGTTTTCTTTTTCTAACTCTTTCAAACTCTTTTTAGGAGTTGGCATGTCTTCTGGCATAGTTCCACCTAATTTCTTAATCGTATATCTAATTTCCTTACCAACTTCATAATGTATGTCACTAGCATTACTTTCTCCTTGTACTTTATCTTTTAAAAGCTTTTGTTTAGTTTGATTAATACGAAAAAGATTTGCAACTAACTCATCCTCATTCATATTATCTAAAATATCTTCTCTATATCTTAATTTTTTTCTTTTTGCAATATCATTTGCAGTCTCACCACCATATAATCCTTTATATCCGGCATTATGGAATTTATCAAAGTTTCTAACACCTACATTCCTTGCAACCATGTTTAAAGAATAATTTCCTTTTTTAGTTAAGTTTCTTTGATAGAATCTTTTTTCATCTTCAGTTAACATTGAATACTCTTTTTCAGATAATTCCTGTTTTCTTGTTTGAATTGCAAAGTAAGTTTGAGCAAGTGCTATTGTCTTTTTTCTTGAATCCCCATTTTGAGCAATAAGATAGCAAGCGTATCTTGATAGCTTATAATCATTTATGATTCTTTTACCACCATTTACATTTATTGACAATTTGTCGATGCCGACAAATTGTTCATTTATGTCAATATTACTATTATTACAAGCAATCTTTGCTTTATAAATAACATTTTCAAATTTTCTCCATTCCTTATAATCTAATGCAGTTTGCAATTCTCTTGCTAACCAATATTCATTACCTTCTTCATCAAAATGTTTTATATCCTCAAACATTTTTTCTGTGCATTCTTTTAGTTCATTCATAAACTCTCTCCTTTTTTAGTTTTATATAATAAAATACAAAACCTAAAAAAAGTGTCGTTTTATGACACTTAAAGAATATTTTTATTTCAATATAATCAAGCAAGTGCAATAGCCTTCATAAGCGAATTGCCATTTTGTACTATTAAATAACATACATATCTAGAAAGTTTATAATCATTTACTTTTCTAAACGTTTTAGAACCAATTGATACCATTTTCCCAGCCCCGGGAAAATGGTCTGCAATATTATATCCGCTTTTTTTGCAAGTGATTTTAGCATTTTCTATTACTTTACAAAACTTATCCCATCTTTTGTATTCAAGTGCTACTTGCAAGTTCTCTCGCATACCAATATTCATTAGCATATTCATCAATATGCTTTATATCTTCAAATATCTTTTCTGTATGTTCTTTAATTTCGTTCATGAACTCTCTCCTTTTTTTAGTTTTATATAATAAAATATAAAACATAAAAAAAATGTCGTTTTATGACACTTAAAATAATAATAACTTACTAAGTTAATTTTTGCCTTTTATTTATATATAATTTAATTTTGTAATAAATAAGTATTCCAACAAATGAGCCTAAGGTATCTATTAAAACATCACGTATTTCACAAGATCTTCCCATAACAAATAATTGATGGAATTCATCTGTACAAGCATATATAAAACAAAATAGACTAGAAAGCATAATAATACGCTTTATATTAAACGAAGATAATAAATTAATAGAAAGTATGCCAAGTATTAAATAAACGCTAAAATGGGCTGTTTTTCTAATTATAAAGGTATATTTATCAATTAATTCATCTTTTTTATTATCTGTTAAATCATCCTTAACAAAAATACTAGCTACCTTTACTATTACCCCATCACTTAGTTTAGATGAATCATCTGCCCTTTGATTAGAAAAACAAAATATTAAAATCATCCATAATATTAATAACATTAACTTAAATACTTTTTTCATAATTCTTTATTCCTTTTTAACTTTAAAATAACAACAAAATTATATCATCTTAATAAACTTTAGTAAACTTATTACAAAGTAATATATCATTTACTAACTATTAATTTTTTATTTTCTTTTTCTAACTCTTTCAAACTCTTTTTAGGAGTTGGCATATCTTCTGGCATAGTTCCACCAATATCCTTTATTGCTTTTCTAACTTTTTTCCTACTTCATAATGTATATCACTAGCATTACTTTCTCCTTGCGCTTTATCTTTTAAAAGCTTTTGTTTAGTTTGATTAATACGAAAAAGATTTGCAACTAACTCATCCTCATTCATATTATCTAAAATATCTTCTCGATATCTTAATTTCTTTCTTCTTGCTATATCATTTGCAGTTTCACCACCATATAAACCTTTATATCCAGCATTATGAAATTTATCAAAGTTTCTAACACCTACATTCCTTGCAACCATGTTTAAAGAATAATTTCCTTTTTTAGTTAAGTTTCTTTGATAGAATCTTTTTTCATCTTCAGTTAACATTGAATACTCTTTTTCAGATAATTCTTGTTTTCTTGTTTGAATTGCAAAATAAGTTTGAGCAAGCGCAATAACCTTCATATGTGAATCGCCATTTTGTGCAATTAAATAACAAGCATAACGAGATAACTTATAATCTTTTATATTTCTCATCCCACCTTTTCCGTGTTGTATCAATTTGTCTACTTGGACAAATTGATCATTTGCATTTATATTTGAATTATTACACGCAGTAATTGATTTATTAATTATACCATCAAACTTTCTCCATTCCTTATATTTAAAAGCAATTTGCAATTCTCTTGCTAGCCAATACTCTTTTCCTTCTTCATCAATATGTTTTATATCCTCAAACATCTTTTCTGTATATTCTTTTAGTTCATTCTTAAACTCTCTCCTTTTTTTAGTTTTATATAATAAAACAACAAAAATAAAAAAAGTGTCGTTTTATGACACTTTTTTATTTTAATACTTCTTTTATTTTTAACTTAGCTTCATTTACCATATCATAGTTAGGATATGTAACATAGTCCTTTAAGGTACTTGAAGAATGAACTAAATCATTTCCAGCTGTACCATCTACAATTTGATAATCTATAGTCCAATCTTTAGGATTATCTATATAATTACTTATTAAAGAACTAACAATACTTCTAGATATATTAGTTTCATATAAATCACTTAATTCATTTAAAGTTTCATTATAATTAACTAAAGTTTTAGAACTTGCTAATTTCTTAAAAATTGCTAACATAATTTTTTGACAATTTTCTTGTCTTGCTTTATCACCACCATATAGATTTAATCTTTCTCTAGCTACCGTTAAAGTTTGAATTCCATTTAAATGTTGGCAACCTTTTTTTACTCTAAACTTAACTCCCTTACTATCATCATAAGAGTCCTCTATTAAAGCATGAGTAGTTGTATAAGACTTATCCGAACAAAATTCTATACCACCTACATAATCAGTAATCTTAACTAAACTACTAGTATTAAATATTACTTGATAATCTATTTTAGTATCAAATAATTTTTCTAGTGTTTTTCTATTCATATCTTCACCATAAGCATTTATAAAACTTAATTTATCCTTTAAACCATTCTTACCTGGAACCTCTAAATAATAATCCCTTGGTATACTAGTCATAAGAACAGTATTATTTTTAGTATTAATAGAAAGAATCATATTAAAATCCATTAGTTTAGCAAAATCACGACCCCCTATAAATACATTGAAATTATCTGATTTACTATCCTTTGTTTTAATCTTCTTATATAAATTAAATTTATATATAATATCATAATCATCTCTTTTTAAATCCTTATTTAAACTAAATACTATTTCATAACTAGAACTATCCATTAACATAAATCTATTAGTATTATTAGAAACACTAGAAATCATTTTATTTAAATCATTATAAGATACATTATTAACCTTATAAGACTTACTAAGCTTATTAAAAGCATCATCAATATTTAAAGTAGACTTATAAGTAGCAATATTCCCTTTTATATCTGATTCCTTATAATTATTCTTCTTAAGAGAAATTACATAATACTCAGTCTTAGATTCTATAACATTACTAAAAGACTTATTTAAATAACTATTAGTAACTGATAAATAATATATAAATATTATATTTATAACAGAAGATAAAATAAGAATTATACTACTAATTACTTTAAATACTTTCCTTTTATTATTTAAAAGTACAATAAATATAGCTTGAATAAATAATAATAATATTGATACTAATACACTATACTTAACTGGTAACATATCAATTTTAAATATTAAAAATATTAAAACCATTGCTATAATAAAACTTATTATACTTAATATATTTCTTTTTTTAAATTTCATATTAAAACCTTCTTTCTATTTCTTCATAATTTAATTATACCAGTTATTGTTAGATGTTTAAATAAGATTTTTTTAATCTCTTGCAAATAAATCCCTTGTATATACCTTGTTCATTACATCAGAAACATTCTCATCAAGTCTATTTACTATAATAACATCTGCAATATTTTTAAATTCATTTAAATCTTTTATTACTTTACTATTAAAGAAATTATCTTCTTTTAAAGTAGGCTCATAAACAACTACTTCTATACCTTTTGCTTTAATTCTTTTCATTACACCTTGAATAGCACTTGCTCTAAAATTATCAGAACCACTTTTCATAGTTAATCTATATATACCAACAACTTTTGGTTTTCTTTTGATAATTTCATCTGCAATATGATCTTTTCTAGTTTTATTGCTTTCGACTATTGCACTAATTAAATTTTCTGGTACATCTTTATAATTAGCTTTTAATTGTTTTGTATCTTTAGGAAGACAATAACCCCCATATCCAAAACTTGGATTATTATAATGGTTACCTATTCTTGAATCTAAACAAACACCAGCAATAATGTCTTTAGTATTCAAACCTTTTAATTCTGCATAAGTATCAAGTTCATTAAAATATGCTACTCTAAGAGCTAAATAAGTATTTGCAAATAATTTAACTGCTTCTGCTTCAGTAGAATTCATATATTTAACCACTACATCATCTTTTAAACAGTTATCTTTTAGTAAACCGGCAAATTCTTCAGCTCTCTTACTTTTTTCACCAACAATTATTCTAGATGGATATAAATTATCATATAATGCTTTACCTTCCCTTAAAAATTCAGGACTAAACATAATATTATCAATATTATATTTTTCTTTCATATTATTAATAAAGCCTACCGGAATTGTACTTTTAACAACCATAACAATATTGTCATCATTCATAGAAATAACTTTTTGAATTATATCTTCTACTGATGATGTATCAAAAAAGTTTTTTTCTTCATCATAATTAGTTGGTGTACTAATTATGACAAATCTAGCACCTTCAAATGCTTCTTTATAATCTAAAGTTGCTTTTAAATTCAAATTTTTTTCCTTAAAATATTTTTCAATATATTCATCTTGAATAGGACTTATCCTATTATTTATCATCTCTACTTTTTCAGGTATAACATCAAGTGCTACTACCTCATTATTTTGACTAAGTAATGTAGCTAGAGATAAACCAACATAACCAGTTCCTGCTACTGCTATTTTCATTTAACCACCTCTATCTTATCCTATTATTTTATTTTTTTTGCAGGAACACCAACCCAAGTTTCATTATTACCTGTACTTTTTAACAAAACTGCATTTGCTCCAATAATAGTATTTTCTCCTACTTCTAATATCTTATTTTTAGAAATAACTTTACATCCTGCACATAATATTGCACCTTTTCCTATATATATTTTCTTCATATCACTATCTTCTATAGTTTTATTTATATCTGCTCTACCTATTGTAACATTCTGATAAATTTTAACATTATCTCCTATTATTGTATTAGGGTGTATAACAGTCCCAAAAGAATTATGTGGAAATTTTACATTTTTTCCTATAATAACAGAAGGTGGAATATCTACTCCTCGTCTTAATAATAATCTATATATTATTTTATTCAGAATGTTATTTTTTCTAAATTTAATTAATGTTTCAATTTTCATATTCAAAACCTCCTCAAAATTTTTTTTATCATTTTTGAACCTTCTAAAATTAATTTGTCTTTTAGCATAAGTAAGATCATAAAATAAACCGAAATAGAAATACATACCTGTACTATTATTGAAATTAAATTATCACTTATAAAATAACCAGCAATCATACTAAACATAAACATAAATAATGATGCAATTAAATATTTATAAGATAGTTTTACAACGTCTATAAATTTAATTTTTTTTCTTATTAAAATAAATTGTGTTGTTGTTACTGCAAGTTCCGCAATTACTGTTGCTATAGAAGCACCAATACTCCCAAAATGCTTAATTAATATTAAATTTAATATAAAATTTACAATAGCACCAACTACAACAGATAATGTATATTGATTTTGCTTTTTTGTTGGTAATAAATATTGAGTTCCTGTCACATTACTTAAACCGATTAGAATTATTATTGGACTAATTACACATAATAAAGGAACAACTTTATCATAGCCTTCACCATAAAATAATGGCACAAAACTACTTGACACGCTTATAATTTCAAACATCAATGGAAAAGCTAATAATAATATAAACGAAAATGACTTATTCATATATTCTCTTACTTTTTTATGATTACCACTAGCAAATGTTGATGCAATCCTCGGCATCATAACTGTACCTAAAGATGTTGCAATTGTCATTAATAATTTTACTATTTTTTGTGCTTGTTCATAATAACCAACTTCTGCTTTATTTAAAACAATAACACCTATCATAGTTTTATCTAAAACAGTATATATTTGAGTTGCGACCTGTGGTATAAACAACATTACCGTTGGTTTAATATGTCTAAATAAATTTAATTCTTTTATTTTAACCTTTTGAGCAAATCTAGGTAAATACATCCATAAAGATAAATTACCTAAAAGAGTTGAAAGTACATAAATAATAAAATATTTATTTAAATCTGTTGATTCTTTGACAAATACAAATATACAAATAACGCTTATTAACTTTACAATTGTATTTCGCATTACTGTTTTTTTAAATTCTTCTAATCCTTGAAAATACCAACTAATATCAATTGCATTAGCAATTATTTCTAGAATTAAAATTTTATAATAAATATTATATTGTCCTTTTGAACAAAAAGTTATATAAAATATAAATAATGATATTCCAAGTGTTATACACCTCATAAAAAATATTTCAAAAAATATTTTACTTCTTTTTTTAATATCATTTTGAACATACGCTATTTCTCTTTGGCCATACATTGCAACACCAAGTGAACCAAAGAGAATAAAATATGTTGTTATAGAAATTGTAAAACTATATATTCCAATATTTTCTGCTCCTAATACTCTAGATAAATATGGAGTTGTTATCAAAGGAATAATGATAGTTAATATTTGATATAATAAATTATATATATAATTTTTTGTAACACTATTCTTTTTCAAAAAATCAACTTCTTTCATTACTTGTTACTTTCATAAATATTCATTGCAGATTTAATTACATCATCCATATCATAATATTTATATTCTGCAAGTCTTCCTCCGAAAATCACATTTTCTTCTTGTTTTGCTAATTTTCTATATTTCTCAGCAAGTTTATTATTTTTTTCGTCATTAACAGTATAGTATTTTTCCATACCTTTCTTGTAATCAGCAGGATATTCATATGTTATTACTGTTTTTTCTTGAGTACCATACTCAAAATGTTTATGTTCTATCACTCTTGTATATTCTACTTCATGACCAGTATAATTTACAACAGCATTTCCTTGATAATTTTCACAATCAAGAATTTTTTCTTCAAATCTTAAACTTCTCCAATCAAGTTCGCCAAGTTTATAATTGAAATATTCATCTATTGGACCCGTATATACTATCTTTTCTGCTATAGATTTATAATATTCAATATCATCAAAGAAATTAGTATTTAATTTTACTTCTATTCCTTCTAACATTTTTTCTACTAATTTAGTATATCCTCCAATTGGTATACCTTGATATTTATCATTAAAATAGTTATTATCATATATTAATCTTACTGGCAATCTCTTAATAATAAATGCTGGCAAATCTTTACAATCTCTATTCCATTGTTTTTCTGTATATCCTTTTATTAATTTTTCATATATTGTTCTACCAACTAAACTTATTGCTTGTTCTTCTAGATTTGATGGTTCTTTACCTTCCATTTCTTTTCTTTCTTCATTTATATGTTTTAATGCATCTTCTGGCGTAAATACATCATTCCATATTTTTGAAAAAGTATTCATATTAAAAGGCATATTATATATTTCATTACCTATTCTTGCTACTGGTGAATTTGTATATCTATTAAATTCAACAAATGAATTAACATAATTCCATACGTCTTTATAATCTGTATGAAATATATGTGCGCCATATTTATGAACATTTATTCCTTCTACATTTTCTGTATAAATGTTACCCGCTATATGTTCTCTCTTATCTATAACTAAAACTTTCTTACCTGCTTTATTTGCTAAATTTGCAAATGTAGAACCAAATAATCCTGATCCTACTATTAAATAATCATATTTTTTCATTTTGCACCTCATTTTTCAAGTTAATTAAATTTATTGAAATTGATAATATTAAAAGTTCCAAAGCGGTATATTGAAATACCGTTAAAATAAATAAAATAATATATATTATAGAGAAGG
>ULNT01001322.1_pt1 | contig 31394 bp, 18 predicted proteins | sample 1952001 | NCBI WGS metagenome assembly ULNT01 (sample SAMEA4835585, study PRJEB28245) | human gut metagenome | biome: gut microbiome; material: fecal sample | place: Denmark | collected 2008
GGACGTATATGACCTTGCAGAATGGTGCTGCATCGGTGAACTCGGTTCCATTTCCATCGAGAACGGCTGCGCTCCTGTCGAGGTGCCTGACTTCACTCGTGGAGCTTGGAACAAGGTGGATGGCTTCAAGTATGCCTTCGCCGACGGTTCTATGAGATAAAACCATATTTTCACGACTATTTACTAATAAATAGCTAAATGAGATCCTTATTGCTTAGTAAGGTCAGTACATTGCTGGCCTTATGCCTCCTTACATTTTCTGTGGAGGCGGTTGCGCAGCAGCGCGTGTCCGGAAAAATCACGGATAAAGCTACTGGTGAGCCACTTGTGGGTGTCAGCGTAGCAGTAAAGGGAACTTCCAAAGGCGTCATCACAAACGTGGATGGAAAGTACACTGTAGAAGTAGCTCCAGATGCTACACTCCTTCTCGGTTACCTCGGTTACAAAGACCTTTCAGTCGATGTGGACGGCCGTTCTGTAGTCAATGCGACAATGGAATCCGATATCAATACGCTCGATGAAGTCGTGATGGTAGGTTACTCGTCAATGAAAAAGGCTGAGCTCTCCAGTGCGGTCACCACTGTGCAGGGAGACAAGCTTCGCGACGTCACGACTCCAGACCTCGGGTCAATGCTCCAGGGCAAGATCGCCGGCGTTCAGGTTACCAATTCCTCAGGTGCTCCTGGCTCTTCAGCCACCATCCGAATCAGGGGAACAGGCAGTATCGCAGCCGGTTCAGACCCTCTCTATGTCGTGGACGGCGTAGCAGGAGGTACATTCAACCCTAACGATGTCGAGAGCATCACAGTCCTTAAGGATGCAGGTTCTACCGGTATCTACGGTGCTTCCGGTTCCGGCGGTGTAATCGTCGTTACCACCAAGCATGCCAAGGCAGGACAGGACCCGATTGTGAATTTCAAGGCCCAGGTCGGCCTCAAACAGCTTTTGACCGGACGTTTCCGCGTTCTCAACGCAAACGAGCTCTATAACTTCTATTCATCAATTCTTTCCAAAGCTTCAATGAAGGCTTATCCGAAGGAACTCCGTAACCAGGATTTCGACTGGTTGGATGACGCACGCCGTTTGGGTGTCACCCAGAACTATTACGCATCAGCTTCCGCCAACCTCAAGAAAATCACTTTCCTCACCAGTCTGGACTGGTATGACGAGAACGGAACCCAGCGCGAATCCAAGTACAACAAACTTTCCGGCAAGGTCGAAGTCGGCGCTGAACTTGTGAAAGGCGTAAATCTTACGGCACGCGTGAACTATACCCAGTCCAAGACCATCACCGGGCACGGACTCGGATGTTATTATCAGCTTCCGTGGAACAACCCTTACGATGAGCGCACCGGAAAATACATCTACATTGACTCTGCCGTGCGTCCTGACAACGGAAAGACCTGGTATGGCCGCGAGGCGAACAACCCGCTCTTCGCATCGTCAATGAATCCTAACCCGTATTCGACATCGAAGAGCTTCATCGGTGACCTTCGCCTGTCTTGGGACATCACCGATTACCTCTCCATCTCCACTACAAACCGCTACTCCTCAGACGATTCTTTCTACAAGAGCGTCACCACTCCGGAGGCGAAGAGCAAGAGCTGGCCGGATGGACAGATCAGTCAGGGACTCACTTGGGGCCACTCTTTCGGAACCACCAACATTCTCAAATTCAACAAGTTGTTTAAGAATGTCCATAGTGTCAATGCCCTCCTCGGTCATGAATACGGCTGCAGCGACTACGAGTACATGAACGTTGTCACCTCAGGCCTCAAGAACGGAATGCAGGTGCTCAACGGAACCAAGCCTGAGAACATCTACGGAACCAAGACAGAGGCTGCTTCCTGGTCACTTTTCGCCCAGGCGCAGTACTCCTATAACGAGCGTTACTTCTTCAATGCCACATTCCGTGCAGATGCCTCTTCAGTTTTTGCACCTAAGAACAAGGTCGGCTACTTCCCGGCAGGCTCTTTCGCCTGGCTCATCTCCAATGAGGATTTCATGAAGTCCCAGGATGTCGTCTCCTTCCTCAAACTCAGGGCAAGTTATGGTCTTACCGGTAACTCCAATATCGGAAACTACAAGTACCTCGATATCTACGGATTCAACGAAAGACTTCAGTATCAGGGAGTTCAGGGAGCTTATCCTGAAACTGTAGCAAATCCTTACCTCCATTGGGAGACAGCGGTGATGAGAAACCTCGGAATCGATGTGTCGTTCCGCAATTTCCTCACCCTCAATATCGATGTTTACAGTAACCTTAACAGGGATCTTCTCCTCGATGTCCCTCTCGCCCTCAGCTCCGGCTTCTCACGCAGAACTGAAAATGTCGGCAAGGTAAGCAACAAGGGTGTGGAACTCACATTGACCTCCAACAACTTCAACCGCAAGAACTTCAAGTGGACTACCACCCTCAATCTCGGACACAACAAGAATACTGTCGTATATCTTCCTGACCACGAGGTCATCATGTCTTCAAGCTCACAGGGTAACCAGATTTACCGCGAAGGCGAGGCACTCTACAGCTGGTATATGCCGAAGTGGCTGGGCGTGGATCCTGAGACCGGCGACCCTCTCTGGGAACACCTGATCAAGGATGAGAACGGCAATGTCACAGGTACCGAGCCTACCAACAAGCTCGACCTCACCAATGACAACCAGATTGTCGGCAATGCTCAGCCTAAACTTGTCGGTGGTCTTCTCAATACTTTCAATGTCTATGGCATCGAGATAAGCGCAAACCTCCAGTTCAACTATGGCAACAAGGTCTTCAATGACTCACGCCGTTATGTGGACTCGGACGGAGCTTACATCGACTATAACTTCATGTCCATCGACAACGGCCTCGGATGGAGCCGCTGGACCAAGAAGGGTGACAAGGCTACGCATCCTCGCGCAAGACTCGGCGGAAACCGTCTTTCAAATGAGGTTACTTCACGTTATCTTGAGGACGGCAGCTATCTGCGTATCAAGAATATCACCATCAGCTATCCTCTTCCTGCCAATGTGCTGAGGAAGATGCATCTTCAGGGACTGAGGATTTTCCTCTCAGGTGATAACCTCTACACATTCACCAAATTCTCTGGAATGGACCCTGAGGTAGGTGTAAGGGGACTTTTCAGCTACAACTATCCTGTGTCCCGCGTATTCTCTCTTGGAGTTGACGTTAAATTTTAATGAAAGCAGTCATGAAAAAATATATATTGCTGATTGCCACGCTGATAACAGCGGTTTCCTGCAATCTTGAGTTCTTCCCGTACGACAAGGTTTCGTCCGGAAGCATGCAGAATGTCGAGAATGCCGGAGTGGCCACTGACGGTAACTACGCCCTTTTCAAGGCGGCGTTGGACTACGGCGGATTCTTCACCGTCGGCAACACTTATGTCCGTCACTTATTCCAGCTCAACGAGTTCAAGGGTGACAATACCCTGATGTCAGGAAAGAGTACTGACCCTCTGTTCCTCGATTCCACACTCGATGACTCGGCTACTGATACCAATACCGAGTACTTCTGGTTCATATCCTACAAGATATGCTACGCTACATCAGTGCTTATCAATATGATACCGGACGACACTGACGATGCTGTACTTCGTCATATCAAGGGAGAGAACCTCGTCATGAGAGCATTTGCCCACATGAACCTCTGTCAGGTCTTCAGTTTCCCTTATGTGGGGAGCGACGGCTCGGAGCCGGGCGTGATCATCAACACAGGTGAAAGCGGTACGACCCGCGCTACCGTAAAACAGGTCTATGACCAGGTGGAGGCTGACCTCAAGGCGGCCGTGGCATGTATGGACGGCGGCACAAGACGCGGCAACAACAGCTACATCAGCAAGGCTACCGCACAGGGCCTTCTCGCCCGTCTCTATCTCTATGAAGGACGTGACCAGGACTGTATAAACATGGTGGGTGAGATGCTTGCGGGCGCAGAGCCTTCTTCAATGCTCGACCCTGACTATGAGCACCTTTTCCAGTTCACCAAGGAGTCCAAGGAAGTCCTCTGGTGCGTAGGTCTCATTGACAATACCACTGACATCGCAGGCCAGTCCGCAGTTCTCGGTTCAATGTACTGGTGTCAGGGTGACCCTGGCGACGGTTCAGGATGGGCAGAGATCTACTGGTCTCAGCCGCTCCTCGACCTCTTCTGGAGATATCCTGAGGATAAGCGCCTTACGATGCTCGACCAGATGCACAAGTCCAAGACAGGAGCCAAGATGATTTACTGGCCGATTCCGACAGGTGATGCGCACTATGAGAACAACATTGACCGTAATCCTGTCTTCAATGAGGCTACAGGCAAGTGGACCTGCACAGAATACTGGTTCGAAGGTGAAACCGAGCGCTCCAAGAAGCACGAAGTCGAGACCGAGATTGTCAATACCTACCCGAAATACTACATCACGACCCACGATGGCAACAAGCAGTATGTCACTGTTACTGATTCACTCGGATGCCGTATCGGCGGTGGCGGAAATGTCTATCCGCTGAACTATATGAAGAAGTTCTCTTGCCAGGAAGGCCAGCTCACGAACCTTTCATCTCCTGCGTTCATCCGTTGGGGCGAGCTCATTCTCGACCGTGCAGAGGCTTATGCTCACTTGGGCGAAGACCAGAAAGCGCTTGACGACGTGAACGTCATCAGAAAACGTGCAGGGCTTTCCGACGAGGCCATGTTCACACTCGCCAACTACAAGGAGCGTGGCTATGACACCGTTCTGGATGTAGTTCTGGATGAGCGTCGTCTCGAGCTCTGCTTCGAAGGCTTCCGCGTGTTCGACCTCCAGAGAAACAAGAAGGACATTGACCGCAGATATGCAGGCCGTCAGCCGTGGGAAGTCGTCAAGTACGACGATCTCCGTCTGCGCTACCAGATCCCTAAGAAGGAAATCCTCGTGACAGGCATTCCTCAGAATCCACGTTAATAATACTATCTGATACTATCTGAAAAATATGAAATTCAATACTTCATATGGGTTTGGCAGGCTCATCACCGTAACTCTTGCGGTGATGACGCTTGCTGTTTTCCCTGGCTGCGACAAGTCCAAAACCGAAATAGAACAGCCGCTTCCACCGATTACGCCTCTTCCTCAGCCGGAACTTCCGGAAGAAGTAGAGGACACTTACGACGAGTCCAAGATTCTGTCCAATGTGAAGGAATTCTCCTTCTTCGACAATCTTGATGCGCTTCCGCACCAGGAAGTGAAATTCGAGCGTGGTGCTAAAATCACTAAGCTCACTTCCGATGCCGACTATATCTACGGCTATGTGGAGGTCAATACTGCTGACCGCGACAAGTGGACGGAAAGAACCAATATCCTGAACAACCTCGGTGTATGGCTCGACACGGATGACAAGCGTGAGGGACAGGGCGGCGGATGGTTCCTCTGTAACTACAAGGGCTTCAATATACTTCTGCGCGGCAAATGCGCTACGGCCTATGAGCCTTCTGTCTGGAATCCACAGGCAAGCGACGTATCTGCAGGCGGAGACAACTTCGGCAACACCATCACGTCTATGGAAGAGTGGTCCAATATCGGTACTGGACGCGGTGAGTTCGCAAACGGTATCTTCAAATACACATTTACCATCGACCGTACCCGTCTGAAACTTCGTGAAATGGAGGAAATCGGCATCGGCATCACCTTCGACGAAGGCGGTATGAATGACTATGCCATTATACCTGACCGTGCCGGATTTCGCTTGAAACTGAATAATCAATAAACTAATAATCAATAATTTATGAATACTAAAGAGTATTGCAGACCTGAAGTGAAAGTGTTTGTTTTCACTACTGAAGGCGGATTTGCTACGGTTCGAAGCGGCTACGAAAGTAATATGGAAGGCCAGTACAATCTGGAGTCTCCTGAATTTGAGGAATGGTAATCAGATGCCGTGGAATAAGATAACCAATAATTGAAGAAACATCATGAAAAGAAATATAATCTATACAGCAGCTTGCCTCGTGGCATTTGCTTCTTGCCAGAAACAGGAAGTTGCAGAAGCACCATCACAGGTGGAGGTGGCAGTCGAACTGACGGCTTCTGCCGCAGCAGATGCGACCAAGACCGTGATGACCGAATACAATGCACACTGGTGGTCAGTATCTGACAAAATCAGTCTGTTCTACACCGTAGAGGGCAAAACAGGTCACAGTGTGTTCACATCCAAGAATTACATACCGGCTGCTTCTGCAAAGTTCGCCGGCAGCCTCTCTCTTCCTGCAGAAGACACGGATCTGACGACGGTTTCCGCTCTTGCAGTCTATCCGGCTACCACAGCTGACGCATCCGACGGGACTTCTGTCAATGTTACTGTGCCATCCGTGCAGACGGCTGTCGAGGGCTCATTCATGGAAGGTGCGTATCCTGTCGTGGCCAAGACATCTGACCTTACTACAGCGCTTTCATTCAAGGCTGTATGCGGCGGCGTGAAAGTCTCTTTCCAGACTCCGGGCATCACCTCATTTACCTTTGACGCCAAAGGAGCCAAGATCGCCGGTACCGCAAGCGTGAAAATCGGTGAGGACGGCACTCCTGTCGCCACTCTCGGCAAGGATGCAGTGTCAAAAATCACTGTCAATGCCCCTGCAGGCGGTTTCGAGGTCGGCAAGTGGTACTATATGACCGCATTCCCTGCAACACTTACAAGTGGCTATACCGTTACACTTTCCAACGGCAAGTCATTCGGCGGCTCCTCTTCCATCGCCATCAAACGCTCAGTTTTCGGTGTGCTTGACAGCAAGGATGCTCCTGACACATATGCGGACATCAAGGCAAACCTCAAACCGATTTCGTGGTGGGATGAGAATAAGGATTACATGGTTGCGCCTGTTCATGCTGCAGACAAACCAGATGACCAATATCAGTGGAAAAGAAATATTAGTTGTATTAGATTTGAATCAAACGTTGATTATATCTATGGTTATTTTGAATCTACTGGAGATACAGATTTAAACAGCTTTAAAAACCTTGGAATTTGGCTTGATGTTGATGGACCAAATAATGGAATCGGTGGCTGGGTATTCAATGCTTATCCTCATTTTGATAAAGTTGTTTATGGTAGTGTAGGATCAGAAAGCAATATGATATGGAAAACAAAGTTTTATCCGAGTCCTACTGTAGATCAGTGGAATTCTCCACATTGTGGAAACGCTGAAGCGACAGCATCTGATGCTGGATATGGTGAGGGAAGTTTTGAAAATGGTGTGTTTAAGTATTCTTTTATCATTGATAGACGTATTGTTGGTTTAAGAAATGCTTCAAGTGCTGTTGTTGGAATATGCTTAGATAATGGCAATTTTCCCAATGGTACTCTGACAAATCCTGATAGGGCTGGTTATATCGTTATGTTGAAGAATAGCCTTGCAGATATAGAAGATAATCCTAATCGAATATTGAAAAGTTTAAAATCAATGAGTTATTGGGATAGCATTGATGCGGCTGCGAAAAGTGGGGCAGCCTATGATAAAGGAAACACAATCGTAAAATTTGATTCGGATGCGAGATTTATCTATGGCTATTTTGAAGCGAATTCAGATAATATGTTCTATGGTTCAATGTTTTGTCCTTCTATCCTTAGAAAGCTCGCTGTATGTATAGATGCGGATGGAGTAACCTCAGGACAAGGCCCTAATGGAGGAGAAAATGTAAGTTTCGGTTACGGCGGATATGACGTCGTTCTTAATGGTGCTACTGCAAATACGACAATAACTGATTATAAAGGTTGGAAGGCAGTTGGTTGGGCTGATGGCGCCGATGGTGGCTCTAAAGACAATATGCCGGAATACAATGTTTCCCCTGTCCAATGGAATCCTAAGGCTTATGATATGAGTCAAGGCATAGAAGACAGTTGGGGAAAAACAGTCTTGGCCGGAACAGAAAACAAGTCTGGACTTGGTGTTGGTAAAGGTACGTGGGATAGTACAAGCAAGACATTCAAATACACATTTGCGATTGATAGAGTGAAACTGAACCTGTTGGAATGCACAGACTTAAACATAGGTATCGCATTTTATCGTCAAGATCATAACGGTTTGGCATGTCTTCCAAGTTATAACGGCTTCACCATCAAACTCAACAACTAATCACCAGAAAGCATGAAGAGAAACATTATAGCTGCAGCGATGGTTTGCATCGCGCTTATGGCGGGATGTGAGAAACCGCAGGAGGAGCCGGAAAAGCCGGGCAACACGCCGTTGGAGCCTGAAACTCCGGTGACTCCTGAGAAACCGGACGAGGGCGAGGCCACATACAAGATGACCGATGTCGAACTGACAGGTGAAATCGAGGCACTTACCAAGACCACATTCTCCGACGGCAAAGTCACATGGAAAGCCGGCGACAAGATCTCCGTATTCTATACTGCTGACAGCAAGACGGAAGTGAGCGAATTCACATCCGCAGGCGAAGGCGCGAGCGCCATATTCAAGGGCAGGATGAGCCTTCTCATTGACCCGAAAAAGCCTACGGAAGTTCCTGCAGTGGAGAAATGGGCAGTTTATCCAGCTGCGACAGCCTCCGCATTCGACGGTACGGCGTTCACAGTCACAGTGCCTGAGACACAGACCGCGCAGGAAGGCTCGTTTGCAGCCGAAACCTGCTGGCCGCTCGTTGCCAAATCCGGGGACAACGCACTCAAATTCTCCGCAGTATGCGGCGGCGTGGCTGTCACCTTCCAGAGAGCAGGCCTCACATCCTTCACTTTCAAGGCTGCCAATGGCGAGAAGATAGCCGGAGCTTCCGTAGCCCTCGATGCCACAGGCAAACCTGCTGCGACCCCTGCAGAGCAGAGCGTCTCGGAGATAAAGGTCAATGCCCCTGCAGCCGGATTTGAAGTAGGCAAGACCTATTACGTGACAGCACTTCCTGCAAACCTCGCAGGAGGCTACACCATCACCCTTTCCGATGCTGAAACCGTAGCCTGCGAGACGGCCGTGGAGATTTCACGTGATGCATTCACGGCAGTTACCGTTGAAGAAAAACCTCAGGAAGACCCTAATGTGAAGCTTAAGACAGCATTGAAACCGCTCTCATGGTGGGAGTCGGAGATGGCTTATCTTCCTGCCCCTTCACCGGCCTACACCGCTACGGACAAGGAATATGACAGGACGCAGTGGAAGCACAACCTCAGCTGCATCCGTCTCACTTCCGACCTCGACTACATCTACGGTTATATCGAGTCCAAGGGAGACGAGGATTTGTCAATGCTGAAGAACCTCGGAATCTGGCTTGACACCGACGGAGACCAGAGCGCAACCCAGGGCGGCGGATGGCTCTTCACCCTATACAAATTCTTCGACGTGTCAGTCTATGGCGAGATCGGCGAAAACCTTGTGTGGACACCTGGCCTGCATAGCCAGACATCCGCGGACGGAGAGAAATATGGTGCGGAAGTGACCACAGGCTCTCCTGCAGGATATGGTGAAGGCAGTTTCTCCGCTTCAGTATTCAAATATACTTTCGTGATCGACCGTAAAGTCGTAGGACTGGCTGACGCTACCAAGACGGTGGTCGGTGTCAATTTCGACAACGGCAAGGGAATCGTCGGAGCAAACCTTACCAATCCTGACAGGGGCGGTTACAGGCTCAACCTCAAGAATGCCGATTCCCCGGCTTTCGACGAGACTGCTATCTACAGGAAGCTTCGCGGCGTAAACGACTGGGCCAATGTGGACTACACCCCGATTACAAATCCGGGCAACAACCGTGGCAACACCAAGATCAAGTTCGATTCCGACGCAGACTATGTTTACGGCTATATCGAAGTGCCGAACACTGACAATCTCTATTTCAAGAACGGCGAGTACTATGAGTTCTGCCCTGGCTTCATCAGCAAGCTGGCCATCGGACTCGACCTCGACGGCGTGGAGTCAGGACAGGGAATCGGCTGGCCGGTAGGCACTTGCTGGGAAACCGTCCTGAACGGAAGAATCATCTCCTGCAAGCGCCCTCTGAGCGATGAAGACAAGGCTCTCGGGTGGAAGGACAGATGGGGACATTACATCTTCCCTTCAGATTCTTTCGATCCGGAGACCAAGACCCGCCCTGCCTATACCATCACTCCTGAAACATGGAGCCCTTCCATCACGGAAGGCAAGAACGGCGGCTTCGGTGACGTCAAGGCCGGCACATCAGACTGGCAGAACTTCGCTACCGGAAAGGGCGAATGGAAGGACAAGACTTTCCGTTACAGCTTCATCATCGAGCGTGAACGTCTCGGACTCAAGGGATTGACAGAACTCAAGCTCGGAATATTTATGTATGAAGACGGTGTCAGCGGTTACTCCAACACCCCTGATGCAGTCGGAAGCACCATCAAACTGAACAACTAAAGAACAGACAGGCGCATTATATGAAATTCACAAGGCTTTTATATTTGTTGGGTATCTCGCTTGTTGCGGCAGTCGGCTGCAACAGCGAGGTCTCCCTCGACTTCCATAAAGAAGGCAACTGCTGGCAGATGTCGCAGAAACAGTTCGAAAGATTTGCCAAAAAACTCTCAACAGCCGATCCTGACGAAGCGTACAGACTCATTGACAGAGTCTATACCACCGTTGACAGCCTTACTGCTGCAGAGCAGGACGGAACTTTCATCGTCTTCTCGGATGCGATGGAACAGACGTTCTATCAGGTGGATTCACCGCTCCGTGACGACGAACTCTATCTCCGTATCCTCGACCGCGAGGCCCGTTGCACGTCATTGATGTCCACGGACTACAGAAGTGTGGACTGGAAGAGGCATCTGCTTCAGGCCAATGCAGTGGGCAGCGAAGTGATCGACCTCCCTATAAGCGACAGCAATTGTGACGAGACATCGCTTCACCGCCTTCTGGACCGTCAGGCCGTCATTCTCATCTATGGTGAGGACTGCAAGGCCTGCACGAAACTGATGGAAGAAGCCGTGAATTCTTCAGTGCTCAAAAAGGCTGCCTCAGACGACAAACTCCGTCTCATTTCTCTCTATATCGGAGAAAACAATGACGAGTTCGCCGCCAAGTCAGCTGTCCTGAAAGACTGGGCGAACTATATCGACTCCAGACAGCTGGTGCGTTATGAAAATGCATTCGACAGCCGTCTGGTACCGTCCCTCTACCTCATTTCCGACAAGAAGATGGTCAAGGTGAAGGGAACATTGTCAGTGAAGGAAATCGAGAAGGCTCTTGACGCTCCTGCGGTTTATTCTACCCGCATTGTCCTGAACGAGGGCGAGCAGGTATGGGGCGGACGCATTGCCGACGGCAAGTTCATGCCTTACCAGGACGGCTTCAAGACCACCTTTAGCCAGAACAGCGGAAACCAGATAATGCCGTTGCTGATAACAAGCGACGGACGCTATGTCTGGTCTGATGCACCTTATGATTTCCATATTGACGGAAATGTGCTTACTGTGGAGAATGCGCTTGCGAAGATAGAGACCGGCATTGTCGGCAAGACTCTCGCGGACGCATACCGCTTCGGCGAGCGTGAATTTTTCCCTGCGGACGGTAAGCTCCCTCCTTCGGAGTTCTTCGAATGTCCGCAGTACAATACCTGGATAGAACTACAGTACAACCAAAACCAAAAAGACGTGCTTGAATATGCACGCGGCATAATCCGTAACGGACTTCCGGCCGGCATCATCATGATTGACGACACGTGGCAGGAAGACTACGGCAAATGGGTGTTTCACCCGGGGCGTTTCCCTGACCCGAAGGCCATGTCAGATGAGCTTCACCGTATGGGATTCAAACTCATGCTCTGGGTGTGCCCGTTTGTCAGCATGGACCAGTATCAGATCTGGGCTGAAATCAATTCTTTCGGCGGATTTGTCGGAAAGAAAGGCGCGGGAGTCTATCCTGTGGAGTGGTGGAACGGCTATTCTGCCGAGCTCGACCTTTCCAATCCTCAGACTGTCAAGTGGTTCGACCGGCAGCTTGACAATCTCTGCAAGAATTATGGCGTAGATGGATTCAAGTTCGATGCCGGCGACTTCAACCTCTTCCCGCAGGATTCCCGTACAATGGGCAATCTGCAGGCCTACGAGTATTGCCAGGCATTTGCTGACTATGCCGACAAGTATCCGTACAATGAATACCGTGCCTCTTGGCGTGACGGCGGGAAGGCCATCGTACAGCGTCTTCATGACAAGGCTCACAACTGGGAAGCGGTCCAGGTCCTCATTCCTGAGATGATGGCGACCAACCTTATGGGTTACTGGTATTCCTGTCCTGACATGATCGGAGGCGGCAGCTTCGCTTCGTTCCTTCCGGGATGTACTATAGACCAGGACCTCATCGTCCGCTCTGCACAGACTCATGCCCTGATGCCGATGATGCAGTTCTCCGTGGCTCCGTGGCGCATTCTCGACAAGGAACATCTCGATGCAGTGCTCAAGTCGGTGAAGATCAGGGAAAAACTCCTGCCTGAAATCAAGTCTCTGATAATCAGGGCTTCCAAGACGGGTGAGCCGGTAGTGACACCTCTCGAGTTCCGTTTCCCTCACCAGGGACTCTCGGGCGTGAAGGACGAGTTCATGATAGGCTCCGACATCCTCGTGGCTCCGATGGTGAATCCGGGACGTGAGCGTGAAGTCATCCTTCCTGAAGGCAGATGGATTGCGGATGACGGAAAGGAATACACCGGCGGACAGACAGTGAAGATAAATGTTCCACTTGACAGGATTCCATATTTCAGACTTGCAGAATAATAATTTACAACATTGAAACAATGACGAACAGAATTTATATAGCGGCATTGCTGAGCGTGGCATTGATTTCAGGATGCCAGAAAGAAAGCGTTACTGAAGGTGACGGCACCCAGACGGGAGGCTTCGACCCGAAGGCGGGGTGGGAGATTGCCAGCGAACTGGAGAACAAGGTGGAGAACTTCAAGGCTCCTGAGGCGCCGTTCGAGTACACCATCACCTACGAGTACGACAAGGACGAGTTTTGCAACCCGGAGCGCGGACCTTATGCCCCGCTTGAGTACCATTTCAAGGACGTGGCTACCAAGGGCTTTCCGAAGCCTTACACGCTCGAGCGTCTCGTCTCCTGCAAGACGACCAACTGTACGCTGCACTACCTCGGAGTATATCTCTGTGACTACCTCGAGTCAGACATCCCTCAGGAAGCTCTCGATATTCTCCGCACTCATTTCACTCTCGAACGTCAGGCCGGAACGAAAGTGATTCTCCGACATGCCTACTCATGGGACAACAAATGGCCTGTGCAGGAGCCTGAACTCAAGTGGATAAAGCGACATATCGAGCAGCTTTCACCTATCTGGAACGAGTTCAAGGACGTGATCTATGTCTTCCAGGGTGGATTCATCGGAGTCTATGGTGAATGGCACACGCTCACCAACATCACCAAGGATGCACAGAAAGGCGAATTGGTGAAGTGCTACCTCGACCATACCCCGAAGGACAGGCAGATTGCCCTGCGCACCCCTGGCCACAAGAGACTCGTGATGAAGTATATCAATGACGGCCAATACTCTCTTGCCGATACTATTACGGCTGCGACAGCATTTGACGGCTCGTACAATTCCCGTCTCGGCAACCACAATGACTGCGTGCTCGTGAATGGCAATGATGCTGGAACATTCGGCGGAACACCTGACAAGAAACTTCTCCGTACCGAGAGCAATTATGTGTCTGTCGGTGGTGAGTCCTGTTTCGTGGGCGACTACACATACTGCGACTGTGAGTATTCCAACAAGCACCTGCGCCAGTATCATTGGTCCTACCTCTCGAACCACTATGCCATCGTGGACTATTGGAAGAACAACGGCTGCAACAAGGACCTTTCTACCCGTATCGGCTACCGTTTCGTGTTCAACGGCTCGTCCTTCTTCGGCAAATTCACTGCCGGCGGCGACTTCCTGATGAAGATGTGTCTGACCAATTATGGCTTCGCGTCTCTTATCAATGAAAGGAAGATCGAGCTGATTCTGACCAATGACGCTGACCCTTCCGAGAAGTATGTCTTTGTCTCAGACAAGGATCCGCGTGACTGGAAAGGCTGTCATCATTACGAATGGGACGAGAAACTGACGCTTCCTGAAACCCTGAAGCCGGGTGCGAACTATACCCTCTGGCTGAACCTTCCTGACATTGCCCCGAATCTTCATGACAATCCTGCATACAGCGTGAGGGTTGCGAGTCGTGGCGTCTGGGACGAGGCTACAGGATACAACAGAATTGCAGCATTCAAGGCTGAATAAAATATGACATTGACAAATAAAATAGCGATGACGGTTCTGCTCATCGCGCTTGCATTCACCGGTGTATCGTGTCAGAAGGACGTGAATCCTGAGAATGGGGGAGAGACCACATTGGACTTCGACCCGTTCGCAGGCTGGCGTCTTGACGAATTCGATGGGACGGTGGAGAGTTTCAAGGCTCCTAAGCCTCCGTTTGACTACACGCTGACTTATCAGTATGAGAAAGCGGAATTCTGTTCTCCTGAGCGAGGTTCCTATGAGCAGATGGAGTACCATTTCAAGGACGGCAATGTCCCTCAGCCCTTCACAGTGGCACGACTCAAGACTTGCCGCAGTCTCAACTGCACCCTGCATTATCTCGGAGTCTATTTCTGTGACTATCTGCGTTGCGACATTCCGGAAGAGGCCCTCGCCGTGCTCCGTACCCATTTCGAACGTGAACGTGAGGCCGGATGCAAAGTCGTACTGCGCTACGCTTACTCGTGGAGTGACAAGGCCGAGATGATGGAACCTGATCTTCCTCAGCTTCTCAGGCATATCCAGCAGCTCGCTCCTATCTGGGAAGAGTACAAGGATGTGATCTATGTGCTTCAGGCCGGATTTGTGGGCGTCTATGGAGAATGGCACACTACCACCAACATCAAGACGGACGAGCAGAAGGGCACCATCGTGAAGGCGCTTCTGGACAGCTTCCCGAAAGACAGGATGGTGGCAGTCCGCACTGTCGGCCAGAAACGCAGCGCCATGAGCTACATTCTCGGCCGCCAGTACAAGCTTGCCGACACCGTGAACGTCACGACCGCTTTCAATGGTGACTACGGCTCCCGCCTCACGAACCATTGCGACTGTTATTTCGTCAATTCCACGGACGGCGGAACATACGGCGGCACGCCTGACAAGAAGCTGCTCCGCGCCGAGGGCAATTATACGACCATCGGTGGCGAGTCCTGCTTTCAGCGTGACTATACGTATTGCGAGTGCGGTTATGCGAACAAGCACATGCGCGATTTCCATCTTTCCTATCTCCGCATATGGAACGGTGAAATCGTGGATTACTGGAAGCAGAACAAGTGCCACACGGACCTCACTTCACGTGTGGGTTACCGTTTCGTGCTGAACGGGGCATCGTTCTTCGGACATTTCACCGCCGGGGGAGAGTTCCTGATGAAATACTGCCTGACCAACTATGGCTTCGCGTCTCTGATCAATGAACGCAAACTCGAATTCATTCTCCGCAATGACAATGACTGGACGGAAAAATATGTCTATGTCTCGAAAAAGGATCCGCGTGACTGGAAGGGATGCAGGCATTATGAATATGATGAGACACTTGTGCTGCCGGAAGGCCTGAAAAAAGGCGAGAGCTACACGCTCTTCATAAACCTTCCCGACATTGATCCGAAACTTCATGACAATCCTGATTTCAGCGTGCGTTTCGCGAACAAGGGAGTCTGGGACGAGGCGTTCGGCTACAACAGAGTGGCTTCATTTATAGCAGAATAACTATAACTAAACAAATAACTATATGTACCACAAAACGTTACATAAAATCTTCCTGATGTCCGCACTGCTTCTGTGCAGTCTTGGGGCATTTGCTCAGACGAGAGTTGTCAGCGGACAGGTCTTCGATGCGGCAAAGCAGCCTCTTATGGGCATTACAGTGATGTCGTCTCCTTCGAACGGAGTCGTGACCGACATGAACGGAGCATTTTCATTGACCGTTCCGTCGGAAGCCGTGACTCTCGAATTCGTCTGTCTCGGCTATTCGACAGTGAGACAGACAGTGCAGCCGGCGCAGGACAATATCACGGTCTATATGACCGAGGATGCGATGAACCTTCAGGAAACCGTCGTGGTCGGATACGGCGTGCAGAAGAAGGTAAATCTTACCGGAGCGGTTTCCACCGTCACTTCCAAGGAACTCGACAACAGGACCTCTCCGACACTTACCCACATGCTTCAGGGCTCTGTTCCCGGAATGTTCGTGTCCACATCCAACGGTTCGCCTGACGATGTCGCTTCCATCAACATCCGCGGTTACAACTCCATCAACGGCGGCTCTCCTCTCGTGCTCATCGACGGTGTCGAGGGCGACATGGCCAAGGTCAATCCTCATGACGTGGAGTCCGTGTCCGTTCTGAAAGACGCTTCTTCCGCAGCCATCTACGGAGCACGCGCGTCATTCGGAGTCGTTCTCATAACCACCAAGAGCGGCAAGGACAGCAAGGGAAAGCCGGTCGTACGCTACAGCGGCAACGGCGGATTCTCTGTCCCGACCACACGTACCGACTATGAGTCGAGGGGTTATGACTCCGTCTATATCAATGACCTCTTCACTTTCGCCACCAACGGCACGAACTATACCCATTACACCGAGGAGGATATGCACCAGCTCTACATCCGCCGCAACGACAAGACCGAGAATCCTGAAAGACCTTGGGTGCTCCAGGAGATGAGGAACGGAAAGATGAGCTATATCTACTACTGCAATACCGACTGGTACAAGTCGCTCTATACGACAGTGAATCCGTTCACCCAGCACAACATCTCAGTGTCAGGCGGTTCCGAGTATTTCAAATACTACCTCTCCGGCGGCTACGAGCACAAGGAGGGAACATTCCGTGTGCGTCCGGACAAGTACAACAAGTACAACCTCCGCAGCAAGCTTGAGTTCAAGATAAACAAATACATCACGCTCAGCGACAACCTCGGCTTCTATACCTCGGACTACGACTGGCCGGGCAACGGAAACTACAACTACACGTTCATGTACTCCCAGGTTCACGGACTTGCCAGCATTCCGCTCCGCAACCCCGACGGGACTAATGTGTACAAGACCATATTCACCGATTCCAATGTCACCAACGACTGCCATATCGAGCTGCTGGACGACAAGAAGGTGAACAACAAGAAGAAATACAACTTCTCCAACACAGCTGAACTCGGCATCCATCCGATTGAAGGACTGGACATCCGTGCGAATTTCACCTATACCTTCAACAATGATCGTTCTACAAACCGTTGGGTGCCTTGTACCTACAGCATGTATCCGGGCGAGATTCTCACTGAAGACTACGGTCGTTTCCAGAACAAGCTCGAGGACAGTTTCGCCTACACCCGCTACATCGCGGCCAATGTCTATGCGACCTACCACACATCTATAAAGGGCAAGCATAATATCAATGCCACTGCAGGTTACAACTACGAGACCCAGCACTACCGCTACACGTACACCAGCGGAAACAACCTGTCTTCAGAGTACCTCAGCGAGTACAATCTCGTGCAGCCTAACTCCAAGGGCAGCAAGGAATTCTCTGTCAATGGAAACCAGACCGAATATGCTCTCGCAGGTGTGTTCGCAAGGTTCAACTACGACTATATGGGCAAATATCTCGTTGAGGTCAGCGGACGTTACGACGGAACATCCCGTTTCGCGCGCAACAGCCGTTGGGGCTTCTTCCCTTCAGCATCAGTGGGTTGGAAACTCTCTGAGGAGAAATTCTGGGAGCCGCTGAAGTCCTCATGGGACCTCTTCAAACTCAGATTCTCTTATGGCGCGCTTGGTAACCAGCAGGTTTCGGACTATGCATACATCCGTTCCGTCTCCACCTACAATCTCGGCTATATTTTCGAGAACGGAGCGTCCAACAAGCCTAACGGAGCCACAGTCGGTTCTTCAAGTATGGACGGCCTGACATGGGAGACCACCTATCATTACAACCTCGGCCTCGACCTCGGCTTCCTCGGAAACCGTCTTGCTTTCACCGGAGATGCATATATCCGTGATACCAAGGGTATGATTACTTCAGGGGAGGCTGTTCCTTCAGTCTATGGAGCGGCAGCTCCGAGCGCAAATGCTGCTAACCTGCGTTCAAAGGGTATTGAGCTGACTCTGTCATGGAAAGATACTTTCACTCTCGCAGGCAGCCCGTTCACCTATGGCGTGAGCGTGAACTACAGTGACTACATAACTAAACTTACCAAATACAAGAACCCTTCCAAGGTGCTCGGAACCTATTATGAGGGCATGACATTCGGTGAGATCTGGGGCTTCCGTACTGACGGACTTTTCGAGTCTGACGCTGCGGCAGCGGAATACACCTCCAAGATCGACCAGTCCTATCTTCAGGGAAACCTGACAGGCGGCTGGAAAGGCGGTGACTTGCGTATCCGCGACCTCGACGGAGATGACGTGATTTCACGTGGAGCCTACACTGTGGACAACTCAGGCGACCTCACCATCATAGGAAACTCGCTTCCGCGCTTCCAGTACGGTGTCAATATCACTGCACAGTGGCTCGGCTTCGACTTCTCCATGTTCATCCAGGGCATCGGCCGTCTCAACTGGTATCCGCCAGCAGACAACCAGGCGTTCTGGGTAGCATATAACCGCCCTCAGGCGACATATATTCCTAAGAACTATATGGACAATGTCTGGAGCGACGACAATACCGGCGCATATTTCCCGCGTCCGAGAGGATTTCAGGCCAATAAGGGTACTACCTATCTGACGATGACCAATGACCGTTATCTCCAGAATCTCGCATACTGCCGTCTGAAGAACCTCACTTTCGGATACACCATTCCGGAAAAGGTCCTCTCCAAGACGTTCATCAGCGCATTGAGAGTTTACTTCACCGGTGAGAACCTCGGCTATCTCTCGCCGCTCACCAAAGTCTCACGCTACATGGACCCTGAAGCGATGGCAAAGCAGAGCTCATTCGGCTACTACTATCCTTACCAGAAGTCATTTGTGTTCGGTGTGGACATAACATTCTAATAAAGGAGGAATCTGTATGAAAATCAAGAATATACTTTATATTACCGCAGTTGCCGCATTTGGCATTTCTGCGTGCAGTCTTGACAAGTTCCCTCTCGACAAGGAAACCTCAGACTCTTACTTTAAGGATGCGCCTCAGTTCGAGAACGTTTCCAATACATTCTATGCCGACCTTTTCAAAGGCCCGTTCTTCGACGAAGAGAGCGACATCTGTTTCAAGACGAATCTTCCGATGAAGATACGTGGCGGAAAGCTCCGTGTGGTTCCGTCTTCCGGCGGCGGCTGGGACTGGGGCACTCTCCGCGACATAAACAATATGCTCGACAATCTCGGCAACTGTGCCGATGAATCAGTCAGAGCCGAGTACGAGGCGGTAGGACGTTTCTTCAGGGCGTATTTCTATTTCCTCAAGGTACGCGACTTCGGTGACGTTCCATGGTATGACCACGAACTCAGCGTCAAGGAACACAACGAGCTCTACAAGGCAAGAGACTCCAGGGACTATGTCATGGGCAAGATGCTCGAAGACATTGACTTTGCCGTCGCTCACCTCTCCACAGAGAAGAACCTGTACAAAATCTCCAAGTGGACAGCGCTCGCTTTCAAATCCCGTTTCTGCCTTTTCGAGGGCACATGGCGCAACTACCATGGCAATGACGGCGCAGAGCACGATGGAAATTACTGGCTCGCGCAGGCGGCCTCTGCGGCCAAGGAGTTCATAACTACCTCACCTTACAAGATTTACAGTACCGGGAAACCTGCCGAGGACTACATGATGCTCTTCGCCTCACAGGTGGCAAACAGCGACGAGGTCATCCTCGCCAAGGCCTACAGTTATTCTCTCGGCCTTTCACACTTCGCCACCTACAACACTTTCGGACAGAATCAGTTTGCCTTCAACAAGAAGTTCGTGGACAGCTATCTTATGGCTGACGGAACTGAGTTCACTGCCAATGCCGGTTGGGAGACAAAGGAATACTATGAGGAGATGACCGGCCGTGACCCGCGCCTGGCCCAGACCATGCGCTGCCCGGGTTACCACCGCATTGACGCGGATTCCCTCATGGTCGGCGATTTCAATACCAGCTGCACCGGCTATCAGGTCGTGAAGTACGCGCAGAGCAACAATGTTCTCGAGACGGGACGCTGGATGGCTACTGACAATGATATGCCTATCTTCCGTGCTGCCGAGGTCTATCTCAACTATGCCGAGGCTATGGCTGAGCGTACCGATGTGAATATCACTCAGGATGACATTGATTTGAGTATCAAACCTTTGCGTGACCGCGTCGGAATGCCGAATCTGAAACTCTCTGATGCGAATGACTCTCCGAGTTCCTATATGTCAAGTGCAGAATACGGCTATCCGAATGTGAAGGGCGCGAACAAGGGTGTCATCCTCGAGATACGTCGTGAGAGGACGATTGAACTTGCGGAAGAAGGTGACTTCAGATGGTATGACCTGATGAGATGGAAGGCTGGCAAGTGTATTGAGCAGAACTTCTACGGAATGTATTTCCCTGGTGTTGACCGCGGATTCGACCTCGACCATGACGGCCAGAATGAAGTCTGGATCTACACGAAGGAGAAGCCTGCAGACCTGGACGAGAAGGTCACTTACAATGTGCTTCAGGTCGGCAAGACCATCACTCTCAGCGGCAAGACCAATGGTTATGTGGACCCTCATCAGAGGACTCAGCATGTCTTCGACGAGTCCCGCGATTACCTGATGCCGCTGCCGTCTGAGGACCTGGCGCTCAACAAGAATCTCAAGCAGAACCCTAATTGGGGAACCAAAAAGAAACAATAACCACTTTTTTAACAATTTAAACACACAAACAACATGAAAAGAACATTTATGTTTTTTGCAGCCGCCATCATGATGGGTGCTGCAGTCGTTTCCTGCGACAAGTCATCTTCCACAAACAATAACGGTGGTGATGAAGGTGAAGGCGAGGTTCCTACAGAGTCTATCGCTATTGACGGAAACTTCGAGGACTGGGATGCCTGCAAGACAGCTGTAGTTGCTACTCTTCCTGCTGATGCCAAGGAGAAGGTTGGTCTCAAGACGGTTAAATTCACTTCTGATGCTGACTATATCTATTGCTATGCTGAGTTTGTAAACAATCTTCCTGCTCTTGAAAAGATAGATCCGTCTTGGGATGGAAACGGTGCCTGGAATACAGGTGGTCTTGCTAAAGAACTTACATTGTTTATCGATACGGATGCTAATCCTAAGACAGGTATGATATTCAGGGAGGACGGCCCTTTCAATCAGGTAGGATTTGAAGTCGGCTGTGAACTCTATCAGTACATCGCTGTAGAGACCGGTAAGATCAATCTCGGCTGGACTCAGTATAACTATTGGGACCCGACGACAGAGTGGGCTAACAGCAAGTGGGAAGCAAAAGATGGTGACGAATACCTTTGGCCTCCTTATATGTGGGGAACCGATAATAAGGGAAACCTCGACAATACTCTTGTTGTCAGAAGTGATTTCCAGGCAAGACTTGTCGGAACTGTAGTAAAAGAAGAGTTTGCCATCAGCCGTGACGCTATGGACCAGCTCCGCGGACAGAACAAGGTCAATATCAGCGTCCTCTCTTATGGTGGTGAGAAGTATGCTAAAGAACTTTATGGCTATCTCCCTCAGGGCGGTGACAAGCAGTACATCACTCTTGAACTTATGAAATAACTTTTTCTACAAGTGAAAATATGAAAAAATCAATGAATTTTTTCGCTGCGGCAGTGATGGTGTCACTCGCAGCAGTTGCCTGCAGCAAGGACAACGGCGGCAACAAGAACAACAATGACGATGACAGCAACGCCGACGTTGAGGGAGTCGTAATCGACGGAAACTTCGACGATTGGGCAAAGCTTTCAGAGGCTGATGTCGTGATGAAAGAGGTTGAGTCTGATGCTGACAAGAAAGCTGTCAAACTCATAAAATTCTATGACACGGATGAACTTCTTTACGTTTATGCGGAGGTTGATGCTGCTGTAATTGGAACAGCCTATACAGAGGCTGAGAAATGGGACAGTGGCAAGAGCCAGCCTCGTACCCTCCGTCTTATGTTTGATGCTGACAATAATGAAGATACAGGCGGAAAGATGCCTGAATTCTCTGAGGAGCCTAATGGCTATGATGTCCTGGTTGACTCATACATCTGGTCTAATGCCGGTAAGATTAAGCTCGGTTGGAGCGAATGCTGGACTTACATTGATCCGGAAGCCAATAAACAGTTCCTGGGAATGAGTCCTGCTACAAGCCAGCAGAATGTGGCTTTGGACAATATGGTAGTATCTGCAGCAAATGTTGCAGGCTCTCTCGTCAAGGGCGGTTTCTATGGTGTAGAATATGCAGTCGACAAGACAAATGTTCCTGACCTCGGCAAACAAGTCAGAGTAGTTGCCTTGTATGTTGATGATGGCTGGAACAATGCCGGCATCCTCCCATCCGACGGCACTTCCATCAAGCTTACACTCAAATAGCCTTTAATTATCCAGAGGATGGCTATCAGTATGCAGATAGCCATCCTCCACATTTTTTCCAGAAACAGTAGCGATATATACTCTATAACCTTAGTTGTTCTTGTATGAAAAAGATTCTTTATCCCGTGTGTGTGGCGGCGGCTGTGCTGTTCGGCGCGGTGTCTTGTCAGAAAGATGCACCTGCCGTGGACAATACCCCGTCTGTGATTTCTCCGGATGACGGCACTGACGAAGAGCCTGAGCCGGACCCGAGCGAACTGCTGCCGATCAAGATTGACGCGGATTTTTCAGATTGGGATGCACTTGACGCGTCCAAAGTTGCGGAGACCGTATGTGCGGAGGATGCGAAATGGAAGGCTCTCAAGAAGATGAGAGTATATGCCAATGACGACTATATCTGGATGTATTTCGAACTTGACGAATCCATGCTCAAGACGGATGCCGGCGCGGTCCTCAATGTTTTCTTCAATGCTGACAATGACCCTTCTACCGGAGGAAATCCGCTCGGTGAACATCTCGGGAACGACGTGGACTACATGCTTCAGGGATATTGTTATCAGCCGGGTGGCTACTCATCGTGGAGTCCTACATTCTGGCAATACAGCGGCAAAGTCGGTGCTGTCGAATGGAAATGGGATAACATTTCCGCTTCAGGTATCGGCAGCGGCAGCGGAACGGCAGGGAAATATGAACTTCAGATCATGCGTCTGATGATGGACGTGCCATTTGCGGACACATTTACAGTGGGCGTTGACCTTCAGCAGAACTGGATAAGCTCTGGAGTGCTTCCTAATGCGAAAGGCGGCGCAGCCGAGAAACTTGCAGTTACAATCGACAAGAAATAATATGTGCTATGAAAGTTAAAGGATACATTTACACCCTCTGTGCCCTGTCATTCGCCTGTGTACTGATCTGCGGATGCGATAAGGAACCTGTCCTCACCAGGGAAGCGGAAACAGTGACATACAGACCGTCAAAAACCAATTTCTGCAATCCCGAGAGAGGATATTATTCCCAATATACTGTAAGATTCAACGGCGGCAAGATGCCTAAGGCGATTTCTTCATCGGTAATTTCATTGAACCGCAGAAGTTGTCAGACATTGACATTGAGCATGTTCTATCTCACTGATTTTATGGAAGGCGACATCAGTGCGGCAGCTCTCGACATCATTCGCCAGAGCTTTCAGGCACATCGTGATGCCGGCATGAAAACCATCGTGCGCTTTGCCTACAAGGACAATAACGATGAGGCATCCAAGCCGTATGACCCGGAAGTGGACATCGTTCTCCGCCACGTGGAGCAGCTCAAACCTATACTTCAGGAGTACAGCGACATCATCCTTGTTCTCCAGGCCGGTTTCTGTGGCTCGTGGGGAGAATGGGCTTATACGACACATTTTAACCAGAGCCTTAGCAACTCTGCTGCATACGAACCTCGAAGGAAGCTCATATACGCTCTGTTGGATGCAATGCCTAAGGACAGGCAGGTTGCAGTCCGTACACCAATGCTGAAGTTCGGCCTGTTCAAGACCAAGTTGCGTGATACTATAACTGTAGAGACAGCTTATGACGGCTCGGACCTCTCACGTATAGCCGGACACAATGACTGCTTCATCTCAAGTGGCTCTGACTGGGGAACTTACAGCAGCGGCAAGGACCGTGCCCTCTGGAAGGCCGAGACCGCCTACACGATTATGGGTGGCGAGACCTGCTCCGGCGACGCGACTTACTGCGCCTGCTCACTTTCAATCGAGGCCATGGAGGCCTACCACTGGACCTACCAGAACCGCGGCTACCACAGTGGCACTTTCAAGGTCTGGGAGGCAGGTCAATGTATGGATGAAATCTCGATGAGGCTCGGCTACCGCTTCGTGCTCGACAAGGCAGAGTTCTACTCCGATTTCAAGGCAGGAACGAACTTGACTGTGTCAATGTCGATCAAGAACGAAGGTTTCGCGGCTCTGGCCAATCCTCGTGGACTTGAATTCATCATCGTGGATCCTGAGACGGGCGAGAAGAGTGTCTATAAATCCAATATCGACCCACGTCGTTGGGCAGCAGGTCGTGTAGCGGAAGTTACTGAAACACTTCATCTTCCGTCCACTCTCCAGACCGGCCACAAGTATGCCCTCTATCTGAATCTTCCGGATGCCCGTGCAACTCTCCACGACAATCCGCTTTACAGTATCCGCCTGGCGAACATGAAACTCTGGGAAGAATCCACCGGATACAACAAGCTCTGCGACTTCATCGCGAAGTAGCGTGATGCTGAAGGTGACGCTGACACTTTTTGGGCTAAATTTTTTCAGGACGATACATTCAGCGCAACCTGTAAATGACTGATAGATAAGTGTTTAACGCTTTTCAGAGTTGTGGAAATGCCAACTCTGAAAAGCGTTAAATCGTTGTGATACAATATTTTACGCGGTGCACCCCTTGCCACGTACACGTTACCGTTCTCCATTCTCGTTTTCAGCCCTGTTCACCGGGTTCGTCACCGGAACCGTTCTCCGTCCCGTCTCCCTCCTTCGTTCTCCATCCTCGTCTCCGGAACCGTCCTCCGTCCCGTTTCCGTTACCGTCCTTCATCATCGTCTCCCTCCTTCGTCCTCCATCCTCGTTTTCAGCACTGTTCACCGGATTCGTCTCCGGAACTGTTCTCCATCCTCGTCACCTGAACCGTCCTCCATCCCGTCTCCGTTACCGTTCTCCATCCTCGTTTTCAGCCCTTTTCACCGGATTCGTCTCCGAAACCGTCCTTCATCCTCGTCTCCGGAACCGTTCTCCATCCCCGTTTTCAGCCGCCCTATTTTTTGGGGATGTTACTAAAAACATGTGCAAATAATCGTTTCTTCAAACAATCGTGTTTTTTTTCAAGATTACTGACTATATTAGCGGATTGTAACCGGAAGATTGGTGATATGATCAGGAAATATATTTACATAATTCTGCTTCTGTGCCTGTGCTCCTGCGGACGCGAAACTGGCATTGTAAACGAATCTGTAAGCGAACTGGATGCGACATTGGCGATGAAAGCGACCTACGAAAAGGCGTTTGAATCCAGGATAAAGTCCATCAGGGAGGTGTACGGGCCGGACCAGAGCTACGAAAACCAGATGGCGTTCAATCTCAGGATGGCAAATGAATTCCGTGCGAACAGTTTCGATTCCACCGTGTTCTTCCTTGCCCGTAACCGGGAACTCGCTGAGCAGAATGCTGACAAAGAAAGACTTGCCTCCGCAAATCTTTCGCTTGTGGAAGTGTATGCCAAGGCCGGTTATCATATAGAAGCCACGACATTGATGCAGAGCGTCATTGACGACGGCATTCCGGAGAGCGTCAAACTGCAATACCTCAGGACACGGCACACATTGGCAGGGGAGCTGATGTATTATGCGTCTGACATTACTGTGGGCGGGCTTCAGTTCGATGACAGGAACAAGCTTCGCGATTCGCTGATGAAATATGTCGCTCCGGGGACTTACGAATGGTATGACCTGAACAGGGAGGCCGCGCTGTCAGCCAAGGACTCGGCATCCGTGAGGAAATTCGCCAGGAAAATGATGACGTTGTCGCAGAAGAATGATCTCCGCAAATACGCCGGAGCCTGCTATTACTATTCTCAGGGCGTGCCCAAGAACCAGCCGGACAGCATAATGTACTGGCTCTGCAAGTCGGCTCAGGCTGACATCTCCAGTGCCACGAAGGATTACGCGTCATTGAACCTCATCGCTCAGTATATTTTCGACATGGGAGACGTGGACAGGGCGTTCAAATACAGCGCTGACCATTGTATGCAGGATGCATTGGCCTTTAACGGCAAACTGCGTCCGTGGCAGATTTCCAAATTCTTTCCTCGGATAGAGCACGAGTATGAACAGAGGAAGCGGGAGCAGAACCGGATGATGATGGCTGCCGTCGTCTTCGTGAGTCTGCTTCTCGTGGTACTTGCCGTGCTGTCGCTCCATATCTACCGGCATCACAATATCCTCGCGCGGACCAATGAGGAGCTCAAGTCATTGAACAGCAGGATAAAAGAGGCGGACAAGATCAAGGAAGAGTACATCGCGCTGTTCCTCGGAATGGTGTCGGACAATATAAACAAGACCCGAAAATATCAGAACCACATTCTCAAGTATCTCAAGCGTGGCAATGAAAAATACATCATTGACGAGATAGAGATGCTGCCGCCGATAGACGAGGACATCAAGACGTTCTACAAGATGTTCGACGAGACGTTCCTGAATCTGTATCCTGATTTTATAGAGCAGTTCAATGCCCTGCTCGCTGAAGGCGAGGCTATTGTGCTGAAGGACAATGATATGCTTACTCCTGAGCTGAGGATATTCGCACTTGTGAAGCTTGGCGTGAACGAATCGTCCAAGATAGCGTCGCTGCTGCATTACTCGGCCAATACGGTATATAATTATCGCGCTAAAATCAGAAACAAGTCCAGAGGCCCTCGCGACAAGTTCGAAGATATGGTCAGGGAAATAAGGTGATGAAGGTGACGCTGACACTTTTTTGAGGTAAGCGTCTCCGCGATTACGTGTTGACTAAATTTTTTTCAGGACGACACACTTGGCGCGCCGCATCGCCCGATAGCATTTAGCTTCCATAAAAGTTTACTTTTTTGGTAAACTTTTTTCAGGACGATACAGTCCTCAAATTACTGAATATGGTTGACTCAAAATGCTAAGTTTGTCCGTAATAAAAGGGTGTTTTACGGACAAGTCTCTCAAAATCAATAACTTGTCCGCGTAAAGGCGGGGTTTTACGGACAAAATCCATTCTGTGAGATAACGATTATCAGGAATAACAGAGAGCCCATAGAAAAATGCGTTGCGAGGTGTGCAGGATGACCTGCGTTCTTTTCGCGTAAGCGTCTCCGTCCTTCGTTCTCCATCCTCGTCTCCGAAACCGTTCTCCGTTCCTGTTCACCGAACTATTTCACCGGGACTATTCGGCCCTGTTCATCAGATTCGTCTCGCAGCCCCGTTCACCTCAACCGTTCTACGTCCACGTTTTCAGCACTGTTCACCGGATTCATCTCGCAGCCCCGTTCACATCAACCGTTCTACGTCCCCGTCACCGGAACCGTCCTCCGTCCCCGTTCACCTTCCGAACCGTATCGTGACGCTTTCGCGGCTCCGGACGCTGATGTGGACGAAACCTGAGGAGTCGGTAGGGAACTCATTGCCGTAAAGATCCCGTGCAATGCTTCCTGCCGGCACCTTCAGAACCACCGAGTTCCGTCCGCCTGCCGTGACAGCGCCACCATTGCCACTCGCGACCGAGCCTCCGCCGCCTTCGCTACTACGGAGCGGCAGGCCGGTGATGGTCACCTGCTCCACGCGCGAATCATTCCAGTTGAAATCCACGGACACATTTCCTCTGGCCCTGAGGCCTCTTGCACTGCCGCTTCTCCACCCGGACGGTAGGGCAGGGAGCAGGGCTATGTATCCGTCCTGACTCTGGAGCAGCATCTCGGTTATGCCGGATGTGCCCCCGAAATTGCCGTCTATCTGGAACGGAGGATGCGAGCAGAACAAGTTAGGGAAAGTGCCACTGAACTGCTCCAGATGCAGATTGCCATTATAATATGGAACAGATAACGTATCTATCTCGCTGTACCTCACGGCCGGAGCCAGAAGCGCCTTCAGAAGTTTCAGGGCATGGTCACCGTCACCGAGCCGAGCATAGAAATTGATCTTCCAGGCCCTGCTCCATCCCGTGCCGCCGTCGCCCCTGACCTTCAGAGTGTTACGGCATGCCTCGGCGAGTTCCGGAGACCGTAGAGTACTGATGGAATTGCCGGGATGCAGCCCGTACAGATGCGAGACATGCCTGTGCTGAGGCTCCACTTCAGCATACTCCTCAAGCCACTCCATCAGACGTCCACGGGAATCCACCCTCATAGGCGGAAACCGCTTCGTCGCAGCTGCTAGACTGTCAGAAAAATCCTTGTCAATGCCGAGAATCCCGGCTGCGGCAGACGTCGATGAAAACAGCTCCCCGAGCAGCTGGACATCCATTGTCGGCCCCATACAGATACTCGTCGCAATAGAGTCTTTCCCGCACCAGAAAGCGTTCTCCGGAGAAGAACTTGGCGCTGTGACAAGCCATTGATGCACAGGCTCTTCCACCAGCGTTGACAAGAAAAATCTCGCGGCTCCCCTCATTATCGGATATGCCCTTTTCAGGAAATCCTTGTCGAGAGTGTAACGGTAATGGTCCCAGAGATGGGCGCAAAGCCAGGCCCCGCCGGTATTGGTTGCCCCCCACGACGGATGCTCGCCCGGAGCAGTATAATTCCACACATTGGTCATCATATGCAGCACCCAGCCCTCTGCCTCACTTCCGTAGAAACACTTGGCGCTCTCCTGCCCGGACGGAACCAGCCGTTCCATCATGGACATCAGCGGCTGGACAAACTCACTTAGACCGACCTGCTCCATCGGCCAATAGTTCATCTGGATATTTATATTGGTATGGTAATCACCATTCCACGGCGTGCTCGTACCATCCGCCCACAGCCCCTGAAGATTCGGAGGAAGCGACCCCGGCCTCGTACTGCTTATGAAAAGGTAACGCCCATAGTTCCAGTACAATACCGCAAGTCCCGGAGCCAGACTCCCGCTGTCAGAAGAGGCCGCTTTCCGGAGCCGTTCATCAGTCGCCATCGCATCATCGTCGCACCCCTCAAGATAAATCCCTGCCCTTCCATAAAGCTCGCCATGTGATGCTATATGCCTGTTTCTCAGTTTGTTATATTCTATATGAGCTGCCGCGTCAAGCAGGCTGTCGCAGAAACTCACATACCTCTCGCCTGGAAATATGGTCTCCTCCGCAGAATACGAAGTCGCGGCCGAAATGATCAATGTAGCTTCGCTCGCTCCTGTCAATGTTATGGCCCCGTTGCTGTACACTGCCTTGCCGTCAGAAGAGGCGACCGTCATCGACACCTTATAGCTTATACCTTTCTTGCCAGGAATACCGCTCTCAAGACTGCCCTCAAGCGTGGCTGCATGCGCCTTCCTGCGTCCGCATTTCTTGTGCTCAACCCATGCAGCAGCATTTTCCTGCCGGCTCAGCACCGCCTTGAATGACAATCCTCCCTTTTCGGAAGAAGTAAGCCGCAGCACCATCACGTCATCTGCCCTCGATGCGAAGAACTCCTTGCTGTAACGGATGCCGTCCACGATAAAAGAACTTCTCGCAACTCCCTCATCCATAATCAGTTCGCGGATATATTCCACAGGTTGTAAATCCGGCCCGCAACCGTCATTGACAGGAAAATCATAGTCAATGTCCAGCGCGCCGAGAGTCTGATATGTCCCGTACCTGGCATCTGAAACCTCTTTCCGCGGCAGAAACCGCTCGTACATAAGCGCCTGGGCCTCAGCGTTTTTCCCCTCGAACAGCAGACTCCTTATCTCAGGCAGGCAGGAAGCCGCCTCCGGATTACGGTAGTCGGCCTCGCAGCCGCTCCACATGGAAATCTCATTGAGCGTAATGTGCTCATGGCGGGTCCCGCTGTCGGTCATCAGTCCCAGCCGGCCGTTACCGAGCGGCAGAGTCTCCTCCCAAATCTTGGCAGGACGCCGGTAGAACAATCTGTCATCAGTACCTGTTGCATTGGCCAAACTGCCCAGAACCAGGCAGACGGATGCGCACAAAAGCATATTGCCCACTTTCATAACTCGATCCATTTTACGTCAGAATATCTTTTCCACCAGGTAAGCTGCTTCTTGGCATAATGCCTGGTGTTCCGCTGAATCAGCCTTACAGCCTCGTCCAATGATGTTTTTCCGTCGATGTAATCGAACATTTCCTTGTACCCCACAGTCTGCAGAGCCGGCAGATCCCGATATGGCAGCAGACTGCGTACCTCATCCTCGAGCCCTGCATTGACCATAGCCGTAACACGCTCATTGATACGGCTGTACAGAACTTCTCTCGGTCGCGTGAGGCAGATTTTCTCTATCTCGAAATCCCGCTTTTTCGGCTCACGGAGCTTGAACTCGGTGAACGAGCGCCCCGATATCATGATGGTCTCCAGCGCCCTGACCACCCTCTGTCCGTTGTGGATGTCTATGGCTTCCCATGCCTTCGGATCCAGTCTGCGCAGTTCCTCTGCCAATGCACCGACTCCCTCAGTCTTGACCCTCTGCGTAAGCTCTTCCCTCAGCTCGGGAGGCGGAACAGGCAGGCAGTCCAGACCATTGCATACCGCGTCGATATAAAAGCCTGAACCTCCGCACATTACAAGTGTCTTGCGCCCCTCGCTGAAAAGTCTGTCAATGAGAGCCAGGGCATCTATTTCATATTGGCCGGATGAATATGGCTCGGTAACGTGGATGCTATGGATAAAATAATGCTTCACAGCGGCTAACTGCGAAGCATCAGGGACAGCAGTCCCAATAGTCATTTCCTTATATATCTGTCTTGAATCGCAGGAAATCACCGGAGAACCGTATTTGAGGGCGGCTTCGATGCAGAAGTCGGTTTTACCTACGGCCGTGGGTCCGGTAATTATGACAAGCTTCCTGCCCATTGAAAGGTCAATGAACGGTTAGAACAGGAGTTCCTCTGATCCGTCATAAACCTCATCGCTGTCCTCTGCGATGGATGACTTGAGATCATCCTCCTCATCCTCCTCGTCGTCATCATCATCGATAGGGTCAATATCGTCAATGTCATCTGCGTCATCTGCATCCTTCTCTGCCTTGTCCTCTTTCGCCATAAGCGATTCGCCAGGCAGATGTCTCTGCTCATCCGGAAGGTCCTCGTAAGCCACATATCCGTTCTCGAACTCCACAGGATTAGGACCTTTGCTCTCAACCAGTGCAGGATAAGTCCTTCCAGGCTCCTCTTCCACCTCACCTTCGAATGTGACGATCACGCTCTTCCT
>ULNT01030496.1_pt1 | contig 30870 bp, 28 predicted proteins | sample 1952001 | NCBI WGS metagenome assembly ULNT01 (sample SAMEA4835585, study PRJEB28245) | human gut metagenome | biome: gut microbiome; material: fecal sample | place: Denmark | collected 2008
CTAGGGAGAGGTGGAAAATATACCGTGTTCAAGATTACGACGTCACTCTGTGTAGGCTATTTTATACTCTGCTCTGTCACTGCGCCTCGCCTTAAACGTGACTCCGAGCCTGCCGACTTGTCCTGCAGACAGCCAATCATTTCGGCAGGCTGCTCCGCACTCTGCTCGGCTTGTTTTCCTTGTAATGAGCTTTTAGGGGCGGGGGCAAAGCCCCTGATGACTCGAGCCATTTGATTATTCGTGTTTTTCTTTTTCGGTTCTACATTTTCTTTTTGCATCGAAATCAAAAAGAAAAAGTGAACAAGGAAAATCATGAGATTCTTCGGCAATTCGCACTCGCATTAAACGGCTACGGCTCCGCCTTTATCCTTGAGCTCGTGCGACCTCAGTATGACTTATATTAACAGAAAAGTGGGGTTTTATCCCAGCTTCCCGTTTATCACTTATAGACCTATGGACTTTTAAAGAAGTACCCACTTATTATTTTTTGTGCTAAAATCTATTATATGGACTGGAAAGAATTACCTAAAAAGAAAAGATTATATGTAGTTGTAATACTTACTCTCGTTGGAATTTTGGCTTGGGCTTTCATTACGGCAGGAGTGATTACGCATAACTTTAACAGGCAACAAATGGCTGCGCAGGGTGAAGACCAAGAAGCAATCGTTGACGGTATAATTTTAACTGAAACCAAAGACGACCAAAAGTATTGGGAAATCTATGGTGAAACAGGCAAATGGGATAGTACAAAAGGAATTGCTCAACTTAACAAAGTTACAGGAAACTTTTACAAAGACAACGAAGTTTCAATGAGTTTTGAGTCTTCAAAAGGAACATATAATTCAAAAGTCGGGGACATTACTTTATATAGCGATACATTCATTGCCTTAAAAGACGGAATTACCCTAAAAGCCGACAAACTTCACTGGGAGAACTCTCATTCACCAATCGTCGGTGAGGGTCATATCAGAATTCAAAAAGGCAAAGAATTGCTTTCAACAGCCGACAAAATCATAATCAGTCCGGATTATAACAGTTTTAAAATTATCGGAAATACAGTATCAAAAGTTTATGAGGATAAAAAGTAGTATGAAAAAATTATTAACAGCTTTCATATCAATTTTGGTATTAACAGGTTTAGCAACTCAAGCGTCTGATCTTGTTATTGAGTCTAAAAACCAAACATATAACGAAGCAGAAAACAAAATCAAATTTAATGGAAATGTAAAAGTTTCTATAGATGATTTGAAAGTTGTCGGCGACAAAGCAGATGTAAGTATCACAAAAGACCAAAACTTAGACACCGCAACTTTCTACGACAAACCTTATGCTTTTGAAGTTAAAAAGAACAAAAAAAGAGAAGTCAAAGCAAATATATTAAAAGTTTCATTGATTACAAAAGTAATTCGTGCAGAGGGAGACACTCAATCAGTTGTATTTGAGGGAAAAACTCCGGTAGTTGTAATTAACTCTAACGTTCAAGAATACGATACTAAAACTGGTGTTATGACTGCAACAGGTGCGGTTACAATGTTATACAAAGAAATTGAAACATTTTCAAACTCTGCTCAAATTACAACCGATAAAAACGGAGATTTGAAAAGGCTTGTTTTAACAGGAAATGCAAGAGTTAAACAAGAAAACAATGAGTCTTTTGCTGACAGATTTGTATATGAAGCTTCTTCTGGAAACTTAACCGCCTACGGAAACACGACTTCTAACGCGACAATGGACGATGGAGCTAAATTGACATTAAAATCAAGTTTCCAAGAATACAATCAAAAACGAGGAATCTTCAATGCAAGCGGAAATGTTAGAATTTGGTATCAAGACTACTATGCTGCAGGACCAAAAGTTACTCTATACCCAGGAGCTGACGGAAAACCTAACCAAGCATGCTTTACAGGAAGATCAAGCATAGCTCAAGGAGTTAGAACAATCTTCGCTGACAGAATTAAAATGACAATGAAACCAAAAAGCTTTGATGCTCAAGGCAATACCAGAACGGTTATTAAAAATATCGGTTCCGGTTCAGATGATAACAGTGGAATGACATTAGGATTATAATATTATGAAAAATAAACTTGATAAAGCAATTGAATGTTTTAAAAAGAAAGATTGGAATGGTGCAATTGATTTATTCACCTCAATTTTAGAAGTTGAACCTAACAATGCAGAAGTCTACAACAATTTAGGATTATGTTATGCAAATTTAGGTGATGATGAAAAAGCCGAAAAAGCTTATTTAAAATGTATTGAATTAAATCCTAAAATTCCTCAATGCTATATCAATCTTGTTGATATTTATTATAAACAACACCGATTAGGGGAAGGCATAAATACATTATCTTACGCAATTGATATGATGCCATCAGATTTGATTTTCAGACATTATCTTGCAAGATTTTATATGGAAGATGCTAAAAGAGATTTGGCAATTGACGAATTAGAATATATTTTAGAAAGACAACCTGAAAATTATGATGCATATTATGATTTAGCAAGAGCATATTTTGATATGGGCATATATGATTCTGCAATTGAAAATCTTGAAAATGTATTAGAATTTAAACAAGATAATGAATGGATTTATTTCTACCTTGCAGAAGCATATCAAGCAAATGATGAAATAGATAAAGCTATTTCTAATTTTTTAAAAGCAATTGCAACAAACAACAAGTTTTCTATCCCTTACAAAAAAGTGGCTATTTTATTTATGGCAAGAGGGGATTATGATGATGCAATTGAATACTTGGAAGATTATTTAAACTTCGACATTCCGGAAGAAGAAAAGAAGAATGTTAATGCATTAATTGAAAATATCAAAAAGAAACAAGGAACTAATGAAGAATAAATACTGGATTGCGTTTTCTTCAATTGAACAAATAGACAGCAGATTTATCCAAAGATTATTTAATTATTTTGGGAATATTGAATCTGCGTTTAATGCAAACTTAAACGAGTTAAAAAATATTGACGGACTTAGTGTAAAAAAAGCGGAGAACTTTTTGAAACATCGAGATAAAGTTGATATTGACAGAACTTTTACGGCGGTTGAAACTCGTGGGATAAATTTTCTAACACTTGAAGATGAAAATTATCCGCAAATGCTAAAAAATATTGAAAACCCACCGGCAGTTTTGTATTACAAAGGAAAATTATTTGAGTGTAATCTAAAAAAAACACTTGCAGTTGTTGGTTCTAGAAAAGCAAGTACGCATGCCAGAGATAATTTAAAAAGAATTATTTCAGAACTTGGGAATACAGATATTTGCATTGTTTCAGGATTAGCCTCCGGAATTGATACTGTTGCTCACACGGCGGCAATTGAAAATAATTTAAAAACAATTGGTGTAATCGCAAGCGGTTTTGACTACGTTTATCCGACAAGCAACAAAACACTTTATCAAAATATTGAAAACGGGTACGGGGCAGTAGTTACTGAATATTATCCGACTTTTGAACCGATGAAATTCAGATTTCCGCAAAGAAACAGGATTGTTTCAGGTTTATCTTATGGAACACTTGTTGCAGAAGCATCTCTAAAAAGTGGGGCTTTGATTACTGCAAATTTGACACTTGAACAAGGAAGGGAATTGATGTGTATTCCCGGAGAGATTTCAAATCCGAATACCCAAGGGATTTATAAACTTTTGAAAAACGGAGCAACAATTGTCACTGAAAGTTGTGACATTTTAAATGCTCTAAATTGGGAAATAAAAAAAGAAACACCTCAACAACAATTGACACTTCCAATGCTTACACTTGATGAAGAAAAAATTTATAATAATATTCAAGTTGAAGAAAAAGGAGTTGATGAACTATTAACTTTAACAGGTCTAAAACTTGATGATTTACTCATGAACTTGACAACAATGGAGCTTAAAGGCATAATAAAACAGTATAATGGGGATAGGTACAAAAAGGTTTAATTTAATGTTAAAGAAGATTTTGACAACATTATTTACAATAAGAGAACCTATTGGCAGATTAGATTTTTTCAAATATGGTCTTAGCCTTTGGGTTATTGGAATCTCGATATTCTATTTTTATATGTATAGTCCAAATCTTTTAAATTTAATTCCCATTGACTCTGTTCAAAAGATTTTAAACATAATTATCCTGATTTTTGTTATTTTATGGATATTATTTGTTTTTATAGCAAGTTTTATATTAATAACAAAAAGATTTTGGGATATATTTGGTAAAAAGACACCCGCAATTATTTGCGCTATAATTTTCATGATTATTGCAAAATTAAGTAAAATTATTGCACCTTTCTTAGTAATTAAAGGGCTATTATCAATAGCATTAATATTTACTAAAGGAAGAACTATAAATAACAACATTCAACCAGAAAAAGATAACGTTGGAGAAAATCAAAATACAGGAGAAAATTAATATATAAATGGCAACGGCAAGTAAGAAGAAAGAAAAGGCATTAGTAATAGTCGAATCACCGGCAAAATCAAAAACTATCAAAAAAATCTTGGGTGATGGCTATACAATAGAAGCAAGTATGGGTCATATTAGAAATTTGCCAACGAAAGACCCTGCAACTCAGAATTTAGGTTTTGATGTAAATAATCATTTTATTCCTAAATTTGAAATTATTCCAGGGAAACAAAAAGTAGTAACCAAGTTAAATGACTTAGCCAAAAAAATGGATAAAATATACCTCGCAGCCGACCCCGACCGCGAGGGAGAAGCTATTGCATGGCATGTTCGCCAAGTTCTAAAAGTGCCGGACGACAAGATTTATAGAGTTGTGTTTAACGAAATTACTCCAAAAGCCGTAAAGCATTCTATTGAAAATCCTCGTTCTATTGATATGGAAATGGTTCAAGCGCAACAAACTCGTCAAATTCTTGATAAGCTTGTAGGTTTCAAATTAAGTCCTGTTTTGTGGAAACAAATCGGAAATAGAAACTTGTCTGCAGGAAGAGTTCAGTCTGTAGCACTTAGAATGGTTTGCGAAAGGGAAGAAGAGATTGAAGCATTTATCCCGCAAGAGTATTGGACAATTCATACTCTGATGGATAAAGAAGGCAAACAGTTTGAAGCCGAATTATCTAAAATAAAAGGTAAAACAGTTGAAAAAACTATCAAAACTAAAGAAGATGCAGATAAAATTGTTGAGTTTTTGACGAATCCGACGACACAATTTTCAGTTGAGAAAGTTACCAAGAAAACGACAAAAAGAAAACCAACTGCACCTTTTATCACATCTACAATGCAACGTGCAGCAAGTACAAAATATGGTTTTGGAGCTTCACGTACAATGCAAATTGCACAAAAACTTTATGAAGGTGTAGAAATTGATGGTGCTCCTGTCGGTCTTATTACCTATATGAGAACAGATAGTGTCCGTGTTTCAGATGATGCTCGAGATATGGCACATGATTTCATTCTTCAAAATTATGGGGAAAAATATTATCCTGAAAAAGCAAATGTTTATGTGAAAGGGAAACAAAACGTACAAGATGCTCACGAAGCAATAAGACCCTCATATCCGGATAAAACCCCGGAAAGTATTAAACAATATCTTGATAACGACCAGTATAAATTGTACAAACTAATTTGGGAAAAATTTATGTCATCTCAAATGGCTCCCGCTGAAATTGCAAACAAAACTATTGAAATCAATTCCGGTATTTACACACTAAAAGCTGGTACAAGTAAGATTATGTTTGATGGTTTTCTAACCTTGTATAATGATTCGGAAGACGATTCAAACGGAGATAACAACAACTCCAAAGATGCAAAAATTCCTGATTTAGAAAAAGGGGATTCTGTTGCGTGTCAAAAAGTTAATCCCAAACAACACTTCACTCAACCACCTCCAAGATACAACGAAGCATCTTTAATCAAGGCTTTGGAAGATAAAGGCATTGGTCGTCCATCTACTTACGCTACAATTATTACGGTTATTCAAACAAGAAAGTATGTAGAAAAAAATCAGAGCAAAGCTCTTTATCCTACACTTTTGGGTAAAACTGTTTGCAAACAGTTGGTTTCTCAGTTCCCGAATATTATGGATTATCAATTTACTGCCGGCATGGAAGAAAAATTGGATAAAATTGCCGAAAAGCAAGCAATTTGGAATGTTGTTTTAGAAGATTTTTATAACCCGTTTATTGAAAATGTTAACTCTGTAATGAAAACAGCTCAAAAAGTTAACATTGAAACAAAAATAAAATGTCCAAACTGCGGGAGACCAATGTTACTAAGAACAAGCAAAACAGGTTCTCAATTCTTGGGTTGCTCCGGTTATCCTGATTGCAAAACAACAATGTCGTTAAATGTTATGCAAGAAATTGAAGACGAAGAAAACGGAGAAACACAAGAAAAACCGAAAGAAGTTTGCGAAGAAAAATGCGAAGAATGTGGTTCTGAAATGATTTTCAAACTCGGCCCTTACGGTAAGTATATGGAATGCACAAATCCTGAATGTAAACACCGTAAACCATATAGAAAATCAACAGGTGTAACATGCCCAAAATGTGGAAAGGGAACAATAGTAGAACGTAAATCAAAAAGAGGAACAGTTTTCTATGGTTGCGACAAATATCCGGAATGCGATTTTGTACTTTGGAATGAACCAACTGGAGAAAAATGTCCAACTTGCGGAAGCCTTTTAGTTAAAAAAGTTCTTAAAAAAGGTGACGTAATTTGTTGTTCTAATCCGAAATGTGGCTACAAAAAAGAACCTGAACAATCAGAACAAACTTCAACAGAAGTATAGGAGTTTAGTTATGGCTGTAAGTAAGGAATTATTAGCTCGATACAAAGAGATGAAAGCTAAAGGCATAAATGTTACTCTATCTGAATTAAAAGCTCAGATGGAAGAAGAAGCAAATGCAACAACAAGCGAAATTATAAATGAAACCTACGAACAATCATCACCGATTGAACCTGAAAGCAATTATTCATCTAGTAGTGCTACATCTTATACAGATAATCCTTTAGAAACGAAACCTGAAGAGGCAGAAAATAGTTGGACCACAACGTATTCAAATAGCTATTCTTACACTGCTACACAACAAGAAACACCAAAAAGAGAACAACAAACAACTCCATCAACATGGACACAAACACCATTTTCAACTTCTTCATATTACAATAATTCAGAACAAACGATTGCTCCAAACGAACAATCACAAACAATTGAACAACCTCAAATACCTGAACAATCACACATATTTGAACAGCCTCAAATCCAAAATATTCAACAAGTTGAACCAGTTCAACCTGTACAAGAAGACAGTATCAATGCGCCAATTAAAAAATTTGCCGTAATTGGTTACCCCTTAGGACATTCGCTATCAACTTATATTCACAATGCAGGATTCAAAAGCCTTGGAATAAAAGCAAGTTACGAAATTTTAGAAACCCCGCCGGACGCTCTTGTTGATAGAATTAAATACTTTAAAACTCACGGTTATAGCGGATTTAATGTGACAATTCCTCTAAAATTACCTGTGACGTTCTTTTTAGATGAAGTTGATGAGTCTGCAAATATTGCAAATGCTGTAAATACTGTTGTTATTGACGAAAAAACAAAAACTTTGAAAGGTTACAACACAGATGCATCTGGCTTTAGAAATGCAATTCCAAATGACATTACACTCTGCGGAAAAATAGCAGGTGTTATGGGTACAGGTGGAGCCGCAAGGGCAGCAATCACTGCACTTGCACTAAGTCAAATGAAAGAAGTTAAAATTTTCACAAGGAATGTTTTGAATAGTTTAGAACTAATCAATTACTTAAGAAAAACATTCCCGAATGTAGAATTCAATCCTTATCAAATCGAAAGAATAAGGGATTTATCAGATATCGACTTGCTTGTAAATGCTACTCCGATTGGAATGCAAGGACGAGGAGCTGATTTTACACCGGTTGAAGAGCCTGAGCTTACAACCCTAAAAGCAGGTGCAACCGTTTATGATATAATCTACAATCCTAAAAAAACAATTCTGCTAAAATTAGCCGAAAAACACGGATACAGAACAATTAATGGTGTAGATATGTTCATTCACCAAGCAGTAGAAGCCGAAAAAATCTGGACAGGAAGAACTCCAGACTTTAAAGATATGAAAATTGCGGCACTTGAAAATTTATAGATGATTACATACTCAAATTACGATGTATTTGATTATTAAGATTGTTCATTTCTTCAGCAATTAATTTTGGCCAAACTTTGTTGGAATTACAATATTTATCTCTAATTCTTGCAATTGTTGTATGACCTTTGGTTACATAATTTTTATTCAAATTTCTGCCCAAACTATCAATACATGCGGCATAACTTGTCGGTTTTTGCCCAACTGCACCAACAACATTATATTTACAATAAGTTTTTGGTTTTGCACCATAACCGGATTCAACTTTTGCAATACTCATCAAGAATAATGCATTAATTCCATATTTATTCTGAGCATCTAAAAAAGCTCGCCCTTGACCTTTAAGTTTTGTTTTTTCTAAGCATTTATCCAAATCTTCTGCCGTTCCCCCAAACAATTTTGTTGTAACATTAGTGTTTGGAGAATAAGAAAAATTGAAATACATCGGTTTTTGAACCCTTGTAGACACCGGCTCACAAACATCAGCTTTCTTCGTCATTTGCTGAATAATTTTATCATCATAGTGAACCATTGTTAATGAATTTAAATTAACTTCACCTGTAGATTTAAGAATTACTTGATTATTGTCATGAGAATTTTCAAAAAGAGAAGTTTGATTTAATGATGCTTTCGCAGGTGCTTGTTTATTTTGAGCTCGATTTTGCCTTACGGAAGATTTATTTTGCACAACTCTTTTTTTGCCATCATCATCAATATAATACATATTTTTATCTCCACTCTTACTTTATATAAGGATTTTTGGAGCAAAAAATTGCATAAATGTGAATTAATGTAAAAGATTTTTGCCTAAATTTTTAACCGTTTCAATATCTTCATGAGGCTCACGACCAACTGTTGTAAGGTAGTTTCCGATTAAAATACCCTCAACACAGGTGTTCAAAGCCAGTTCTTGATTTTCTTGAGACAATCTCATTCTTCCGCCGCAAAAACGAACAACGGCATTCGGATTTGCAATTTTAAATACAGCCATCGTTCTTAAAACATTTTCTTCATCAATTTTATCATGGTAATTTTCAAAAGGTGTTTCCGGTATTGGCATCAAAATATTTATCGGAATTGAATCAGGTTCAATTTCAGCTAATTCCATAGCCATTTCAATTCTTTGTTCAACAGATTCACCCATACCCAAAATTACACCACAGCAAAGTTCCATACCGTATTTTTTTACAAGTTTGCATGTGTTTAATCTATCTTCCCAAGAATGAGTTGTGCAAACTTCCGGATAATATGAACGACAAGTGTTGATATTATGGTGAAATCTTTTTAATCCGACTTGAGCCAATTGTTTTGCCTGTTCTTCATTCAAAATTCCAATTGAAGCACAAGATTTAAGTCCGTCAATTTTATTGATTTCTTTAATCATATCAAGTTCAATCTTAAAATCGCGTCCCTCATCAGGAGTTTTGCCACTAGTAACAATTGCAAAACGAGAAACATGATTTGCCTTAGCCTCATTTGCAACTTTTTTAACTTCATCAATACTAACAAGGGGATAGGATTCAATATTTGTACAATAGTGAGAACTTTGTGCACAGTATTTACAATTTTGAGAACATTTGCCATTCCTTGCGTTGATAAGAGAACAGAACTCAATATTATTTGACATATATTTAGATGATTCTTTCAGCAAATCTTCTAATGGTAAATTATAAAATGCTAATAATTCTTCTTTTGTATAAACTTTTTTCTCCGTGCTATTCATATTTTCCACCCCTTTTTGTATAAGAAAATATTATGTCACATATAAATTGATGTCAAATATTACTCCTTTTATAATAGTTGATCTACATGTTTTATTATTCTATTTTCGTGTAACAATTTGTTAATGCTAATTTCGAAATTATTAAAGATTTACCTAAAAATACCGATAAAACTATATGTATATCTTTAAAAAGGATAAAAAGGGCAATGAAAGTTACTAGAAAAGAACCAAAATTCACAACAAGCGGTACTAATAACAGTACTGCAGGTGTAACTATTGATGCCAAATTAACTGCAGGTTACAATGATAGAATCGTAAATACTGCAATCCAATTAAAAGCGAATTACGGTAGCAAATATTCTGATGAATATTATCTAGATGCTGCAAGTTCTTGGTACAAAGAAGAATTAGGTGCAGCTTTTAAAGCTGCTTATTCTAAAAACACCAGCAAATGCCCGATTAAAGATTCTAAATGGGCCGGATATTCTTACGAAGAAATTATTCAAATGGAAAATAGCGGTGTAAAAATTCCGCAAGAGGTTTTACTTTGGGCTCATGCTCAACAAGAATCAGATGTTACGGCTTACGAAGTAATTTCTACAACTTCTGCAATTGATGACAATTCTTCAACAGAAGAACTTGTTGGTGATTTTGATTTAAATAGCTTACAAACAAAAGCAAAACAAAGTATTATGAAAGCAACAGAAGCCGAAAAGAATACTCAATCAGTTACAGAAGAATATAACAAAAATAAAGGCAGAGCTTTAGAAATCAAAAATGAAAATAACAATTCATACCAAAAATCAATGAATGAAATTTCAAATTTGACTAATGAATGGAAAAAGCTTGATAAAAAAGCAAAAAGCGGTCAATTATCTGAAGCTGAACAATCAAGATATCAAGAATTAAGCAAAATGCTAGGTAACAAAAGTTCTTCTTCAATGAAAGAAATTGAAGTTAATTCTAAAGAATTGGATAATTTGTTATCATCTATGAATTTGCTAGAAACAAAAGTCACTGAAAATGAAACAATTGCAGATGATGCAGTTCAAGCAGGCAAAGACCTCTCTAACCTTAATAAAAATTACCACGAAATGCAACAAACTCACCCAACAAGTGGTGTTGTATATTCTAATATGGGACTTTTATCTGATGTATTATATGGCATAACAGGTTCATCAATTGAAAAAATCGCAATTGAAACAGGTAAAGATTTAACAGAAACTTCTAACAACGAAATTGCAGAACTCCATTCTTCTGCAGATATTACAATGTTTGCAAATGCTTATACATCAAATGTTGTTGAAACAAAACAAGCTACAGTTGTTGCTCAAAATACCGAAGAAGAAAACAAAACAGATAATACAGAAAAAACTGCCGAAAACAATAATCCTGCTGTTGATAACAACAAAACTGAAAATACAAATAACATTGAAGATAATACATCAACAAACGAAGAAGACAGCAAAGATTTAAGTCTTGAATTTACGTATCAAAATGCAAGAAAAGCTACTGAAGTAACTGAACAAACCACAAATGATATTATAAAAGGTCAAGAAAACACTGATAAAACGAATAAAGATTTGCAAAAACAAAGCATCAAAAGTCAAAAAGATGTACAAAAAGTTAACCAAGAAGTTGCAAAAGCAGAAAGTACTTATGCTAAAAATGCACAAGAACAAGCAACTTTGTTATCCGAACTTGAAAAACTTCAAACAGAAGCGGCAAATCCAAATATTCAACCCGAGGAAGAAGACCCTCAACAACAAATTGCTCAACAAAGTGCAGTTCAACCTCAAGCACAACAATCACCAATTCAATCATTGTCAAACAACCAAAATGCTCAACAAAATACAAAAGCACAAGACAATATGTTTAAACAACTTGAAATTGTTAGCGGTTTAAACATTATTGAATCTCAAAATAAAAAGATTGAAAAAGGTCTTAATATCGCATTTACAACGGGTAAAAATTCAATTAATAACGTTCAAAAAACAGTAAAATCTCTTGCTGAAGAAAATGCACAATTGATTTTAAATAACGCAAAACATATTGTTAATATTTCAAAAGCAACATTTATTGGTATTGGAACAACAGAAAAAAGTATTGTTACAACAGCCGCTGGAACAACTCTGGTTGCTACAGGCTCTGCCCTATTATCAAACCCTCTAACTGCTACAAAAGGTTTGAACATGATAAAAACAGGTAACAAACTTATTGTCCAAGGCTCATTAGAATTTACAAACGGTGTTGCTGCAACAACTACCGCTCTAGCTGCTTCACTACCATTGACTGTTGTAAGTGACACAATGAGTGTTGTTAAAAGTGCAGTAAAACAAGGTACCATCGTTGCAAAAGCAGGAATGAATGAGTTGAAAAACATCACTCAAGCAGTTGGAGCTACAACAGAATTAGCTATTTCTAATGTTTCAGTTGTTGGAGAAGTTGTTGGAGAAGTTGCAAAAACAGTTGGAGCAAATGTTCAAGGATTAATTCCAAATCCAAAAAACTTAGTTCCGAATAATCCATCTCAAAAAAATGACGACCAAAATAATAATCAAGAAAATCAAAATACACTAGATCCAAGTTTCAGCTTTGCAAATGCTGTCCGTTCAACAATACAAACACTTTCTGCAACTCAAGATTTGAACATAGCAGCTTCAAACCTTGATAAAAAAGATTCTAAAGTTGAGCAACAAAATAAAAAAAGCCAAGGTCTTGTAAAATCTATTGAAAAAGATGCTGCAAAAACATTATCTATTCAAGAAGAAGATGATAAAAAAACTGAAAACAGTGTATCTGCAACCGTTCAATCAATTGCAAATCCTGTTTCAGCACAAAATGATGTTACTGCAGGTCTTGAAAAATCTATTAATAACAATATTCGACAACTAAATGTATTTAAAAAAGATTCAACAAGTTTGAATAATCTAATTTCATCTCACGAAAAAAGTAACTCAAATTTGATTGACGTTTCTACAAATGCAGTAGTTGTTGGACTTGGAACCAGAGTATTGGGAGCTGCTCATGCAGGCATTGGCTCACTACTGATTACCGAGGGTGCAGTTTTATTACCAAACCCTGCTACACATGCTGTCGGTGTTGCAAAAACTGTTATTGGTACAGGACTTGTAAAACAAGGAACTTTAGAAACCGTTGGTGGTGTAACTTCTCAATTGACAGGAGAAGCAGCACTTTTAACCAGTGGAGTTGCAAAAGCTACTACAACAGTTGCTAAATCAATTATGAAAACATCTAAATCAGAACAAAAAGATGCTGATAAGAGAATTAAAGCCGCAACAAAAGAATTAACAAATAAAAAAAGAAGAACTCGTACATTTAGCTTTAATTTAAATAACAAAAACGCTTCAAATAAGACAAAAACTTCAACATCTTCAACTGAAAATCAAGATGTTCAAATCCAAGCACAACAAAACGATAATCAACAACAACCAATTCAAATGCAATCTCAACAAGAATTAAATACTCAATCCGCTATTGCATTTAATACCCCTGAAGAAAATGAAGATAAAGTAATTGATACAGAAAAAATTGCAAATCAAACTGCTTTAGAAACTGCAATTGTTGAAAATAATACTCAATCCGGAGAATTTACTAATGATCCAACATTGTTGGGAGCTTCTGCAACTACAAATGCTGATGTAAAATCAAATACACAAACAGATGATAAAGCAGACAGAAAACTTTCAAGATTCAATATGGATAGCATTATTGAATCTAAAAAGAAGAGAAAGAAAGTTCAAGGTGTTTCAGCTTCTTCAAAAGGTTAATTTACATCTTTTCGTAGACAAAATTACACATTCCACCCAGTGACATAATTTTTGTACTCGAAAGTTTGAAAACACCTGATAACCTGAGCCATTTGACCACTCACTAAGCACACCATTGCCGGATACAAGACTACGTGCAGAGTATCTTATGAACTTTTCAGTCTATATATGTTTTTCAATATTTGAAACAATTGTTGATTTTGGCATCAAACCGGTCATTCTCTCAACGGCTTCTCCAGCCTTGAAGACTAACAAACTTGGTAATCCGCTTATTGAATAAGTTTTTGCAGTTTCTGTATTATCTTCAACATTAACTTTTACAAATTTAACTTTACCGTTATAAGATTCAGAAATTTCATCAATTACAGGTCCTAATTTTCTGCAAGGCCCACACCAAGTAGCCCAAAAATCGACCAACACAGGAATGTCTGATTTTACAACTTCGTGTTCAAAATTTTCATCGTTTATTTCAATAACATTTCCCATAAATTTCTCCCCATAAGTTAACTAACTCTTCACATTCTAACACGGAAAAAATTTTTGTGCTATTATCTACATAAGCACTAATTAGGACAAATAAATGGCAAGAAAAAAAGTAATAGAGATAGTTTTAGATACAGAAACTACAGGGTTGGATTACACTAGGGAAAAGATGGTTGAGTTCGCAGCTCTTCGCCTTGAAAATGGAAAAATTAAAGACGAATTCCAAACCCTTATTAATCCGGAACAACATATTAGAAAATCAAGTATAGCAATTCACGGAATCACTCCGGATATGGTTGCAGATGCCCCAACAGAAGCAGAAGCAATGCCAAAAATTTTGGAATTCATTGGAGATTACCCAATTGTTGCTCACAATGCAATCTTTGATTATACATTTATCAATGAAGCATCAAAAAGAGTAACCGGTGAAGAAATCAAAAATGAAAGAATTGATACTCAACAAATGTTCAAAGAAGTTTACCCGGAACTTGATGCTCACGGGTTAAATGCCTTGACGGAAAAATTCAATGTTGAACTTAAAGACCACCACAGAGCAATGGGGGATACAATGGGACTTGCTCTTGCATACCCAAAATTAAAAAAACTATTCTTACAAAAATATGATTGGGAAAATAAACAACTAGAAAATGTTGAATATTTATTTGAAAGATTTTTAAGAATTCAACAAACCGTTACAACTCTACAATCTGAATTACAAGACTTAAAATCCGTATTCAAGTTATATTTTGAACAAGGCGGACAACCGATAACTTCTCAAGAAGGAGATACGTTAATTTATAACTCAAAACAATCTTTCGGATACGATTTCAATACAATCAAGCCAATTTTGGAAGAAATCGGAGCTTTAGAAAAAGCGACGAAGTTAAATACAGGTTTTATTGATAGATTAGTTCACGGTCACAGCTTAGATGAAGAAAAAAGAGAAATCATCAAAAATGCAAGGCAAGAATTAACAGAAACAAGAAATATTCAAGTGATTAGAAATAATAAATAGGAGAGGAAAAATTATGTTGAAGAAATTAGGGGCATTTTTTAAAGAGCCTCCAATTGCAGAAGCGATACAGGATCAAGAAAAAGTTGATTCAATGTATAAACATTGGCGTTTAAGAATTTTCTACGCATGTTTTATCGGTTACACTATTTTTTACTTATGTAAAAAGAACATTGCAGTAGCACTTCCCGGAATTATGGAAGAATTTCATTATTCCGCTACTGAGTTAGGTTTGTTAGGAAGTTCACTATACCTAACTTATGGTATTGGTAAATTTGTAAACGGAGTTTTGGCTGACGGTTCAGACGTCAGGAAATTCTTCCCAACAGCACTTTTAATGACAGCAATTGCAAATATTTTATTTGCCTTAGCACCGAATTTTGTAAGTATTTTAGGGCTAAGTGCCAAGATGTCAGCAATGGTTCTATTATGGACATTGGCATTTTTATGGGGTGTTAGCGGTTGGTTCCAATCAGCCGGATTTCCTGCTGTTGCAAAGAGTTTGACTTATTGGTATTCAAATTCAGAACGTGGAACAAAATGGTCTTTATGGTCATGTTCTCACCAAACAGGTACATTTTTAAGCTTTATTTTAGCAGGTCACATTGCAGCTCACTTTGGTTGGAGAGCAGCATTTTTAGTTCCTGGGATTTTGGCAGTAATCACTGCATTGTGGTTATTTGACAGATTACGTGATAGACCTCAGTCTCTCGGACTTCCAGATGTTGAAGTTTACCGAAATGAACCGGTTAAAGAAAAATCAGCAGAAGAGAAAAAAGAAGAAGACGAAATGTCTTATGTTCAAATCTTTAAAAAATATGTTTTGTGTAACAGAACTCTTTGGTTGTTAGCAATTGCATATATCTTTGTTTATATCATCAGATTTGGTGCTGAAGACTGGATGATTATGTATTTGAAAAATGCTAAAAACATCAAACTTGAAGATGCAACAAACATGATTGCGTCATTACCACTTGTTGGTATTTGCGGAACAGTTTGTGCAGGTTTAATTTCAGATAAATTGTTCAAAGGGAAAAGAGCACCGGTTAACTTGTTATACTTGGTTGGTGTAATTTGTGCCGTTATTGCTTTGAAATTCAACACAATCCCTGCATTGAACTACGTAATCATCGGTTTGCTTGGAGCTTTCACTTATGGACCTCAAATGATGATTGGTGGACTTTGTGCAGTTGAATCAAGCTCTAAAAAAGTAGCATCTGCAGCTTCCGGTTTCACAGGAACATTTGGTTATATCGGAGCATTTTTATCAGCTACAGGTACTGGATTCTTGGTTGATAAACTTGGCAAAAACGGTGTTCAAAACTGGGACGGAGCGATTTATTTCTGGTTAGCATCAGGAGTAATTTGTTTAATCATCTGTACAATACTTGCAGTTGATGAATATAAAAAAGATTCTAAAAAGGCATAAGCTTAGCTTTAATTAGAAATATAAAATTGATTACCACCGGCGGAGAACATTCTCCGCCGGTGGTTTTTAGTTACAGAATAACAATAAAACAAATAATAAACTATTCACTTCTCTCCATTCATTTTTCATAGAAAAAGCAATTTCCTCTTTCATTCCCTTTGTGATAGAATCAAGGTGAAAGAGTGAGGCGATATGAAAGTTGCAGAAATTGAAAATGACATTCTTGTTATAAAAAATAGAGAAGATGAAAAATTAAATGGTCGCAAAGGTGCTTTGGTTAAAGTTCTCGGTTGTGGATTGTGTGGTTCTGATATAGTTAAATTAACTCAGCATAGAGCAAAACAAGGAACTGTTTTAGGTCACGAAATCGTAGCATTTATTACTGATATAAATTCAGATACAAACTTCAAAGTTGGTGATACAATCATAACTTCTCACCACATTCCCTGCGGCAAATGTGAATACTGCAAAAATGGGAATGTTTCTATGTGCAGACATTTTAAAGAAACAAACATTTTCCCTGGAGGGTTCAGTGAGTATGTTTTTGTATCAGAAGAACATCTTAGAAATGTTGCGTATCTAAAACCTAAAAATTTGACAAATGACGAAGTCGCTTTTTATGAACCATTAGGTTGTTGCATTCGAGCTGTGAAAAGGGCAGGTTTAAGACAAAATTCAACAGCACTAGTTGTCGGCTTAGGTTCAATCGGAATACTTATGGCTCAAGCACTGAAAGCTTTCGGTATGAATGTTATCGGTTGCGATTTAATTACATCAAGAGTTGAACTTTTAAAAAACTTAGGAATTGAAGCATTTAAAGTTACTGAAATGTGTGACAGTATCAAAGCAGATGGTGTTTTTATGACATCTGGTTCTGATAAGGCAATTCCAACCGCTTTGAAATATGTTCGAGATGGCGGAAAAATTTTGGTATTTTCAAGCACTCCGCAAAACTTTGGATATGCAAATAATGAAATTTATTATAGAGAATTGACAGTTCTTGGAAGTTATTCTCCATCTCCTGCAGATTTAAAAGATTCTTTTGAACTATTAAAAAATAAAGATGTCAAAGTTTCAGGATTATCAACCGAATACAATTTAGAAAATGTTCAAAAAGCCATCAATGACACTCTAGATAATAAGATTTTAAAAGCATACATAAAAATAGCAAATTAATAAAATTATAAGGAACTTTAATGAAAGCAATTCAATATTACGGACCAAAAGACATACGATATGAAGAAGTTATGGTAAAACCTCCGGAAGATGGTGAAGTCGTTGTAAAAATTATGGCAGCTTTGACTTGTGGAACAGACGTAAAAACTTTCCGCAGAGGTCACCCTGTTTTAATCAAAGAAATTCCGTCAGGATTTGGGCACGAATTTGCAGGAATTATTGAACGAGTAGGACGAAATGTTGAGGGTTTTCAAGTTGGTGACAGAGTAGTTGCCGCAAATTCAGCTCCATGTGGTGAATGTTTCTACTGTAAAAAACAAGAATATAATTTATGCGAAAATTTAAATCTTTTAAACGGAGCTTATGCTCAATACATTACAGTTCCAGCCAGAATCGTAAAAAAGAATATGCTCCACTTACCGGACAGCTTGAGTTTTGAAAGAGCTGCATTTTGTGAGCCTTTAGCAAACGTTGTTCATGGGGCAGAAAGAACAGGAATTAAAGCAGGCGATAGTGTCGGAATTATCGGCATCGGTCCAATAGGATTATTATTTGCAAGGGTTGCAAAACTAATGGGAGCAAGAGTAATCGTTGCAGGAAGAAATCCAATGAAACTTAAAGCCGCTGAAGATTTTGCCCATGTTGATGAAATTATTGACTTAAAAAAATATTCTAATCCGGAAAGAATTTTTAGAGAATTTTCAGATGAGAATAAAGGACTTGATGTGGCAATTGAGTGCGTTGGATTACCGGAGATTTGGGAACAAATTTTTGCCTGTGTAAGACCTGGAGGAACAGTGCATTTCTTTGGAGGTTGCAAATCGGGTTCTAAAGTAACCTTTGACACAACAAAAATGCACTATGGAGATATCAAAATGATGAGTGTTTTCCACCATACGCCAAAGTATTTTAGAATGGCATTAGACTACATTGCATCAGGGGATATGGAAGTAGAAAAATTAATCACAGATACGTTACCACTTGACAAAGTTGAATATGCAATGAATGAACATATCCAAGGACGTGCTATAAAATTCCTGATTAACCCTTGGTTATAATAATCATTCATACATTTACATGATTTCGATTTTTTAAATTTTATGGTATTTTATTAAGTATGAATAATACGTTTAAAATAATTATATTTTCAGCAATTTGCTTTGTACTGTTAGGCTTGTCAATTTTGGGGTTATCAAAATTAAAAGTTGATGATTTTCACAAAGCTGCAGTAATTTTTGTAGTTGATTCATCAGCATCAAACCAAAAACGATTACCAAAACAGAAAATGATAATTAGGCAACTTTGCTCAATGCTTGACCCTGAAGACAATATCAAAATTCTTCGAGTGTCAGAAGATTCATATTTGATTTATGAAGGCTCTCCACAATCAAGTGCAGAAGTTCGGAAATCAATGGAAAAATTCACTCAAATTAATTCTAAAGAATACGGAACGGCTTATGGTTTATCATTAAAAAAAGCATTTAACCACGCAATAAACATGAAAAAAGACGGATATGTTCCTGCCGTTGTCGTAATTGGAGATTTGGAAAATGAAGGTGCTTCTTCAAAACAAATCAACTGGAACACTTTCCCTGATGAAGTTGCACAAGTTAAAAATCAAATCGGAAATTTTTCGATGATGTTCTTATATGCAGAACCGGAAAAACTTGATATGGTAAAAGAAAAATTAACTCCTGTTTTGGGAGAAAATCATTTGATAATCGGAACTGAAATGACTTCCAACAAGGCACTTAGGAGATTTTTAAATGCTATTGGAAGGTAATAATACAATGGAGTAGAGCTTTATATGAAAATTATTATAAAATATTTAGATAAAATTCAAGAATTTGAAAACCAAAACACTATCGTTATCGGAAATAACGATAGTTGTAATTTTTTTATTGAAGAATTAAAAGAAGAAACAACTTTAAAACTTATTTATACTCAAAAATATAACAACTACGTTTTGGTTAATTCAAACAACGATAAAGAAATTTTGTTAAACAATAAATCTTTTTCTAAAGTCCTTGTTCCACAGAATTTTTCACTTAGTTCTCCTACCCTTCATGACAATATTGAAGTTTCAATTGAACTACCAAAGACAAGTTCTCAAAAATCAACAAGGGCAACTACACGTACAAAAACAGCTCAAACGGTACAAACTACTTCAAACAATATAAAAGAAGATGTTTTCAATAGTCCGGTTGAAACGAACAGGATTGCCATCATAAAAGAAATTGGCTATAAACTTGTAGAACTAAAAAATTTAATCCGATCTGCAAATATCACATCGGTAGTTTTGCACATTGCTATGGTAATTCTATCAATTGTAAGTGCTTTTGGAGTTACAAACTTTTTACTTGGCTTAAAAGTTGATAACTCATCTGCTGTATTAAATCTAACAACAAATGTTGGATTTTTAATCTGCATATCGGCAATTGTTATTGCAATATCCATGATTTTGAAACAAGGAGTTTATGCATTACTAGACTTCAACCAAACTAAAAGACTTGGAGATTCTGATATTGCACAAAAATTGATAATTTTTACTGGCATAATTTTTATGTTCATAATTTATGTAATCAATTTATTTTATTACAAAACAATTCCGGGATTTTTAGCTGCATCATTTTTTATTTCACTACTATTTGTAGGTGCTTTAACAGCAGTTGCAACAGCTTGCGGATATTTCAAATTCCAAATTAAAAATTATCAACACCAATTAACAAATTATGAATACAGAGAAGATTTTGAATCCGTAATGAAAAACTACAGAAATCTAATCAATACTTTTGTTAATAAATTAAGCGAAAACAGAATAAATAGTATCAAAAATAACTTAGTTAATAACCAATTAAAAATGATTGTTGAAACTTTTATCGGAATTTTAACAGCTCCATTTCTAGCTTATGGTGTTTCTAACACATTAGCAAGTTGTTTCCCAGAAGCAGCTAATTGGGTAAGAATTTCCGGTTTAAGATTTAGCCCGATATTCTTGGTTCTAGCAACATTTTTGATTATTTTCGCATTTTTCTCTTTTGTTAGAGCCTTTACAATCTCAAAACAAATTAAAGGTTCTGAAATCATTAAATTTGACGGATTTCATGATTACAACAGCCACGGTGTAACCGTTCTTGGTATTGATTCAATGAGAAATCTTTCAAGAGAAAAAAATGTTGTAATGTCTATTGCTTGTTTCATTATCCTTATTGAATTCACAATGAACGTATCTTATTTCATTACTGAAATAGGTGGAGATATTCAAGGTATGTTTTTGAGTTTTGTAACAGCACTCGTACCAACAGCTTTACTTATCGCAGAAACACATCTTTTGAGCTCTACAATGTTCAAAATCAATAACTATAATGAATTATTATCAATGTTGGATTAAATAGAAAATGCAAAAGTGGTTCATTACATCTGGAATAGCTATTTTTATATTAGTGACAATTTGTGTACTAACTATAGATGACTCTTCCCAAAGGAAGAAAATTCAATTTACAAACCAAAATTTTACACTAAAAAATGATAACACAGATATTAAAAATGAGAATGTTGATATTAAGGTAAACCAATCGAAATTATCAAACACAGATGTTTCTGCGACCAACAAAAATATAAATTTAGATGCAAACAACATTAAATTCCAAAACCAAAATTCAACAACTCAAAATACCGATTTTTCAAACACAGGTAACAGATTTTCTAACAACTCAATAAAATACACTACAAATGATTTTAAAAATCAAAATTCAAAGTTAAATAAACAACTTGCGGATTACGAAAATCAAAAAAACAAAATGCGTGATATTGAAAATGGTTTAAACAATACACACTATACACCAAAGCCGATTAAAAAAGATTTTCAACCAGTACAAAGGAACAGATATATAGTAAAAAATATTGATTGGAATACGTGGAAGAGTAATTTCATAAATCAGATTATTGATGATAGCATGTATATTCATTCTCTTGATGATTATGAACTCGGCTCTTGGTTTTATTATTCATTCAATGTTGATAAATATGGCAGAATTTCAAACATAACCATTCGTTCAATGCAATTGTCTCCAATGGACAAAGAAAGAATCAGAAAACTCATAAAAAGTTATGAATATCAAGACATAACGGTATTTCCTGCAAACACACAAAAAACAATAGCAAAAGTTGATGCTGTTGTAATGCTTGGGAATAGTGAGAAAAAATCTCGTCCGTCTGATTTCAACGAAAATGAACAGATTAAAATAAAACTTCCTTACTAACACTTTTACAGTTCTTAATTGTATTTTTTACACTTAAATGATAAAATGATTTTGTGTAAAAAGGAAAAGAACGAATGTTAGATATAATTAAAAAAGATTTTTTAGCCTCAATAATAGTATTCTTGGTTGCATTACCACTTGCAATAGGAATTTCAATAGCTTGTGGTTTACCAATTTATAGCGGTATAATTTCTGGTATAATCGGCGGTATTGTTGTTGGAATGTTTTCTGGAAACTCGTTACAAGTTTCCGGACCTGCAGCAGGTTTAATATTGATTATTGTCGAAATAATTCAAAAAATGGGAATTGAACAACTATTTTTAATTATATTTTTAGTTGGAATTTTACAAATTATATTTGGGCTTTTATCTTTTGGCAAATGGTTTAGAGCAATCTCACCGGCAATTATTCAAGGTATGCTTGCCGGAATCGGGATTTCAATTTTCTTATCCCAATTTCACATAATGCTCGATAACACTCCGAAAAATAATTTCATTGCAAATATCACAGACTTATTTCGGGTAATTTATAATTCAGTTTTACCTTTTGATGGTTCTCCACACCATCATGCCTGTATGATTGGGCTTTTGACAATTGCAATTATTTTAGGCTGGAACACGTATATGCCGAAAAAAGTTCAAATTGTACCTGCAGCACTGGTCGGAATTATTATCTCATCTCTTGTTGCAAATTTATGCCATTTTGACATCAACTATATTCAAATTGATTCAAATTTTTGGAGCGGAGTAACGTTTATAAAACCATCTGCTTTTCAAAATATTTTGAATATAAGTGTAATAATAAATGCATTAGTTATAACATTCATCGCAAGTGCCGAAACTCTTTTGACGTCCGCTGCGATTGACAAAATGTGCGACCGATCAAAAACAAATTATGATAAAGAAATCATTGCACAAGGACTTGGGAACTCTTTATCAGGACTTATCGGAGGTTTGCCAATCACCGGTGTAATTGTCAGAAGTGCCGCAAATATTAATGCAGATGCTCAAACAAGATTATCAGCAATTTTGCACGGTTTTTGGCTACTGTTATTTGTATCATTGCTACCTTGGGTATTAAAATACATTCCAATTTGTGCGTTAGCAGCAATTCTTGTTTACACAGGATATAAACTTATTGATATCAAGGCTGCAAGATACATCTACAAATTAAGTAAAGGTGAATTTGCAATTTATGTAATTACACTAGTATCAATATTATTTACAAATCTTTTTGAAGGAATTTTAATTGGTTTTGCTTGTGCATTTATTAAAAGTGCGTATAAAGTGTTAAAAGTTGATATTGATACGCAAACTATTGAAGAAGAAAATCGAATAATCGCAAAAATTCACGGAAATATTACATTTTTACAATTACCGACACTAATTGATGCTTTAGAACATTTACCAAAAGATAAAAATATAACTTTATGTGCTGAAAAACTTCATTATATTGACCATGCCTGTATAGACTTTATCAAAGGTTGGGAAAAAGAACGAAAAGAAGAAATGAAAGACTTTGATATTCATGTTGCGTGGGAACAAATGAAAGAAACTTACCCGAGTTTTAAATGGAGTACATTCCATAAAGAACACGGAAAACATAATGCACACTAATAAAATTAGCTAATTGTACAATAACGTATTTTTTACATCTATTAAAAAATATCTTTGAAAAAATAAAAATAAGGAGTAAAAAATATGAGTATGTTTTGTTTTCAATGCGAACAAACCGCATTTCATAAGGCTTGCACTAAAAAAGGTGTTTGCGGGAAAGAACCTGATACTGCAAATTTGCAAGATGAATTAACTAGCTCTGTAATTGAACTTGCAAACTGCGAAGAAATTAATGACGAAAACACAAAACTAATTATTGATGGGTTATTTACAACAATAACAAACGTAAATTTTGACAACACATCAATTAAAAATTTAACAGATAAAATTAAAAATAGAATTTCTTGTAATTTCAAATTTGATATCAATGATGTTTGGAATTGTTCAGAAGATTTAAGGAGTTTAAAATCTTTAATTCTTTTTGGACTAAAAGGAATGGCTGCTTATGCTTATCATGCGCGAATTTTAGGATATAAAAATGAGGAAGTTAACAACTTTTTCTATGAAGCATTAAGAACAATTTCAAAAGAATCATCTCAAGAGGGATTAAGCAAACTTGTTCTAAAAACAGGAAGAATAAACCTAAAATGTATGGAACTTTTAGACAAAGCGAACACTGAAACTTTTGGGAATCCTGAGCCAACCAAAGTTACAACAAATATTGAAAAAGGACCATTTATTATTGTTTCAGGACACGATTTAAAAGATTTACAACTTTTATTAGAACAAACAAAAGATAAAGGAATAAATATCTACACCCACGGAGAAATGCTTCCTAGTCATGCGTATCCTGAGTTAAAAAAATATCCGCACCTTAAAGGAAATTTTGGCACAGCTTGGCAAAATCAACAAAAGGAGTTCTCCAGTGTTCCTGCCCCAATTTTATTCACAACAAACTGTATTATGCCTCCAAAAGATAGTTACAAAGATAGAGTTTTCACAACATCAGTTGTTGAATATCCGGAATGCATTCATATTTGTGACAAAAAAGACTTTTCTGTGATTATTGAAAAAGCACTTGAACTTGGCGGATATAAAGAAGATAAAAAAATGACAGGTATTAATGGCGGAGATATTTTAACTGTCGGATTTGGTCATAGCACAGTTTTATCAATTGCAGATAAAACAATTGAGGCAATTAAAAACAAAAAAATAAATCATATTTTTCTTGTTGGAGGTTGTGACGGAGCAAGACCCGGGAGAAATTATTATACAGAATTTGTCAAAAAAGCACCAAAAGATAGTATAATCTTAACTCTCGCTTGTGGCAAATATCGATTTAATGACCTTGATTTAGGCGACATTGACGGAATTCCAAGAATCATTGATATGGGACAATGCAACGATGCATATTCTGCAATTAGAGTAGCAATGGAACTTGCGAAAAACTTTAATTGTTCTGTCAACGAATTACCACTATCATTTGTATTATCGTGGTATGAACAAAAAGCAGTTTGTATATTATTAACCCTATTATCTCTTGATATTCATAATATAAAACTTGGTCCAACACTTCCTGCATTCATTTCACCAAATATCTTAAATTTTCTAATTGAAAAATTTAAAATTCAGCCAACAACTACTCCAGAAAAAGACTTAAAAGAAATATTGGACAAATAGTCCCGCTAATAATATGTAGTGTGGAGCTTTAAAAAGTTCCACACTCTTTTTAAAAAACTTCTAAAATTTATACTGGAAATCTCATTGATTTTTATGTATTTTAAAATAAAGGAGTTTTATATGAATACTGCAACAAAATTTAAACCAAATGAAAAACAACAAGAATGTATTGATAATATTGAGGGTAAATATTTAGTTTTAGCAGGTCCGGGGACAGGTAAAACTTATACAATCATTCAAAGAATTAAATCAATGATTGAACGAAAAATTAACCCTGAAAAAATTCTTTGTTTAACATTTTCTGATGCAGCTACAAACGAAATGAGAACACGTTTAGAAAAGGAATTAAATAGGGCAGATTTTGGAGTAAATATTTACACATATCATGGTTTTTGTAATGAAATAATTTCAGAAAATCTAGCAGATTTTGAACTCCCAAATAATTTCAAAGTTATAACATCTGCAATGTCAAACCAGTTGTTAAAAGAATGTATTGATGAAATTCAATCAGACGTATACAGAACAAAACGAAATGACCCATATTATTTTATTACAGAAATTAAAAACGGAATAAATGAAATAAAATCTAACCGATTAAATAAAGATAAATATTTTTACAATTTAGAAAACAATCAAGATTGGATTCCAGAACTTAATACTCTAAAAAACGAATTAAAAGAAAAAACTGAAAAAGGACAAAAGATAACAAAAAAACTTCTAACAGCAATCGAAACGTCAGAAAAGAAAATTGCCAAAGCAAAAGAATTGTGGAATTTTTACGAGCTTTATACTTCTAAAATGGAAGAACAACATTATGTAGATTTTAATGACATGATTAATTTCGTTTTGGAAAAGTTTGAAACAGAATCTGCATTCTTATCAAAAATTGCAAATAATTATGAATATATTCTTGTTGATGAATATCAAGACACAAACAAAAACCAAAATGAAATTGTATTCAATCTGACAGAATCACTAGACAGCCAAAATGTTTTTGTTGTTGGAGATGACGACCAGATTATTTTCACATTCCAGGGAGCAAAACTTGATACAATTGAAAAATTCTTGATAAAATTTCCAGACACTCGTGTTATATGCCTAACAGAAAATATGCGCTCAACTCAAAGTATTCTTGATACTGCAAGAAAAATTGTTGAACAAGACTTAAAAAGATTAGAAACCAATTCAAATTTTGCAAAATTCAATATTACTAAAAAACTAGTTGCAAAAAACACCGATATAATCTCAAAAGACAAACAAGTAAGGTTTTACAAATATGCAGACATTTTACAAGAATACCAAGAAATCGTAGATGAAATTGATACTTTGATAAATTCTGAAAACTGTCCCAAAGATGAAAATGGAAACAAAAAGCTATCTGAAATTGCAATTTTAGCAAAAACAAATGGAGAATTAACCACTTTTTCAGAACTTTTAAAAGAACGAAATATCCCATCTGAACTCAAAGAGGGTAAAAGTATCTTTGAAATAAAATCATCAACAGTTTTATATTATTATTTGCAACTGTTGACAAATCCTGAACTACACAGTGATAAGTTTTTCAAACTCGTACTATCTGAACCCTTTAATATTCACCCAAAAGATTTTGAACAAATTTATGAACAAAAATCTAAATATCTATCTTTTGTTGATGCCGTCAAAGCAATCAACCCAGACGAATACATCGACAAAGCTAAAATTGAAAAATTTATACAAACTTTTGAATATCTATCACGTTATAAAACAAATGAGACTTTAAAAAATACTATTTTAGAAGTCGGGGCAAAAACCGGAATTTTTAATTATTATCTAAATTCTGAAATAAATAAAGTCGAAAATATTGCAGGCTTGAAAAAAATAACAGATGAATCTGTTGATTTTTCAAGCACTTATAAAAGAATCAGTCTTGAAGATTTTATTGAATATATTGATATGTGTATAAATGATGAAATTGAGATTAAAACAGACAAAGCACCCCTAACATTAAATGCAATACAATTATCAACTTATCACTCCGCAAAAGGTCGGGAATTTGAATATGTTTATATGCCAAACTTACTTCGTGAGAAATGGGAGAGTGATAGAAGTTCAATGAAACCTATTATTCCTCTGTCACCATCTGAATATAAAACAGAAGAAGAGCTAAAAGAACTTAAAATATCCGATAAAATCAAACTTATGTATGTAGGAATAACAAGAGCAAAACATACACTACGTTTATCTTGTCCTAAATCTGTTGAGGGAAAAATTAAAACACCAACATCATTTGTTTTAAATATTGAAGGAAATCTTGAAAAAGAAAAAGAACCATTTACATACAATATAGATTCATATTGGAAAGAACGAACAAAATCACTTCTAAAAAGGAGCTATGATTATCAAAAAGATTTCTGCGAAATCGTTGATAAAAAATTAAATGGGAAATATTTCTCTCCCACTTCTATCAATACCTACCTAAAATGCCCAAGACAATATTTATACAATTATATTTTAGAATTAGGAGCAAAAGACGGGAATCCTGATTCTATGAGCTATGGTTCAGCTATACACAAAGCCTGTGAATTTGCAGTTAAATTTGCGATTGAAAATGGTAAATATCCATCTAGTGAAGTTTTTATTAACCAATTTAAAAAAGAATTACAAACATTACCAATGTCCACAATTGAACAAAGAAAAATTCACATTGAAAGAGGTGAAAAAGCATTACAAGAATATTACCCGCAACTTTGTGCAACTCCTATTTCAAACTTATTTAAAGCAGAAGAAAAAATAACTCTTGAACTTGATGGAGTTAAATTCAAGGGAATAATTGACCGAATCGACAAAAACGATGACGGATCTTATACAATATATGACTACAAAACAGGTTCTGCAAAATCGAAAAAAATAATTTGTCCAAATGGAGATCATGAGGATTATTACAATCAAATCGGTTTATATAAATACTATTTTGAAAAAGCAACAAATGAAAAAGTTAAAAATACAACATTTATCTATCCGGAGGACTTCACAAATAACCTAACTTTGGAACTCAGCGAAGAAAATTGCCTTGAAATAGAAGAGAAATTTAAATCTGCAATCCAGAAAATCAGAGACTATGAATTTGCTCCGACTTACGACAAAAACGCCTGCAAATGGTGTATTTACAAAGATTTTTGCAACATGGAACAAGTTTAAATTAAAGATAGCTTATTGTCTATATTTTTGCAAACCAGTACACTGATTTTTAATTTCAGACACAATATCTTTTGCCAATTTTTCTTTTAAACCTATATTTTTAGCAACCGACAAAATATTATCTAAATTTGGATTTTTACCTTATCCATCAATTGTTGTAGCATGTTCGCTATTAAAAGACGAACTGTAAGTTAAATCATAAGCTGGTGATAAGTGCCACTCTTTTTTTGCTTCATTATAAATATAAGAAAAATTCTTTGAATGATCCTCTCTATTATGTGCAAAAACATTGAAACACATAAGTCTATAAAGTTGCTCTATGTCTTGGTAATTTTTTGTCAATTTTAAAGTTAATTTCATAAGGATATTGTAATCAAGATTTGGCAATAAAAATTTTCTAAATAAAATCACATGCTAAAAACCGCCCTATTGAGGCGGTTTTTGCAAATTCTATCTTCACTTATTTTCTAAGTTTGGACTAAAAAACGGAGAAGGTGGGATTCGAACCCACGGTACAGGTAACCCCATACAACACCTTAGCAGGGTGCCGCCTTAAGCCTACTCGGCCACTTCTCCAAGATCCTTGTATTCAATTATCAGTACTCCGTTTATCGGATTACGAAATCCATTGTATCATAAATATTTTTATTCGTAAATACCTTTTACAAAAATATTCTATCCTCAAATAAATTCCAAATACTATTTAACATAATTTTTCTCCTCCATTTTTCATATTGACCGGCAAATTTTATTAAGCTACAATGAAAGTAAGATATTTAAAGAGGCTTATATATTATGATTGAAATGAAAGTTATGGGCATCGCCCTTGATACAAGAACCGGTTCTCCCATTGTTGTGCTTCACGACAAAGAAAACAGACGCGCTCTTCCTATATGGATTGGTTCTGCAGAAGCTAGTTCTATTATTCGTAAAATTGAAAATTTATCTGTAACTCGTCCAATGACACACGATTTGATTATTAGCATAATTGAAAAAGTTGGCTACAAAATCTCTAAAGTTGAAATCAATGATGTGGAAAAAGAAACGTATTTTGCAACTATTTTTCTTGAAAACGAAGATGACGGCAAAATTATTGAAATTGATTCTCGTCCATCTGATGCCATCGCAATCGCAATTAGAATTGATGCTCCAATTTATGTAACAGCAAATGTTCTATCTAATGGTTCTGTTTCTACAGACAGTACAAAAGATGCGCAAGAAGCAGAAGAGTTTAAGAATTTTGTTCAAAGTCTTAAACCGTCAGATTTTGCGAAATTGATGAAAGAAAATGACCATCACGAAAGTGATCAATAAAAATTTTCAAATTTAAATTTAAAAAAGAGGATTGTTAAATTTGTAACAATTCTCTTTTTTATTGAAATTACTTTATAATCAAAAACTTTATTTATAAGAGAGAGTGATTATGTTCAACGCAATTAATGAAGTAAAACGACAATACATGTACACGGTACAACCTGTAAAGCTTTTTGAAACAAGAAATTCTCAAGAAGCACAAAAAAGTTCGTTTGATTTTATAAATCAAGCGAACAAATCCGGTTACAATCCATTTCACCCAAATCTTTCCAATACTGACAAAGGAGGTAAAATAGATTTAATGGGCTAACAAATCCAAGATTTTGATGGAGTTATATAACCTGCCAAAAGCGGTTGTCCATTAGAATCTTTTGTCGGAACAGTATCTAATACCTGAGGAGCTCTTTCATACGGAATAGATGCGTATGAAGCGGATTTAAAACTAGGAGTTATTCCTCTTGCTGAAGAAACTGCACCAGATTGAACCCTTGCCGGTGATAAAATATTTTGTCCTAATAATATTTTTCCAATTTGACTGCTCATATTAGTCCCCAATTTTTCCCTATATTATATATAAGTATATTCTGAAGCAAAAATTGATTAATTTACAGCCTATTATTAAGATTTGTGAACTATAATTTTATAATAAGAAAAAATTATTACTGTAATTGGGTTTAAATGTTTGTTTATAGTATTTAATTTTAGGTGGTTCGTAGTAATAATGCCTGTTTTCATCTTCTTTAAACTTAGATAAACCTACTGCAGGAACTTCGTCTTTAATAAAAAATTTCAATAATTCCATCATATACCAATCCTTCTTTTTTCATGTATAATGTACTATAATGATATTTACGTAAAAGTCAAAAAGGAGATAAGATTATGGCTGATAAAGTTACAAAAGAAATGAATATTATGGAAATTGCACAAAAACACCCTGAAAGTATTGAAGTATTTCACAGATACGGTTTAGGTTGTATCGGTTGTGCGGCAGCAAGATTTGAGAACCTTGAAGCAGGTGCAAAAGTTCACGGATATGATCCAGATGCAATGGTTGAAGACATCAATAAACTTATTGAAGCTGTTGAAGGTTAATTTTTCAACTTACAGAGTTTTAGGAGAGGCGACGAGGTGAAACCTCGTCGCC